>MDSW01108348.1_pt1 | contig 22741 bp, 11 predicted proteins | sample 811171 | NCBI WGS metagenome assembly MDSW01 (sample SAMN05326641, study PRJNA326480) | marine metagenome | isolation source: seawater | place: Atlantic Ocean: North West | collected 2012 | reverse complement strand
GCTGGAGGCGATGCGCCGCGCCGCCGCGGTCGCCGCCAACGCCGCGCACGCGAACGCCGCGGGGGGGGCGTCGGGGGGGATTTCCTCAGGTCAATCCATGCCTCCGCCGCCCGCGAGGCCGGGGGGGGCGGATGCGCTCGCGCTCGCGCCGGGCGCGGGAGCGCAGGGGCAGCAGCTCGCGGCGCTCGGGTCGGCGTCGTCCGGCGCCGCGCGCGCCGCGGCGTTTGCCGCGGCGCTCAACGCGAGGCACGCCGCGGGGGGCGCCGCCGCGAGGAACCCGGCGCTCGGGAACGTGCCGCACTTCGAGTCCGAGCTGGAGATCAACGATTTCCCGCAGCACGCGCGGTGGAAGGTGACGCACAAGGACTCGCTCGCGCAAATCCAGGAGGACACCGACGCCGCCATCACGACCAAGGGGCAGTACTACCCTCCCGGGAAGATTGCGCCGCCGGGGGAGCGGAAGCTCTACCTCCTCATCGAGGCGCCCACGGAGAGGGGCGTCAAGGAGGCGAAATCGAAAATCAAGGAGATCATCGAGACCGCCATCGCCAAGGAAAGCTTACCGGGAGGGTTCCAGGCCAAGTACAAAGTCTAGAGTACTATAGCGACGAGGCTCCTTATCACCCGGCGAACGCGACGCGACGTCGTAGACTTATCATACAATCAAAAGTCGTTTCTAGGATACACACTAGTCTACGAGTACTATTGCTCCGCCGCGGCGCCTCCGCTCTCGCTACGCGTACCTCCGCCACGGGCTCTCCGGCAGGGCCTCCCCTAGGCTCGCCCACCCCCGCGGTATACTCGCGGGTTCCTTCCCGTTCGTTCTTTCAGTCGATTTTTTCTCCCCTTTCAGACTCCGCTTCTTCCACGCGTCGTTCGGTTTCCCGACGATGACCCTGTTTTGCGGCGTGATTTGCCTCGGCATCGCGAACGCGTCGACGTCGTACCCCCTCCTCCGCAGGTTCGCCGCCCGCGCGGCGTCCATCACGATCGGCGCCGTCACCCCCGGAACGTACCGCCCGATCCTCGCCGCGAGGGCCTTCGCGCTGCCCAGGCCGCGGTGGCAGCACGGCACCACCGCCACGGGGGCGCCGGCGTCGCTCGCGAGCGCGAGCACCAAATCGGTCAACGCGCCGCACGCGTGCACCGACGCCAACAAAACGTCTCCGCCGCAGTCCGCCTTCTCGACGGACGCCTCGACGAAGCGCACGCGCCCGTGGACGTGCGGCCAGACGGCGGTGACGCACGCGTAGAGCCGCTCGAAGGAGTCGGGTTTGCGCTTGTCCACGACCAACGCGCTCGTCAGGGAGGGGTTGAGCGCGAGCAACGCGAGCGCGAGGAGGCCGTGGCCGCCCGCGACGTCCATCACCCGGGAAGGCAGCTCGACGCCTCCCCCGGGGTCGTCTTCGAACGCGCGGGTGATGATCAGCGCGGCCTCCCAGGTCTCGTAGAGCTCTTTGCGGGGGAGCGCGTGCGCCGCGCACGCGGCTCGCGCGAGCTTGGAGAAGTCGTCGTCGCCGGGGAAGCGGCGCGCGTCCGAGGGCATCAGCCTGCTCCGGGAGCCTCGCCGGAACCCCTCGATCGCGATCGGGCCGGCGCGCGGGCCGGGGATCGGGCCGGCGTCCTCGTACCGCGGGTCCCACGCCCGGGGCACGAGCGTCGCGAGCGCGGCGTCGCGCGTGTCCTCGGCGCGCAGCTCATCCACCGCCGACGCCGCGACGACCGCGAGCGCCCCGGGGGGGTGCGGGGGTCGACGATGGACCGAGCGCCGGGTCGGGACCCCGGAGCGCGCGAGACGCGCGCGCGAACGCCGCGCCCAGCGCGACGCGCCGAGCGCGAGGAACGCGCGACCTACGCTCGAGGACGACATCGAGCGCGCGCGACGCCGCGCGCCGCGCCGAGTGCGCTCGAGCCGAGGCGCGCCGAGACGGGAGTGTCGTGGTCCCGCCCGGAGAAACGTTTCCGACGTCTATTGTTCATTACGCAGACTCGTAATATACGAAAGTACTCCGCGACAGACTCTACTCTAGAGCTATTTATCCTTCTTCGTCTCCTCCGCCCCCTCCGAAGCGCCGCCCCGCGCCTTCTCCTCCTCCTCCTCCTTCGCCTCCCTCTCCTCCCCCTCAACACCCTTCCCCTCCTCCTCCACCTCCCCCTCGCCGCCCGGGTCCCCCCCCGTGAACCCGAACTCGTTGACGCGCTTCTTATCCACCCGGTAGATCCACCGCTGGTACAGGAAGACCACGAACACCAGGTCGTCCCTGAAGACGCTGAGGCGGTGCATGAGCGGCATCTTGATCACGAACGCGAACAGATCGTCGATGATCGTGTTCAGGAACTTGTACGACATCTGCTTCCACGGCAGGTGCGCGACGGACTTGAGCTTATAGTTGATGTACAGCTGCGGGCACATGGCAACGAAGCCGAAGGCGTACACGAAGCTCACGAGCGTGTCGAGGACGAACGAGTACCACCCCGCGTGTTCGTTATACATCAGCGAATACGCCGCGAACGCGAGCAGGGCGGGGTACAGGACGTAGCTCAGGTACCGCATCGCCTCCGCGTCGTGCCTCGCGGTGTCGTTCTTGTCGTACCCGCGCTTGGGTTCGAACCGAACGAGCCCCTTCGATATCGAAACCAGGCGAGGCGCGGTCGACTTGGTCACCTTCCAGCACTCGATCGCCAGACCCATCCCCGAGCTCGCGACGACCATCCAGCTCGTGTCGTTGTCGAGGAGGTAGAGGAACACCACGAGCTGACACGCGGCGTTGAACACCACGGTCCGCGCGGATAAGCCCTCCATCGATTTGTTCGCCCTCCAAAACCCCACGTCGCTCTTAAACGCCAACGCGTCGAAGATGGTGTGCAACACCGACACCAGCGTCGTCACCGCCAAGAGCGCGGGATTCCCCTCCAACAAGACGCGCTTCATCTCGTCCCCGTCCCCGTCCCGCGCCGCCCCCAAGGCGCGCTGCCTCGCGAACGTCCTATCCATCTGCTCCATGACCTGCCAACGCCACAGGCCGAGCGGGGCGACGGTGAGCGTGAGGTTCACGACGCGCGAGCGCCGCGCGTCCAGCGGGACGAGCGCGTCGCGAAGCAACCAAAAGTCGTTCATGTACACCGTGGGGTAGTAGCCCACGACGAGGGGCGCGCCGCCGGCCCCGCCGTCCGCTCCGGAGTGGTCGAAGCGCATCGCGTCCCGCATCGCGGGGGGCAGCCCGTTCGGGTACGGGTAGGAGGAGAAATCGTCGACGAGGGAAACCGTCGCGTTCGGCTTCCAAAACGCCGCCCACCCGGCCGAAGTCGTCGGGGCCGAGCCCGACGAGAATTCGTCCGAGGATTCGGAGGATTCCCCCGCACTGGATTCGGACGAATCACCCGCACTGGATTCGGACGAATCACCCCCACTGGAATCGTCCTCCCCCGGGGACTCGTCCGAATCGTCCTCCCCCTCGTCCTCCCCCTCGTCCTCCTCCTCCTCCTCCCCCTCGTCGTCTCCGGAGAGCAGCAGCTTCCTCTTCGCCTTCGCCGCCGCCGCGACGTCGCGGGGGTAGTATCTGACCAGGCGCGCGCTTCCGCCGAAACAGTCTCGCGGCGAGTACCGAGCGTCGCTCGGGTCGTGAGGGAACCCCGGCCGCGTGAAGAAGACGTGTAGCCACGGCGTGGCGTTCCGCTCGAGATGCTCCGCGCTGAGCTCGTGTTCGATGTGGTACGTTCGCGCGCCGTCGTCGCCGGAGGCGTCGTCGCCGCCGAGGGGCACGGACCGATCCGCCTCGACCATGAGCCCCAGATCGCCGTACCCGTCGAAGACCGCGTCGTACGTGATGTACGCGTGCATGTCCAGGGGCTCGCCCTTGGCGTACATCGGGCGGGCGATGCGCCGGGGCGCGCGGTTCCCCGCGGAGTCCGCCGCGCTCGAGGCGCCCGCGCCCCCGGAGGTCGCGGCGTTCCCTGGGGGGCCGAACATCGGGCCGATGAGATTCATGACGAGCGCGTACATCGCCACGGACCGCGCGATGCTGAAGAGGATCTGGCCCGTCGTGCGCGAGTCCGCCGCGGGCGCCGGGGCGGGCGAAGCGGGGGGCGCCATCTCGCGCGAAACCGCCCGCGCCCAGAGCGCCGGGACCTACGCGAAGACGACGACGACTGACGCGCGTCGCGTGTGTCGCGGCGTTTTTGTTGGACGCCGAAAGAAACCCGAACGATTCGCTGGACGGCGCGCGCGGCGGGCGGACGACGCACGTGACGTCGTGGTTTCTGGAGTACTACGGTTTCGGCGCGCCGCCGCCGCCGCTCCTTCGTCGTCACCACTTCCCGCCGCGCGTCGCGCCTCCCCTCCCCGAATCGCCTCGCGCCTTTCCGCGATGGCGACGCGAATGGGGGCTTTGCTCCACCGGGACGTCGAGGCCTCGGCCTCCGACGACGCCTCGGCCTTGGACGACGCCCCGCGCTCCGACCGCGTCGCGATGGGCGACCTCGTCGTCGTGTACGAGGGCTTCGGTCGGCAGAAGGCGGTGACGCTCGTTCCGGACGGGCAGTACCAGAACAAGTACGGCTCGTTCTTCCACCGCGACTGGGTCGGCAAGCGCCGCGGCAGCAAGGTGTACGCCACGAAGGGCGGCTCCGGGTTCGTGTGGCTCCTCGCCCCCACCCCCGAGCTGTGGACGAAGGTCCTGCCGCACAGGACGCAGATCCTGTATCTCCCGGACATCGCCCTCGTCACGCACTGCTTGGAGCTCAAACCCGGCTCCGTGGTCATCGAATCCGGCACGGGCTCCGCATCCTTGACCCACGCGCTCGTCCGCGCGGTCGCCCCGCACGGACACGTGTACACGTTCGAGTTCAACGAGGCGAGGGCCGTCGCGGCGGCGCGCGAGATCCGCGAGCACGGCCTGAGTCATCTGTGCACCGTCACGCATCGCGACGTCGAGCGGAGCGGCTTCCCGGCCTCGCTCGCGGGATGCTGCGACGCGGCGTTCTTGGACCTCCCGGGGCCTTGGAAGTGCATCCCGAGCGTGGCGCGGAGCTTGAGGCCGGACGGCGTCGCGTGCAGCTTCAGCCCGTGTATCGAGCAGGTTCAGAGAGCGTGCGAGGCGCTCGAGAAGGAAGGCTTCGGCGACGCGCAGACGGTGGAGCTGCTCGGGAGAGAACACGACGTCGAGGCGAGGACGGTGCGGAGGGACGTGAGGAAAGCGTTCGCCGTCAAAAAGAAGGGGGAGAGGGGGAACGCGAAGAGGAAACGGTTCGGGGGGCCGAACGGCGAGGAGGCGGGCGGAGGCGAAGGCGGTACGAGGGACGCGGGCGCGGACGCCGACGCCGACGCCGAGATTGTCTTGGCGCACGCGCGGCTCGCGACGCAGTCGCACACGGGGTACCTCACGTTCGCGAGGCTCACGCCGTACGTCACGCCGGAGGAGGCGGAGGAAGCGCGCGCGAAGGGGGCGGCGATGCGGGGGAGGGGAGGCGGGGGGTACGAGTACGAGGACGAACTCTCGGACTGAACGCGCGCGGACCGTAGTCGGAGCGCCGTCTCTTGTTCTGGAGAGATATTCTGAAAACACACGCCACCTGATGGTGGCACTAGTCATTGCCGCCGCCCGCAAAATATTCCCCGCCGCCTTCACCGAATCGTCGTCAGATCTCGGCCGCGCCGCCCCCATCTTCGGGCTCGACTTCGGGGCCGGCCCCGCGCGCGTCGCGACCTCGCCCTCCTTCGCCTCCGTTCGCGCGCTGGCCGACGCGATGGAGTACTCCCGGCACAAGGAGGGCGACCCCGACGCCCGGGGCGCGAAGAGCATGATGGAGAAGCACGCGCAGGCGCTCCACGAGGCGATGCGCGAGGCGAACCTCACCGCGCTTCGCGCCTTCGTGCCCGCCGCGAAGCCGGCGACGTGCCTCGCCGCGCTCGAGGCGCTGGACTGGGACGTCGACGCCTCGCGCGATCGCATCCTCGCCTTCTTGGCCGAGGAAAAGCACCGTCACTCGGGGGGGGACGCGAGGGGCGCGGGGAAGGGAGCGAAGAGGAAACGGAAAAAGCGAGACGAGGACGAAGACTCCTCCTCGTCCTCCTCATCCTCATCCTCCTCCTCTTCATCCTCCTCCTCCTCCTCATCCTCGTCCTCGTCCTCGTCCTCTTCGTCTTCTCGGAAGAGGCGCAAGAAGAAGCGCAAGAAGAAGCAGCGCAAGAGGGACAAGGACAAGAAGAGGCGGCGCGGGAAGGGCGACCGTCGCGTATCCAAGAGAGATTCCAAGGGAGAGATTCTCGGCGCGCCCGTCGCTCGTCCCGCGTACGGCGCTCGCGGGATCGTTCGCGAGGCGGACAGGCACGAGAAGGAGGCGGAGTTCCGGAGCTGGGTGGAGGAGGTGAAGGGCGTGAACCTCGAGTCGTTGTCGAAGCGCGAGGAGAGGGATCTGTTTTTGGAGTACGCGGAGGATCACAACACCGGGACGCTCCCCGGGGAGAAGTTTTACGACCTGGACGCGTGGACGAAGGCGGAGGCGATCCGGCGGCGAGCGGAGGGGGACGCGGCGACCGGGGAGGAGCGCACGACGTTCGACGATGAGGCGGAGCGCCGGCGCGAGATCGAGGAGACGCGCGCCGCGAGGGCGGCGGAGTATAAGCGCGAGGCGTACGAGCGGATGAAGGACTCGGGGGATCTGGAAAATCTCAGGGCGCAGGAGCGGCTGAAGCAGCAGCGGCGGGCGGCGTACAACACGGGCGACACGGAGACGGTGGAGAGGATCAACAAAATATTGGCCCCGGACGACAAGTGATGATCAGGGTACGAGGGGTGGTCTGTGCGGGTGGAGGGTACCTTCCGAAGGTGTGATACCTTCCGAAGGTGTGATACTTCCTCGGAGCGAGCGAGCGGGGAGACGAGCGAGACGACCTTCTGTCTACTCTAGAGCAGATCACCCGGGTGTGTGGCGCAGGTCTCCTGGCTGTTCGGCGTTTGAACCGCCAAACGACCGGTTGCGCAAATCTTTCGCGATCGGCCAGTCTGTCCGTCCTCGTCAGCCTTTTCCCGCCCGATCGTGTCAGCGCGTCGGGATCGCGCGCGCGCGTCGGTCGCGCGCGCCACTCGACGACGCGCCTCGGCGTCCTCACGACCCCGTTTCTTCCCGCTCCCGCCTCGCCGTTTTCGGATGGCGCACGCGCTCGCGTCGCGCTCGGCGCTCGCGCTCTCGCTCCCCCGCGGCGGATCGTCGCGTCGGAAAAGCAGGGGGTGCCGCCCCGCGGTCCCCCGCGCGGGCCTCAACACGGACAAGTCGTACAACTGCGTGGTGAACAAGGAGGGCGTGATCATCTCCGAGGACATCCCCTCCGGCACGTACGAGGTGAGCGCGTGGTGGGCGGGCGCCACGGGCTCCTCGGACGAGGGCGACGCCCCGCTCGCGCCCCGGTGCGACAGCGAGAACCAGCGCGGGTGCGAGGTGCGGTGCGAGATGACCGCGGAGGGGGAGCTCGTGTGCGAGGGCCTCGAGAGCGGCACGTACCGCGTCATCAACGCCAAGGAGGCCGAGGCGAACTGCGAGGTGGAGGACGGCGCGTTCGAGTGCGTCACGAGCTTCGACGAAGACGACGCCGGGCCGATCGTCCAGGACGTCGGCGACCTGAACCTCGTCGAGGACGAGGACCACCACGGCATCCGCCTGGGAGGGTAAACGACTTTTACGTTTAGGATGATGCTTTCGGGTCCGCGCGACGTGCGGTCGTCTCGAGGTCTCGAGACCGGGCGGCTTTTTATTTCGGCTCCGGGAGAGAGAACGTCGTGTCACATCGCGCGCGAACGGAACGGGCTCGTGGCTCGTGGCTTGAACGACGAACAACACGACACAACGCACCGTCTACCCTCACAACCGCCACGCGTGTTCGGCCCACGTCTCGCGACTCGCCGCGTCCCGAACCGCGCTCGCCGCGAGCCCGGCGGGGGAGGCGTCCAAAAAAAATTCCTCCGAGAGGTTTCGTTTTCCGTCCTCGTCACCCTCCTCGTCCCCCTCGACGATCCCAGCCCCAGCCCCCTTCCCCCCTTCGCCCCTTCGCGCGTAATGAGCCCCCGCCTCCCTCGCCGCGCGCCGCACGACCGCGTCGACCGTCCTCGTCCTATTCGCGCCGCGTCCGACTGCGTCGAGGACGGCGGCGAGCGTCGCGGGCAACGCTCGCGCGTCCGCCGCGTCCTCCGCCGAGCGTCCGCCGAGCTCGGGCGCGCCGCCACGCGACGCCGCGCGCGCCCGAGCCAACGCCCCCATGGGACCCGGCGCCCACGCCGACGCGAGCGCGGCCAGGGGCGCGAGAGCGGAGTCATCACCCGACGACTTGTCGCCGCCCCCGACGATGCGCGCGTCGCCTCCGAACTCGCCCGAACCTCGCGCGGCTTCCTCGAGCCACCGCGCTTTCAGGGCGTCCGGGGCGCGGTCTTCCCTCGCGAGCGCCGGCGCGAGGACTCTCAGCGTCGCGCTCAGATTCGCGCGCGGGCGCCACGCGTCCAGCGGCGGGACGTCCGACGCGTCGATCGCGCCGCGCGCCGCGAGCCGGGCCCTGAGCGGACTCGGGTGCGATATCGCGCCGTGTCGCGCCGACTCGGCGTCGGCGGCGAGCGCGCACCGGCGCGCCAACGCGAGGCCGCGCCGTTTCGCTTCGTCGTCGGATCTTCGTCCCCTCGAGAGCGCCTCGATCCCCTCGACGGCGCGCGTCGCGTCCGGGCCCCCGGGCGCCTTCGCGACCCACGCCGCGCCCGCGAGCGTCGCCGCCGCCGCCGCCACCTCCGACTCGGACCACGGGCCACGAGGCGCGCGCCCCGCGGGGTCCGCAAGCGCCGACCACATCGCGTCGTACGAGGACGATCCCTCGTACGATCCCCCCTTCGAGGACGATCCCTCGTGTTCCGGAAGGTTCGCGGCGACGCGTTCGCACGCGCGGAGCAGCGCCGCGCCGGCGTCGGCGCGGGGGAGCGCCGCCACGCACCGCGGCAACGCGCGGAGCACCGCGAGCGGCGGCGGCGGCGGCGGCGAACGCGCGGCGGCGTCGACGTCGTCTCCGCTCGCGCTCGCGTCGTCTTCGTCGCCGAGCGCGAGCGCCGCCTCGAGCGTCGCCGCGCCGGCGCCGGGTCCCGGATGCGCCACCGCGAACGCGATGCGCGCGTCCCGAAGCGCGGCGGCCTCCTCGAGCGCCGACCCCCGCGTTCGGTTCTCGCCCCCGGGTCCCCCGCGTTCTTCTTCCCGCGGCGCGCCTTCGCTCCGCGCGAGGCGTCTCAGCGCCCCGGCCCAGTCCCCCGGAGGGAGCCGCTCGACGCCCGCGAGCGCGACCAGCGCCCGCCGAGCCGACCGCCGCGCGTGAGCCGACCGCCGCGCGTTCGCCTCCTCCGAATAGCGCGCGTCGTCGCTCGCGCCCCGAAACCCCAACGCCGCCTCCGCGAGCGCGCCCACCGCGCCCGTCGATCGGACGCGCGCCGAGACGGAGGGCGCGCTCGCGTTCGGTTCGGCGCTCGGGGATGATAAAAAACCACCCGCCCCCGAACCACCCGCCCCCTCCGCGCCGCCTAAACCCTTCGCCCTCGCGGCGGCTTCGGCGACGGCGGCGTCCGCGGCGAGCGCCAGCCCCCACGCGGCGACGTCCCTCGCCCGCGGGTCCATCTGGTCCGCGCGTCTCGTCGACGAAGAAGCGCCGCCGCCGCCCAGGCCGGCGGCGGCTTCGAGCGCGGCGACGCACCGTTTGACCGCGCGCGTCCCGGGACCCGCGCCGCCGCCGCCGCCGAGACGGTGCGACCACAACAGAGGCGCGGCGACGAAGGCCGAGTCCGAGCCCCCGACCCCCGCGGCGCCGGCGCCGCCGCCGCCGCCGGGGTCGATCACGAACGCGGGTCCCCGGGACGACGCGCCGGCGAGGCACCACGACCCGCCGAGCATCGCCGCGAGGCCCGCGGCGGCCGCCGCCTGCGTCGCCGCGCTTCCGAGGGACGCGTCGTCTCCCGGGCAATCCTCCACGTGCGCCGCGAGGACGTCCGCCGCCTCCTCCGCGGCGGCGCGCGGAACGGCGACGCCCGCGGAGAGCGCGACGTGGAGCAGAGCCCCCGCGGACGCGCAGCACGCGGCGACGGCGGACTCGACCGACTTCGAAGCGGAGGGTGGTGACGAGAGCCCCACCCGCGCGCCGGCGACGAGCGCGGCGAGCGCGCGGAGACACGTCGCGTCCGCCGGGCGATCCGCCGCGAGCGAGGACGCCGCCGCCGCGGGGAGCGCCGCCGCCGCGCCCGCCGCGGAAGAGACGACGAAGGAGGAGGAGGCGTCGGATTCGTCGCGTTCGTCGCGTTCGTCGCGTTCGTCGCGTTCGTCGTCTCCCGCTCCGTCCCCCGCTCCGGCGGAACGCACCCACGTCTCCAGAGTCTCGACGAAGGTCGCCAGGATCGCGTCGCGAGCGTCGACGCCTTCGGGGGTGGCGGCTCGTTCGCGTCCCGAAGAAAAATCGGGCGACGCGCCCGCGTCGGCGGCGTGCGCGAGGCCCGCGTCGAGTCCGGCGAGGAACGGCGACGCGTCGTCCGCGCCCCACTTCCCCGCGCCGGAAAAGAAACCGCCCGGACCCTCCTCTCGCGCGCTTCGCGCCAACTCCTCCAGCGTCCGATTTGCGCGCGCGAGCAGATGCGCGCGCCAAGATCCGGGCGCGCCGGGCCCGCGCGTTCGAATCGCGCGCCCCGTCGCTCGCGCGAAGAGCCCGAGCGCCTCCGCGGCGGCGCCCGCCGCCGCCGCGCCGAAGCGCCCCTCGCGGTCCGTCGCGCGGCGCGATAACGCCTCCAGCGCGGCCTCGCGCCTCGCGCGATCGCTCGCGGGGCACGCCGCCGCCGCGCACGCCAGCGCCGCGCACGCGCCCCGCGAATCCATCGCGGGTCCGATCGATCCGTCGGAGCGTCCGGGGTCGACCCCGAGCGCGACCAAGAGCGCGTCCGTCGCCGCCGCCGCGTGCTCGGCGGCGCCGTCGACGAGACCGGACGCGTCCGTCGCGCCGTCCTCCGCGCCGGTTTTGGCGCGAACCAGCGCCGGAGCGGCGAGCGCGAGGGACGCGCACGCGCCCGCCTCAGGCCCGGCGACCGCGCGACGACCGACGAAGTCCTCGCCCAAGTCCTCGCCAAAAAAGTCCTCACCAAAAAAGTCCTCGCCGCCCGCGTCCCCGCCGCGACGGCCCAAAACCGCCGCCGCCGACGCGAACACGCTCGCCCGCGCCTCGCGCCGGGCGTCCGCGACCCAGGGCGCGCCGACGCTCGCGTCCGCCGCGGCGCCGTCGTTCGTCACGGGCGCCCTCGCGTCCGTCTCGGCGTCGAGCCACCGCGCGGCGAACCGAGCGAACGATCTCGCGAGGAGGCCCGTCCGCCACCACCACCCGGGCGGCGCCGGGCGGAGCTCCGAGGCCGCCGTCTCGAACGCGCGGCGGTACTGCCCCGCGCGGTCGCGGCGACGAGCCGCCAGCGCCGACGCGCGACGGTTTTCGGGAGACGTTCTTTTTTCTCGTCCCCCCTCGGTCTCCGGTTTTCCCTCCGAAGAACCCGCGTCCCCGTCCGAGTTTTTCGGGCGGAAGAGGAGAAGCCGAGCGCCCGGCGCGAGCGCTCGCGAGTCTCCGCCGCCGATTCGCGCGAGCCGCTTGGGCGCGGCGCGCGCGACGCGGCGGAGGAGCGGGTCCGACCCGAGCTCCGCGTCCACCGCCTCGGCGAGCGAAAACGAAGCGCCGTCGAGCGCGTCGTTCGCCGCGCGCGCCCGTCGGACGCGGCGATTTCGATCGGGGGCGAAGCGCGCCGCCGCCTCCGCTCGAGCGACGCGCGTCACCGTCGCGCGCGCCGCTCGCTCGGCGACGCCGAACGACACCGGCTCGGATAAATACGCCGCCGCGAGCGCCGACGCCTCCACCGGGGGCGGCGACGAGGGGTCTTCGTCCGAAGGCGACGCCGGGTCGGGAGCGGACGTCGGGGCGTCCGCCGGGCCCACGACCGCGACGGGGTCGAACGCGCCCAGCGACGCGAACGCCGCCGCGCGCGTCGCCTCCCACCGTTTCGCCTCCGCGAACGACGCCGCGTCGTCTTCCGCGTCCTCCGCGTCGTCGTCGTCGCCAACGACCCGCCGTCCTCGCTTGGTCGCCTCCCACGCGGCTTCGACGGCGAGCCTCGCGAGCTCGGGCGAATGCGCCGCGTCGCGCGCGCCCCTCCCGAGCAGCCCGGCCCACTTGGCGCCCACCAGCGGGTCGTCCGGGCACGCGCGCCCGACGCGCTTCGCCACCACCTTGAACGCCGGGAAGAACGCGAGCGCGTCCGCGTCGCACATCTCGCCGACCGCCTCGAGCGCAAGCGCCGTCGCCGGCGCCGGCGCGGAGGGCTCCATGCAGTCGCGCAGAACCTTCGCCAGCGCCGTCGCCTCCAGGGGCGAGTGACGCGCCGCGGTGAGCGCCGCGGACGCCGCGGCGACGACCGACGCGGGGACGCGCGACTCGCCGTGGCGCTCCGCGGCCGCCTTGAGGCGCGGAAACAGCGAGCGGCGGTGGACCCACGCCTCCGCCAGGAGCGCCAGGGAAAGCGCCGCCGCGTTCGCGTTCGCTTTCGCGCGCGGGGGGGAAGACCCCGAACCGCCCGGGGGCGCGCGAGCGAGGGGCGCGAGCGCGCGGACCGCGGCGGGCGCGCCGAGCGGGTGCGCCGCCCCGGCGCAAACCGCGCGGAGCGCCGCGAGGCGCGCCGAGGCGGAGGCGTATCGAGCGCGCCCGCGTTCGCGCCCGGAGTCCGGCTTTTGTCGTTTGGGCTCTTTTCGTTCGCCGTCGCCCAAAAAATACGCCCCCGACCGCGCGAGCCGCCGGGTCAGAGCGGCGACCGCCGCGGGCGCTCGGGCCGGCGCGGCGACCACCCTCGCCGCGAACGCCGCGGAAGCCGCGCGCCGAACGCGCGGGCTCGGGTGCGTGCAGAGCGCGAGCGAAAACCAAGGTGGGTCCGGGTCCAGGGCCGGGGCCGGGGCCGGGTCGAAGGGTCCCCCCCCCGAAGAAGAAGACGCCGCCGCGCCGCTCCGCCGCGCCGCTTCATCCTCCGCCGCGCCCTCCGCCGCGAGCGCCGCGAGGAGCGTCGCCTCCGCCTCCGCCTCCGCCTCCGCGCGCCCTTCGAAATCGCGCCACAGCGGCGCGAGCGCGTCCGCCGCCGCGGACTCGAGCGTGACGTACCCGCCGGAGATGATAAAGACGTTTTCTTTTTCGCTCGTCGGCGGCGCCGCGTCGGGTCCACTCTCTTTTTTTAAGCCGTACGCGAGGGCGGGCTCCGGCGGCGTCGCCAGGCGAGCCGCGAGGCGGCCGCCGCGGCGCCTCGGCGGAAGCGTCGCCACGAGGACCTCCGCGCGGGCCGCCGCGATCGCGGACCAGGCGTTCGACGACCGATCAACCCGCGTCGCGGCGAGGATCGCCGCGATCGCCTCCGCGCCGCGCGCGCCGCGACGCGCCGCCTCCGACGCCATCGCCGCCGCGTCGCACGCCAGCCCGGGGTCGCGACCCCTCGCCCCCGCCCTCTCGAGAAGTCTGCGCACCGCCCCGAGCGCCGCGAGATCGGACGCGGGCGAAGAGGACCACTCCGAGCCCCGACGCGCGAGGCGCGAGACCAGGTGACGCGCGGCGCGGGACGCGAGGCGTCGGCCTCGGCGTTCGAGACCCGTCGGCGCTCGCGACGTCGTCTCGGAAACCCCCCCCGCGACTTCAACTGGGTTCAACTTGTTGAAGAAGGCGGCGTCGAGGGCGTCGGCGACGTCCGAGGCGGCCGTCTCCGCGACCCAGCGCGATCGCGACGCGCGGTACCACGGGAGGCACTCCACGAGGAGCGCGGCGGCGTCGCGCGCGACGGGGCCGGGCGCGTGCGCGACGCGAACGAGCGTCGCGTGCGCGGCGGAGGAGAAGGCGCCGGACGGAGAAGACGCATCCGGAATCCTCGCCGCGCCGCCGCGCTCCCCCGAGGGGGAGTCGTCCGCGAGGAGGGCGTGGCGGAGGAAGGGCCGGAGGCGGTCGAAGGCGAGGTCGGGAGGGACGCCCGCGAGCGCCGAGGCCGAGTCCGGGCCTCGACCGAGCGCGGCGGCGACGGCGGCGGCGACGGCGGGGGCGGCGAGCGCCGGCGCCGCGCGGAGGCATCGCGCGAGGGGGTGCGCGGGCCCGGCCCAGCGCGCGTCGCTCGCCGAGGAGGGGTCGCGCTTCGAGGAGAACGCGACGAGCGCGACGCCGCGCACGAGCGCGGCGGCGAGCGCGGGGGCGTCGGAGGTGGACGACGACGCGGGGGCCCAGGCGGAGGCGTCGCGATCGAGGGCGAGAGACGGAAAGGCGGAGCTCGCCGCCGCGCACGCCGCGAGCGCGGCGATGAGCTCGCCGACGAGCGCGTCCGCGTCGAACGCGCCGGACGCCGCGAGCGATGCCGCGGCGCCGGCGACCTCGTCCACGACCGCGCACGGGACGCCGACGAGCACGCGTCGGAGGGCGCGCGTCGGGTGCTGCAGGGCGCGGCGACGCAGGAGGTCCACCACGCCCCGCGCCGCGCTGCGATGCGTGGACGCGTGCGCGCTCCCGTCGATGTGCCGAAGGAGGAGCTCGAGGTCGGACTCCGCGCTCCCCGGAGACGGCCCCATCGCGCGGGACCCGCGCGGACCCGACGCCGCGCGGGGGGACTCTGCCGAGGAGCGGAAGACGCTCGTCGTCGTCCTTCTCGGACAGTCCGTCGACGGTGCGCGCTTTATTTATTTTCCGGGAGCCACCGCTGATCTGAGTCCCGACGATCCCTCGCGCACTCCGCGGGGCGCGCGCCACCCCGGTCGGGTCGGACGACCATGGCGTCGTCGCTCGCCCCCGAGCGCGTGCGCCACGTCCGCGTCGCCGTCGTCGGCGACAGCGGGTGCGGAAAGTCCACGCTGGTGAGCGTCCTCGCGGGCTCGGTCGGGGACGACGCGCGCGTCTCGGACGTGCCCGTCCCGCGCACGGTCGGCGTGAACGCGCGCGTGCGCGTCGTGGACGTCCCGGACGCGCGCGGCGTCGCGCCCCCGCGCCCGCACTTCGTCGAGCTCTGGGACCTCGGCGGCCGCGACGAGCACGAGGCGGAGCGGCGCGTGTTCTACCGCGACCTCGACGGCGTCCTCCTCGTCCACGATCTCACCCTCCCGCGAGCCGCGCGCGGGCTCGAGCGATGGGCGCGCGACGTCGCCGCGAACGCCACCTTCGCCACGCCGACCCCGGACCACTGCGACTGGAACCCCACCGCGACCCAAAGCGCCCCATCTCCTGAGCCCCACGTCCTCCGCGGCTTCGGCGGCCTCCCCGTGCCCGCGCTCGTCGTCGCGAACAAGGCGGACCTCGACCGAAGCGGCGGCGAAGCGCGCTTCGCCGAGTTCGATCCCGCCGAGGCGTCCGCGAGGCTCGCGCGCGTCGCGTGGGCGAAGCTCGCGCGAGTCCTCAGGCTCCCGCGACGGTGGCGAGGGGAGCCTCTCGCCTCCGCGAACTCCCGGGAACGCGGAAGATCGTTGTTGCCCGTCGTCGCGGGGGATCTCGCGCCTCTCGATCCGGGATCTTCCGAGTCCTCGGCCGATCGTCGAGCGGGCGACGGCTTCGCGTCTCCTCCCCCCGCGGGGCTCCGGTGCGCGGCCGTCGAGGCGCGCGTGGACCTCGCCGCCTTCGATTCGTTCTTCCGCGAGCTCATCGCGCGGAAGTACGACGGTCGCACCGCGTCGGACCCGGGCGGCGACCCGAGGAACGGATCCCTCGACGGCGATTTTGTTTTCTCCGGAACGCGGGGGGGGGCCGCGGCGTTCGAGAGCGCGCACGGAGGCGCCATCCCGCGCCCGGGCTCCGCCGCGCGGTGGGCCGAAGGGGGACGCATAGACGAGTAGGGCGGGGGGGGCGCATAGACGGGAGAGAACGCCGCCGGTGCGAGTGCGAGTACCTTCGAAGGTAGAACGTAGAATGGGTTTTTAGAACATCGTACTGTAGTCTAGAGGTTAAAATAAAACGCGCGCGTCTCCCGCGGCTCGCTCGTCTCGTCTATGGATTCCCACTCGTGCCCACTCGTGCCCACTCGTGCCCACTCGTGCCTTTCGTCGCCCCGGCGCTCGCTCTCGCTCATCGCACGACGGCGGCTAACCACGCGACGACGGCGGGCACGAGCGTTTCGTTGACGTCGTCGCTGTCCCTCGCGACCTGGTACCTGTCGAAGTCGAGCACGGGCACCCCCAGCGCCCTCGCCGCGGGCAGGAGCGGGCTCAGAACCTCCACCATCGCGTCGTTCGTCCTCGACGACAGGAAGCTGATGTGGCACGGCAGCGGCCGAGCGAGCGCCGCCGCCGCGCCGGAGTTGGCGGAATCCCGAGCCCCCGAATCCCGGAATCCCGCGTCTTCGTACGTCACGAACGCGGCTCGCGGCACCTCGTCCTCGCCGCCGCCCGCGCGCCCCCGCGCGACCGACTCGAGCAGCCCCTCGGCGTCCAGCCTGGCGAACGTAACCCCCTCCGCCTCTTCGAAGGCGGCCACCTCGGCCTCTATCCCGCGGTACGGCCCGAACGCGCCGCGCTCGGTGGGGTAGAGCGAGATGACGCCGTCCCCCGCGGAGGCGACGACGAGCAGCGGGTCCGTCGCCGGCGACGAACGCGCCTCCGTCGCCGCGCGCGCTTCGCTCGGGGGGGGGCGGAACCCGGCGATCGCGACGCGCGCGGCGAACCGCCCCCGAGCGCTCGTCGCCGTCGACGCCCCCGCGGACTGACCCACGAGCGCGACGGGGAGCGTTCCTGGAACAGCGTCGTTCTTCTGAGTAGTACTTTTACCTGAGTACGAAGCTTCGACATACAGTCGCGCGCGCCTCTCGACGTCTTCGAGAACCGCGGCCAAGACTTGGTCTCTCGACGCCGACGGGTTCGCCGCCGGTTTGGCGCCCGGTTTCGTCTGCGCGGAGACCGTCTCCGGGCTCGCGAGGGATTCCGCGAACTCCGGCGCGGCGACCAGGAACCCGGACGCGGCGAGCGCCTCGGCGAGGTCGACGAGGTCGAACCGCGAGCCGAGGTACCCGTGGCACAGGACGACGGCTCCGCGAACGGCGTCGCTCGGCGGCGTCGCGCTCGAGCGCGGCGCCACCCCGGGCGCCATCGCCAGGGGGACGTCGCGGTCCAGGACCCTCGGCGTGGACGCCGGGGCGTTCAGGAGCACGCGCGCGATCTTCGCGACGGAGATGGCGTGCGGATACGTCGCGGCGGCGGCGGGTGTGGGGCGCGGAGAGGGGTTTTTTTCGACGAGGGGGTCGGCGACGGCGACGACGGGGTACCAGACCGCGACGGGGACCACCTGGCCCGTGCCGGCGACGGTGACGCGGGCATCCTCGAAGGCCACCGCGGAGGGGCTCGCGCCGTTCGTCGCGAGCGCCGCGGCGCGACTTAGGACGACGCCGGACGCGGGGGAGGCGACGGACGCGGACGCGGGGAGCGCCGCGGAGCCGCGCGCGACCGCCGCGTAAGCGACCGCGGCGGTGAGCGCGGCGCGGCGAGGCACCGCGGGAGGAAGAGGAGCGTCCGGAGGGGGGGGAGGGCGCCCTCCGGCCCCGTCGGCGACCGCGCGCGGGCGGGCGCGCGGGCGGGGCGGCGCCGCCGCGACCGAAACCGCGAGCATCGGGTCTCCGCGAGTCCCCGCGAGTCCCCGGCGCGGGAGACGGGTGTGGGATGCCGTGGTGACGGTTGGATGACGACGAGCGCTCGTAACAAGGACCGAAACGCGTCCACCAAGGCAGCAAGCAGCAATATTGTCGGTGCGTTCGTCCGGCCGGCGTTGGTGATTAAACCTTAAATGACGGTCTGATTTCATCAATGACTCGCTGGAGTCTGACGCGCACGGAATGAATATTTTTCTCCTTAACCACTCAGGCACGGAGAATCACGGACCCGCCCAAAAATACCCTCACAGACTGTAAAAGATGACGATTTGGGTAACTCTTAAGTGGACCAAAAAGTCCGCTCCCTCGAAACATACAATAGACCTACAAAAACGGTCAATATTTTCCATAGCATCGACTAAAAATTCATTTGGGTTGGAATATTTTTGGGTGGATCAGTGCGGCGCGAGAGTTGGGGGGCTCGGAATGAAAATCAGGTCTGAGCCTCTCTCTCACTCTAGATCAAATCAGGATTTTCGGAAAGAAAATGAATCCCCGTTTCCGGGTTTAATTTGCCAGTATGAAGAAAATTTCTTCTCGTCGAGAACATACGTGGGGACATATTCCCCACTTTTAACTCAAGAATACCTCGTGAAACTCCCCAATCATTTTTTTCCCGCCTCCGTCTCGCCGCTTGCCCAGCTGGCACCGCGAACGGATCAGATCGAGGCGGGCGGCGCGCGGCGACCGCGAACCGTCGTTTTGTCGTTCTTGGTCGAGTTGAATAAAGCTCCCGCGCTCGCGGCGCGCTCGCCCTACTCGGTCGCGCCGCGCCGCGGGTCCCGTCACGCGCCCCCTCGACGTCGCCGCCCGCTTCGCGATGAACTCTCTCGCCGCCGCGGGCGCCCCGCTGTTGGCGCTTCGCGCGCGTCGCGCGAAGGCCTCGCGCTTCGGATCGACCGCGCGCGCGCTTTCCGTGGTGCGGTGCAACGCCGTGCACCTCAAGTTCGAGCTCGAGGGCCACCCCGAGGCGCGCGTCGTGGGCGGCCACCCCGCCCTGGGCGGCTGGAACGCCGCGGGCGGGGTCAAGAACGGCGACATCATCACCATCGAGGGCGCGAGCCAGGTGGAGTACAAGTGGGTGAACGGGGACACGTGGGAGGCGCGCGAGAACCGCCGCCTGACCCTCCCCGCGATGGACGCCCCGGACTCGAGCGTCGCCCTCGCCGTCCGCGACCGCGCGGTGTGGGAGGCGCCGGCCCCCGCGGACGTGTTCCGGACCGCCGCGGACACGTTTCAGACCCCCGCCCCCTCCTCCTCCCAGCACCACCACCACCACCAGCAGCAGGAGCAGCAGGAGCCCGTTCGCTGGTCCCCCGCGCCCGCCGCCGCCCGAGCGCGCGATCCCTCCTCCTCGACGGCGCCCGTGCGCTCGCTGAGCGGCGGATCCGGCGCGAGCCACGACGGCCGCCCCCCCGCGTGGTTCACCGAGGCGGTGGTGTACTCGATTCAGACCCTGGGTTTTTGCGGGTGCGAGGGCCCTCCCGATCGGTTCACCGAGGGCGAGCGCCTGAACATGCTCATCGACGACGGTTGGCTGGACCACGTCGCGCGGCTGGGCGCCACGGCGCTGTACCTCGGCCCGCTCATGCGCACGAGCCGCGAGCTCGGCCACGGGTACGACACCGCGGACTACTTCGAGGTGGACCCGCGCCTCGGCTCCGTCGCCACCTTACGCCGCGTCGTCGACGCCGCGCACGCCCTCGGCATCCGCGTCATCGTCGACGGCGTCTTCAACCACACCGGCCGCGACCACTTCGCCGCGCGCGACGTCCTCGAGCGCGGCCGGGCGAGCCCGTACTGGGATTGGTACTACGCCTCCGAGGGCCCGAACGGCGTCGAGCTCAGGGGCTGGGAGGGCCACGCGGGCCTGCCCGAACTCAACCACGACAACCCGGACGTTCGCAGGCACATCTGCGACGCGGGGAAGTTCTGGCTGAGCGCCGAGGGCGCGGACATCGACGGGTGGAGGCTGGACGTCGCGCACGAGGTGAGCCCCGAGTTTTGGCGCGAATTCGCCGCCGAGTGCCGCGCGACCAAGGCGGACTGCTGCCTGCTCGGCGAGCTCATGCACGGGGACTACAACCGACACGTCGGCCCGGGGCTGTTGGACTCCGGGACGAACTACCAGCTCTCCAAGGCGCTGTGGTCGTCGCTGAACGACCACAACTACTGGGAGCTCTCGCACTCGTACGAGCGCGACCAGAGCATGTACGGGAACCTGACGCTGCTCAACTTTCTGGGGAACCACGACCAGTGCCGCATCTACTCGCGCCTGAACGACCCCGCGAACCACTACCCGCTCGCGGCGGCGAGCCTCCTCCTGGGCCGCGGCATTCCCTGCGTGTACTACGGCGACGAGGTCGCCGCGGAGGGCGCGCCGGGCGGGCCGGACGGGGACCTCGCGATGCGCCGCCCCCTCGACCTCGCCGACGCGCTGCGCCAGCCGCGCGCCCAGGACGCCGTCAGGGCCACGTCCGAGCTCGTCTGGCTCCGGAGGGCGCACAGCGCCCTGAGGGACGGGAACTCCGCGCAGGTGCCGCTGCAGCACACGAACGGACAGCTCGCGTTCGCGCGCGTCGCGGGAGACGGGAGCGGGGCGGTCGCGGTCGTCGCGATGAACAACGAAGCGCAACCGGCGAGGATGAACCTCCCCGTCGCGGAAAAGTGCGGACTGGGAGACGGGACCACCTTCGCCGAGCCCCTCGCGGGGGGACAAACGCACGCGGTCTCGGGAGGGCAGCTCATCGTGGAGCTCCCGCCGAACGGGTTCAGGGTCTTCACCGTCGGGCAGTGACGAGAGTGTCGTGAAGACCGCCAACACGGCGCCGCGCGCGCGAACCGAACCGAATACTACCTTCTCTCGAGACGTACTGATCACGCGCGCGGTCAACTCATACGACACGCCTCGCGCGCTCGACGCCCCTCTTCTATAGCTCTAGTAGGCCTCTCTTCGACGCATCACCCTCTCTTTCTCCTCACGTCCCCTCGAACCCTCCGAAGCTGGGCGCGAGGATCTCGAGGAGCCCCTCCGGGTTATCGATGTGCACCCAGTGCGAGCTGTTGGGCAGGAAGTGCACCCTCGCGCCGTGCGCCTCGATCCTCGCGACGTCCTCGGGCGTCCACACGAAGGCGCTCGTCTCGGCGCGCACGAAATCCACCTCCAACCCGCGCGGCTGCGTCTCGAGCATCGGCCACAGGTCCGTCGCCTCGTAGCTCGCGTACATGTCGACGATGCCCTCGAGGTCGAACGTCCACGTGAGCTCGCCGTTCTCCGCGGGGGGCGGCGCGGGGGTGAGGTTGGTGGTCATCCACTGCGCCCCCGGGAGGGTGAACCCGGCGCCGACGAGGGAGTCCACGAGGTGTTTGCGCGTCGGGATGGGCATCGGGATCGTGCGCGCGTGGTTGATCGTGTCCCGGGGATGGTCCCCGGCCTCGCACCACACGTCCCCCGGGACGGTGTCCAGGACCCACACCTGCACCGGGCGCGGGAGCTGCTTCCCGAACTGGTGCACCATCGACATCGCCACCTTCCCGCCGAAGGAGTGCCCCAGCAGCGTGTGCGGGTAAATCTTCAGATGGTTGAGAACGCCGAGCACGTCCTTCGCCGCGCTCACGACGCTGTTCTCCCCGGCCGGGGGATCCGGCATGCTCGCCGTCTGGCCGTGGCACCGCAAGTCCACGAGCACGAACTGCCAGCTCGGGAACGCGCGCGCCAGGCGATTGGCGAAGCTGAGGAGGTTGCGCCGCGAGCCCAGGATCCCGTGGATGAGCACCGCGGTCGGGGGGTGCGGGCCGGAGGGGGACTCCGCGCTCCACCGCACCAACGCGCCCTGGACGATCTCGTACCGCAGAGGGGGCTCCGCTGTCACAGGAACCGGGCCGGGGTCGGCGGAGGTCGAGCGCGAAAAGGCGTCCGCGGACGCACGGGCGCGAACGCGCGCCGCGCCGCGCGAGGCGACGACGGGACATCTCCCGGCGCGACCGCGAGCCGCGATCGGCGCCCCGCGCCGGTACCCGCGAGAGGGCGCGCCACCGGAAGTCATGCGCGTCGCGGAACGTGCCGCGAGCCGCGTCCCGCAGCACGACGTCGACGACATCCGGGGGGAGGGGGGGGGGGAGAGCGCCCCGCCGCGCCCGGTGGGAAGCGCGACGAACGAGTGGCGCAGGAGAGAACGGGAAGCTCGTAAGAGTAGTGTGCGTCATCGATTCCCGCCCGCACTCGGCGAGATGCTGTACCAGGTAGACATGGTTCGGTGACGCGTCGACCACGAGTCGGTCAATGTTCAACGCGAAGGAGTCGGTCAAAGACGAAATGTTCGATAGGTGATATTTCGTTGAGCGTGTTTTTCAGATCACCGCAAGAGGACTTGCAAACCAGCACCACCCACCCAGGTGTCGGCGAGGGAAGGTCGTGCTCACCAGAAAATAATGCTCGTTGAAACCTCGGAAGATCTCGTGTTAGGTCGTAGAAATCGAGCTGAAAGGTCGCGCGCGCCTTCCGGCGGCACACCCCGGCCCCCGGGCCACGCGCGCGCCGGCCCACCGCGGAAGCGCATCCTTTCGCGCGCGCAGGATCCGCGGTCGAGGAGGGCCGCGCGTCCCTCGCGACGGGAGGGCGCGCGCGGGCGCTTCCCCCCGCCACCCCGGATCGTGCGAAGACACGCCCGGACCTGGCGCACGGTCCGAGGATCGCCAAACTGGCGACGACGCGCGACGCGCGGACGATGACCCGCGGGTCCCCCGAAGCGTCGCCGATCTCGTTCGGCGGCCCGCTCCCGTGCGGCATCTGCGCGCGCGAGGTACCGCGCGAGCCCGTGGTGCTGGCGACGTGCGGTCACGTCTACTGCTGGCCCTGTCTGTACAGGTCCGATCCCTCTCCGACAGAAATCGCGAGCGCCGCTCGCGCGCTCGCCGCGCCGCCCGCCGCCGCCTCTTCCCGTTCGTCCTTCGGCGCCCTTCCGACGCGTCGCCATCCTCCACGAGTCGAGTCATCCAAACCCCCCCCGGGAACGTCATCCCTCGCCCCCTCGCCCGAATCCTCGAACCGCGCTGACGCTCGACTCGGC
>MDSW01076025.1_pt1 | contig 22760 bp, 22 predicted proteins | sample 811171 | NCBI WGS metagenome assembly MDSW01 (sample SAMN05326641, study PRJNA326480) | marine metagenome | isolation source: seawater | place: Atlantic Ocean: North West | collected 2012 | reverse complement strand
GGTACCTGAAACGTCGCCTTTGGTCACCTTCACATTGTCGCCGATTCTACTTATGTAATCCAGATTGAATCCTTCGGGAACAATGAGGCTGAGCACATCGCTGCCGCGATATCCAATTACACCATCCTCTTCAACTTCGGGAGGTAGGTCTCCATCCCAGTTGGTATCGCCCAGAACCTGCATTACCAGATTCTTCGGTAGCACCCTGTCTCCATGAGTTAGGAGATAAGCTCCTGAAATGTGGTCGTGAATACCTCCAATAACGCTTCCACCATACCTTGGAGTGATTATGTGCTCTTGCACGCGCATTAGTATCTTAGCCTCGGCCCTAGCTTCCTCGCTCTGAATCACGTGAAGGTTCATCTCGTCGCCATCGAAGTCCGCGTTGTAAGGCGTGCAATCGGCTAGATTGAATCTGAAAGTCTTGCCTGGCATTACCCTGACCTCATGAACCATCATCGACATGCGGTGGAGAGACGGTTGCCTGTTGAACAGGGCCACATCTCCATCGATCAAGTGACGTTCTACAACTACCCCAGGCTTGGGGTTTCCATCTAGGTCATGAGTGCTCAGTCTGTCCTCGACATCGGTACTGTAGGTATTGCCATATTCATCTTCGATTTCTGGGCTCCCACAATGAGGGCACTTGCACTCTAGGTGTTCCGGCAAGTATTCCCCTGGGTTTTCCATTTCCCACTTCCATCTGTAATGAATTGCAGCCCTTGGATCCTTATCAGGGAGTGTTAGACCCCTTTCATCCTCGGCTCTGAGATTACGGAGAGTTGTCTCGAGGTCGACTCCCCATTCCTCCTCAAGGTCTCCTATCGAGTTTCTTCTCATCTGCCTCATCAACTCCAGGCCCGGCAAGAAGTTAGGGGCAGGTAGAACTTCATTGAGGTCAGGCCTGTAACCAGTATAAGGCTCATCTTCGCTACCCGAGTGGCACTCCGGATTCAGACACCTGAAACCGGACCAGATGAATTTAGTTCGGTCAGTTATCCTGACTCTGAACTTGTCCCCCCTGATGATGTAGTTTACACCTGGGTGTACATCGGGACCTCGTAGAATCATTTGCCTTAGTTGCTCCCTGTTCCTGCTGGTAACCCGTATTGGGACTGTTAGTTCCTTGGCGGTTTGAGTTGGGATGCCAACCTCGTTAATTCCGAGATTGGGGTCCGGGCTGATTACCGTTCTGGCACAGAAGTTAACCCTCTTTCCAGAGAGGTTGCTTCTGAATCTGCCTTCCTTCCCCTTGAGCCTCTGTGCGAGAGTCTTCAGGGGCCTTCCTGAACGGTGCCTCGCAGGCGGAATTCCGCTCGTCTGATTATCGAAATATGTTGTGCAGTGATACTGCAGGAGTTCCCATAGGTCCTCGACTATCAACTGAGGTGCGCCCGCATCTCGATTTTCCCTGAGGCGCTGGTTAATCCTGAGGACATCGACTAGCTTGTGTGTAAGGTCGTCCTCCGATCTATCTCCACTGTCCAGTGTGATTGAAGGTCTGACCGTAATCGGCGGTACTGGTAGAACTTTCATTATTGTCCACTCGGGCCTTGCTGCATCCTTGTCCATCCCAAGGAAGATAAGGTGCTCGTCTGGAATTCTCTCGAGCCACTCTCTGATGTCACGAGCATTGAGCTTGTGCTCGCCCTTGTTGTCTTTCTTCTCCTTGAAGGTCGAGGGCTTGTCCAGGATGATCTTACCCTGCTCGGCCCCACAGTGCATGCAAATAGTCCTCTTCTTACTGGAGCACTCCTTCTCTATGTCCTTGATCACGTTCTTGAATTCGGATGAGCCGACTCCGTGCTTTATCATGACATCCTTTACCTTCTCCTCGTAGTAGTCCTGCTCGGACTTTTCTGGATCCACTGGGTGGGTATCGGGTTTGTCATGGAGGAGTATCTTGCTGCATGTGTTGCATGTCGACTTTAGGCATGTCTTGATCAGATTGGTGAAGCCGATATGCATTACTGGCAACTCCAGTGCTATGTGGCCGAAGTGACTAGGGCACTCATCGTGCTTGTTACCGCAGGTCTCACACCTTACGCCGGGATCAATAACGCCCATCTTGGGGTCCATTAGGCCCTGCTTGTATGGGTGTCCATCGTCTTTGTATGTATCAGCGGTCTTGACCTCTACTGAGGACATCTTTCTGATCTCATTCGGGTCCATCAGTGTGAACTTAATTGCCTCTATCCTCTTCGGGATCTTCGCTGCATTTCTAGCACTCATCTTCGGTCCTCCAGTTCAAGTCTCATGGCGACTCCCAAGCTCTTCATTTCATCCAGAAGTAGTTTGAATGCATATGAAGTCTGCACGGAGTGTACATCGGCTCGATCACCGCAAGAAGGGCAGACTGTAGTACGCCTCTTCCAGTCATAGTAGGCGATATGCCCACACCTAGGGGTATTGCACACCATTAGTGGCCAGCCGTCCGATTCATCCAGGAGCCTGTCCTTGATCACCATTGACGCTCCGTGAGAGATAAGGCAATCTCTTTCCATTTCACCGAACCTTAGGCCTCCTTGCCTGGCCCTACCCTCGGTAGGTTGCCTGGTAAGTATCTGAACCCTGCCTCTGCTTCTTGCGTGAAGTTTGCTGCTGACCAAGTGGTGGAGTCTCTGATAGTAGATGACTCCTACGAAAACCTCTACTGGGTATTCTTCCCCTGTCTCACCGCTGATCATCTTCTCTCTGCCTGTATGGTTGAAGCCATTTCGTAGTAGTCCTGACCTCAGTGACTCCTCCTTCTCCCCGGTGAATGCAGTACCGTCTATCCTCCTTGCCTCCATTGCTCCGACCTTGCCCCCAATCATCTCAAGAACGTGGGCAACTGTCATGCGAGAAGGTATGGCATGTGGATTTATGATTAAGTCTGGAACTATTCCTTCAGATGTGAATGGCATGTCGCTTTCCTCGACAATTCTGCCAATAATCCCCTTCTGCCCGTGCCTGCTTGCGAATTTATCTCCAAGCTCGGGTATCTTATTGGTCCTCAGGGTTATTCTTACCAGTCGTCCCGAATCTAGTGATTCGGTGACGAAGACATTGTCGACCCATCCATGCTCGCCATGGCGAACCATCATGGATGACTCCCTCCTTTCCTGCGCTTGCAGGAATGCTCCATGGGCTTCCTCAAGGAATCTCGGTGGGCTTGTCTTGCCGACTAGTACTGCAGAGTCCGAGCCCCCACTTGTGAGGTACTCCTCCGGTACGGGGAGACCGTCTCTCTCTAGATGCGAATAACTGTCGAAGGACTTCATACCCTTGATCTCATCGAGGCCGGTTCCAGGGACTTCTATCCTTTCTTCCTGCCCTCCGGGGAATCTTCGATTCTCAGCATTGTATGTTCGGATGAATGTGGATCTTCCCAAAGCTCTCTCAATGGAGGCCTTGTTCATCACCACAGCGTCCTGCATATTGTATCCGTGATGGCTCATTATTGCAACAACCAAATTCTGACCTCCGGGCCTACTGTTGAAATTGGTAGTATCCATTGCTCGGGTGCCGACGAGAGACTTCTGCGGATAATGCATGATGTGCGCCCTTGTGTCGGGCCTTAGACGGTAGTTTGCACTGGGAAGTCCGAGGCTTTGTTTGACCATCGCAGTACCTCCAGTAACTCTTGGTGTGGAGTTGTGCTCCGGATAAGGTACAAGCGCAGCGCAGACTCCGAGGATTAGCTGCGGATCTATTTCCACGTGAGTGTAAACCAAAACCGTGTGGCCTTTCTTCTCTTTCTTCCTTAGGACATCTGTGTCTTCTTGGTGGTAATTGAGCGGGACCGAGAACCTCTCAGTTACAGTTGAGCCATCTGGCATTTTCACATCAACGGATAGCCTAGCCTTGGAAATCTCCTCGTCCCCCAGGTTTAGCCAAGTTACCATAGAAGGATCGATGGGACGCTTATTCTTTGGGGAAACTTCAGGGAGATCGAATGGTCTTGGAGCCACTAAGAGGTCTTCCTCCTCTTCAGCGTCTACCCACTCAATGACACCAGAAGAAACTAGATCAGAGAAGTTAATCTCACCGGATCTGAGTCCCTCTAGATGGAACTTGGAAAGCGTCAATGTACCGTCCTCGAGAACTAGAAGGGGGCGCATTATCCTCCCTCTGTCTGTGTTGATGAAGACATCCCTGTTCTCTGTATCGTGCCTAATGCTGACCTCGGGCCTTATCCTTCCGGAGCGACGTCGGCGCTTGAACTGGGAGACGAGCTTGTTAGGCCTCTTGTGGAGTCCGAAGATATCTCCATTGACGTGTATCCTAGAACCGTCAGCCCAGCCCTCTGGGCTAGGGTCGACGCCTGCCTCGACCAAGAGTTCCTTGACATCCCCCTCGGCTACCTCCTCTGATACGTCAATCATCTGGGCGGCATTCTTTACGAGGCCGCAATTCTGCCCCTCTGGAGTTTCGTTGGGACAGAGTCTGCCCCAGTGAGTTGGGTGGAGGTCCCTTGCCTCGAAGTGAGGTTGGCTTCTTACTAGTGGGCTTGTGACTCTGCGCATGTGGGAAAGAGATGCAAGATATGTTGTCCTGTCTAGAAGCTGGCTGACTCCGGACCTTCCTCCGACCCAGTTGCCCGTGGCAAGGGCGTGCATTATCTTGGAAGTCAGGACGTCAGGCCTTAGGCAGGAATTTATCTTGAGCTCTCTCTTCCTATTGTGGTGCCTTTCGAGTTGATATTTGAGATCTCTCGCTAGACCCTGGACCCCCACTCTGAAGAGGTCTTCCATCAGGTCTCCTGCTAGACGGACCCTCTTGTTGGCGTAGTGATCCTTATCGTTGGGGTCCCTGTTAGTGATTGCCATCTCAAGAACCTGACGAACTATTCTGCCAAGGAATATCGCCTTCTTGGTCCTAACTTCATCATCGGAACCAAGGTGAGGGAGTAGTTCCTTATCGAGGAGGTTCTGGATACGAGACTCCCTGTATTCCTTCTGCTGTCCTGCTGCGAATTTCTTCTCCAACCAAGCCATTGCTTCCTCGGTGTTATCAACGCCGTATTCGGGATTGTCCTTGACGTCATTCAAGTTGGCGACGGTGTACTTCATCGCCTCTACTGGCCCGGCTATTGCAGAGAAAATATCCCTGTCATTCTCCATGCCCAGAGCCCTCATCAGTAGTACTACAGGTATTGCGGTCGTACCAGCGCTTGGAATTTTTACCATCAGCATTCCATCTCTTCTCTTCTCGACGTTGATTGGCTTTCTTACACCGTCCTTCTGCGAGAATATCTTTGCTACTTCGGTCTCATGAGCGTACTTCTTGTTCTTCTCAACGGTGACTCTGTTCGGTGCTAGATCCTCCATGGAAATTAGGACTCTCTCAGTACCATTGATTATGAAGTAGCCTCCTGGATCTAGGGGGTCCTCGCCGGCCTTCCTCAGAAGTTTCTTCAGAGTATCGGCATCCTCGGGTATTGTTGTCGGGGACAGTTTTCTAGACTTCTCCTGAGTACCTGCAATGTGATCGGGATGAAGGTTGCATCTAGCGGATCGAACCATGATTGGCAGGTTTCCGATATGCACGCCTTCCTCCTCGATGAATCCTAGGTCAGCACCGTCAGTCGTTGGAAGGTCATCCCTGTAAATCTTGAAGTCCATGTATATGGGGGAGAAGTAGGTTAGCTTCCTGAGTCTGCATTCTAGCGGGGTGGCTGGATGCTCCGCACCATTAGCCTCGCGGACTGTGGGTGCTCCGAGCCTAATGCCCTTCATCCTGATGTAAATTTCCTTGTCGAGGACGTCGAGCTTGATCATTCCACCTCCATCTTCACCCCCGGGGACCTCCGCAAGAGGGTCATCACTGCCTATCCTTATCCCCCTGACTATTTTCTCCATTCTACTGGTCCTGCCATCGCCAGGGACACAGTCGTTGTACGATGCCAATTGGTGGTTCACCATGCTTCTATGCGCGAAATAACTCTCTACTATCTCCTTCATTCATTCCACCTCAGTTGCTCTCCACGATTAGTCGATAAGCAGTACTAGCGCCTGCCGACCTACTGTATCTTACTACCTTCACGACCCTGTTCCTGAGCCAACCTGCAGGATAGTCGTCTTCCCTTGTACCCTCTTCGATCTCGTTCCGCCTCTTTTCTTCCTCGATTTCCTTTATCGCCTGGACGGCTGGATCCGTGATGAGTATCTTTGGAAGTAGTTCCTTGGCTAGACGGGTGTTTCCGAGACCATCACTCTCTAGCATCCCCCAAGGTGAAAGTATCTTCTCCTCATCCTCTTCGTGAACTAGTTGGTGGTGGGGGACTAAGTGGTGATTTAGTACGTTGAATCTGTTTTCCCCCAAAGGGATGTCCTCATCCAGAAGGGCGCTTCTGGAAATCGTAACCCTCCCGGTCCTGCTCCTTCTCCTGGATGCAGCCTGCTCCCTGATAATGCCCATTATGTTGTCAATCTCGGGGGAGCCAGTCTCCAAATCTGTCTTCTTGGCGACTTCTTCAACTGTCATCCTCTTGATGGCATCCATGTTTGCATCATCAGCGAGTTTGTGAGCGTGCTCTTCAGAGACGCCCAATTCTATTAGTCTCTTTTTTGTTGAGCTTTTTACTGCCACGCGCGTCTCCCCCTGTCCAGCAAAATCAGGGGCCAGTGCTACGTTCAGGAGAGGGCCCGGGGGGATTCGAACCCCCGGCCACCGGGTTAAAAGCCCGGTGCTCTACCTGACTAAGCTACAGGCCCATGGCTGATGCTGGGCTATTGGCGGACCGTAGGGGTATTTTTGAACCTACCGGCAAAGGCACTGCTAGCCCGTGACCGGCTGAGCCACCCTAGGGGGGTTGGGAGGCAGACGCTAGTTCGGGCTTGCGGGCATAAAGGTTTGTGGAAATTAGGTGAGAGAGGTGGAAAATTCGGGCCCGTTTGATGATTCCATAATTCCTCACAGAACTCTTGATTTTTCTGTGTGTGGGCTTGGCCCTTGGAGCCTGGTCGTTCCTGCGACTGTATATCCTCCCAGAGAGGATACCAGAATACTGGCAGATGCCATTATGGCTCTAGATTTAGAGCCCTCTACAGCAGTTGAGGTAGGATGTGGATCGGGTGCCCTCTCCATACTTCTTGCTGAGAACGGATGGGACGTATTCGCCTTTGACGTGAATCCATACGCAGTTGCGGCTTCGAGATCGAATGTCGATGAATCTGGACACTCGAACAGAGTTACAGTTAACGAGGGAGGAGTGGGTGAGCCTGGTTGGAAAATTCCCAAGAGGACAGGACTAATCGTTTGGAACCTTCCTTATCTGAATCCCCTTGACGACGAAGCCCTACAGCTTGAGCCGATTGAAGAGGCCTCGATGACTGATATACCGAATGGCGGTTGGTCGGCCGAACTTATGAGTCATGTTTGCGATTGTAATGAAGATGGATTAATTGTTTTGCTATTAATGAGGTCCGACCCGAAAAGTCCCAGCAATAAGGAAGATTGGATGAGGGAAGGTTGGTCATCCAGGGTGATCAAGAGCCTAAGGATGGGTGATGAGAAAATTGAGGCTGTTGCATTCTGGAGACCAGGTTTGGGCTTATCCCCTGTTATTGTTGATGAATGCAATTCTACGATGACGGAATCCCAATCGCTGCCGGAGGATGGTTGGCAGAGGATTAGATCTAGGAGGCAGCACTCTGGGCGAGGAAGGGGTGAGTCGAAGTGGGAGTCACGAGAGGGCGACATTACGGCAACTTGGAGAGTGGTGGTTGAAGACGAGGGAGGTGTTTTTCCCGGGCTAATCCAGACATCTGTGGGGGCCGCTGTAGCCAATATTATCGGTTGCAGGACGAAGTGGCCGAACGATCTCATTGACAAGCAGGGAATGAAATTGGGAGGAATAATGGTGGAGTCTTCCAGTAATGAGTTGGGCATTCGAGTAGGCGTCGGGATTAACTCGTCCCCTCGGATGATTTCCGAAGACCGGGTTTCAGGATGGTCAGAAACTCTAGGGCCTGTGTCCGCGGATATTGTATTCGGCAGCGTTGATTCTTCCATTTCGGGAATATTGGAAGTAGTTCCGGGGCTGCCGAGCGTCAGCTCAGAGGCCCTACTTGACCTCTCCTGGAGGGGGATTTCATCATCTCTATCGGAAGGGGCCTTTCCCTCCTTCTCAGGGAACGAGGCACGAGTCGTGGGGCTGGACATAGGTGGCGGATTAATTCTTGAACGAGAGGGGGATGTGTCAATCGTTACTGATTTGGATACGGTAGAGTGGTTCTTCCCTACCGGTTCCTAGTGGGCTTTTCAATCTCTAGCCTTTTCCTGACGAGACGAATTTTCCCAGACTTTGTCAGTGTAGAGATTTGATTGGATGAATTCAGAATAGATACGGCTTCATCGCAATCTGACAAACTTACCCTCAGTATGCAGAGTGTAATTTTTTCTGAAGTTACAGAGTCGAAGAGCCTCCATCTCATCCTCCCAAGCAATTCCTCTAGAAGCGCCTCGACCGACTTCCTTTGTGGATGAGGGGTTTCGATTTGGAAACCTACCCACCTATGTTTGCCCCTGGAGGCCTTGCCTTGCTTACTCACGTTTGCCGGAAGAGGCATTCACTTAACGATTGATGGGGTGTTACTGTTCATTCTAGTCCACTAACAACAGCAACTAGCCTTAGTCTGCCGACCATGTCGTCACTAGTTCTTGCCCCCATTATCACTTGGCAGTCTGGGTCCATAGAGGAAACGAAAGCGTCTGTAATCTGATCTAGGTGTGAAAGTGTCATATCGGGACCTCCTTCTAATTGAACGAGACAGCCCTTGGCACCTTGTATTTCAAACTCCGATAGTGGTGAGTTGCGTGCCATTTCGACTACTGATCCGGGGATTTCTGTAGTGCCTGTGCCGACTATTAGGGTTGCATTTCCTGGCTTCTCGATTATAGAGCGCATATCCATCAAATCGAGATTTATCGTACCTACTTCCGCGATTGTAGTGACCAGCCCTTCTATCAGTTCCTCGATCCACCCCGAGCCCGTGATCCAATCCGTCTTGCGCTGCCTGGCCTGCCAAGCAAGTCTTTCCATGCTCACCCTAATGCACACATGGGAATTGGAGTCCAAACTGGATATTGCCTCGTTGGCGATTGAGCACCTTAGTGGCTGTTCGGCGAATGGCAAACCTGCTATCGACAGGACCAGGCAGCCCCTATTTTTTGCGACGGATGCGATTTCAGAAGAAGCCCCAGACCCCATTCCCCCGCCCAATCCAGTAAGTATCAACATAATTTCTGCTTTCTCGATGAGTGGCATGACTGAGTCGAGGCCTTCCCTGAGCCTATGCGTTGCCATCATAGGGAGCGCAGCAGAACCCTTGCCCTCCCCTCCTGCGTCTAGAAAAAGACAGTTAGCGGTACTTGCTCCTTCGAATGAGGATTCGTCTGCATCGATCAGGAGGAGTTCTGATAGTTCTTGACAGCGTGAGTGTGCCTGTGTGGCCCAAATGCAACCAACGCCGCCCACACCGACGATCAGAATTGCGCCCTCTTCCATGGTCATGCCATGTATGTCTAGTGTTTAGTGTGTACTAGTCATAAGACAAATATCTCTGATATCTTCTTCTCTCGTCTCTAGCCCAGGCGTTATCGGGCTCTATCTCTAGTACCTTGTCATAGTACCCAATAGCTGCCTCGAAGTCGGAAAGGTGCCTTCCATTCATGTGCCCCAGAATATTGAGAACGGGTACGCACCTTGGATCCTCATCAAGCATGCTGAGTAGTATTTCTTCTGCACCGGAGATATCCATCATCTCCATCTTATCCTCGGCCGAATCAAGATTTGAGATTTGGGCATCCGAGAGTCGGTAGAGGTTACGCCAACTGGGGTTCGCCATGGCCCTGCTGTACTATCTTTGCGTATTAGTTTGGCGAGTATCCGGGATGTCATGAAACACGAGTTTCGACAGTGACTTGCAAGTCTCCAGTATGGAACTTTAATAGCCTCGTTTAAGGTGGCACAACTCGTCCTTTGGGGGTTCAACATGAGGTCCGCTCTGACAAGCTCCCGAAGGCTGTTCGTAATGGGCATCGTCGGTCTACTCTTGGCAGGTGGAGTACAGGCCTTCCACACAGGCGTTGGAGGGGATGCAAACAATGACGGAGATGTGGCGATAGCGGGTTGCACATGCCATGCTGCAGAACCTGATAACTCTGTCACGCTAATCCTGACTGATGTCCCCTATAGGTATGAGTCGGGGGAAAGATATGACATGAAGATCCAGATAGTCGGAGGCCCTGATATTGACCCTGATTCGGGCACTGGTGGATTTGCGATGAGGGTCTCAGATGGATCCCTAAGCGGCTCCGAAGGATTTGAGAACTTGGTACAGAACTGGGAAGATGACCTGCAGTCACTCACCCATACCGACCCTGGATCCCAAACCTCTGATAGAACATGGTACATCTCATGGACGGCCCCCTCCGCGGATACCGGGGTTGTTTCCTTGTGGTTGTCAGGTAACTCAGTCAATGGCGACGGCGTTCCTTCAGAACTAGACAGGTGGAATAGACTCAGCACTATGATTGACGAGGGCGAAGACGGAGGGGTAAGAACTGTGTTCGCTGGGAATGGGGACATTGAGCCACCCGCCCCTGCTGAGGAAAGTATCGACCTACACCACATGGGAGCGGGATTGAGGGCCCACTGGCTGGGACTTCTTGGATTCGCGGCTGTCGTGATTGTGATTGTCTTCTGTGGACTTATGCTGAGGTACGGATTCTCCAGACATTATGAGGGCAGGAGCAATCTTCTCAGACTGAGATTGAAGCACCAGAGGAGGGGGGACCAGTAATGAAGGATGACGTCGTTCTGAAGATGCTAAGGCAGGTTGCTTCCGGAGAGGTAAGCGTAGAAGATGCTCGGGATGCCCTCGAAGGGGTGAGCCTTAGTGAGGAGGCTTATGACACGGCTGTAAACCACGGGGTATTCAACGAAGCGTCGACTGGTTCGATTGTCAGAGCTAGCGTTTCACCTTCAGGCGACTCATGGCTAGTAATCCTGATTGGGCTTTGGGGAATTGTCTGGTCCCTATACTGGGCGGGTTCGTTGTCATATGGCCTCTACAACCATTGGGATCAGCAACTATTGTCCTTTTTCTTGGCAATGCTACTCCTAACTGTAATCATATTGGGAATGGTATACATGAAGTACGTCATGCCTGACATACTCATAGTGAAGCATCGTAGGGGGAAGTACATAACTCCAAAAGACCCTGATTCTTGGAAGGAGTATAAGGTGTGAACATGGCTCGAAAATTCAAGCTTAGACCTGTCGGAGAAAGCGACTCCGGATCTGTTGATGAAGCGCCTTTCATCGATAGGAGGGAATTCATGAGGCATTCGTTCAACACCGCAGCTGGGGTGATCACGGTAGCTAGCCTGGGCAGTGTCGGATTCGCGTCCCTACTGATGGGGCAGTCAGAATCATCGGGAGGTGACTCAGCCGTCAGATATTGGGTACCTACTGGCGCAGAGGATACTGTCTGGTACGGGGATAGCCATCTGGAGCAGATGACCTACCAGTCATTCGTGGATGCTGCAGCGAGCTCTTCGACTGGCATGGCAGCCGCACAAGGAGTGTGGTCAGGGCTACCAATAAATGCCATCTATGTCCCTCATGAAGAGAACAAGACCTCGCCCCTCGTGGAAAACAAGCCCCGATTCCAGTTCCTTGATGGCTACGCTGTGGACGGCGGATATGTGGGATCGGGATACGAGATGGATGATGACCCCCAGTTCGAGCCCCTCCGCATCCATGACAATCTGATCATCGTATTCTCGAGGTGCCCGCATCTTTGCTGCATCCCCGGATGGCAACTTGTGCAAAATGAGTTCACAGCGGATCAGTGGTTCCCCAATGGGACTGACTCCGGCGGCAACAAGCTATTCTGCATCTGCCATTCATCTAGATTCGATCCGACTGTGATTGAGAAGAATCGTAACACAAATCGGTCGGACGGTGCTCAATTCGAATACTTCGGAATAAAAAGGGCCGGTGGGCCGACACCTGTTGGGATGCCACTGGTTCCATTCGTGCTGAATGGGGATATGATCGAGGCCCTTCCTGACTTCAAAGACTGGTATGCATATTGTGACTGAGGTGAAAAAATGATTCAATTCTGGTTCTTGTGGCTATTCATTGCTATAGTAGTGGTTATTGTAGCCTTGACCTTGAGGAAGGAAAGAGAAGAAATGCCAAGAAAGGATATACTCAGGGCAGTTGAGACGAGTGCGGGAAGCATGGGGCTTGCTGAGAAGACTTTTCTGTGGGCATTTTCTTGGCTAGACACCAGGTTCAGGATTCAGGATTATTGGGGGATGAGCAGGGACGCATATTACGGGATGCACAGGCAAATGCCCATGACGCATGCTGAGAAATACAAACTCAGGATTATCTGGTATTGGTATCCATTGTATTGCCTTGGTGGAATTTCATTCCTAGCGTTCGTGATATTGGTCATCACAGGCACTGTGCTTGGTCTGTATTACGTCCCCGGCGGAGAAGGGGATCCAACCCCTGCTTACAGCAGCATGGAATTCATAATGACCCAGCTGCCGTTTGGATACATCATCCGCTCCATTCACCATTGGACTACGCATTTCATGGTTGCAGCTGTATTCCTCCACATGTGTAGAGTCTACTTCACTGGTGCATACAGAAACCCAAGAGAGTTGAATTGGCTTATTGGAGTGGCACTGATGTTCTTCACCATATTCTTTGGTTACTCTGGATACCTCTTGCCATGGGACAGTTTGGCCTTCGGAGCTGCTACAATTGGAATTAACATGGCTATGAGCACTCCACTTATCGGCGAGTGGGTTTCGAACGCCATGTTTGCTGGGACATCACTTTCAGGGCAGACTGTAACCAGGATGTACTTCCTTCACGTCTTCATTTTGCCAGTAGTGGTGACTGCCCTCATTCTGGCTCATCTGTTCATAGTTTGGGCACAGGGGATCGCTGAGCCGCACTGAGGTATAACTATGGGAATTGTAGAGAGGTTTGGAAGGATTGCTGATACGTACATCAGCGAACGCGATAAGCTACTTGAGGCCGAGACTGAAAGAACGAGGACTTTCATCGGGCACCCATTCTGGCCGACTGAGGTCCTCAGGGACACGATAATCCTCGCTTCCATTGTAATGGTCATAGCTTTCTACTCGTGGTTGATACCCCCGCCTCTCCATAGTGCGGCAGATCCATTCGCCCAAGCTGGGTTCGTTTTCCCGGACTGGTATGTTCTCTTCTCCTACGGGTACCTAAGGTGGGGCGAATATCTTCCGCAGTTCGTTATCCCGGCCGGACCGATTGGTGAATTCTTCGGATCCCCCGTGATCAACTGGAACTCAGCATGGTGGGGTGCAGCCATCACTGGATTGCCCGTTGGGATTCTAGCACTCCCTCCATTCCTGCCAGGCAGGGAGAAGAGAGGTGTCGAGGATCCTTGGTTCGCCACTGCTGGAGCGGTTTACCTAGCTCACGTTTGGTTCATCTCAGTGTTCTCCATCAACATCTTCCTCGACCTCTATGCGAAGGATCGTTCCGACTGGTGTTTCGTTGGAACCCATGGGGAGTTCCTCTGCGGCAGGCAATCGCCATGGTCAGCAGAGGTGTTCAATGCGATACCGTGGATACTTACTGGAATTTTCTTATTCGCGATAATTTTCTTCCCACTAAGGAGGTCGCTCCTAAACTCAGTAGGCTCAAGAGTCACTCCTCAGATTGGGAGGCAGGTCGCCATAGGGTCCCTAATCGCAGCGGTATTGATCTCGGTTGTAACTTGGCCGATTTATGAGGGTGGCTTCTGGGACTATGGTGGCCTAGGGGCAATGGACGATGTGGAGGATCTTGACGAGATGAGAGGTCAACCGTCCGACACCCTGGTCCATATCGATCAAGGCAACGTCTGGGAGGTCTGGGAGGACGAATGCCTACTGTATGGACAAAGTTCCTACCTAGCTGCATGGTCCGGGTTAAGTAGTGACGAAGACCCTGCCGACTGGTGTGTGATACCAGCTGAGAATTGGGTGGATTGGGGACTCTATCAGCCTACGAAGCTGTATTTGATTGATTTTTCAGGAGCGAATGGGCATGCTGATTCCGAGTCAGGTAGGAACTCAGGAGAAGGGGCGGCGACATATACGGGAAATTCTGCAATGGATGAAGTTGGCTATGATGATTCGGTGACTTTCGAAGTGGAAGACCTCGGGGTATCATCTGTGCCTTTGGACGTAGGTTGCCTGTTCAGGACCACTGAGAGAGGCATTGGAGAACACTCACAAGACCTAGTACTCACTGATTCGAGTGGTGGTGTAGTTTGGCAGAATGGCGGTGGCTCTTGCGAGTCTGCAACGGTTTACGTTGATTCTGGATCCACTTACACGATCTCATTCGCCACAACGACAACGGGTATGAACGGAAGTGTTGATGTTATCACCAGCTTCTCTGCTGTTGCTTTCCAACCACTTATTCTAGATGATGATGGGACGGCCCTAGTTCGATCCCAGAGTAACTTGGATTCGACTCAGCTTTCGGATATGTCAGTAAAGAATCCAACTTATCACAAGAACCCAAAGAGCCTGGATGCAAAGCTGATCTATTCCCTATTCATACCGTGCCTGGGTGTTGGTGCAATTGTGTTCATGCTTATGCGCAGCATGGCTAGAGGATACGAATATGAGATGAATAAGTGCTACGGATGCGACCTTTGTGACGATGCATGTCCAGTTAGGCTATTCAATGCTGGAGACAAATTGAACATTATCTACAACACATGGAATAACGAGGACGACGGTGTTCCACTCTATTCGTGCCTAACATGTTCTGCTTGCACAAATGCTTGCCCTCAGCTGGTCGACTACCACTCTTATGTCGATATCAGGAGGAATATGATTGTAGGGGGGCCTCCTGCTTCGGAGATACCCCATACCGTACTCCAAGCAGTCCTTGCTGCAGAGGCAGAAGAGGATGCTGATGCGGACTTTGTGTCCGTCGAGGACTACCCAATAGACTCCAATATCGGGTATTACCCTGGATGTGTTGACTATCTTGACCAGGAAATGGTGTTCAGCCATGTTAACGAAGGATCGATGAACCTAGGAGATGCGACAACCTCGGCCTTCACACTATTCGAAGAAATGGGAGAGGAGGTAACATACCTAGGCAGGGACTTCCTGAAGTGCTGCGGACATGACCAGAAGTGGCAAGGCATGACAGAAGTATTCGAGAAACTCAAAGCCTACAATCAGAAGAAGCTCGGAGAGAGTGGCGTGGACACGCTTGTAACCTCCTGTGCAGAATGCTTCAGGACATTCGCCCTAGACTATGAACTCGATGAAATGAAGGTCATGCACACTACTGAATTCCTGATTGAAAATGGGTTCGATATGAATCTCAAGACAGAGGATGACGTCACAGTGACTTTCCACGACCCCTGCAGATTGGGCAGGCAGATGAATATCTATGACCAACCAAGGGATCTAATCGCGAGTGTGGAGGGTGTGGACCTAGTTGAGATGGAACATCATGGCGAGGACGCCTTGTGCTGCGGTGTTTCTAGTATGATGAGTTGCAACGAAAACAGTCGTGCACTTAGAGTTCAGAGATTCGACGAAGTGAACGCTGTCGGAGCTGACATAATGCTCACTTCCTGTCCCAAGTGCGTATCTCACTTCGAATGCCTGAAATTCGAAGGGGACCCTAGGCATGATTTCGAGATACTTGATGTTGTGAGCTTCCTAGCAAGGCAGGTTGAATCGGGCAAGGCCAATTAGATCCCACACAGCAATTAGAGGTCGCAAAGGTTTCAGATTTCCAGAGTGCTTGACCGCAGAATTGAGAAATAGTGGCCGACAGGAAGGGGCGTGACAGGCATTCCGGACCTAGAGGCTAGAAGGGCTTCACAGCAGAAAAGGATTCGAATAATGCTCGATGCCATGAGGGCTGAAGACCAAGCTAAGCTCAAGGGTGGAGAGACAGCTGTAGCATGGGTCAAGGAAGAGCAGTGCATAGGTTGTGATCAATGCACCATAGTCTGTGACGATGATGCAATAGAGCTGTATGATACTCCTTTGGCTAGTCCGATAATGGAAATAGACGTGAACAGGAAGGCCAGAATTATCAGAGACGAATGTACTGGCTGCCAACTATGCGTTCTAGCTTGTCCCACAGATGCGATATTGATGATAGATAGGTGAACATATGGCTAAAGATGACCCAATTAGATTCGGTGCAGAATTCGGCCCCAAGAGGACAGACAGGACGAAGGGGGTTTCGCTCTCTACATTCAAGAGTCTGGTCTGGGTGTCAAATCTTGGCGGCCTAATCCTATGTGCTATTGCACTGGAACTAATGATTACCGGGCAATTCCTTCTTGGCCTTGGTTCGATGATCGCTGGTGTTGTAATCGCACTTTTCCCTTCGAACTACGAAATTGTCGGGATGGAAGAATCCTTGGGCCAAAGTGATGGGGCGGAACTGGAAGATGCCGAATAATAAATTCGATAGTTTCTCGATTGGTACCGAATTCCAGAAATTGGTCTGGAGAGAGTTGGTAGAAATCCCTTACGGGGAGACTAGGTCATACAAGGAAATAGCCGAGTTGATAGGGAGGCCCAACTCTTCAAGGGCTGTTGCTAGCGCATGTTCCAGTAATCCTTACGCGCCGGAAATACCATGTCATAGGGTAATTCGTTCTGATGGAAAGATAGGCGGATATAGTGGCCCAGGAGGAGTCTTTGGTAAGATAAAATTACTAGAGTCAGAGGGCGTAAATCTAGATTCGCGAAGGAATCAGAAGTAGATAATGAAGATGGCAAGGGATGCAACCGATGCAATGACCCATGCCATCACGTACGCAGACTGGCTCAACTCTTCACTGCCTTCATCGGCCATGCACCTTCGAGAGTAATGAAGGATGTAAATCTAACCCGGGCGATCATAGGAAGGGAGACATGATTACCAGTGCGGCCAGAGGTATGAGTACCATGGTTGCATTATCATCGATATACTTCAGGGAAGGAAGTTCACCAAGAACGGTCAGAGGTGCTAGGATTATTGCAGCAAGTAGAGGGGTTCCTAACCAAAAGTGGCAACCTACCCAAATGGAAAAAGAAACTACTGAGCCAGCAACAATAGCAGAGTTGAGGTTCTTCTTGACTCGCTTGAACTCCCCCATCACTGGATCGACGAAGGTTAAGCCGAATATCAGAGGGATTCCGTAAAGTCCTCTTTCAAGGCCGCTTCCATCCCCCTCAGGGGATATCAAGAGGGCGAGAGAGACGGCGATCCCGCCCCACGCAAATGCGGAAATCTGTGATGCCTCATACTCTCTCTGGCCAATCACGACAATTCCCCACCTGAGCCTTATGAACTCAATTATTAGTATCGAAATAACGATCATACTCACGAGTTCCCTGGGAGTTGCTGAGAAATAGTCGCCCAATTCCTGCCCCTTTGCGTAATAGGCCAGTGGAATTATCGACATCGCAATGTGAGTGAACCTTCTGAATGCATGACCGCCAAAACCGCCAACTGAGTGGTCGACATGATCTATATCAAATGGAACTTCGGAATCAGACAAAACATCGCCCCTTGTGAGTCTACAATCTGTCCAGTGCCTCATCGAGTGTTATACTTCCGGTTTCTAAATCGTCCAGAGCCTCATCTAGGCCCTTTGAGAGAATGAGCCTTGAATCCCATTTGGAAATAAGTCTCTCAGTGATCCTGAGCCTGTTTCTCCAAGCGGGAGATGAGCATTTTTCTATTGCAGAAACGAGTCCTTCGATTCCAATGGAATTCTGTGCTGAGACCAAGTGGACCTCTGGAACGCTGTCACCGCTAACCAGATCTAAAGATGCGCGGATAGATTCAGCCGCCCTCGAAGCACCTGGTTTATCTGACTTGTTTATTGCGATTATATCAGCTAACTCGATGATTCCGGCCTTTTCAGCTTGAATTATGTCCCCCCTATCGGGCCCATCCACCATCATGACCCTATCAGCGAAGGCTATGACCCTGGTCTCTGCCTGGCCTGAGCCGACGGTCTCGATTACTATTCTGGACCAGCCGCATAATGATAACAAATCTATCATTGGCGAGAGAAGGTATGAGACTCCCCCTGGGTGGCCTCTGGTTGCTAGTGATCTGAAATAGACGGAGTCTCCTGAGTCGGTTGATTCCATCCTCATCCTGTCAGCAAGGAGGGCCCCTCCGCTCCTAGGAGACGATGGGTCTACGGCTAAAACGGCAACTTTCTCGCCACTATCCTTCCAATGGCTCACCAAGCGGCCAATTAGGGTGGACTTTCCAACCCCGGGGGGGCCGGTAACCCCCAGTGTCCAGGGGTTGACGCTCGGAAGATCGAAATCTTCGCCTTCTTCGATCAGTGTTAGTAGCCTTGCAAGCGAACGACGGTCTCCAGATTTGGCAGATTCCAGAAGCTCGGTGGAAGATTTCACTCCCAACGCCATCCTGATTCTTGTCCGACACCAACTGCTTCTTCATTGATGATTCTTTCAGAGCATTCTTGAAGGAATTCTAGTATCTCATCAGTCCTAGTTCCCGGCCCAAAAATTGCCCTTACTCCCTGTTCGTAAACGGACTCTCTATCCCTATCCGGAATTATACCTCCAGCGAAAACCACAACATCTCCTAACCCCTCGTCACGAAGACCGGCACAAATCCTCGGTATTAGGACATCATGGGCGCCAGATAGGGTGGAGAGGCCGAGAGCTGTGGCATCCTCATCAGTAACGATTCTGATAATCTCAGAGGGAGTCCTACGAAGACCCGTGTAGACCACTTCATGGCCCCCATCCCTCAGGGCTCGGGCGATCACCTTCGCGCCTCTGTCATGACCATCGAGACCTGGTTTTGCGACGACTATTCGCATACTATCTCCGCATATGCGAGTTGGTGACACGTCTTCAAGCAACCGCAGTATCGATATTTCGTCCTACTTCAATCAGGAAGGCATATTGACGTCCTTCTCCGTAGTGACTCTGTAATGTCATCCGACGAAGCTCGTATCGAAGACCTCAGGCGGAGGAAAGCTCAGGCGGAAGCGGGCGGTGGGCAGGCTAGAATCGCTGCTCAGCACTCAAAAGGCAAGATGACTGCTAGGGAGAGGATTACTCAGCTACTCGATGAAGGTTCATTCATGGAAGTCGACCCATTGGTAGAACATAGGTGCAGGGACTTTGATATGGATAGAAACGTGATTCCGGGGGACGGGGTTGTATGCGGGCATGGAACCATAGATGGAAGGACCGTTTACTGCTTTGCTCAGGATTTTACTGTTTATGGTGGATCTCTTGGCGAAATGCATGGGTTGAAGATTTGTAAAATACTCGATATGGCTCTCAAAACCGGCTCTCCGATAATTGGCTTGAATGATAGTGGAGGAGCCAGGATTCAGGAAGGCGTTGCGAGTCTTGGCTCGTATGCGGAGATTTTCTTCAGAAATGTTCGAGCCAGTGGTGTTATTCCTCAAATTTCTGTAATTATGGGCCCATGTGCAGGTGGTGCAGTATATTCTCCGGCAATAACCGACTTTGTAGTAATGGTGGACAAGACTTCGCACATGTTCATCACTGGTCCAGAGGTAATCAAAACGGTGACCAATGAGGAAGTTAGTTTCGAGGATTTGGGAGGTGCGAACACGCATGCAAGTAGGTCTGGAGTGACTCACTTCACCACTGAGGATGATCAAGAGGCTATTGATTTGGTCAGGGAACTGGTCGGCTTCCTTCCATCGAATAATCTGGAGAAACCTGTGCCTGCACCCACTTCTGATCCGGTAGATAGGGAGAGTGATGTATTACAGTCTCTGGTCCCCGAAGATCCCAAAAAGCCGTATGACATAATGTCTGCAATCACCGAGGTTGTGGATGATGGTGCTTTCTTGGAGGTCCAACAGGACTTTGCAAGAAATATCGTGGTTGGATTTGGGAGGCTAGGTGGCCATACGATTGGAATCGTAGCGAATCAGCCCGAAATACTAGCTGGCTGTTTGGATATCGATGCCTCGGTTAAGGCTGCTCGATTCGTGAGATTCTGCGATGCGTTCAATATCCCGCTTCTGACATTTGTTGATGTCCCTGGTTTCCTTCCTGGGGCCAGCCAGGAGTGGGGCGGAATAATCAGGCATGGAGCTAAGTTACTATACGCGTATGCAGAAGCCACGGTTCCCAAATTGACTGTGATAACGAGAAAAGCGTATGGTGGGGCGTATGACGTGATGTCATCAAAGCACATACGCGGAGATTACAACGTTGGCTGGCCAACTGCCCAATTGGCGGTAATGGGGGCCGATGGAGCAGTTCAGATAATTCACCGAAGGAGGATAGCATCCTCTGGAAATCCCGAGCAGGAGAGGGAGAGGTTAGTTGATGACTACACAGACACTTTTGCCAATCCCTACAGGGCAGCAGCTCTGGGATATCTTGATGACGTCATTCAACCGAAAGAGACTAGGGCAGTAATGGCAAAGGCACTTGGGGCACTACTAGAGAAGGAAGAGATTCGTCCCGCTCGTAAGCACGGAAATATACCACTTTGAGGTCGAACAATGAAAAAGGAGGATGAGAAGCTTCTCGCTATCGCAATAGTAGCGGTTTTATCGTCAATAAGTGAGGGGGAAATTATCGCCTCATCTTCGTCAAGAGATAGGGGCGATTCTTGGTCGATGGATCACCGCAGAGTTCTGATCGGTAGGAGGAATCTCTTCCGGGCCAAAAGTAGGAGAAGCACTACGAGGTGAACATGATGTCTGAGAAGAGGAAAGTCACTGTCGACGGGGATGATTACGAAGTCAAGATAGAGAGGGAGGGGGACCTCTGGAAGGTCGAAGTCGGAGGCAAGGAGTTCTCAATTACTTTGGAAGGGGGTTCGAGTCAGGGCACGACTCCAAGGAAACCCCGAGGGAGTAGGAAGGGGGTTGTCTCGGGAGTTGTTTCTTCGCCCATACCTGGAAAAATCGTTTCGATCAGCCAAGCTGTCGGAGAGGTTGTAGACGAGGGGGATGTACTGATGGTACTAGAAGCAATGAAAATGCAAAATGAGATTCAAGCCCCCATAAGTGGCAGGATAGTTGAATTGAATTGCTCTCCGGGAGAGACGATAGAGGCCAATGCACCCCTGATTGTGATAGATCCTGAGGTCGAGGGCAGTTAGCAGAGAGTTTCAATAATGAGAGGGAGGAGGGAGTATCGTGCCGAACTGTGACTATCCTGGTTGTAAGGAAGAGGGGGAGACAATCAGTAGGTTGTCGCCCGAAGGTTTCCTTGTCGCCACGGGTAACAAAGCGTATTCTTTCAGGGAGGCTTACAAGAGGTTTCACTATTGTGCGGGGTGTCATGATGAATTGATGAAGTCGGTTTGGAATAGAGTTAGATCGACAGATGGTAAAGACGATGACCACGTCGCCCCGACTGCAATATGACTAGATTAGTCCTAGAGCGTCTTCAATCCTGTTCAATTCCGGCCCGGTTGATCCTTCTCCTACCATGGCATGATTATCACTGGCTGTACATCCAGCACCTACAAATGGAGAGCCGAAGCTTACGGTACCTACCATCAGTGGAACGCCTAAAGCATCCTGAATTACGCTGGCCTCATCGGAGGAAATATCAGGATGTGCCAGAACACCCTTTGAATTTGCAACTAACATGCTACCAACCGTGTCATGGCCTGCCACCTTACTCCTGACCGCATTGACGCCCAACACCTCTCCTATCATCTCCAAACCATTGGGCCCGGGAGGGATAACAGGGCTGACTACTGCACCAACATCGTTGCATTCAACTAAATTCCCTGCGGCATTGACTCCACTCTGCATGACGACTACGTCTCCGAAGCTGGTTAGTTCATCTAGTTCATCCTCCGTAGCTATATCAGCAACAGCGATTCCCTTTCTATTCCCCTTCAGCAAGCTTCCTATCAATGAGGACCCCCCTACCATGAATGGGTGCATTTCCAATTCAAATGTGGATTCTAGCTCATGAATAGCTTCGTTACTGAGAGAATGGGGGTGAAACAAAATGTCACCAACTACCGAGAGGTAAACGCCCACTTGACTGTGGCCCAGAATGTCTCCTGTAGAGATTCCCATAATGATCCCTCAAATTCCTGACCACTCTGGGACTTGTGATTGTTACTGATGTTTTGCGGGGCCCAGGGCGCCTCGCTGGGCGAGACGCCCTGGGGTGAAAGAAGAAGGCACAGCGACGAACGTTCCCGTGGGCTCTCGCACCACAGTACAGGAATCGACGCAGATGGGCTTGACTTCCGGGTTCGAAATGGGACCGGGTATTTCCCCATCGCTATGGCCGTGCACAACTTTCTTTCGAATGTGAATTGATATGCTTGATTGAACAGAGGCCCATACAGGGCTTAGTATGTGAATTCTTGATGCTCGGGGGATTAGTGCAGCTGGGCTGAACACCTCGGTCGAAACCTCGGTGCTTACACCCGCTGTCTATCAATCTCGTCTTTTACGAGTCCCCTGAGGTGCCTCGTCTTTCGGGCGACTTCGAGCTTAGATGCTTTCAGCTCTTATCCGCATGGAGCGTGGCTACCCAGCATTGCCTTGTCAGACAACTGGTAAACTAGTGGCTCCGAGCCCTCGTTCCTCTCGTACTAAAGGGCCCTTCCGATCAGGCACCTGATACGCCTCAACCACAAAGCAACAAACCTGTCTCACGACGGTCTAAACCCATCTCACGATCCCCTTTAATGGGCGAACAACCCCACCCTTCCCAGC
>MDSW01010133.1_pt1 | contig 22770 bp, 19 predicted proteins | sample 811171 | NCBI WGS metagenome assembly MDSW01 (sample SAMN05326641, study PRJNA326480) | marine metagenome | isolation source: seawater | place: Atlantic Ocean: North West | collected 2012 | reverse complement strand
CGTGGCCTTCGCAAAAGCGCAGTTTATTCGCCGCGTCAAGGGGTTGCAATGGGTGGATATTAGCCATGAAGTCGAGCCGCACAATGTGTTGCAAGCAGCGTTTTTGTTGAAGCGTTCTTACGCCGCATTCCCGCCGGGAAGCATTCATATTATGTACGTGGGTAGCGCGCCACGCGAGGGCTTAGAATACATTTGCATGAAGGCGGACGGCCAATTCTTTCTTGCGCCCAACAACGGAATCCTGGCCAGTGTATTGGAGCAGGCGAAGATTGTGGCCGCTCGAATTCTAGATATCCGCGGCATCGATCCCATGGATGTTCACGGACTTTTCGCCAGTGCCGCAGCGCATTTAAGTGAAGGCGGCAAGGTGGATTTGTTGGGTCCAAGTTTGACTAAAATCAAAAAGCTCAAAACCTCATCACCTTTGGTCGATGAGTATGCCATTCGTGGAAACGTGGTGTACATCGATCACCACGGTACCTGTATTACCAATATTTCAAGAACCCTATTCGAGGCTCATCAGAAAGGCCGCCGCGCCTCGGTGGAAACCTCACGCAATAGAAGTATAGCCAAGATTTATGATCGCATCGGTGAAGTACCACAAGGCAAAATCGCCGGGGTGTGGGATGCGCACGGCATGTTATGTGTGGCCGTAGGTAAGAGTGGTGGGGAGCACATCAAGGGCTCCAACGAACTCTTAGGGCTGAACATTAACGATTGGGTTAGAATCGACTTTGTATGATCACAAGAATTGTACAACTGCCCATCGATCCACGTAGTAACGAAGGAGAGGTATTCATTCGCTTATTCGACAAGTACAAAGCAGAAATCGCAGGCGCTGAAGGCTGCCTTGGTGTAAAAATGTTGCGCGACGACCAATTCTTTTTTACCTACAGTCGCTGGGAATCCGAAGGGCATTTAAATGCGTATAGACACAGCAAGGTTTTTGAAGAGGTGTGGCCACAGACAAAAGCCTTATTTTCGGGCAAGCCAAAGGCTTGGACTTGCGAAGAATTATTTGATCAGCAACCATGATAGCACAACTCAAGAAAGAACTCAACGTATACTTCTCGGGTATTCTCGGGTATTTGATTATTGGGATCTACTTGTTAATCAACGGGCTACTCCTTTGGGTGTTTGATGGTCCTTTCAATATTTTATCACGCGGCTATGCCACACTAGAGAACTATTTCGGACTCGCACCTTGGGTCTTCTTGTTCCTTATTCCTGCAATCAGCATGTGGGTGTTCAGCGACGAGATCAAATCCGGGATGATGGAGTTGCTCATCGTGCGTCCTATCTCATTGATGCAATTGATTTGGGCCAAGTTTTTCGGCACCTTCACTGTCGTAATATTCTCCATACTTCCCACCCTCGTTTATTTGTGGAGCGTGCGAACGCTTGGATCCCCGGTAGGAAACCTTGATTGGGGTGCAGCCATAGGTTCCTTCGTTGGCCTTTTGGCCATAGGTGCTGCCTATACTGCGGTAGCCTTGATGGCGAGCGCTTTGACGCCCAACAATGTGGTCGCCTTCGTTTTAGGGGTGGCCTTGAATTTTGGAATGTATTTAGGTTTTGAATCGTTGGCCGATTTATACAAGTTCTCCGGCTGGGAACTGACTGTACGAACCCTAGGAATGAACGAACATTACCTGAGCATGGCGCGCGGTGTATTAGACTTGCGCGATGTGGGCTACTTCATTGGGGTGGTCTTCCTTTTCATCGGACTCACCCTGGGTGTATTGGCAAAGAATCATCTCCGTCAACCTTGGAAAAAGGCACTCCTATGTATGGGAATAGGTCTAACTATCGCGGCCGGCAGCAGTACCATGCGCTTGCGTTGGGATTTGACTGAGGAAAAGCGCTACAGCTTGAGCGAGGGTACAGAAAGTTTATTGGACCAAGTAGCGGAGCCAATGCTCATCACCGTGTATTTGGAAGGCGAGTTTCCCGCGGGATTCGAACGTTTGAAAATAGAAACGCGCTACATGCTCGAAGAGTGGGCTGCGCGCAATGGAAATATCTTCTTTGAGTTCATCAACCCGAACAATGTGGAGAATGCAGGGGAGTTCAAGAACCAATTAGCCACTAAGGGCATCAACGCCGTTCAACTTCAGGTGCAAAAGGCCGACGGGCAGAGCGTATTGAATGTTTTCCCAGGGGCAACCTTGGCCTACAAGGAGCAAGAAGTAACGGCCGTTCTATTGGAGAATGTGATGGTCTTCGATCCTGCGGAACAGGTCAACATTAGTATTCAACAATTAGAATTCAACCTCGCCCGCGCGCTGAATGCCTTACTCATCACCGATAAGCCTAAGGTAGGTATGGTCACTGGCCATGGCGAGCTCACTGCGGTACAAACTGCGGGCATAGGGCTGGCCTTAAGTGAAAATTACGCGGTAGATCGATTCTCATTGCAGGCCTACAAAGCTGATGCTAACGGTGAGGCGGACCTCAGCGATATGGTCCGTCGTATGAACACCTACGACCTGCTCGTGGTAGCCAAACCAACACAACAGTTCCCGGAATTAGATAAGTATTTGTTGGACCAGTTCCTCATGGGCGGGGGTAAGGTGCTTTGGTTTCTAGACGGGGTACATGCGGAAATGGACAGCTTGAGCTTCGGTCCGGAGTTCTTGGCGTACCCAACCGTCTTCGACCTCAACCTAACCGACCTCTTGTTCAAATATGGAGTCCGTATCAACGCTGACCTGGTTCAGGATGTGCGTTGCGCCGGAGTAAACGATAGACGTAGCATCAATCCCTGGGTGTATTTCCCGCTTTGGGGCGCCACAGACCACCCGGCTGTGGCTAATATGAATGCGGTAAAAGGAGAGTTCAGCTCTACCTTAGATACGGTTGAGGCTACAGGTATCAAGAAAACGCCGCTGCTGTTGAGCTCTTCGAGTGCACGTTCTATGGCCGCACCGCATACGGTCAGCTTGGAAATGTTGTACAACCGTCCGGACCCCCGTGCTTTCAACCAACGCAATTTGATGCCGGCAGTGCTTTTGGAAGGAAGTTTCGAGAGTGCCTATGCGAACAGATTGGCCCCGAAGGATGGTGCGGGATTACCGCAACTTAAAAAGAGTCCTCAAACCGCAATGGCGGTCTTTAGTGATGGTGATTTTATTCGCAACCAAGTGAATTTGATCAACCCAGAAATACCGCGTGGGCAGCCGCTGCCCCTAGGCTACGACCAGTATACGAGCATTCAATACGGTAATGATGATTTGGTGCTCAACACCGTGGATTACATGTTGGACGATATCGGTCTAATGCAGACCCGTACTCGCGATGTGAAGTTGCGCTTGTTGGACGGGGAAAAGATTGTGGCGGAAGCCAATTATTGGAAGTTTTTGAATGTAGCCTTACCGGAATTGGTCCTAGCACTGGCTGCCCTTATCTTCTTCCTACAACGAAAAAGACGCTATGCACGCAGGTAAACTCCTACTTCTAACTACAGCGCTGTGGGGCCTTTTGGCTTGCCAATCAACTTCCAGTGATGGTTTAGAAGAGTTAAAAGCACAATACGATTTTGCCGTGGCCGATGCTTCACAGATTACCAAAGTTGTCATCAGCGACAAGCAGCCGAGCACGGTGGTGTTGGAGCGCATAGGCGATCGTTGGGTCGTAGGAGAGGAGCAATGGCCCGTGCGTCCAGATGCCATTGAGGTGTTGCTGGAAACCTTGAGGACAGTGACCCTGAAGCATTTTGTGCAGCAAAGTGCCGTTGAGCAAGTGAATCAACGCATGGAAGTCTACGGTCGCTGGGTGGAGGTATATGCAGGGGATCAATTAATCAAGAACTACATCGTCGGTACAGAAACCCCGGACATGTTGGGGACCTATTACAAAATGGCGGGTTCAGATTTACCTTTTGCAGTGTACATCCAAGGTTTCAACGGCTACTTGACTACGAGATTTTTCACCGAAGAAAACCTCTGGCGCGACCGCACCATCTTTGGGTTGGCGCCTGAAGAGATCAAGGCCGTTGAGATGGCATTGCCAGTTATTCCAGCCGACGGTTGGATTATCACTCGCCAGAATTTAAAGGAAGGCACTTTGATTGAGCCTGCCACGGATGCCGAGAGCTGGTCTCTCGTAGGTGGAGAGTTGGAGCCTTTGCCGACAGCCAATCCATTGGAGCTTTTGACCGTGGTAGGAAGCTTGGAAACTTTAAAGTATGAGGGGGCCATAGTCCCTAGCGATAACATTTGGGAGAAGAAGGATAGTATTTTCAGTGCAAGCCCTGCCTTTGAACTAAATGTACATACAGTGGACAACGATATTTTAATAGTTCGAGCTTTCTGGAAGCGCCCTAACAGAGAACAGCTCGATGTTGAGGGAGTGCCCCACCAATGGGACCCGGATCGTTTTTATGCCGAATTACCCGACGGTCGCATGGTTCTCATACAGCGTTACGGCTGGCGTAATTTGCTCAAATCAAGATTGGATTTCGCTGAGGAACAGTGATTTAACCTTGGTTTGATTATTAACAATTGTGCAAAATAAAATTGGGCCCAGCGTCCCACTTTAGGGCCCTGCCCAATTATATTTGTTAGACACGCTTTTAAATATTTGATGCGATGAAGTTTATAGTATCTAGTTCCAAACTCTTGAAGCAATTGCAGCTAATCGGCGGCATTGTACAAAGCAACAATACCCTTCCTATTCTGGACAACTTTTTGTTTGAACTCAAAAAAGGCGAGCTTTCGATCAGTGCCTCGGATCTAGAGACCATGATGAGCGTGAGCTTGGAGGTAGAGAGTGAAGATCAGGGCAGTGCTGCCGTTCCGGCCAAAGTATTGATGGATACCTTGAAGACATTCCCTGAGCAGCCGTTGACATTCACCTTTGATGAGGCGTCGCATTCTATAGAATTGGCTTCTGATTATGGGAAATACAGCCTGGCTTTCATCGATGGAGAAGAATTCCCAGCCTTCCCAGCTCTTGAGGATCCTAGTAAAGCAACAGTTCCTGCTGAGGCTTTGGTGACGGGGATTTCTAAGACCTTATTCGCTGCCGGAAACGACGAACTTCGCCCAGTGATGAGCGGGGTATTCTTCCAGTTTGATACCAATAGCTTGACTTTTGTGGCTACGGATGCACATAAATTGGTGCGTTACCGCAGAACAGATTTAGGCGCGCCAAGCACGGCGGAGTTCATTATGCCGAAGAAGCCGTTGAACATGTTGCGTGGCTCATTGAGCTACGACAGCTCAGAGGTAGAGATGGTTTATAATAACACCAATGCGCAGTTTACTTTTGATAATGTAGTGATGATTTGCCGATTGATTGATGGTAAATACCCGAACTACGAGGCGGTTATTCCACAGAGCAACCCAAACATCATGTTAATTGACCGCGGTGCGTTCTCTTCTTCTGTGAAGCGTGTGTCGATTTTCTCAAATAAGACGACACACCAGATTAGATTGAAACTCGCTGGTGCTGAGATTTCTGTGAGTGCAGAAGATCCGGATTTTAGTAACAAAGCTCACGAGCGTATTTCTTGTGATTACCAAGGCGATGACATGGAGATTGGGTTCAACTCTCGCTTCCTTTTGGAGATGCTAGGGAATTTGGGTAGTGATAATGTACGCATGGAAATGTCGGCGCCAAACCGCGCAGGAATCTTGATTCCAGCCGACGGAATGGAGGAAGGCGAGGACTTGATCATGCTTGTCATGCCGGTGATGCTCAACCATTAAGCAACCATTTTTTAGATATACGAACGGCGGCCCGCAGGGCCGCCGTTCGTATTTTCAGGCTATCCGCGCCGCCTTAGCGGCGCGGATCTAGGTTGGTGGGCACCCGATCATTGGTGGGGGCCACGTCTAAGTTTTTTACCAGTGGATAGGCTTCGTCCATTTCCCACTTTCCCTCGCTCCAGTGGATGCGGTCGTAAGAGAAATCTGGCCCATAGGCAAACCAACGCTCAGTGAGCTCGGCTTGCGAAGGGGCGAGGTGGTCGCAGATAATGCCGCGATGCTCGCGGTCGTAGCGTACAGTGGCGGTGAGGGCGCTATTATATCTGAATTGAATTCTATAGGGGCGTCCTTGGTATTGCTCGTCACCGTTGGCGCGAATGTTGAAGATGCGCGAGCCAAAATGCACGTGCTCGGCACGCTTGCCCAGTTCGATAGCGTCAATATATTTAGTGTGGAAGGAGTTTCCTGGGCGGAAGGTGAGCAGGGTATAGTACTTCTTACCGCGGTGGCGTGTGGTCAAAATCTCGTAGCAAATACTGCCAACCCATTCTCCGCCTTTGAGCCAGCGGTAGGGGGCGCCCTCGGTTCCGTAATCTTCAAGGACTAATCTAGTCTGCCCTTTCCAATTCTTGTTCCACAGAAAGCCTTGGAAGGTGAAGGTGCCGTTTTCGTGCGGTATGGCCCAAGTATATAAGGCAAAACTTTGATCGCCCGGCAATTGGACGCTAAGGTTTTTCACGGCGGGAAGGGTTTTTCCATAATTCGACGGAATGCTGATAAAGGCCCAAAGGCTGTCTGCGAACACTTCGGCTAACGAATCTGCTTGTGGGGCGTTTTGGGGAAGAAGGTATGCTTGTCCCAAGGAGGCTAGGCGTTGTTCGCTCACCTGAGCTTGAAGCGCTCCTGCGGATAGGAGGGCTAGGAGAAAAAGAAATTGGACCCTACTCCTCAAAGTGCATAAAGTCTTTCTTTGCCATGAGCTCCTGCTCTGTCTCTTCGTGGTTTTCATTAGGTACACAACAATCTACTGGACAAACTTCCGCGCACTGTGGCTCCTCATGAAAGCCAATACACTCCGTACACTTGTCCGTTACGATGTAATAAACGTCGTAATCTACAGGCTCTTGTGCTTCATCGGCATCATATTCAGTACCCCCAGGGGTCAAAATCTTCCCTTTTAGGTCCGTACCTTCGTTGAATCGCCACTCCATGGCGCCTTCGTAGATGGCGTTATTAGGGCATTCCGGTTCACAAGCACCGCAGTTTATGCATTCGTCTGTGATTTTAATGGCCATATGTAGGTGGTGTGTTTTAGTTTTGCAATCCAACACAAAGGTACACGCGAATGTTTTTCTCAGACCATAGAATTGATGCAGTTTCTAACTTAGGGGCATTTCTTCGTTCTGTGGCTTCGGGCGCTCCTGCTCCTGAAGGCCTAGAGGATCTTGTGGAAGCATTGCGTGCAGCAGCTACCAAATCCCTCCGCCACAACGGTTGGTTCACGGAAGCCAACGTGTATGACGCCCTTGCAACATGGGGCGATGCCTTGACCAAAGAGAACCTTTTGGCCTGGCGCGACCGTGAAGGCGGTACCCGAGAGATCAACCGCCACAGAGTGGGCATTGTGATGGCCGGAAACATTCCGTTAGTCGGGCTGCACGATTTCTTGAGCGTCTTCCTTAGCGGACATTTCGCCGTGGTGAAGATGAGCAGTGATGATGAGGCTTTGATGCCAGTGTTGGCCACGGTGTTATTGCGCCAGGATTCCTTGTTTGAGGGAGATTGGGTGTTCGCGGACCAATTAAATGATATGGATGCCGTCATCGCCACGGGTAGTGATAATACCGCCCGTTACTTTGAATATTACTTCGGGAAATATCCAAATATCATCCGCAAGAACCGCACATCGTTGGCGCTTTTGGACGGGAGTGAGAGCGACGAGGAATTGGTCGCCTTAGGCAGCGACATCTTTCAATACTTTGGTTTGGGTTGTCGTAATGTAGGGCACCTTTTAGCGCCTGTAGATTTTGACATTCAGCGCGTTTTTGCCAACATCGTATATTGGAGTGATGTAGTGAACAATAACAAATACGGCAACAACTACGATTACTACCGAGCACTCTTCTTGCTGAACCAGGAGGACTTCTTGGAGAATGGTTTCATCATTATCCGAGAGAATGAGAAACTGCACACCCCAGTAGGTATTCTTCACGTAAGCCGCTACCAAACTGAGGAGGAGGCTGCCGTTAAAATCGCGCAATGGGAGGAAAAGCTTCAATGTGTGGTAGGGCACGGGTATATTCCTTTTGGAAAAGCTCAACAGCCAGAACTATGGGACTACGCCGATGGCGTAAACACCATGGCGTTCTTGGCCAATCTGTAAATTTTATTGTGGCTCGGCGGCGCCGAGTGTGATGGAATTGCCTCGGGCAGTGCCGTGAATATCATGCGTAACCCCTTGAGGATCACGAACGACAGCATCAATCAATGTGCTGGCACTATCCGGTAGGTAGGAATATCCGGCGTTGGTAAGCAGCGGGCCTGGTACATAGGTCCAAAATCCATTGAATTCTAGGTCATTACCGAAGAACATACTGGTATCGCTCAGGTCGTAATGGCCGCCCTCGGGATTAGGCTCGATACTCAACGCACTTTGGCCAAATCGCACATCAAAGGCTGCGCCTGGGTCGATGGCCATGCCTACTTCGTTATCTAAGGAGCCGTCGATGATGCTTTCAAAAAACAGCGCTTGCAGGTCGCGCGTGTAGCGAGTTCCCATACCATCTTCAAAGTAATTGCTTAAGCCCACTGCGGTTCCCCCGCGGCTGGAGTAACTCCAAGTGTTTAGGAAGGTACTGTTTTTCGCGGTGTATTTGCCGCCCAAAGCGTAGAGGCCGTACACACCGGCGGGTCCGCTGATAAAGTTGTTCAAGGCGGCATTACCGTGGCCCCCGTAGAGGTTGACGCGTGAGCTGTGGGTAATAATGGTATTATTCACCTTTAGGACCGCAGCACTATCCAATCGAATGCCGGTCGTTGCGTTTTTAATAATGGTGTTCTGGATGAGGTGCTCTTGATTCGAACGCATGAGGAATATACCGCCCAGTACGCCGCCCCATTGTCCGGGCACCCATTCGTAGCTGGGCTCTAATCTGTCCCCTTGGAACACCACCGGATTACTCATGTTGTTGGTGCCTTGAATGGCGCTGGCATCCACGGATAATTGGCCGTCGCGGTATACCCAAAGGCCTCCACCTTTGTGTACATGAATTTGTGTGCCAGGGTTGATACTTAGGCTACAGGCGCTATCTACCACCGCATAGCCATAGATTATATGTGGTTTGTCGTTGCTCCATTGCTCGTTACAAGAGAGGATGGAATAAGGAATTTTAATGTCCGGATAGGGTTCGGGCTGGGTGATGGTCAGCACATTCGTAGGGAAGTGGTAATAGGCGTCCCACACTGCAGTAATGAGGTCGACGTGCTGGCGTTGGTTGCCGTTTTGAAACCAGATACTGTCGGTATAGACTAATTCATCGGCCCCTTGCGCATCCGCGCTTATTTCAATGAATAAGTAGGCAGAGTCCCCTGCGAGAATCTCGAGGTTGTTCACGCTTTTACCGCTTACTCCGTCGACGTTCATACGGTAATAGCTCTGCTCGCCGCGGGCTAGATACACTCGGTCCACGACCATGTTTTCGTTGCTGGCATTGTAGACCTTGAGTGTGCGGGTGGAGCTCCCTAATCCCGTGAAGACGGTATCTAGGTAAATGGTATCCTGAGAAAAGGCAAGCGGGATATCAGTCCCCTTAAAATCAATGGTTTGTCTACAGCTGGAGAGGCCGAGAGCAAAGAATATTAGAGCTATTTTTATACCGAGTTTCACAACAGCGAAGCTACTCCACGAATTTCGCACTCGCAATGAGTGTGTTATGAACATTTATCCTATATTTGCGGTCCAATTTTGAAAGAGGGGTCTGGGCAAAAACTCAGGCTATACATAAAGTAAAACGAAATGAAAAAAGGCATTCATCCAGAAAACTATCGTCCAGTAGTCTTTAAAGACATGGGGACAGGCGATCAGTTCATCACTAAATCTTGTGCTGAGGCAAAAGATACCATTGAAGTTGAAGGTGTTGATTATCCATTGATCAAGATGGAAATCTCTAGCTTTTCGCACCCGTTCTATACTGGTAAATTGAAGTTAGTAGATACCGCAGGTCGTGTGGATAAGTTCCGCAACCGTTACGGAAACCGTAAATAAGCATTTATTGCATCAAAATAGAAGACCCGCTTCACGTGGGTCTTTTTTTTGCCCTAACTTTCCGTAACTAACTACAACCACAGCCATGCGCATACAGCTCGTAGATACTTCAAGTAGAGATCACTTACTTCCTTTAACCTTCACACGCCCTGTCGCCGGGTTGCGATGTGGTATATTGACAGTGGCTGAGAAATATACTCGCCGCGGTCATGAAGTGGGTTATGGTACTCAGGGCTATTTGAGTAAGAAGTTTCCCGGTATTGAGGCACCAGAAGTTTGCATTGATGGTGGCGTTTGTCCTACCGACGGGTTTTTACAAGCAGTCTCTGCCCTCGAAGAGGATCAAAGTTTGTGCAAGGACGATGCGGTCATTGCATGGAAAGGAACTCAACCCTCGGATACAAGTAGCAGTACCTGCTATAACGAGCCATTGACGATATTGACGCGTTCTTGGGATATATGGACGCAGAATGCGGCGGAGCTAGACAACGATTACGCGCTGTTGACGGCGGGTCGCAAGAGCGCTCCGGTAGATCCAACCTGCACGGTCATTGGCGATAGAATTTTCTTGGAAGAAGGTGCTAAGGCGATGGCAAGCATATTAAATACTATTACTGGACCCATTTATTTGGCCAAGAATGCCGAGATTATGGAAGGTTGTGTAGTGCGCGGTGGATTGGCGTTGGGCGAGCACAGTTCCTTGAAATTAGGTACAAAACTATACGGTGCCACGACCCTGGGACCTCATTGTAAGGTTGGGGGCGAGGTGAATAATTCCGTGATCATTGGCTACAGTAATAAGGGACACGACGGATTCCTGGGCAATAGTGCTTTGGGCGAGTGGTGTAACCTCGGTGCGGATACCAATAATTCAAATTTGAAGAATAATTACGACGAAGTGAAGGCCTGGTCGTATGTACACAAGCGATTCTCGAAAACCGGACAACAGTTTTGCGGGTTGATTATGGGCGATCATAGTAAATCTGGCATCAATACCATGTTCAACACCGGTACGGTTGTGGGTGTGAGTGCCAATATTTATGGGGCAGGATTCCCCAGAAATTTTATTGCTTCCTTCTCGTGGGGCGGCCCACAAGGCACGATGGAATACAAAATCGACAAGGCCTTGGATGCAGCACATCGAATGATGGAGCGTCGCGGCTTAGGTGTGGATGAGATTGAGCGTGAAATCCTTCAGAAAGTATATGATAAAACGGCTGAGTTCCGACGTTAAAGTGCTTTCAGAGCAGCGATGGTCGCTTTTGGATCTTCGCTTTTAAAGACAAACGAGCCTGCGACAAGAGCATGGGCACCTGCAGCTACTAATCTTGAGCCGGTTTCCAAATTCACCCCTCCGTCAATCTCTATAATGGCTTTTGATCCGGTACGATCGACCAATTCTCTGGCTTGCGCAGTTTTCTTGATGGTGTTTTCGATGAACTTCTGGCCTCCAAATCCTGGATTCACACTCATCAGCAACACCTCGTCCAAATCTTGTACGATATCTTCTAACACGCTCACTGGAGTATGTGGATTCAATGCTACACCCGCCTTCATTCCAGCATTGTGAATCTCTTGAATGGTACGATGCAAGTGCATACAAGCTTCGTAGTGCACTGTAAGAATGTCCGCGCCACAATCCTTAAATGTCTGGATGTAACGCTCTGGCTGTACAATCATCAGATGCACGTCCATGACCTTCTCACAATTATCCGCCATCGTCTTTACTACGGGCATGCCGTAGCTGATGTTTGGCACGAAGACCCCGTCCATGACATCGATGTGGAACCAATCGGCCTCACTTTCATTGACCATTTGACAGTCGCGTTTAAGGTTTCCGAAATCTGCGGCTAAAAGGGAAGGTGAGATAATAGGTGCGGCCATGCTTTGAGATTTATATATGGTACAAAAATAAAACACCCCGCCTTGGTCGGCGGGGTGCTAGGCTAAAAACTTTATACCAAGGTTATTAACCGAGGTACGTCTTTAAGATTTTGCTTCGTGAGGTATGCTTCATACGCCGAATGGCTTTCTCTTTAATCTGACGAACACGCTCGCGCGTTAAATCAAACTTCTCACCAATCTCTTCCAAAGTCATTGGATGCTGGCCGCCTAGACCAAAGTATAAGCGAATCACATCACCTTCGCGAGGTGTCAATGTAGCCAACGAGCGCTCAATCTCTGTGCGCAAGCTGTCCATCATCAAATCCTCGTCTGGGTGTGGACTGTCTGAAGAGTTCAATACATCGTACAAGTTGCTGTCCTCGCCTTCTACCAACGGGGCATCCATACTCACGTGACGACCACTGTTGCGCATGCTTTCTTTAACGTCTGATTCACTCATTTCTAAGTGCTTCGAAATTTCAGCTGCGCTTGGCGGACGCTCGTGCTCCTGCTCCAAGTATGCGTAGGCTTTATTGATCTTGTTAATGGAACCAATTTTGTTCAATGGAAGGCGAACAATACGGCTTTGCTCGGCCAAGGCCTGCAAAATGCTCTGACGGATCCACCATACAGCGTATGAGATAAACTTAAAACCGCGCGTTTCATCAAAGCGTTGTGCCGCCTTGATCAATCCCAAATTTCCTTCGTTGATCAAATCTGGAAGGGTCAAACCTTGGTTTTGGTATTGCTTGGCAACAGAAACCACAAATCGCAAGTTGGCTTTGGTTAGTTTCTCCAACGCTACTTGGTCACCCGCTTTAATGCGCTGTGCCAACTCTACCTCTTCCTCAGCAGTGATCAATTCTACCTTACCAATTTCTTGGAGGTATTTATCAAGTGAAGCGGTTTCGCGGTTGGTAACCTGTTTTGTGATTTTTAACTGTCTCATGTTTGGCCTTTACTATTTAACTGTGAATGCCAGCAGCGCTGGTATAACAAGTCCAAAATATATTAATTATGCGTCAGTTTTCTCTGGCTTTGGAAGAAGCACTTTTCTACTGAGCTTCATCTTACCAGCTTTATCAACGTCTAGCAACTTCACGCGGACCTTATCACCTTCTTTCAAGACGTCTTCCACGTTCTTAATTCTCGTCCAATCGATCTCTGAAATGTGTAACAATCCTTGAACTTTAGGTGCGATTTCAATAAACGCTCCATACGTCTGAACTCCTCGAACGATGCCTTCGTACTCAGCACCTACTTCAGGTTCGAATGCAATGGCACGAATCATTTCAAGCGCCTTGTTCATCATGTCGTAATCCTTTCCTGAGATTTCGATGTGACCGCGATCGTCGATTTCTTCAATGGTAACGGTCGTACCAGTATCCGCTTGGATGCCTTGGATGTTCTTACCGCCTGGGCCGATAATTGGTCCAATGAATTCTTTCTTCACAGTCAATGTCATAATCTTCGGCGCATTTGGCTTCAATTGCGCGCGAGTCTCAGGCATAGTCTTCAACATCTCACCTAGGATGTGCATACGCCCAGCACGGCTCTGCTTCAAAGCATTCACCAAGATTTCGTAGCTCAAACCTTTGATTTTGATGTCCATCTGACATGCAGTGATACCGTTCTCAGTACCTGTTACTTTGAAGTCCATATCTCCTAAGTGATCTTCGTCTCCAAGAATATCAGAAAGTACTGCGTAGTTCTCACCGTCAGAAATCAATCCCATGGCAATACCACTTACTGGGCGTACCATATTTACACCCGCATCCATCAAGGCCAAGGTACCCGCACAAACCGTTGCCATAGAAGACGATCCGTTTGATTCTAGGATATCACTAACCACGCGAATGGTATATGGGTTTTCCGGATCGATCATTTGGTACAAAGCACGTTGTGCCAAATTACCATGACCCACTTCGCGACGGCTTACGCCACGAATAGGACGGGCTTCACCAGTCGAGAATGGCGGGAAGTTGTAGTGCAAGTAGAATTTCTCTTCGCCAGTGAATGTAGCGTCATCGATTCTGTTTGCATCTAATGAAGTTCCCAAGGTGACGGTAGTCAAAGATTGAGTTTCCCCGCGTGTGAAAACGGCAGAACCATGTGCGCCTGGCAAGTAATCAACTTCAGACCAAATAGGGCGAACATCAGTCGTTGAACGACCGTCAAGGCGTTTACCTTCAGTCAGTACCATGTTGCGCATGGCTTTATACTCTACATCATGGAAGTAGCTCTTGGCGAAACCAGCGTTGGCCTCCAACCATTCTTCGTCTTTACCTTCCAAGTACTCGTTCAGCACAGCTTTAAATCCTGCAGAGCGCTCGTGCTTCGGCAAACCGCTTTTGGCGACTTCATATACTTTGTCGTAAGTCACTTTCATGACTTCTTCGCGAACTTCTTCGTTGTGTGTTTCGTGGCTGTATTCGCGTTTTACCTGAGCGTTATCAACTTGAGAAGCCATGTTTAGCTGCGCTTGAATCTGTACCTTGATGGCATCGTGGGCGAATTTGATGGCTTCTACCATTTCTTCTTCAGAAATTTCTTGCATCTCACCTTCTACCATGACCACAGAATCCATTGAGGCACCAATAACCATATCAATTTCTAAATCAGTGATTTGCGCTGGGGCAGGGTTGATGATGAGTTCACCGTTAATGCGACCCACACGAACCTCGGAAATAGGACCGTCGAATGGAAGGTCACTTACTGCAATGGCAGCAGATGCGGCTAAACCAGTCAAAGAGGTTGCTTCTACGTTTTCGTCGTAGGAAATCATCTGGATCATGAGCTGGATCTCAGCATGGTAATCCTTTGGGAACAAAGGACGTAATACGCGGTCGATCAAACGCATGGTCAAAATTTCATTGTCTGATGGACGACCCTCACGCTTGAGGAATCCGCCTGGCACGCGACCATTGGCCGCAAACTTTTCACGGTAATCTACCGTAAGCGGAAGAAAGTCTACACCGTCTTTCGCTTCTTTGCTAGACACAACAGTGGCTAACAGCATTGTACCACCGCACTTAACTACAACAGAGCCATCAGCTTGTTTGGCCAGTTTCCCGGTCTCAAGCGTGATCTCTCTTCCGTCGGGAAGCACGATAGTTTCAGTAATTGCTTTAGGAATCATATATAATTGAAATAGATACTTTTTATATACGCAAAAAGGCAATTAAAAAAATTGCCTTTTTGTCGTTCGTATTGTCAAGCTTACTTTCTCAAGCCTAGCTTATCAACAATTGCACGGTAACGTTCGATGTCGTTTCTCTTTAAGTAGTTCAGCAATTTTCTACGCTTTCCTACTAGAGCAACCAATGAACGCTCAGTGTTGTGGTCTTTTTTGTTTTGTTTTAAGTGTTCAGTCAGATGGTTAATACGGTGGCTGAACAAAGCGATTTGACCTTCTGCAGATCCCGTGTCTGTTGCAGATGCTCCGAATTCTGCGAAGATCTCTGCCTTTTTTTCCTTCGTTAGGTACATATCAAAATCACATTTAGATGTTTGTAATGCTTAAGGGCGCAAATATAATTAAATAATTGAGGCGGAGGACTTTTTTATTGTTTATCTGACCAGTACACTTTGGTGCCTACACTAATGCCTTGAGCTGCTGCTTCACCGCCGTAAATTTCAAGCACAAAGGAGGCTGGTTGATCACTTGGCAAGCTTCGCGTAGAGTGGGGTTGTGCATTGGCTTGAATACTCACTACTTCGTGTGCACTATTGATGTAGATGATGTCCAACGGTACGTCGGTATTTTTCATCCAAAAGCTGCGTAATTGGTCCCCTCCAGACATGAAGAATAACATGGCCATATCCCTGTCCATAGATTTTCTATACATCATCCCTATTTCAATGGCTGCCAGTGTGGTAGCATATTCTGTGCGGAACATAGCCGTAGTGTCGGTGCCATTGATAGCCCATAGGGTACCGTCCATTCTAAACGGCGGTTCGTACGGCCGTGTAGGCTGCTTGACCGAAGGCTTCGTATTTTCATTGAATTTGCCAAAACTCCCTATGGTTGAAGGGATAATGAAGGCGGCCAATCCCAAGCCGACAATCCAAATGGCATATTTTCTGAAGGAGTTCATGTCGAAGATTTATGATGTTTTTTGTGCTCTGAAAATGAGGAATAATCCAAATGCTACCAAGGGTATACTCAACCACTGGCCCATATTGAGACTCATGCTCTGCTCGAAGCTCACCTGAATTTCCTTAAGGTATTCAATAAAGAATCGGAACCCGAAGACCAGGGTGAGGAAAAGTCCTAAAAGGAATCCAGGTTTATCGCCTGATCCACGCTTCAAATACAATAAAGCGAGGGTGAGAAAGATGATCCAGTAGGCGCTGGCTTCGAAAAGTTGGGTAGGGTAGCGCGGAATGCCGTAGATCTTAACGGAGGCTTCCCAACCATCTGCACCTTCATAGACCTCGGCAACAGTGCCGTCTAAAATCCAAAGGTTCTGGTTGTCTGGACGCTGCATACGGATAATCTGTGGCAAATAGGTATTGGCGTATTGCATCGTTTGCGCTTCGTTGCTTTGATGAAATGAAATACTAAGGTCCAATTCGGGCAAGGCCAAGGTGTCAGTTTCCATAATTTCACCCGTAGGTTCGAATTCCATGTGCTTCACTTGGTCCGCAAAGCCGCGCTGTATGGTCTGAGCTCCGTCTTCTACGAATACGGTTTCTAAAGCGCTGTTCGCCGGTGCACCATAAATCTCACTGTTGAACCAATTTCCTATACGGATGAATCCAGCAGCTAAAGCAACCACGATTACAATGCGATCTAAGGTCCACAAAGAATGTACTTTGGCATATTTTCGCGACCAGTAGATCATAGCGGCTACGATAGCGATGGCGGCTCCGTGTGAAGCCAGTCCCCCTTCCCAAACCTTGAGAATATCGCCCAGATTGTCCTTGTATTTGTCCCAATCGTAGAAGAATACATGCCCTAATCTCGCCCCAACAATGGTCGCCCCAATCATCCAATAGACAAGGCTGTCCATAAGCTTAGGGTCGATGTTTTCCTTTCTGAATATATATTGCATAATATACTGCCCCAGCACAAAACTGACGATGAACATCAACGAATAAAACCGAAGTTCAAATCCGAAAAGAGGAATGTGGTTGGGGAAGTCCCAAAAGATGGTGGCAAGCATAAGTTTATTCTTTCCAGTCTACAATAAAGAGGTTCGTAGCACGGGTTCCGCCGTTATTTCGATTAGATGCAAAGACTAGTTTGCTGCCGTTCGGAGAAAACATTGGGAATGCGTCGAACACACCATCGTATGTGATTTGTTGTAAGCCCGTTCCATCTATATTGACCATGAACAGGTTGAATGGGTAGCCTTTTTCGCTGTGGTGGTTAGTAGAGAAAATGATTTTCTCCCCACTTGGGTGGTAGAATGGAGCCCAGTTCGCATTCCCTAAAGAAGTCACTTGGGTCAATTCTGTTCCGTCGACATTACACGTATAAATCTCCATTTGGGTAGGCTCTACCAAGCCGTTGGCCAATAGGTCTTTGTATTTAGTGATTTCCTCTTCAGTTTGTGGACGAGAGCTGCGGAACACCAATTTCTTGCTATCTGGACTGAAGAATGCACCGCCATCGTAGCCAAGGCCGCTGGTTACTTGGGTGATGTTTGATCCGTCGATATCACATAAGTATAATTCCAAATCGCCGCTGCGATCTGAGGTGAACACAATCTTGCTTCCATCAGGACTCACAGTAGCCTCTGCATCGTAGCCTGGACCTGAGATTAAGGTGTCTACGATGTTGCCTGAAAGGTCGCTCACGTAAATATCGAAATTTGAATAGATAGGCCAGACGTAAGCGCCACTTTCGCCGCGCTCTGGTACAGCTGGGCATGCGGTATCTCCGGCGAAAGTACTGGCATAGAGTATGGTAGTGTCTCCAGGCATGAAATACGCACAGGTGGTTCGTCCTAAGTCATTAGAGATTAGCTGAGGTTCGTTTTCTACTATGGTGTCTGTATCCCAATTAAAGGCATAAATCTGATCACACTCGTTGCCCCATTTTTCTGCATTGCTCTGAAAGGTCAGCATGGTGCCGTCGAAACTGAAATATGCTTCGGCATTATCTCCGCCATCAGTGAGCTGACGTACGTGATTTAAATGTATCTCTTGGTCGTAGTGAATTTTGCTTTCCCAAGTAACTCCGCTTTCTCCATCAGCAGTTTCTCCTGCAGGTTGGCAAGCAACAATGGCGAGGATGTTGGCAAAAAACAAGGTTTTTTTCATAATGTTAGTATAGGGGTTAGATGATGTTTTTCTCTTCTACTTCTTTTTCTAATGCACTGCCCGGAACTGGGTCCCAGCCTTTACCTCCCCAAGGGTGGCAGCTTCCGATGCGTTTGATGCTCATCCAGAAGCCTCTAAAGGGACCGTGGATTTTAACGGCTTCTGCGGCGTAGGCGCTGCAGGTCGGTTGGTAGCGGCATGAGGGTCCAATTAATGGTGATAAGACCTTTCGGTATAACCAAATCAAAAGTAGCAGGGGGGCGGCCAGCACTGTCGATAATAAATTGGACAAGGTTTTCATACTTATAGGCTATAGGTCGTGCCTTTCGGTTCGTCCTTCAGTTGTATACCTGCATCGTTTAACTGGTCCCGAATCAAATCTGCTGTACTCCAATCCTTATTGGTACGTGCTTGTGCTCTTAATTCAATGATTAAATCCATTGCTTTATCCAATGCATCCTTGTGTGCACTTTGACTTTCCACGCCCTGTAGCGCTAAAATTTCGAAGACCATGTCTTTAAAGGACTGTTGCAGCTCCTCTAAATCACCGGCAGCAATTGCGAGACCGCCTTCGCTTGCATTGACGAATTTAACGGCCTCGAATAAATGGGCGATTAGAATAGGGCTATTGAAGTTATCGCTCATAGCGCCATAACACCTGTCTTTCCATGCTTGTACATCAAACCCTTGGCCACCTTTGGCGCTCGCTTGTTGAAGTATATTCCAAGCGGCAAGAAGTTTATTGTGTCCTTTTTCCGCGGCTAAAAGCGCTTCATTGCTAAAGTCCAGTACGCTGCTGTAGTGGGCTTGCATCATGAAGAATCGGACCACTGAAGGGTGAAAGGCCTTAATCAATAGATCGTTGGTGCCGGTGAATAGTTCTCCAGGTAGGATGGTGTTGCCGGTGCTTTTACTCATGCGTTTTCCGTTGAGTGTTAGCATATTAGCGTGCATCCAATAACGCGCACCGTTGTGGTTGGTGCAGGCTTTGTTTTGGGCAATCTCACACTCGTGGTGAGGGAATTTTAAATCCATACCGCCCCCATGAATGTCAAATTCATCGCCGAGGTATTTGGTGCTCATAGCAGAACATTCAAGGTGCCATCCTGGGAATCCATCGCCCCAAGGTGAAGGCCAGCGCATTATATGTACTGGAGAGGCTTTTTTCCAAAGGGCAAAATCCGCAGGATTGCGCTTTTCATCTTGCCCGTCTAGGGTACGGCTTCCTGCTTGAAGCTCGTCCATCTTGCGCCCTGAGAGTACACCGTAGTCTCCGCCATCGTTATTGTAGGCGTTGACATCAAAGTATACCGAACCGTTGCTTTCGTAGGCCCAGCCTTTGTCTAGGATGGCTTGGATCATGGTGATTTGCTCGACAATATGACCGGTTGCGGCAGGCTCTATGGAAGGGGGTAGCGCACCTAATTGCCCCATCACTTTATGGAAATCAACAGTATAACGTTGGACGATTTCCATAGGCTCGAGGGCTTCGAGACGGGCTTTCTTTGCAATCTTATCCTCGCCGCTATCTACATCGTTCTCCAAATGGCCTACATCTGTAATGTTGCGCACGTAACGCACGTTGTACCCCAAATGCTTTAAATAACGGAAGATTAGATCGAATGAGGTGAACGTTCGAGCATTCCCTAGGTGTACATTGCTATATACAGTCGGTCCACATACATACATGCCTACGCGTCCCTCGTGGACTGGGGAAAAGAGTTCCTTTTCACCAGTCAGGCTGTTTTCAATATGGAGGGGATAGACTTCGTATAACGGGTTCACTAGGCGCCGAATTCGGTATTCAAATTAATGTAGTTCAGAAATTCTTGTTTATTCTTCTCGTTCTGGAAGGCTCCGCCGAATTCTGCAGTAACCGTGGAGCTTTCGATGTCACGAATACCGCGTGAGTTCACACAGAGGTGTTTCGCGTCGATGACACAAGCGACATCCTTAGTACCCAAAGTTTCTTGGAGGGCTTGTACGATTTGACGGGTGAGACGCTCTTGTACCTGAGGGCGTTTAGCATAGTAATCCACGATACGATTCATCTTGCTCAAGCCAACAACCTTTCCCTTGGAAATGTAGGCCACGTGAGCACGCCCAACGATAGGGAGTAGGTGGTGTTCACAGGTGGAGTAGACCACGATGTTCTTCTCTACCAACATTTCATTGTAGCGGTAGGAATTCTCGAAGGTGCTCATCGAAGGTTTGCGATCTGGGTGCAATCCGCCGAAGGCCTCGTTGACGAATAATTTAGCCACGCGCATTGGGGTGCCTTGAAGGCTGTCGTCGCTGAGGTCCATGCCTAGGGTTTCCAGAATACTACGTACGTGATCCGCAATGATGGTAATTTTTTCCTCATTGCTTTTATCGAACGCATCACTGCGCAAGGGAGTCTCAGCAGAAAAACTCTCGTGTGCATCGCCAATCTCTTCGGCCAATAAAGCTTGTAGTTCTTTAGACATAAGGTCCAATTCTATTCTTAATTAGGGTCGGCAAAGGTACGAACTATTAATCCCAAAACGGTACTCCTTGTTCAACGGCTTTTGCCTTCAATGCGTCCATCGCCTCATCGATTTTAGTCAATGCTTTTTCTGCATCCACCAACATGGCCTCAGCATCTTCTTTGAGTTGCTTCATTGTGCCTGTAGGTACGCCGCGGTGATTGAAGGCGCCCCACGCCAATAGCCCTAAAGCATTTTGTGCCGATGGAGCAGATTCAAATTCACGTTTGCTTCTTGTGGCATCTCCCTTGAGCAGTACCTCTACCTCTTTTAGCTGAACGTCTAAGGAGCGTGCAGTGCCCAAGTCTTCTATAGAAGCTCCAGGCGTATTGCGCAGACCAGCACGTAGTTTACTCAATTCTTCATTTAATTCATCAAACTCAGCCATGACCTTGTTCATACGTCCGCTCAAAGCGTCAACGCTCTGGTTGAAGGCCATGTCGATCTCTTCGTAGTTGTAAAGATGGTTGACTTTAAACTCATGTTTATCTACCAACGTTTCCAAGGATCCGTTGGCCGAACGGCGCATAGAGATATAATAAGTGCCTGGCATAACAAACGAAGTACCATAGGCTTCTGTTATGGGTTCACCGTTGGTATTTATAGAAGATGTGCTGCTCATACGCCCATCCCAAGTATAGCGCTGAATACCTTTGCTATCTCCCTTGGTGAAGCGGGCTACAGGAGTGCCGCTACTGTCAGTAACTTCGAATAAGAAGTATGCCTTCTCTTCCCAATCCTCCTCGCGCAGCTGATCTAAGCTAGGGTAGTGGGGTAGGTTTTCATCTGCTTCCGGACGTTTATCTTTCACTTTAGCAGCACTTGAAGAAGTGTTCCACTCAAAGGTCACTCCGACTTTTGGATTTTTTGCCGTGTAGTATTGAGCGCCTTTATAATCCACACCACCAATGTTTGCTCGGCGAAATAAAAGCCCAGGCTTCGTGGTGAAGAAGGCATTGTCTTGATTCAGAACATATTCGAGTTCACGAAGCGGGCTGTAATTATCTAGAACGTAGAAACTGCGACCGAAAGTGGCCACAACCAAATCATTCTCGCGCTCTTGTATCGCGATATCGCGTACTGCGATGGTCGGCAATCCACTGCCCAGTTCCTTCCAATGCTCACCACCGTCAAGGGTAAACCAAAGTCCAAATTCAGTGCCGACGAACAATAGGTTCGAGTTGATATGATCTTCGGCAACGCTATATATCGATCCACGCTCAGGCAAGTCATTCGCGATGTTTTTCCATGAACGGCCACCGTCGTCACTCTTGAACAAGTACGGCTTGAAATCCCCATTTTTATGGTTGTTGAACGCCGCGTAGATCACCTTATCGTCGTGCTGCGAAGGTACGATATCCTGAACATACACCAGCGGTAGGTTGAGTGATCCAACTTGGGTTTTAGGCAAGGTGTTGAAGTTCTTAACGCTGGTCCAATTCTTCCCGTCATCTTCGGTCTTCCAAACCAATCCGTCGTCCGTTCCGACCCATAAATGCCCTTTCTTGTTCGGGTGTTCTTTCATTGTGACGATGTTTCCATAAATCGAGGTGCTCTTGTGCAATGCAATAGCCTCTGGTCCCCAGTAGCGGTCCATAATAGGCAGGGTGTTGCGATCCAATTGTCTGCTCAAGTCCCCGCTTATAGCCGTCCAGCCATCTCCACGGTCCGTACTCTTAAAGACTTTATTCGCTGCGAAGTATAAAGTTTTCTTTTGGTGTTTACTTGCAATAAGAGGTGCATCCCAATTCCATCTGTACGCCGCTTCTTTATACCTACTCTGCGGTTGAATTGGTGTTTTTTCACCTGTCTGTTTGTTGAATCGTACCAACCATCCGTATTGTGCCTGTGCGTATACAATGTTCGGGTCGTCTGGATCCGTAGCGCTTTCAAAACCATCGCCACCATTGGTTACAAACCAATCGCTATTGATGATCCCACGAGAATTGATAGTTTGCGACGGTCCACCCAAGCTATTGTTGTCCTGAGTCCCTCCGTAAATGTTATAGAATGGCCAATCGTTGTCGACGGCTACGCGGTAAAATTGAATTGTAGGAATATTTGCCTTCCAATTCCAACTGCTCATCCCATCCCAAGTCTCATACAAACCACCATCAGTGCCTATGTACATATG
>MDSW01210275.1_pt1 | contig 22783 bp, 6 predicted proteins | sample 811171 | NCBI WGS metagenome assembly MDSW01 (sample SAMN05326641, study PRJNA326480) | marine metagenome | isolation source: seawater | place: Atlantic Ocean: North West | collected 2012 | reverse complement strand
GGTTGGTGTCGGTGTGCGGGTGGGGGGAGTCGGGACGATCTCTGCGCGAACTGGTTTGCAGGCGGCGATCGCACGTGACGCGACGTGCACCTTCTTAGGGGGGCGCGCGCGCGCTCGTCATCGTCAGACCGGCGCGGCGATCGTCCAAGGTGGTGAGCAATAACCGTCGTCACGGCATTTTCTGGTGACTGGTTGAGATGTGTGACATGTGACTTTTTTTGCTTGGTGATGAACATTTTGCAGCTGCGATTTTCCTCGTGCCTCGTCCCGAACCGCGACGATCGATCGCGCCCCCTCCCCGCACCCCGGGACGCGTCACACCCGACCGAGCGCGCGTCGTTCGGCGCGCGCGCCCTCGACTCCGTGCGCGCGGAGTCGCGCGGCGCGGCGTCCGGGCGGATCATGTCATCGACCGCGGCGCCGACGGAACCCGGGGGGGCGGCGCCGAATCCGACATCATCATCGGACGGGCCGTCCGGCGACGACTCGACTAACAATGCGGATGTCGATCCCCACGCCGCCCCGCCGCCCCTCGCGTCGTCCCCGTCCCCCCACCTCGCGGCGATCGCCGCGAGCTGGTCCGCGGCGGAGGACTGGCTCGTTTCCCGCCCGCTCCGCGCGTGGCGCGTCTGTCACGCGCTGTCGTGCCTCGCGATGGCGTGCGCGCGCGTCAATCTCGCCTCCGCGGTGTACCTGAGCCTCTTCGTCGCGCAGTGCTCCCTGGGCGCGGGCGGGCGCGTCGGCCTGTACCGCGGCACGTCCCGCCGCCTGTGGGTCAGCCGCACCGACCGGTACCGCGCCTGGCTCACGCAGCGCAGGCTCCTGGCCCTGACCGCGCTCGCGGCGGCCGCCAACGCGCTCGCGCAGCTCGCGCTCCACCTCGCGCTGCTCGCCTCCGGCACGTCCCTCGTCGTCGCCAAAGGCGCGCCCTGGACCGCGCTCGGCGTCCACCGCTTCGCCACCGCCGACGATTTCGCGCGCGCGGTCGTCCCGGACATCATCCTGTTTGTCGTCATCGCGCCGGTGACGCTCGTCGTGCACCGCGCGTGTCGCCTCGCGCAGAGGCGGTGGTTGCGAAACGCCGTCGGCCGCGTCGTCGCGATGCGCGCGAGCGACGAAATATTTTCCAAACTCGTCTCGCGAGCCGAGCGCGAACGAACCCGAACCCGGTACCCGTCCCGGAAGGTGTTAATAACGAGCGACGAGGGCGCCGAGGGCGCCGAGACGAACGCCGGCGGTTCCGTCCCGGAAGAAGGTTCCTCCGACGTTCGCTCGAAAAGGCTCGAAAAGGCTTTTTTTTCCAGCGCGCCTCGCGACGCGTCCTCCATCTTCGCGGACGTGACGCCTGTGCCTCGCTATCGCTCCGACGCGCGCTTCGCCGCCACGTGTCGCGCCCTGGGCGCGGTGGCGTGCGCGGCGTCCGGCGCGTGGACCCCCGCGGCGATCCAGGCGTTCGCGTTTCTCTCCGCCGTCGTGTACTTCCTCTCGCAAGCCGCCGACGGCGCCGTGCCACGCGCGGCGGAGCGGTTCGGCTCGGTGGCGACGATGCGGCGGTGCGCGGCGACCAACGCGCTGGCGCCGTACCTCGCGTCGCTCGTGGAGATCGCGCTGGGCGGCTCGTGGAAGTCCATCGGCGCGGTCGGCGACGGCGCGAAGCGCGTCCGCGGGAGCCTCTGGCGCCGCCTGTGCCGTTCGCTCGGGCTCTGGCCGATGGCGGACGTGGGCGGGCGCGCGTGCTGCATGGACGCCGCGCAGGCGTGGGCGTGGGCGTGGGCGCTCGTCGCGCTCGCGCTGTTCGCGATGGGGGGGGAGGGCGCGATGGGGTTCGAGGAGGAGGATGAGGCGGGGGGGTCGAAAGGGCGGATCGCGCGGATGCGCGCGGCGGCGCTCGCCGCCGGGAGGAGGGCGGCGGGGGGGGCGAAGGCGCTGTGCGCGACGGGGTGTGCGCCGGCGAAGGAGACGCCGAGGGTGGAGGTCACGCTCAGCGTCGTCGACGGCGTCGTGCGCGTGGCGATGGACTCGCCGGGGTTCAAGAAAGAACCGCCGCCGGAAGACCCGACGGACGAAGACGCGGGGGGCGAACCCTCAGACGCGCGAGGGAAACGGCCGGAGGCGGACGACGTCGCGGGGGGCGCGGGGACGACCGAGCCGATGTCCCCGATGTCCCCGACGACCTCCCCGTGCGAAACCGGCGCGACGCCGGAGGCGCGTGAGGGCAAAACCGGCGAGCGCGGCGACGTCGCGCTCGCCTTCGGCGCGGTTTCGTTCGCGGCGCTCACCGCCGCGGCGGCGTATAACTCGCGGAAGAGCGCGTTCCTCTCGCGGAAGAGAGACGACGATTCCGAGGCGAAGGCGAAGGCGGGGTCCGACGAGTCCGACGAGTCCGACGGGAGGCGAACGCGCGAGTCGGACGCGGCGGCGAGCGCGGGTCCAAAGAATTCCTCGGGTCCGAAGAAACCGGACGCTTCCGCCGGAGAAAAGGCGCCTCCTCGCGAGAGGAGCGTCGCGGCTCGCGTCGGCGCGTTTTTCGCGGACGCGACGGCTCGGTTTTGGCGGCGCAGCGGCGACGCCGTCGGCGCGGCGATGGTGGCGCTGCACGACCGCTCGAACGGCCCCCTCGGCGGCGGCTCCAGTCCCCTCTTCGCGGCGTTTCTCCTCTCCACGAGCTACCCGAGCCTCCTGGGCCTTCCTCTGCTCCTGTGGTCGATGCTTCCGTTCGTCGCGCCGCTGCGCGCCGCCGCGCCGCCGCGCGACTTCACCGGGGAGGTGCGGCAGCAGAAGAAGACGGAAGCCGCCGTGCGCGACATCGCGCGGGACGAGGCGACGGACGACCCGGCGGCGCCGCTGCGCGAGGGCGACGAGCCTTCAGGCGCGAACCCTCCGGAGCTGGAACCCGAGGAGAACGCCGCGGCGCTCCTGGACACGGCTAAGGGCCTCAGCTTCGACACGCGTCGGCAGACGCTGTCCACGCGCACGCGATCGAGCGCGTCGGCGCGCGCGTCGTTCAACGCCTTCTTCGCGCGCCGCACGCGGTCGCTGAGCGACTTCGTCGAGGCGCGCGTCGAGGGCCGCTACCGCAAGGTGCACTTCTTCTTCGCGTCGTACGCCGCGGCGCTGTTGCTGTTGGATTACGCCTCCCGCCTGGCCGCGGCGGTTCGGTACGTGGACGAGGCGGACTCCGACGACGTGTTCGGATCGGCGCTCTTCTTCGGGCCCGCGCGCCGCGCCGCGCCGGGGCCGAGCATGCTCTGCAAGCTCGCGCTCGTCGCGCTCGTCGCGCGCCCGCACCGCGCGAGGGCCCCCGAGCTCAGCGACGAGATGGAGGCGAGGGCGAAGCGCGCCGAGAAGGAGGCGGAGAAGGCGGGGGAGGTGGCCGACGCGCTCGAGGCCGCCGCGGAGGCGGCGGACGAGCTCGATCGAGCGGAGACGATGCCCCCCGAGGAGTGGGGCGCGGGAACCGCCGGAGGTGAGGATCGTCGAGTCGGGGGGGACCCCGACGCGACGAACCCCGACGAAAAAAGGTCGGCGTCGTCGTCGTCAGCTGGACGAGAAAAAGACGCCTCCGCGTCGGCGTCCGCTCGCGCGTCCGAGGAGGGCTCCGTCTCCGTCGCGTTCGAGCCGGACGCCGCGTTCGAGCGCGCGCTGTACAAGATCCGCAAGGAGAAGTTCGCGCGGCGTCACGAGCGTTCTCTGACGATGCGCGCGGCTCGCGCGGCTCGCGCGAAGCTCCGCCGCGAGGGCGCGATATCCAAGGCTGACGTGGCGTCCGCGCGGCGTCGGGAATCGGCGGAGGAGGCGGAGGCGCGCCGCGTCGAGGACGTCGCCGAGCGTCGCGCGGAGCTCTCGCTTCGCCGGCGGTGCCGCAAGCGCCGAAGGTTCGCCGCGCGGCGGGACGCCTGGGCGAAACGCCTCGAGTACGTCAAGGCGCACACCAAGGTGCTCGTGCTGAGCGACCCCGGGAGGACCTCCGTCGCGCCGCTGTGGTGGGTGCAGTACCTCGCGCTGCTGAGCTTCGCCATCAGCATCACGGAGACGAGGACGATCCTCTCGGGCGGGAACCTGTTCCTCCTCATCGTGTACGTGTGTTCCACGGATATCCGCTACGCGTACTGGTGGGTCGGCGCCGCGTACATCGCCGCGACGATCGCGCTTCAGGTGGCGTGGCTGTGCGTCGCCGAGGCGTACCTCATCACCTCGGGCGTCGTCTCCTCGCCCGTCGCCGAGGGCGTGGGGTTGCGCGTCTTCGCGACGAAGGCCCCGCTGTGGGCGTCCGCGGAGTTCGTACGCATGATTTTACTCCTGATGGTCGTCGTCGCCGCGCTGGCGGTGAACGACGCCAACAAACTCCGAGCCGCGTACGTGAGGCGGTACGGCGACGTCACCGGGCAGAGGGCGCGGAGGTGGTGGCTCGACGACCTCGGCGGGACGGTGGCGGCGTGGGCGCCGGTGAAGCCGGAGACGGTGACGCTCTTGCGCGCGTTCGGGAGGTTCATCCGAGGCGTCGACCCGCTCGGGCTTCTGCCCGTCACGCTCGTGAGCGTCGTGCTCTGCGGGTTCACGCCCGCGCGGGGGCGCCCAGCGGACCTCCTGCACCTCCTCGACCTCGCCGTCGCCGCGTTCGTCCTGCTGACGTGTCTCTTCAGGTTCCGAAACGTCCCGCGCGACGTCTTTCGCGAGGGCGAGAGAAGACGAAAGGAGGCGGAGGAGCGTTTGCGAAGCGCCGAAGAAGAGCGCGCGCGCGACGACGACGACGACGACGACAGCGGCGGCGGCGGCGGCGGAAAAGCATCGGGGGGGGCGAAACGTTCGTTCGAGAGCGACCAGGCGCCGCCTCGGGTGTCGGATGCGTGGTCCGCGGCGTCCGACGATCCCGGAGGAGGCGCGGCGAACCGTCCCGCGAAACGACCCTCTCGCCGTTTTTTCGGGCTCGCGAGGGTCTTCTCCGGCGGCGGCGGCGGCGGCGGCGGCGGCGACGCGAAGACGAAGCCGCTGCACGCGACGCGCCGGTTCGTCCGGCGCGCGTTCCGCTTCTACATCATCGCTCAGTGCACGTACATCACGCTCCTGTACATGTTCAACGTCAAGTACGTCAACGCCGCGGTTCGTAGGAACTGGCCGAGCTCGTTGCACGGCGTCTTGGTCCCGGATGATTTCGGCATGTTCGCGGTGGCGGACGGGTACGCGGAGATTGCGCCGAGAATTCTCACGCTGGCGCTGGTTTTGTTCCACAAGCGGTGGTTGGATTGGCGCCTGCAGCGGGACAAGAACCCGGACACGCTCTTACTCGAGGACGTGGAGGACGAGGCGAGCGTCGCGGCGAAGAGCGCGGAGGAGCGCGGCGAGCGCGGAGGAAAGGAGGACGCGGAGGGAACGTCGCGAGGGTTCAACGCGGCGGTTTTCGACGCCGCGGAGCGGAGCTTCAACGCGGTGATGTGCTGGAGCGCGGCGGCGTACGCCATCGCGCGGCGGCGCGCGGTGGCGATGTTCGGCCCCAAGTTCGAGAACATGCTCCAGAAACGCGCGGTGGACGTCTTGCTGTTCACGGTCGTCATCTGCGTCGCCGCGCAGGTGGACCTCGTCGGGTGGTTCCACACCCTGCTCGTCGTGCACGCCGCGCACTCCATCGCGACGGTTCGGAACTTCGACATCACCGAGCGGGGCGCCGACGCCAAACGCGGGCCCGACTCCAAATCGTTCCTCGGGAAAACGCGCCTCGCGATCCGCAGGTGGAACGCGAAGGCCCGCGCGTGGTACGCGAAGGCCTTCCGGCGGAGCGCGAGGGGCGAGCGCCTCGACGCGGAAGAGGACGAGCCCCGAGGAAGCCGAGGCGTCTCGTTAGGTCCCCCGAAGGACGAGGACGTCGAGGCGGGTCCCGGAAAGGCCGATCCATCGGAGACCCAAAGCGCGCGCCCTCGCCGGCGCTCGAAGCCGAGCCTTTACCACCAGTCGAACGATTACGGTCTCCTGTTCGCCGCCCTCGCCGCGATCTCCGTCCTGCTGAAGTACCTGGCCCAGCTTCGCGTCGCGCGGCGGGGCGGGTTGCTCGAGGACGTCACCGGTCCCGCGTGGGGGCCTTGGCTCGGCGTCCCTCGGCTCTCGGCGCCGCGGTATCGCGACATCGGGCTCGTCGCGTCGGGCTCGGAGCTGTGCTGCCCGTGGCCGAGCGTGCCCTCGACCACGGGCGGGGCGTACTGCGTGGACTGGGTCGACCCGTACGACCTGAACGCCGTCGCGGTGAACGTCACGGCGGAAAACGCGGAGTTTGAGGCGACGGCGGCGGCGCCGTGCGCGGGATTCTCGGGGTACTGGTGGATGGCGAGGTACCAGTTCTGCATCCTCTTCGTCGCCGCGACGCAGTGCCTGTTGCAGAGCAGGCACAACGTCGTCGCCGCGAGGAAAGCCGCGAGGGTGGCCGAAGCGGGGGTGGGGGGTGGGGAGAAGGACCCGGATTCGAAGGGCGCGAAGGAAGGCGGCGGCGAGGCGGGAGGCGCGAAGGAAGGCGGCGACGAAGAGGAGGGGGGCGCGAAGAAGACTTCGAAACCCGCCGAGGACGGAACGCGCGGGGCCGACGCGAAGGCGGCGACGGCGGCGGACGTCGTCGTCGACGTCGGGTCGGTGGTGCTGGAGGAGTCGAAAGGTGCTGAGGCGTCGCGAGAGTCTTCGAAGAAGGAGTCTTCGAAGAAGGACGCCGGAGCGTCTGGGGACGGTGGGGGGACGGGCGGCGAAGGATCCGACGCGAAGGACGCTTCGAAGGACGCGTCGGATTCGAAGGCGAAGGACGCTTCGGATTCGCGGAAGGGCACGTTCGCGGCGGCCGCGATGCAGGAGGGCACGGCGAGCGTTCGCCGCGTGATCGAGTACATCGTGTTCAAGATCGTCAACTTCAACATCGCCGAGTTCGTGGAGAAGCTGGAGTACTTGGACGAGGCGATTCCGTTCCTTCAGTACGTCGTCGCGATGGCGCTGTTGCTCTCCTCCGCGTTCCTCAAGTCCAACATCTCCTCCATCTTCTACATCGGGATCCTGGGGTACTTGCAGTCGGAGAACTCCGAGTCCGGGCTCGCGCGCGTGCAGCGCGACGGCCACCGCGTCGTCGTCGTCATCGGCGTCATGGTTCTCGTCCACGTGCTCGCCGCCCTGAGACCGCCGGACGCGTTGCTCGAGACGGACTACTGCGTCGACTGCCCGACGCGCCGATTCTGGCTCAACTTCGGCGCGTGCGGGAGCGAGTTCGAGGCGCTGGCGGAGGAGGAGAGCGTTTTCCCGCCGCCGCCGCCCGCGCCCGCGAGCGCGCCGAACGCGCCGCCGCCCGCGCCGTCGCCGCCCGCGCCCGACCAGGACGCGGTCATCGCCGCGAGCGTGAACAACGCCACGGACGTCGGCTCGGACGAGGCGCTCTGTAAGTCGCGGTCGCCGAATGTGACGGAATACTCCATCGTCCCGGACCTCGTCGTGATGCTCATGCTCGCGTATTTCATCCGCAACGCGAAACGCGCGCGGCAAAAACGAAACGCGCGCATGGCGTGGACGCGCGGGTTAGTCGCCGCGCTCGGGGTGAAGCACGAACTCGTGCGCGCGGGACAGTACGACGCCGTCGTGGGCGCGAAGGGGCGAAAAGAACGGCGGCAAGAGGCGGCGGCGAAGAGGAAGAAGGCCGCCGCGGGGGCGGAGAAGGCGCGGATGATCGTCCCGACGAAAACCGCGGGGGAAGTCTCCGAGCTCATCGTCCGCGAGAACAAGGAGAAGACGTCCGCGGGGCTGACGAAGAACATGTCGATCCCGGCCAACGTCCTGGACGAACACACGCCGTCGGACTCGGGGGCGGCCTCCGGCGCGGAGTCGGACTCGGAGGCGACGGAGTCGGAGCGGCGCGCGAGCTTGGACGCCGTCCTCCAGGTGGCTCGGATGAAAGCGGCGCGGCAGACGCGCGCGAGTCCGAGCCCGCGCAGCGGCGACCCGGACGACCGCCGGGGCTCGGACGCCGAGAGCTACGACGACGAGGCGTCGTACTCGTTCCGGGCCGGCGGGAAGGCGGACGCCGACCTCACCCCGGAGGAGCGGGCGCGCGTGTTGGAGATTCGCCGCGCGAGGGCGCGCGCGGCGCGGCGCTTGAAACGCGCGGGCGAGGCCATCGTCACGGGCGCGTTGAATCTGCTCGCGTCGTATTTCATCGCGGCGTTGCTTCTCGTCGCGCTCTTGGCCGGGACGCTTCGCCGGCGCGCGGACGTCATCGGGATCGGGTACCTGTTCATCGCGCTCTTGTTCATTCGGCGCGGGCGCGACCTCCGGCTGAACCTGTGCGTGTGGACGGACCGCGCGCCGAGTCGGTGGAACATCGAGCTGTTCCGCGTGTTGCCACTGTACGTGTACGCGGTGCTGGCGGCGAAGCTGGTGTTCCAGGTGCCGTATTTTTTGCCGTATCTGTTCACGGGCGAGGTGGCGGAGCGGGGCATCTGCGTCGTCGGCACGAAGGGGTGCGAGACGTTCATGGACCTCGTCGGGGTCGTGAAGCTCGGGCGCGGGTGCGACCCCACGATGATGCAGGACTGCTCGGAGGTGTTGTCGTGGGAGCGCGGCGGGATCATGCCCGAGATTGTGCTCTTCATCATGTGCGCGGTGCAGCAGAATCTGTTCCACCAGCCGAGGTACCACGACATCGTAGCGGGGCGGCAGAGGCGCTCGGCGCGCCGGTCGAGCAAAGCCACGGTGCTCCACGTCAAGCGCATGATCGAGTGGCGCAACTCCGCGGTGGAGGAGCGGCGGAAGGAGTACGCCGACACCATCGCGAGCATCCAGGACAGCGCCGCGCAGGTCAAGGCGTGGACGGAGGAGCTCAGAAAGAAAGAACAAGCCAAGGGGGGGATCGGATCGTCCGACGGCTCAGCCTCGCGGCGCGCCCCGGAGCACGCGTCGGTGGTGCCGAAGAAACCGTTCGTCACCGCGACGTCGCCGACGTCGGTGAAAATCTCGTGGGAGACGCACGCCAACGCGCCCGAGGTGGAGTACTTCACCGTCCTCCGCGAACCGAGGATCAAATCCGTGGACGACGAGACGGGGAAGACGACGTACCGGCGGCACACCGCGCTGCCCCACTACACCCACGCCGTCGTCGTGGACCCGAAAAAAGACGCCGCGGAGGACGCGGCGGCGCGAGACCGGCGCGGCGGCCCCAGGACGCGGAGCGCGACGCGGGGCGGCGCCGGCGCGGGCGACGCGTCGGGAGGCGTCGGCGTCGGGCTCGGGCCTCAGCGCGGCGAGGTGGAGATCGTGGACCTCACCCCGGGCACCGCGTACGTGTTCGTCGTGCACTCGTACACGCAAAAAGGAGGGCACAGCACGGAGAGCGAGCCGAGCGATCCCGTGGAGACCGCGGAGGAGTCGGAGGCGGAGCAGCTCGCGCGTCTCGAGCTGATTCGCGCGTCCAAGCAATCCGGGTGGTCCAAGTTCAAGGGCAAGGTGCGCCGCCTCGTGGATAAGGTTCTGGACACGCTCGCGCACCTGCTCGACCCGGCGGTGTATCCGGTCCAGGAGGTGAAGGACCGCATGGACGACCCGGGGATCGAATCGCACGCCGACGACGCCGACGGCTCGAAGGGCCCCGGTTCGCGAGCGGAGCGGTTCGGCGTCCGGCGCCAGGCGAGCGCGAGCCTCGCCGGCGCGAGCCTGCTCGAGGCGGCGGCGTCGTCCGCCGACGGGGACGGGGTCGGCGGCGACAAACAAAGGCTGCGCGACGGCGACGCCGCGGAGAAGCGCGCCTTCTCGCACGAGCTCGGGCAGATCGCGGACTGGTTCAAGAAAGGGTCGTGGGGGCGGAGGGGCGCTCTGCACGGGCTCGGGCGCCTGGCGTACTCGCAGAGCGAATGGCTGGCGTACGCGTCCGTGTTCGGGGGTTTACTCGCGCACTGCGACTTTTTCAGCGTGTTGCCCGTGCTTTGGGTTTTGCTCGTGGCGCTGATTCGGAACCCGCACCCCGCGCCGGAGGAGTGGCGGGCGCTGTACTGGTACTCCGTGTTCGTCTTGTTCTTCCGCCTCGCGTTCCAGACGAACGCGTTTTGCATGGACGTCGACCCCGAGTCGTCGCCGAACGACCCGAACCACTGGAGGTTCAGCGTGCAACCCATCTGCCCGAGCCAGTCGCGGGACCTGTTCGACCCGGACTCCGACGATTGGATGTTGGCGACGACGGCGACGGTGATGCTCACGACGAAGCACCGCTCGCCGACGCTGCTGGCGTTCGTGTTCGCGGACCTGCTCGTCGCGTGCAGCGTGTTGCTGCACCTGGACCACCTCGCGTTCGTGGGGATCCGCACCTACCGCGACATGCGCCTGCTCCGCCCGTGCGCCAACTACGCGGCGCTGCACGGGATGAGGGAGGACGCGGACGACCTCGAGGACCTCCGGAAAAGGCGGCACTTCGAGTTCGAGTACGCGGACGACGACGCCGACGCCGAGGCGATGATACTCGAGATGTCCCCGGCGCTGGAGAAGAGGGCGTCCCGGGGAGAGCTCAAGGAGGAGGGTTCGGGGAAGGAGGAGGAGAAAAAAACAGCCTCCGCCTCTTCTGAGGAGACGACGCCGCGCGCGCCGTCGCGCCCGTCCACCCCGGGAGGCGTCGACCCGGAGCTGCACTATAACATGCCCGAGCGGACGCACCGCCCGATCAGGTGGCCCGGCGAGTATTACCGCGAGGCGCGCGCGATGAAGGCGCTCGAGATGGAGAAGGCGAGGGCCGCCGCGGAGGCGTCCGACTCGGAAGGGCGCGCGTCCGACTCGGAAGGGCGCGCGTCCTCCGCGCCCGACCTCGAACGCGCGTCGTCCGAGGGGCGCAAAGGCAAAGGCGGAGGCGAATCCTCCGCGCCCGACCTCGGAGCGTTCCGGCGTCGGTTCGCGTCGAGCAAAAAAGGCCGGTCGGATGCGACGCCTCGCGACGGTTCGGTTCGCGCGTACAAGGCGCCCGGTCGATTCGCGGTGTTGGGTTTGGCGGCGAAGCATTTCGCTCGCGACGTCGGCGAGGAGGCGCGCCACGACGCGCGGTACGTGGTTGGGTGCGTGCGCGATTTCTTCGGGGAGATTCAGCTCTCGAACAAGATCGAGCGCCCGAGCCGCAACACGGGGAAGCCCGGGATGGACCTGTATCCGTTTGAGTTTTTCTTCCAGGTGCTTGGGCTCGTGTGGCTCGTCGCCGACTTCAGCGCGTTGAACTTCGAGGACATGGAGGCGCAGAGCAGCGGCGTCGAGCAGCTCCAGAGCGGGCTCACGATCGCGATCCTCACCAGCACCATCTCCATCGTCATCAGCCGCTTGGTGTACATGTCCCAGAGCATGCTGATAAAGTACTTCATGCACGTCGCGTACACCTCGACGTTGCTCCTGTACGTCTTCGTCATCCTCCCCCTCGCCGACGAGCGGTTTTACGTCAAGGCGGCGGGGAATCCCAACCTGAAGGCGTTCGTCGCGCAGCAGATCGTCATGCTCATGATCGGCGCGTTGCAGATCCGCACGGGGTACCGCGAGGGGTCGCAGCACCAGACGCTGTTCATGAAGTTCGGGACGGGCCCCGTGGCGATGGGCGCGTTCGTGGTGTACAAAGCCGTGCCTTTCCTCTTCGAGATGCGGACGCTTCTGGACTGGGTCGTGAGCGACTCGTCCCTGGACCTCGTGATGTGGTTTCGGTTCGAGAACATCTACCACATGGTGTGGAAGGACGCGCTGGACATGGAAAACCGGCGCCTGAACAAGAACGTTTACAGCGGCGGTCGGCGGTTCCCGGTGCTGATGAAGCTCCTGCAGGGGTTCACCATCTTCGTCGCCATCATCGTCCTCCTCCTCGCGCCCATCTTCCTCTTCTCCAGCATCAACCCGGTGCTGAGCGCGAACCAGGTGCAGGGCGCGACGCTCTCGGTCGACCTGGAGGTGCGCGTGGACTCGACGTACTCGGTGTACAGCCTGTACCAGGCCGAGGCCAAGTCGGTGGCGATGACCGCGGCGGACCTCGCGAGCGCGCAGGATTACCTTATGTCCGCGCGGTTCACGCAGCAGTTCGACGCGGAGTGCGTCATCTTCCCGAAGCACAGCGCCGTGAGCTGGGTCCTCCCGGAGGCGCCCAGGAGGACGCTCGCCGAGAATCTCCTCGCGCACGCCGCTGCGCACGACGAAAACGCCACCGCCACCGCCGAGGAGCGGAGCGCGCTGTACGCCTCGATCGTCTTCACGACGGCGTTCACGCGCGTCGGACCCCCCGCGTCCAAGACGGTGAGCATGCACATCGAGAAGGAGCTCACCGCGGCGCAGACGCGCGCGATGGGGGAAACCGTCGGCGGGAGCGGCGAGAACGCCTCCTACGTCGAGATCGCCGACGTCCTGCCGAGGCTCCTGAACCTCCCGCCGAAGGACGAGGTGCTGCAGATGACGAACCCGACGTCGCGGGAGGTGCCGAACCCGAGCGTTCCCGCGTCGGCGGTGTTGTCGCTCGAGCGTCTGGACGACGCGTTGTTGATCTGGGGCGTTCGCCCGGACGCGGCGACGCTCAACGGCACCGTCGACGGCTTCTGCGGCGGCGCGACCGACGCCGACGGGCTCGCGGCGCAGGGCGCGCTGTACGCGACGATGTCGGACCGGTTCTTGTCCGGCGTCGTCGAGCAGCTCGGGCTGAACAGTTACAGCATGCTCGCGCTGTACGGTTTCATCTTCGCCTACGTCGGCGGCGTCGTGCGCAGGCACTTCGAGTTCAACCTCGTGGACGTCATGATCTACGAGATCCCCAACCCGGACTACCTCCTCAGGCTCTGCCGCGGCCTGCGCATGCTCCGCGCGCACCAGTACCCGGGGTGTCGCCGGGACGAGGTCAAGCTCTTCTACACCCTCATACAGATGCTCAGGTCGCCGGACATCCTGATCAAGGTCACGAGGAAGAAGGACGTGTGAGAGGACGCGCGACTGAAATCAAAGTAGACTAAAAGTTTATTTCTCTTTCGTCCAACAAAGGCGTCCGAAACGGATTCGCGCCTCCTCGCCGCCTCCCGGGCGGCGCCTTCCCCGCGCGCGCCCTTCTTCGCCCACGGCACGTTCACGCCCCTCCCTCTTCGCGCCCGGGCGCTCCTTCCCTCTGCGCACCGTCCGTCTTTCGCTCGCTTCAGGGCAGTTTTTCCGCGAGCGCTTCCCACTTGGCGACGGCGTCCGGGTTGGGGTCTCCGTGGAGGAGGGCGGTGAGCATCGGCCTCGGCGGCGGCGCGGCGGGATCGTCGGCGTCCTCGGCGGGTTCGCCGAACACGCGCACGGCGTAGATCTTCCGCCCGCCGCGCTCGGACCTCGCGAGCGCGATCGCGCGGACGCGGTTCAGGAAGACGTGCGCCTCGAAGGATTTATCGTCGGACGCGAGGGTGCAGCAGACGCCCTTGGCGCCGAGCGTCGCGAAGGCGGCGCTCGCGGGGAAGGGCTGGACCGTCTCGAGGATGGCGTCGGAGATGACGATGAAGCGCGTCTCCACGCCCGCGAGCTCGGCGCACGCGTCCAGGAAGAAGGTCTTGACCGCCTCCTCGTCGTCCGCGCCGAACGTCGAGCGCCATTCCTTCGGCCAATCCGTGGGGGGGAGGGACTCGTCGTCCGCGCTCGCCGAGACGATCGCGCGGCGTCGTCCCGAACGAACGGGGCCCGGGGGACGACGAGGGACGACCACGCCCCGGGCGACGGCGCGGCGACGCGACGCGGGGGCGCGCGAGGCGACCCCCGACGCGGCGGCGGAGGTGGGGGGAGACGCCGCGGCGGACATGGCCGCGCGCGAGTCCGTGCGCGACGCGTGCGGCGAGTGCCGAGCGCCTCGGCGGAACCCTCGGTGTCCGACGCGAGTGCCGAGTGCGAGTAACCTGGAGCGCGCGCGCGATGACGGCGGTTGCTGACGACGCGACGAAGCGACTGCCAAGTCGGCGATCTCCCAATCTCTCTCCGACTGGAATCCTGGCTCGTGATTGGACGACGCGAGTTTCGACGCCCCCTCCCCGAAACGCTCTCCTCCCGCGCGCGCGCCCTCGTTCGACCCCCACAGGCTCGCGCGCGCCCGCCCGCCCTCCACGCCTTGCGTCATGCCTCTCGCCTCGAGCCTCGCCGCGGCGTCGCCCGCGGCGGCGCCGTTCGTCGCCCGCGCGGACGCGCCGCGGAGGGTGCGCCATCTCGGCACGCCGATCGCGGCCCGACGTGCCTCGTCCGCGCCCTCCGCCGCGACGACGACGCGCCCGGGCCCCACCGCTCGAAGCACCCTCACCTCGCCCTCGCGCGTCGTCCGCGCGCGGTCCGTCTCCGAGCCCCCCGCGGCGCCCGCGGAGTCGGACCTCGCCGCCTCGGCGCCCGCGGACGGCTTCGACTGGCACAAGGCGTGGTACCCGATGTCCCCCGTGGACTTCCTCGACCCCGACGCGCCCAACGCGATGAAACTCCTCGGCGCGCCGCTGGTCGCGTGGCGCGCGGAGAACGGCGCGTGGAGCGTCGTCGCGGACAGCTGTCCGCACAGGATGGCGCCGCTCTCGCTGGGGTTCCTCAGCGCCGAGCGCCGGCTCGTGTGCCGGTACCACGGGTGGGAGTTCGGCGGCGACGGCGCGGCGAAGGCGATTCCCATGTCCGTCGACGCCGCCGCCGAGAAGACGGCGTGCGAGTCCTCTCGCTCGTGCGCGACGTCCTATCCGTGCAAGGAGGAGGCCGGCGTCCTCTGGGTGTGGCCCACCCCGGGCGCGGACGCGTGGCTGGAGGCGTCCCAGGTTCCCGTGGCGACGGCGGCGGCGCCGCTTGGCGAACTCCCCGGCGAGTGGGGCATGGTCGAGCTCCCGGTGGGCTACGCCCCCGCGCTGGAGAACCAGTTCGACCCGAGCCACGCCGAGTGGCTCCACGCCAAGTACGACCCCGAGACGGGCTTTTTGTCCGATCAGAACGCGAATTACGAGCCGATGACGGCGTTCGAGGTGGTCCCGGGCACGATGAACGCCGGCGGGTTCACGGTCAAGCACGGCGGATACAACGCGGGGAACAAGGACGTCTCCGCCGAGCGACTCTTCACCGCGCCGTGCTCGAGCCGCAGCGAGTACAAGGATAAGAACGGCAAGCGGTACTTATCCGCGGCGATTCTGTACACCCCCACGGAGCCCGGGCGGTGCCTGATGTTCACCAAGTTCCAGGCGCACCAGCGGAGCGCGGTCCAGGGCGCGGGGCGCGCGAAGGTGACGACGGGGGACCGCGTCCGGGCGCTGCTGACGGCGCCGGCGGAGGCGGCGTTTCGGTGGTACATGGAGTTTCAGGTTTCGCGCCCCGACCTCGTCCGCGTCGGGCTCGTGCACGGGGTGTACGGCAACGCCGCGTACACGCTCGGCGACCAGGACATCCAGGCCATGCACGGCGTGGAGGTGGCGATGGAGGCGGCGGAGGAGGACTGGAAGAAGGCGTACTACCTCCCCGCGCCGGCGGACGTCGGCGTGGCGGGTTTCCGGCGGTGGATGGACGCGCACGCGGGCGGGGGCGTGCGGTGGGCGCGCGGGGTGAGCGACGACGCGAGCAAGGTGAAACCCATCGAGCAACAGCTGGACCGGTACCACAGGCACACGAAGCACTGCAGGCACTGCAGGGAGTGCCTGAACGAGCTCGGCGCTCTGGAGGCGAAGCTCGTGGATTTGACCACGGGCGCGTGCGCGGCGAGCGTCCTCCTCGGCGTCGGCGGCGCCGTCGTCGGGCAGGAGGCCCCCGCCGTCGTCGCGCTGGGCGTCGCGGGACTCGCCACGGGCGCGGCGGAGCGCGTCAGGGACATGCAGAGCGAGTTCCTCACGTCCGTGAAGAGGCGCGGGGATCCCATCCCCAAGCTCTGGTGATTGATACGCGCGGAGAGGCGAGAGAGCGAGCGAGCGACGTATCCGAATCCGAGACGCGGCGGCGATTGTGAATCGACATTCAAAAGGCGTCGGCGTAGGACTGTACTCTCCGGAACCCTCCAGGACCCTCCGGGACCCCCGGACATTCCGAAGCGCCCGAACCCCCTTCGGACTCCCTTCGAACCCCCTCCTTCGAACCTCCTTCGAACCCCCTCCTTCGAACCTCCTTCGAACCCCCTCCTTCGAACTCCCTTCGAACCTCCTTCGAACCCCTCGCCTAGCGCGCGGTTTGCGTCGTGAAGGTGGTGCTGGAGTACCCCGACTCGGAGTACTCGTCCCCCCCCCGTCCGGCGCCGAAGCCGAACCCTCCTCCTCCTCGGACGAAGGGAAGGCCGAGACTCGCCGCGACCAGGGCGTTATTCTCCGCGACGTACTCCTCCGCGAGCGTCCCGCGCGGGATGTTCTTCGCGTACGGCTTCCCCGCGGACTTCTTCACGAACGCGGGTTCGAGTTTCTCCCCGACGTACGGCGGGAAGACGACGCCGGCGTTGGCGCTCCCCGCGGGTTCCGGGAGCATGCCGAGCCGCTGGTCCTCGAGTAAGCGCGCGTACACCGACGCCTTATCGGGCGTGAACTTCACCTTCTTATCCTCCAGCCATCCCTGAATCACCTCCATCACGCCCCGGCCCTCGGCCTGGCCCTTCACCAGGTCCTGCATCAGCGGCAGCGGCACGGGCCCCTGGAAGAGCGGGAGCTGGAACGCGCCCGACGCGATGAACTCCGAGCCCTCCTCGAACACGGGCAACAGCGCCCACCCCACGGGCGTGGCGACCCGCCCGACCAACGCTCGGACGTCGATGACGACCACCAGGTTCGGCTCGTGGATGACGTGCTGCCGGGCGTGGAACCCGTCCCGCCACCTGGGCGCGACGAGCGAACTCGCGATGTCGGGCTGCTGCGTGAACGCGACGTCGTCGGAGGCTTTGGACGCGTAAAAGGTTCCGGGGGGGAAGAGGGAATGCACCGCGACGTGAAACGCAGCCTTGCTCAGGCGCGACGCGCCGTCCACCGCGACGTGGAACCCGAGGTCCGGGACGTACGCGTCCGAGCGCCTGTAGTTGAGCGGCTTCTCGTTCGCGAACTGGGGCCGCTCCAGCCGTTTCCCCATCCACCGCTCGAGGTCCGATTCCGTCATCCCCGAGAGGACGTTGGGCGCGAACGTCCGCCGCGCGAGCTCGAGCATCGCCTCGCGCACGGGCGGGCCGGGCTGGCTCACCCTGTGCGCGTACAGACGACGCTCCACGGCCGTCGGGAACGTCGCGCCGCTGTCGTACGCCCCGTCCTCGTACTGCGGCACCTGCTTGTTGGCGGGGGTGTCCGCGCGCGTGGCGACGAGCGCGCGCACCAAAACCGACGCGCACGGAATTTTCGGCCTCTGCAGCACCTCGGCGAGCGAAAACCCGCTCCCGCTTCCCGCCGTCGCCGCGTACACGGGGAGCTGGAACCCGCCCTCCTTCAGCCGCACGCCCTTCGCGTCCGATTTCGTCGGCGGTTCGCCCGTGTTCGGGTCGATGAAGAACGGGAACACCACGTACCCCACCGTTCGTTGCTGACTCGTCTCCCGCTCGATCGTCTCGATCTGCAGCAGCGCCGTCGCCGTCGCGTTGTTCCACCGCCCCGTCGCGAACCGCAGCCTCGCGTGGAACCGCGGCGAGTACGCCAACGAGTCCAACTTGGCGTGCGCGACGAACTCGGGCGCCAGGGCGTCGTTCGCGGCGCTTATGACCCGCCCGCACACGCGCGAGATGGTGACGTTGGGCGGCAAAAACCGAGCCGCGTCGACGCAAAACACCAACCCGTCGCCGGTTTGAAACGGCTCGCCGCGGCCCCCCGTGCCCCCCGCGCCCACGTGCCGAACCTCACGCCACGCGCGCCGCGGCACCCCAGGAATATCCTCCCGACGGTTCGCCTCGAGCTCCTGCGCCCGAACCCCGCGCCCCCCGAGCCAGGCCGGCTTGCCCCCGATGAGATCGCCGTCCCCGCCGAATCCCACCGACCCCCCGACCCCCCGACCGCCCCCGCCGCCCGCCTCTCCCCCGCCCGCCCTGGGCGTGCCCGGCGGCGTCGGCTCGCGGTCGAGGTTCTCCGGCTCCACGAACACCCGCACCTCCACCTTGCTCCCCTCCATGCGCATCGTGCGCTCCGCGTCAAGCATCAGCGGGAGCTGCAACAGCGGCGTGACCTGAAGCCCGCTCGGGGGCTCGCCGTCCGGGCCGAGCACCGGGATGTGCGCCCACGCCACAACCTCCTCGCCGCCGGGACCCCCTCCGAAGCCCGCGCCGCCGCCCTCGCGCCCGAAACCGTCCGTCTGCCCGGGGGGCTGCGCCGCGTGCAGCTCCAGAACGAGCTTCGTCGCCGCCGTGACGTGCACCCCGCGCATGGTCACCTTGGCGCGCCACTTGTACCGCGCCGCGCCGCCGCGGTCGTGCCCCGACGGCTCCAGCAGAGGCCCCCGAGCCCGAACCGCGCCGCCCCCCGCGTCGCGAGACGGCTCGTGCCCCTCGTACAGCGCCGCCACCAAACGCGCCGGGGAGTCCTTGAGCTCCATCGGACCGGCGCCCTCCAGAACGACGCGAACCGTCCGCCGAGGAACCTCGCGCCCGAGCCCGCGCCGGAGCCGACGCTCGGAGTCGTCGTCGCTGTAGTACGAGTCCGAGCTCCCGTCGCCGCTGTCGTACGACCCCCCGGAGTCGAAATCGCTCCGGGAACCGCCCTCGTCGATGGAGTACTCGCTCCGCGCGTCCCCCTCGCCGGGAGATACCCCGGGTGGTACCACCCCGGGGCTCTCACCGCCGATATCCTCGACCACGGGCGTGAGCGCGCGGGGACCAGGACCCCCCTGAGGAGGATCCCGGGCCTGAGGAGGACCCGCCCGAGACCCGCCGCCGCTCCCCCGGGACCGCCGCGAGGGCGCGCCCGAGTCCAAGACGCCGTCGGGCTCGACGCCGCGGAGTTCCCCGGAGACGCGCGTGAACGGCCGGTTCGCCGCGGGGGTCTGGTCCATGTCCGCCGCCGCCGCGCGCGCCGCGGGCCCGAGGGTGTCTGAGTGCGCGGCACCCGGGTCGCCCCCGGGTCCTCCCCCCGGGGCGTAGGGCCCCGGTCCCGCGGATCCGTAGGCGCCCGGGAACGCGTACGGGGGCGGAGGGTACCCCGGATACGCCGCGGGTACGTTCGCCGCCGCCGCGTTCACCGCGCGCCGCGTCGCGTCGGCGGGGAGGATGCCGTCCTTGAGCTGGAGCATTTCGGTTCGCAGGCGCTCGAGCTCGACCACGCGCGCCTCGCGCCCGATGTCCAGCTGGAGCTTGAGCATGTCGCGCACGTGCTCGGCATACATGCGCTTCATCTCCTCGTCGTTCTTGATCTCGTCCGGAAGCCGGGGGAGGTCCGGGACGGCGCCGCGCGCGGACCCGCCGCCGCCGCCGCCCTCGGCGTCTCCGCCGCCTCGGTTCGATCCCCCGCCGAACCCTCGCCCCGACCGCGCCACCTCGAGGAGGCTCTCGAGGCTCCTCTGAAGCTCCTCCACCTGCGACTTGAGCTTCGACGCGTACTCGGGCGTCCCCCCGGACGCCGCCGACGCCTCGCCGCGCTTTTCGCCGCCGTCCCGCGCGCCGCGATCGCCCGCGTCCCCGAACGACGGCGGGTACATCCCGTAGGGAGCGGGGGGGTACGCGGGGTGGCCCGGGAAACCCATCATCCCGGGGGGGTGGGGGTGGTACCCCCCGGGAGGGTACATCCCGGGGTATCCCCCGGGATGGTGCCCGGGATGGTAGGGCGCGCCGGGGACGTACGTCCCCGGAGGCTGCACCGAGTGCGGCGGCGGCGCCGAGCGGTACCCCGGCGGCGGCGCGTCCCCGGGCTCGCGGTCGGACGCGTGGCCGAACCCTCCGTGGGCGGTTCCTTCGCGGCGTTCGCGGCGGCGGCCTCTCGAGAGATCGCGGCGGTGGTCTCTGCCGGTCGGTCGGTCGCGGCGGCCGTCGCGGCCGCGCGCGTCGTCGGAGCGGCGGCCGTCGTCCGCGTCCGAGGAATCGTCGCCGCGGCGACTCTCGGGGGGGGGCGAGTGGTCCGCGCCGCCGCGCGCCAGCTCGGCGACGCGCTCGCGCTCGCGCTTCTCGCGCTCGCGCTTCAGCCTCGCCTCGTGCGCCGTCTCCGCCTGCGCCCAGTCTTTGCTGCGCTTGTACGCGTCGAGTCGCGCCTGACCCGCCTTGGCCTCCGCCTCGAGGCGCTCGGCCATGGCCGCGCGCCCCGCCGCGCTCGTGTCCACGGGGATCGGGGGCAGGCCGCGCTCCGCGCGCCGGCGACGCATCTCCTCCGCGCGGTCCATCTCCACCTTGAGTAGATCCTGGCGCTTCCTCTCCAGCTGCTTCATCTTCGCCAGGTACTCCGCGGTCTGCTCGGGGGGGAGCTTGCCCCGGGAGCGCGCGTCGTGCTCCTCCGACCGCTGCCGAAGCTCCTCGACGTGCCTGTCCAGACCCTGCAGACGCTCCTGCGCGCGCTGCATCTTCTCCTGGAGCTGCGCGTCGTCCATCTCGCTCAGAACGCGGGGGGGTCCGCCGTCGGGGCCGCCGCGCGGCACCCTCGTCGCGCGGTTCGCCGGGGAGTCCTCCGAGTCGGACGACGACGACGACGACGCGCCCGACGAGCTGCTCGGGCTGTCGCTCATGGAAGAGGAGGAGGGGGAGGGCGAGGACGAGTCCGGGCCCCGACGCTCGGGCGGCATCGCGACGAGCGAGGAGGACGACGCCGGGGGGATTCCCGCGATGCGATACCCCGCCGAGCGCGCCCGCGCTTCTGGGCGAGACCGGGGGCGGCGGCGCGCCTTCCGAGGCCTTCGGGCGCTTTTTTTCAAATCGCGTTGACCGAGGAGAAGCCGCGGGAGTGGCGGGGGCGACCCGCGTGTGAACCACCCGCGTGTGGAGTTTGAACCGCGTCGACGCCGCGCGGCCACCCGCGATACGATTCCCGTGCGCGTGGAACGACAGCTGGACCTTCTCCCGCCTTCCTCCTCGGACTCGGCCGCGCGCTCCCTCCGCGCGCGCGCTCGGCGATGACGACGCCCGCGTCGCTCGCGCGCGTCTCCGCGGCGCCCGCGCCTCGCGCGCGCCTCCGCGCGCGGTCGCTCGCGACGTCTCCGTTCCTTCGCGGCGCGGCGCCCGCGGGACCCGCGCGCGCGGCGCCGGTTCGAGGAGCATCGCGCGCCGCGCCGATCGTTCGCGCCTCCTTCGCCGGCGACGGCGGGGCGTCCGCGGTGGACCTCCTCGTCGGCAGCGGCGTCCTCCTCGCCCTCGCGAGCGCGGCCGCGCGCGCGCTCCCGGCGCTCCGGAGCGCCGACGACCTCGACGCGCTCCAGCAGCTCCCTCCCCCCTCCTCCGGACCCGCGGCCGTCCGCGACGACGACGACACGAACCTCCGCTGGGGCGTCGCGGGGTTCGTCTCCGCGTTCCCCATCTTCGGCTTCGTCGCGTGGCTCCTCCCCGCCATGGGCGCCGCGGAAAAAGACCAACCCGCGCCCGAGGAGCACCTCGAGGACCCCGACCCGGACGCGGCGACGCGGTACCTCGGGTTCGCGGCGCTCTACTTCCTCGCGTTCGCCAGCCGAGGGTTCGACCCCGCGAGCGTCGGCACGTGGGCCGTCGCCGCCGCGTGCGCTTTTAACCTCCAGCTCGAACGCGTCGCCGCGGACGCGGCCAACGCGAAGCGCGCCGCGGCGGCGCGCGTTATGGCGGCGTCCGCCGAGACGAAGCGGAGGGCGCGGAAGACCGTCGCGAGTCTCCTCGGGGAGACCTCGAGCAACCGCGCGGTCGAGGACGCGCTCGAGCCCGAAGAGGGTCGAGGACGCGCGCGAACCACCCGAGGCGGGACCGGCGTTATTACGAGCGGAAAAAAAACCAAAACCGACGACGCGGCGAACGACGACGCGTCGAACGCCGCCGGGTGGGCGGGCGGTGAGGACCCGCTCCCGTCGAAACTTCGCCCGCCGGCGCTTCCGCGCGTCCCCGAGATCCCCGACGTGAGCGTGCGCACGGTCGGGCGCGCGATCGGGGCGGGGCAGATCAAGGCGCGGCGGCTGCGGGAGGAGGTGCGCGAGGGGAAGATTCGCGCGAAGATCGAGGAGGAGGAGCGCGAGACGCTCGAGGCGCTCGAGCGCGAGCGCGCGCTCGCCGAGGAAGAAATCTCGGAGTGGGACGCGAAGTTCGAGCTCAGGACGATGACGAGGGATCAGCTCGTGGAGATCGCGCGGGAGAATAACATGCGCGGGTACTCGAAGCTCAGGCGAGGGGAGCTGTTGGAGATGGTCGAGCGCGAACTGGAGACGCTCGAGGAGGAATGAAACGCGATGAAGCGAACAGTTGCGTCGTAGACCCTCGCGTAGACCCTCGCGGCATCCTCCGTCGTCCCGTCTCCCCCTCGTTCGCTCGAGCGACCACCTCGTAGCACCCACCGATCTATTTCGCCCATCCGCTCCACGTGCCGACGTCCCACTTGACGAAGCCCGCGTCCGCGCCCTCCGCGACGAGCCTGGCGTTGCACGACATCACGCTCGACATCCCCAAAATATGTTTCGGCCGCTCTATGCGTCCCGCGCGCGCGGCGTCGTTCACCTGCCTCAGCACCTCGAGGCCCGTGACCGGGGGCAGGTAAAAGTCGAGCAAGAGCACGTCCACGCGCCCGAAAGCCTCGAGCGCCTCCACCGCGTTCTCGGACGTCCACCTCTGCTCGAAGTGCGCGTACCGCACGTTCGCGTCGTCCAGCATCGCGCGGATCTTGTACGAGTCCTCGAACGCCAACACGCGGTACGACGACGCGTCCGCGGCGGGGCCGACGTCGGAGGACGCGCCCGCGCGCGACGGTCGGACGCCGCGGGGGGGGGGGGGGCCCCC
>MDSW01198138.1_pt1 | contig 22791 bp, 22 predicted proteins | sample 811171 | NCBI WGS metagenome assembly MDSW01 (sample SAMN05326641, study PRJNA326480) | marine metagenome | isolation source: seawater | place: Atlantic Ocean: North West | collected 2012 | reverse complement strand
GTTTTCTGTACGTTTAATGTCAGCAATGTCACTCAAAGGGATGTCCTGTCCTGATATATTCTTTATTTTAAGCTCGCGCAACTGTGTGCCAACATCTTCATTTTCAAAATTGAGTGAATCGATTTGCTTCCGAATGTTTGAGACGGAGATGCCATACTTCGCTAGATGTTCCTGATTTAGCACGATGATCCATTGTCCTTCGCTACTGTCTTTGTGAACGAGCGTAGTTCCTTCAGGCGTGGACGGCGTATCAGATTCGCAGCACGTATACGGAGAATGACAGCTCAGGACCGAGAGCAGAATGACTCCCAAAGCGAGATCAATTCTTGCCTTGCATGCATCAAGCAGTGGTAAAAGGTCACTTGTAATACGGCGCACCAATCTCTTTGTAGTGTTCTTCAATACCGGAAACATCAAGTCCTCCTTCGGTGCCATGAGCAAAATTCTTAACTTGAGCGTTTGTTCCATGCGTCGTCACGCTGGAATTTAGAGCGTCTCCGACGAGTTCCAAAGAGCCTGCTGGTTTGTTCATTATGCTCTGAGGGCATTTGTCAGCGTCTACAGGGGTACATTTTAGACTATCTTTAACCACGGACCAGCGTACCTCTTCAGCATTAAGATACCAATCGCCCATTTTTGTTGTAACCGCGACTTTATTTCTTATCTCGTCGGACAGCTTTCCTTTTATTACTTCTTTGCCTAGTATTTTGAGCTGAGGCGTTCTTGTGATCCCGGTCATCACTGTAAGGATTTCTTTCATTAGGCTCTTTTCGAGAGAAGAGTTTACAACGATGCTCGTTGTGAAGTCTCGGTAGGCACTGTACCGTATTTTTGCTTGAGCTTTGTACGTGCACTTTTCGCAAGCACACTCTGTTCGCTTCCAATACGTTTTTGTTACTGGCTGGCCAAAATTGGACCAGTCCGTTGTCGCCCAATCTCTATAGCCTGCGGTAACGGTTACTTTGTCTTCACCAGCTCCCTCGGCGGTCACAGTCCTGACGATTTGGTCTAAGTAGGATGGGGCAAGTGGAAGAATAATACTGGTACCTGCCACTCCTCCTTCTTCCGCACCTTCGTTTGTATTGGCAGGGACATGTGCGTTTATGCTTCCACCATCGGAGGGCCAGCTAGCAAGCCCAGCTGGGTCAATCATACGTGTAAGCGCGTTCTCAACATACCCATACGTATTCCTCCAAGGACTCTTCGCAGGGTCTCTCCCCACAAATCTCCCCATCCTCGCCTCATAGTAACGATAGCGGTAGTAGTGCAGTCCGGTCTTCTCATCGAGGCGACGACCGGTGTAGGTGTAGGTATTCTGGAAACGTGACACACGGCCGAACTTGGCTATCGATGCTCTTTCAGCAAGCATCAGCTTCAAGCGATGGCATGATGTTGCTAGAGGTTGTCAAAAAACATAGGTGTTACTCGTCAATATTGCTGTCTGATTCGACAATGCGGCTCTTGATTGATTCAAGCAACTCAAGGTTGAACTCATCTTCGTTGTTTAGCTTCACTGCTCGCTCAGCATCTGCCAAAGCTTCAGGGAGCTTTTCCCATTCGAAGTAGGACTGAGCTCGGTAGTAGAAGTAGTCACCATCTTCCTCATACAGTTTTATTGCATTTGTTAAGTCCGCCACAGATTCCTTGTACGCTCCCATTAGATAATAGGTGTACCCCCTGTTGTAGTGCCGAACAGAATCTTCTGGATCGAGATCGATCAAGTCCGAATAGTCAGCAACTGCTAGACGATATTGAGATTCATCGAAATAGATTGATGCTCTCAGTTGGAGTGCTGCTTCATGCTTCGGCTTGTACTTGAGAATGCTATATAAGCTGTTCAGGGCTTCGTCATAGCGCCCAAGAGTATGGCAGGCGTCCGCATGGTTATAGAGGAAATCGGTATCCGAGGGACTTAGTTCAATTGCCTTTTCGTAGTCTTTCAGTGCTGCTTCAGCGTCCCCTGATAGTTCCGCTGCGAAGGCTCTGTTGTTGTAGGCGATGCCGGTACCGTCGTACTTAACTGCCAAGTGGCCATCCGCCAATGCCTTGTCATACATCTCCCATGCAAGGTAGATATGGATTCTGTTGATGTAGGCCAAGCCCAGTGTTTCGTCAAGCTCAACAGCCTTTTTCAAGCTCTCATGTGCCTCCTCAAGCTTATCCATATCCAACAAGGCTAATCCTCGGTTGTTATGGAACATGGCCTCGCTAGCTTTCCGAGCTATGGCTTGATCAAAATCTATCAGAGCCTTTTTGTAGTCCCCCATAAGATAGTATGCATAACCTCTGTTGTTGTAAGCCAAAGGTTCATCAGGTAGGAACTTGACGCCATTATTGCCATCAGCCAGCGCTTCTTCGAGCTTCCCTAACTCAGCGTTAGCTTGACATCTGATTACAAATGCTAGCCCATGGTCAGGCTTTAACTTGAGTGCATCCGAAGCATAAGAACACCCTTTCCAGTGATCTCCTGCCTCAATCAATGCTGCAGCGTAATTAGATAGAGCTTTCACATGCCTTGGATTGATAGCCAGAGCCGCCTTGCCATCTTCTAAAGCTCTCTCTTTGTTCCCAAGAGTCATGTTGATGGCGCAACGAGTTGCAAATGCTAAGCAACGGACATTATCGTCGTTCATTGATAAGGCTTTATTGCAAGACTCTGTAGCCGCTTCGAACCGTCCCTGTTGGAACTCAACGGTTGCTCGATTCGAATAGAATATCGCCCGAGATGGATCGAGTTTGATTCCCTGATTGATATCTTTTAGGGCCTTTTCATATTCTCCTAGCCCTGAGAAAGCCATACCTCTATTGCCATATGCAGAGGCCAGTTCTGAATTGGCAATAACAGCCTGATCAAAGAAACGTTTCGCCTTTAACAATTCTCCTGCCTCGAAGTACTTCAACCCCTCGTTATTCAGTTTTATAGCTTTGCTCCGACGTTCTTTAGAGATCGCCGAAGACACCGCTGAATCGGCAACGGATTCGACTCCAGAAGCCTGCTCTTCTGACTTGCTGCATGCAATTGCTGCAATGCTTATCAGCAGTGCCATAGTGGTCAAACTGAATAGATTTCTCATGCTACACACCTTCTGAATATCCCCTGCCTCATTCTAGCCTTGATGGAACTGCTGGTGAACCTCTTTCAGCTTCCTGATGCTTACCTGTGTGTAGATCGTCGTCGTACTGATATCTGCATGCCCAAGCTGCTCTTGGATAAACCTGATGTCAGCTCCATTCTCAAGCATGTGGGTGGCAGCAGCATGACGTAGGGCATGGCAGGTAGCTCTGCCCTTGATCTCCGCCTTGTCGAAGTAGCCCTTCACCATGTTGGATATGGCCGAGGTGGTGAAAGCTCCTCCTCGATAGGTCAGGAAGAGATGGCCTGAGTCTTGACCACTCGCCAAGAATGGTCGTACCTCACACAAGTATTTGTCGATCCACTTCAACGCTCGGTTGCCGATGGGTATCAATCGATCCTTGTTGCCCTTCCCTTGACGCACCATCACCACACCAGCTTCAGTGTTGAGGTCAAAGAGCATCAGGTTGATCAGCTCCGAACGTCTTACTGCTGAAGAGTAGAAAGTCTCAAGGATAGCTCTGTCCCGGATACCCAATGGTGTGGAGATGTCCGGTGTATTGAGCACTGTCTGCACCTCCTCGATACTCAAGATGTTCTTGGGAAGTCTCTTGCCGATCTTCGGCAGTGAGATATCAGCGCTTGGGTTGTAGATGATGTTGCCTACCTTCACCATCCATGAGAAGAAGCCTCGGACAGCACTCAACCTTGAGAGCTGGGTATAGAACGAGAGAGGTTTATCCGTCACCTCGGAATGGTAGTGGTACAGATGCTTCTGGTACTTCTCGACGGTTTCCTTTCGGATTGATGTGACGGCAACAATGCCTCTGGCTTCACACCATTCGGTGAACTTGTTGAGGCAGAAATCCTTGTCCTTGATGGTCCTTGGTGAGTAGCCGGTAACGGCCAAATGATTGAGATACGAGCAAACAAATGCTCGAAGGCTTACCTTCTGCATGGGGTCTCCTAATGGTTGTGAGTTAAATGACAACCAGCCACAGATTGTCTGCAGCTGGAAGTGTCGAAGTTTGGTTATGGATTAGTTGAAGTCTCTGGCAACCAAGTACTTGGCTTGCTCATATTCTTGGATATCGATCAAGCCGTCTTGGTTTGTATCGAAAGCAGGCGACCATTCCTCATAGCTTGGCATAGCTACTCTGTAGCGGAAGAAGTGTCGTTCCATTTCTTGAGCTGTCAACGGATTGTCTTCGGTGATTGGCTGGAAGTGGGTGGCATTTTGCAGCCAACGGAAACCATATGGGTCATACTCTGCAAACTCTTGTTCGCCTTCTGCAGTGATCATGACGGTTGAAGAAAGCTCCCACTCTTCAAGATCAACCATGGCGTAGTTCGCCTCTGTGGTCTGTTCGGAAGTTACGAATTCAGTTGTGCCAGTGGTGGCACAGCCGACGGTCAGAAGCATCAATATTGCAGCAATCCATGTATGCATGTTCCATCCTCCACATCTAAATACCCCAAGCGGCTCAAAAAGTTTCAAGAAACTGGGGGCTTTCATCGAATTCCTACTGGGACCAAGGGGCGTAAGTTCCGTTGCTCCACTTGACGAGGTATGGAGTTCCATGGTGCTTCTTGTAGATGGTAAAACCACCTTCAGGATAGTCCTCTACCCTAGGTGTCCAGAAGGTAGGTGTATTGGACAAGCCTCGATTCCCACCGCCTTGCATCGATACAGCTCCCATGCCTCCAATGACGCTTGCCATGTCTTGTACTGATATGTCTTTCATCTTGATCTCCTTTGGTCTCGACTCTCTTTCGGTACAGCTCCATTATTGACTAGAACGCCCAGTGCATCGACGAGAGCCCTAATGTGCTCGCTCGTATCAGGAACTGATGGGAGCAAACTCGGATTAGAGGCAGGGTAGGCTTACTTAAAGGAAGAGAGGGGTAACACCCTGTCAGAACAATTGAACAATCACTCTCACAAGCCTAGCTACAGCTATGACTTACGTCAGATCGAGCACCCAACAAATGGGGAACAATTGGGGGTCAATTACCCAACAATTAGCCGTCTACTGTCTGTGAGCCTTTCAGAGAAGGTTTTGCCACTCTCAGGCTCATCTCCATAAGCTAACTCATACCTTATCAACCTGCCTTTTGTGCTATGAATCACACAGTATTCGAGAGCCGTCAATCTATCCAGATGCACCCTCACCTGCTGGTAGCTCCAACCTGTTTGGTCGATCACATCCTTCCGGGTAAACAGGTGTTCCGATTGATCTTTGCCGTCCTTATCACAAGCACTCGCCACCATCTCTTGAATCAAAGACAGCAGCCTTCTTGTTTGCGGCGCAAGCTCATCGAGAGAACGTCCGAGTACTTCTGCCGACAGCTTGTTGGCTAGCTCAACATCTTCCGGTGTGACCTCAATGTACTCGACCGTCTCACCTGCATGTTCGATTGTTTTGAGCTGTCGTTGATATTGGTGAAGCAGTGTGATGCCTCGGATCAATCCAAGATATTTTTGATGGTCTCGTCTTGATCGAGTACGGCTGTCGAGAAAGCTAAGCTCCTCTGCATATGGGTTGACGATCACCATTGGTCGTAACAGCCTTTGAGCATTGCGGTGAAGCTTCAAGATGGCGTTACGTTCTCGCTTCGCCAGTAAGCCTTCAAGGGTTTCTCGTTGGCGCTGCACTTTGTGGATCGCCCTTGTCTGCTCAACACCTTCATCTACGGTCAAGACAAGGCATCTATTGAGAAGCTCCTCATCAACGTCGATCTCCGTTGTGGTTTGGAACAACATCACCGGACCTTCGACCGTATGGGTTTGGGTCATGGTTCTACCGGAGACTTCTTCTTTGCCAGTAGTTGCAAGCGTTAGATAGCCATCACTCTGCAAGAGCTTGAGAGCATAGGAGGCTTTGTGCCCACCTTCTTGCTCGGCAATGCTCAAGACCTTGTGCTTCAGTTCATCCTCAGCGAAGTAGAAGATCGATTGGCCAGTAACAGCGGAGAACGAAACAACATCTTCCTTAGGCAGGAACGACAGGATGCCATTCATCAGGCTGCTTTTGCCTGCTGCCGACGTTGACTGCACCACAATAGCCAATGGGTCATCCAGCTTACGACTGGTAGCAGCGATGTACCCCACAAGCTTGTTGGTACGTTCCCCGACAACGCCACACTTCTCGAAGTCTTCAAGGATACGTTGCACCAGATCAGGAGCTTTGAGCAGCTCAAGAGCTTCATCCTTCTCCGAGTCCGTAATCTCTACAGGCTTTGGCCTATTCGGCTTCATAGCCTTGGCTATCAGCTTCTCCTGCCTGCGTTCAAGCTCAACGATCAGCTTAGAGATGTCTTCTCGAAGGATGCTCTCGTCAACGTACACTTCCTCGGACGCTTGCTTGATGAACGAGCGACGTTGCTTGGCAGAACAGAGGTTAAGCTGATCCATAAACACAGCGCCTAAGCGAGACACCGAAAGTGTCAGCTTCAATGTTCCCAACGACAAGTTCTTGTCCAAGCCTCGAGTCTTGTAGCTCCTATCCCCAAGGTCCAACACCAGATCACCAACCTCTTTTGGTATTTCGGCCTTAGTTTCGTTTACCTCGCCAGTAAGCCATTCAGGTTTCTCGATCAGTCTTGCTAGAGCGTCATCTGAAGCGCTTCCAGCAAAGCTAGAGATGTCGTCATCAACAGGCATCATCATTCGGTAGGTAGGGATTCCTTCCAAAGGCTTGAGAGCTTCCATCACCTGATCGATGTCGTTCAAGGATCGACGCCATGCAATCAAAACTCGCTCGACCCCATAGCGTTTCAAAGCATCAACAAGATCAGGAGTAATGCCTTGGCCATGGAAGAGACAGGTGACGTTACGGTATCCTTTGCACCAGAGAGTGAGAGCATTCAAGGGGCTGTCCGCAATGATCAGTTCTTTGCTGACCTTGAGGGCGTCGATATTCCACACACCTCGAAACTCTTTGCTTGAGTAGGTATGGAGCGGTGTTTCTTTACGTAAGCCTCTGCCTGCCTTGCGGCCATACAGGTTTACAACTTGGCCAAGCTCGTCATAGATTGGGATGACGATAGAACCTCGGAAGAACTCTCTGCCTGTTGTGTGATACAGCCCAAGCTTGATCATCCTCGACCGTATCTCTCGGCCAGCTTTGGTGGTTAAGGGAATCAGCTTCCCCAATGAGCGATCAGCAAAGCCAATCTTGTGAGCATCAATCAGGTCAGTGTCGGTGAGACCTCGAGAGTACAGATACTCTAACGCACCTTGTTCTTGCTTGAGGCACTGGTGGTAATACTCGACGACTTCAGACAAGTACACCTGATCATCAACACTTGGGTTATCAAGAAACAACATAGGAACTCCACCGGCTGGCGCAGAGCAGGCCGAACTGCTGGATTCCCAACGAACTCTATGAAAGAGGGTGCGCTAGGATTACCCCTCGTCCAGGCCGACCAAGGCCCATACAGAAGGCAATACACCAACGCACCCAAAGGGTGTGAAGTGCAGTGCGGTCCTGTATGAAAGGTTTGGTCGTTTGGACGAGACCGCTACATGAATGGCACCAAGCAAAAGCCTGGCTCGAGGAAGATTGTAATGGGAACTCTCCGTTTATAGAAGAGGAGAGTCAACGATGACTGACGTTGGATGACCTCCAGACTACAGGAAGCCGTTGTGTGTCTGAGTTCACATGCAAAGTGTTTAGAATGATATTATGCGCATATGCGATTGAGACAAACGCACACAGTTCAACTCGACAACATGCACCTACCGATTGAGGAATGGATTGATCAATATCCATTCAATGAGGAATGCTGTTTTCTTTGCCTCTGTTCGCTGGACAATAAAAACAGAACCAAAGAGCACATTGTCCCTGCATGGGTACAAGACAGATTTGACCTGAATGATCAACAACTTACTTTACCCAACGAGACTTCAATACCTTACCGGCAAACGGTCATCCCCTGCTGTAAAGTATGCAATACCGGGCGACTTGCACAGCTCGAATCGGAGGTTTCTGCCGCCGTTGTTGGTGGATATGATAAATTTTCAGAGCTTCCTGACCGGAAAGTCTATCAGTGGCTCCAATGTCTTCATTTCAAGTTTCAATTCCTTGGCCTCCGATTGCCCAAAGACAGACGAGATCCAAAAGGAGTCACAATTACTGATCGAGATAATCTCGAGCAACTTAGGTTGTCGCACTTCTTTCTGCGAAGCATAGATAGCAACATCACATTTCGTAATTTTCTACCAGGGTCGATATACGTCGTACGGACAAAAGCCAGCAGAGATCAAACACTTAATTTCGACTACTGTGATGACATTCCACATCGTTGTATTTCTGTTCGTATGGGTGAAGTGGGAATCATCGCCGCTCTTGGTGATGGTGGATCGCATGACGCATTCGGTAGGCCGCTATACACAGAAAGGCTCTTGTCTAAGGAGTTTCACCCAACCCAGTTTAGAGAATTATACGCTCGGATATTATGGGATCTAACAGGGTTTCATGATCCGTTCAGTTATTTGATTGCAGGAAGCTCAACAGGTGAGATTGACGTATACCAAGTCCTTAACAAAGGCCCATTCATAGCAGATGGTGATATCTACCACTCTTATGATCAGACCTTGCTTAGATCCCTCGTTGCCACAGCTCTAGAGAAAGAGGAAGAAGAACTTATACTCCCAGATGGTAGTCTCGGTTCGAGCTTTTCGGACGAGAACGGTAACTGGCAAAACATCCCATTCGACTAGTGAACCGGTTCTATACCGCCAATTGACAAATGTAATGCCAACAGGAACCTCATCGAGTAGAACGTAGGCGTTCCCCTTACATCCCCTTGCAATTATTTGTGGAGGAGTACCCATGAACCGTTCCTTCATGGCATGTTTCGTCGTATTGACCGCTGCTATCTGTGCCTCGCTAGCATTTTCAACAAGAGCGTCAGCCGATAGCGATGGCGAAACAGAGAAGATGTACAGAGAGCTAGAGAAACTCAGCGAAGAGATTGATCGCTTGGCGGAGAAACGAGATGTTCTTGAAGAGAAGCAGTCACTCAAGGAAGAGAGAGAATGCCTTATCGAGGAGCTTGCATACCTCCGTCAAGAGCTTGGTGAGCAAGCAGAAACGATTTCAATACCAGTAGCGACTTACAGTTCACATGGTCCGGCTGGCAGATACGAGATGGCTAATGCCACTGTTGCAGGCAAGGCCTTGATCTTGGATACAGCAAGTGGCGATGCTTGGGTAGTGGACACAACCACAGCAGGAAAGATCAACTACCGTCAATCCGACGACTAGCAGCCACTCGAAGCATTCAAGCGAAAGAGGCCAGTTCATTTCGAGCTGGCTTCTTTGGTTTTTCAGAGCCCAAACCTTTATATAGGTTAAAGCCCCATTCTCCCCCGACCCACCCTCAGGTTTTCAAAACATCGAAGGCTCAAGAACAAGAGTGGGACATTTCTAGCCAGCTATGGCGTTGTTCCGTCTGAAGTTCTTCATAGCGTTCTCTAGATCTTCGTCAACGAGATGGGTGTAGATCGTTGTCGTTGTTATCGACGAATGCCCAAGTGCTTTCTGTACAAGCCTCAAGTCTTTCGTCTCTCGGTACAGGTCTGTTGCCATCGAGTGTCGAAGTAAGTGAGGATAGATCGGTCTCTCAATACCTGCTCGCTTCCCGTACCGAGCCACCATTGCATGCACATACCTACGGCTTAAGAACTTGCCCTTGAGAGTCGTAAAGAGCTTCTCGGATCCGTCAGGTCGATGCTGAAGCCATTGCTTTACCGTCTCCATGACTTCTTCACTCAGCCACAGGACTCGGTCCTTCAAGCCTTTGCCTTCCCGGACGACGAGCTGTCCACTGTCGAGATCTAGGTCACAGTCGTCCAATGCCACAACCTCTGAGCAGCGTAAACCAGCGTTCAGCATTACACTGAGGATGGCGATGTTTCTCTTGCCTGTCCTGTAACGAGGGTTTGGGATATTGAGGAGTCTTTGCCGTTCAACGTCTTTCAATACTTTGGGCAGTCTCCGGCCCTTTCTACCAGCCACTTCCAGCTCCTTTCATGAGAGAGTTCTCTTTATGTAGATAATGGGAACTGTATCACATGGATTGAGGAGCGGCTGGCGACGACAAGCAAGCGCTTACAATTCGGTAACAGAATATGACGGAATCTTACATCTATAAGTATTTTGAAATTTTACCGAGACAAGTTGTTTCAACACTACACATCAGCAAGTATTGGAATGTCATAAACTAATGATTCGCAAGATTTTCTTGCACAGGTTTAATGCATGAACAGCCAACCACATTGGTCAGTCAACCGGTCATAAGCGTTAAGTCTCGCCAAACAGTCTTACGCACAAGATGTAGGGCCTTTTGAAGGTTCGAGTACTTGGTCTCGTATATTTTTTCTCGCTCGATTTGCTCTTACGACCTTCATCGAGTACCTTTGTACGTCCACCAAAAAGGTGTAGGTGAGCTGCTAGCGTTTGCCCAATTTGTCAGAGAGAAAAGAAGAGCACTTCGGTGCCATTAGTAATTGTGTGTCTATTGAGAACTCATGGAAAGGGACAGGTCTAAGAGTATGGGAATTGTAAGAGCAGAGACTAAGCAAGATAACAACGAGAACAATCAGGCAAGAGATGACGACGGAATTACTGCCACATTTGAAATGTCTTTTGGGGAGGGACAAGCGGCTTCTCATGCCAAAGGCGTTAAGAAGTTCAGCAACTCCGATCCTGCCGAGAGCATTGCAGAATTCCTAAGGGCTCAAGATCCAAGCAGACATAACTGGATTTCATCTCACCTGTGGAAAGAGAATCGCCGTCAAAGTCAGAATTGGACAGGCGCTAGTACAATCATCATCGATGTCGACTATGAAGATGATGCCGGTACACATTTCCCTCTGCCGGATGAAGTAAAAACCCTTGTTGAGGATGCTCTCAAGGCAGGGGAGTTTAATGCCAATCTGGCATACTTTACACCAAGAGGGTTCCGTCTGATCTCAGTTATGGGGGAAAGAACGACCTGCAAGAAAACCTACAAGCGTACATTTGAGAAGTTTTGTCAATCCACTGACAATGTTCTGACAAAGCTTGGAGTTGGTGCAGAAAATAGCGCTGGGCTCAAGGTTGACGTAAACACTGGTGATTTAGCTCGTTGCATGATTTCTCCAGTTGCAAGAGTGTCTGGCGAGGCCAAGTCCCGACAATCTGACGTTCTGACAATGTCAAACCAACTTTTTAATTGGGAGAGTCCTGTGGAACATCAGCCTAAGCCAGTAGCGGGTGAGCCAACCATATTTATGAGAGATGATGGCAGTTTTTGGGAAGCTATCAAGATTGATCCATTGCAGACCCTTGTTACTTTGTACGGACTAGACCGCAACGTCATTGCTTCTCAAAAGACTCGGACCGGAAGCATCATGAGCAATATCTTGCTAGTCGCAACTGTATCTGAACAACTTGGGGTCGATCAACTGAAGATTACAAGAGAACTGGCGTCCATTGAACGAGCGTTGTTTGAAGCAAGCGACGGCAAACGGTCTGTGTCGGAGCAAATCGTCGACATTGGTAAGGAGTTGTGTTTGTTCAATGATCCTTCTGGAAGCGGTTACGCTCTTGTAAAGGTCAATGAACGTTCAGAAACCATTCCCATTGGCTCTGAATCTTTCAAGAACTACTTATCAGGTGAATACTTTAGACTCACAAACAAAACTACCCCTGACCAGTCTTTGAACGAAGCTGTTCGAACCCTTGGGCATATGGCGAAGCAACGAGGCATGGTCCGAGCAGTTCACCGAAGAATTGCCAGAGTTGATGACTATATATATATCGACCTTGCTAACGATGATGGTTCAGTAATCGAATGTACTTCTGACGGATGGAGGCTTACTAGAGACGCAAGGTCTTGCTTCCTACGCTCTTCATACATGAAAGAATTGCCTAAACCTACGAAAGGAAGAGGTCTCTCTGACTTACTCGCAACACTTTTGCATGCGGATGAAGCTGGAATAAAATTGGCGACTCTCTCGGTGATGGCAGCAACCAACGCCAAAGGTCCTTATCCGTTGACTTTCATTGCTGGCTCTCAAGGATCTGCAAAATCTACAGCTGGTAGGACCCTCAAGAATATTCTCGACCCTGAGCAGGCCGACGCAATTTCTCCGCCGAAGAACGGCCAAGATCTGTTAATTATTGCAAAGGAATCAAATATCACCCTAATTGACAATGTATCAAGTATCTCGCTTGAGATGTCTGATGCTTATTGTCGGTTAGCAACTGGCGGTGCGATGAGGGGGAGAAAGCTCTATACAAATGACGAGAGCGCTGTGTTGGAGGCCTGTTGTCCAGTTATCATGACTGGTATTTCTTCCAATGCTATTAAACAAGATGATTTGAGAGACAGATGCATTTTCTTCGAATTGAAACCTATTGCTCCTGGTGAAAGGGTTGCCGAAAAAGACTACTGGGAAAGTTTCGAAAAGCTACACCCTGAGCTCCTTGGATCAGTCTGCGATGGAATCGTTTCTGCACTCAAGAATGAGAAGAATGTCCAGATCAACGATCTTCCTCGAATGGCAGATTCCTTGAAGTGGGCTACGGCTGCAGAAGAAGGGTTAGGACTGGAAACTGGGACATTTTTGGGTGCATATCAAGACATGATCTCAGACGAGCGAGGTCAAGCTGCAAGTGAAAGTGAATTCGTTGCTACCATTGACCAGTTCTTGAAGAGTAAGAACGAGTTCGTTGGAACGGCAACGGAACTGTTGAATCAAATACAACTCAGCCTCTCCAACGTAGCAGTAGACTTCCCAAAGAGCCCCAATCAATTCGGTCCCCGACTCACTAGAGAAACAGAATTGCTACGAGCTAAAGGAATAGAAGTAGATCGACTGCCGAGGGGACCAAAAGGTGAGCGACTTATAAAGCTCTCTAGAGTTACCGAAATGGCATTGTCAGGAACGTCAGATTGTCAGAAAGGGCTCTAAATGGGGTTAATGAAGCCTTTTACGTTAGCCGATGCTCTGACAAAAACCGACAGACAACGTCAGAAACGGCCAAACAGATTGTCAAAAAGGGGGGCAGCTTTGGACGAAGCAGCGCTCCAAGCACTCAGAGAGATTCCAATCTTGGATGTGCTTCGGATGTTAGCGCCAGAATCAGCAGCTTCTCTACGAGGTTCATCTATTCGGTGCCCCATGTCCAGTTACCATGCCAACGGAGACCGGAGTGCCTCAGGGTTCATCGCTAGAGATGCCAATAGGGTAAAGTGCTATTCACCTGCATGCCCTCTTGGATCGAGCGGCAAACCTCAAGACTCTATAGGTCTCGTCATGATGATGCTGAACATGGGGTTCAAGGATGCTTGTAGGTGGCTGCAAGATCGGTTCCTATGAAGTAGGATTCGCCGACGCCAAAGGTGCAGCACCAACCCCAATTTCCACCCCTAATTCAACGCCACAACAACAAGGGTAAGCCCCCCATATAGGGGGCTTTTACCCTTTACGCCCTAAGGAACAGCAACTATTCACCGTTGGATTGATGATTGCATTTTTTACAAGAAAATCTTGTGCAAGTTTAATCAATCGAGGTACCTGTTCTGAAGCCTCAAACCCACCCTACGACGGCTTTTGAGGGTTATTCCAAGCCCTATTGTGACGCTATAGCTCTTCCGAAAGCTTCAGTGTTGTCAGGGACATCTACCGTATTCCTTACCTGTAGATCGGAGCTGGTAATTGGAATGCTTCCTGAATTACAGCAATGTCCTAAATGGACATGAATACCCGTTACGGCTTGAGTTTCATCTGGATAGGTAACGACCTTCGCTAGTCCTGCTCCAAGGGTTCTCGAGATGTCGTAGCATCCATCACCGTTGTAGTCACCAATCCCAGTCTGAAGCAATGAGTCGCTTTGCAACAACATGAAGGTGGCATCGCTCAGAGTGCTTAGCTGATCAGGATCCGTTCGCCCAAGGAAGACATGAATCTTGTTGTCTGTGTAGAGAGCGAAATCGCCCAGTAGATCCCCATCGGAGTCGCCAGCATTTCCAATAGTCGCAAAGCCTGACACAGGTAACTCAACGTCAGCCGTATTGACGGCAATTGAAGCCGAAAGAGATGTGGCTCCCAAGACAACATATGCTCTTTGGGATGATGTCGCTCCTAAGTCGTCATTTCCGTCGCCATTGATATCCCTTAGTATTGTGACCGAGTTACCGAAGTTCGAGTCTCCTCCGGTGTTGTCGCCGATGACAGTAACGTCAGCGGCTGCAGTCGTAAGTGTTGAGGCTGGTGAAGAACTTCCAAAGAAAACAAAGCATGCACCAGCGTCGATGCCTCCGGTGTCATCATCCACATCACTCAGAACCAAATCGTCGAACCCATCACCGTTTACGTCTCCTGATCCAGACTGAAACGCTGAAGAAGAGGTAACGATCCGGATGTCGGCTGCACTTGCATTAATTGTTCCCTGTGTTGATCCAGAGCCAAAGAACACATAGTTTACGCCTGCAACATTTGAACGGACAAATACGTCGTCAAATCCATCACCATTGATGTCTCCAACTTTTCCCACTTGATCCCCAAACGTATCGCCAGCTTCTTCGCCAACGAGAATAACGTTCGCTTCAGATGCATCTATTGTTTGAGGGGGATCTGATTGTCCAAAGAATATGAAGGCTACACCTGATTGGTCTCCTCCGTCGTCGTCAAGAGTTGCACCCACAATGAAGTCATCAAATCCATCGCCGTTGAAATCACCGGCTGATGCAACACTATCCCCAAACCAGTCCAAGGTGTCTGAACCCACAAGAAGGACATCTCTCTGGGTGTCATCTTTGCTTTCGCCACCAGCAGGGTGGCCGAAGTAGATGTAGGCAGCTCCTGCATCAGTGTTCCCTTGATCGTTGAGCCTTGCACCTACGATGAAATCGTCATAACCATCGCCGTTGAAGTCTGATCTGTGAGGAAACTCACTGCCATCGTTGACGACAGCATTGAATGTTTTGGAAGTAGTCTGAAGTGTGGCGTCCGTTATGGTGATTTCAACGCTGCTTACTGAACTTGCCGTTGGGATACCAGATATGCTTCCGGCGGTTCCATCGAGGGATAGTCCGGTTGGCAACGTTCCATTGGTTACGCTCCATTCATAGGGCAATCTCCCTCCAACCCCGGATAATGTGAAGCTGTAACTGCTGCCGACGCTTCCCAAGCTGAGATAAGACGATGTCGTTTCAGGAGTCACCAGACTTCCACTGTTGTCATCAGGAGCAAAGGAGTATTGCCGCTGCCCTGTTTTTCCCAGTGCATCTGTGCATTCAATGGTGAAGGTGGCGGTGTCAGTACTCGTTGGTTCGCCAGTAAGCACACCCTCCAAGGACATGGATAGCCAATCAGGAAGACTCCCATTCGCTACGACCCAGCTATATGGAGCGATACCTCCTCGGCCTTCTAAGGCAACACTAACGCCCTGGTTTACTTCCAGGTCTGGGAATCGATAGGGCAGGACCCCAAGCTCGAAGTCTTCAGGAACACTGGCCGATCCACCGCCGCTGCCTGGAGACGAGCTTCCAGTTTCGTCGCCTGTAGAACTCCCTCCACAAGAAGCGAAAACAATAACAGTAAGTAGAATCAAACAGATAAAGAGCACTCTTGATGATTGCATGGCACACCCCTAATGAAAGACCATGCGGAACTGACATCAGTTGACAGCAGCCCCTAAATCACAAGAGGGGCGTTCCGACGCTGTCCTCCGTAAGGCCTCGCCAGAAGCCCACCAACGAACAGACGACAAGAACACCCCAACTCTCGTTGGAGCGTCTCGAGCATCTGCGACGTTGGCTAATCAAACTGGCGAGTTTTACGAAGCCGCAAAATACGATGACGCAAATCTATTTCATAAGCCGCTCACCTTGAGCAGCAGATTCCTCCTGTTGGAAGCATTATCACTGGTGTAGCTACGAGAGCAAGCACCAAGGCAATTCTAAAGGGAAGGGAGGTGAGATAGCTACAGGCTGCTGTTCTTTCGAGTCGCTCGAAGGATGTCGTCCTCGATCTGGATCAATGCAGCCCTACGGCTTTCAATACCACTGGCAATTAGTTGAGCCATGTAGTCTGTGTAGATAGTGATGGTGAACTCAATAGCGTTGGACTCAGGAGCATTCGCTTTTTCAATATAGTCCATGTCATGCCGAGAGGACTTCGACAAAGCGTCAAAGTATCGACCACCTAGCCCTAGGCCACCTTTGGTTTTTGGCGAAACAACTCGCTGTTCAACAAGATGCAGTGCGTCAAGCGAAGTGTATGGACACCATTCATCTAGTGAGACCACTGCACCTTCAGAGTCCTCCCAACCTGAGTCGTCTTCCAGCTTGGTCAACCCAATTACATCTGCACAGAACTCTGTGAACTGATTTTCCGTCATCGCCATTTCCTCAACATTGAATCGCAAGGTGTACGTATATACACTATTGGTATGCAGCCGTCAATCCTGACACCAGAGTTTGTCGATAGCCTCGAACACCCTCTTTTGAGTGAAGTGTTTGCAGTCGTCGTTACAGGGAGGCGAGTTCGGCAAGCATGTGAGAGACTCAGAGTTACCTGCCCTTTCACATTCCATGACTACTACTGTGAGGTCGGAGACTTGGTGTATCAGGACTTACGTAAGCATAAGTTCTGGGCTGTCCCTGACTTCACCAAGCCCACCATTGGGAACACTCGTCCAATCAGGTTCAATGCTATCCGTAAGCTGATGGATAATCTTGGGTTGAGAGCAAGCAGCACATACAGCATCAGAGGTAGAGCCTGCATCTCTTACTTTTACTTCTTCCCGAAATCACATGTAGCCTCTGCATCAGCTTCGACTCATGAAGTAGCCAAGTGTCGAGCTGCCATAAAAGCAAAGCTAGCAGTTGAAGCTATGGCAAGAGAATGGGCACCGGATATCTGGTATGACAAGAGTGCTGTTAATCTTGCAAAGGCAGCAAGTCTTTCCCAACAGGATAAGCCTTCATCTCTTCCGACGAGTATGGCTCAATCAATGCCTCAAACTCCTCAGACCCAAGCCACTGATCAGCGTCATCCGGCTTCACAATAACTGGCATCCTGTGGTGGATGGGCTGCATCACCTCGTTAGCACCAATGGTTAGGATCGAGTAGCACTTCTCACCGTCCTGCTCTTCCCAGATACCACCAAGCCCCATCGGTTCACCTGACTTCAACTCAATCTTCCAGCGTTGTTTGCTGCCCTTAGCGCCAGTCCATTCGTAAAAGCCAGTGGCAGGAATGATGCAGCGACGTTCAGCGAGCGCTCGTTTCCATGTCCGTTTGATAGCAGCTTCTTCACCCTTGGCATTGATGAGAGGTCTCTTGGCCCACTCCCTGACCCAACCCCAATGCATAGGCTCAAGCTGACGCTCACCATCTTGCTCGTAGATCACCGGTGCATCGTCAGTCGGGAATATCTCATCCTTCTCGAAGGGTGAGAGTCTGTCAGGCAATGAGTCATCCCACTTCATGCTGTAGCGTTCGTATATCTCTCGCCAGCTCATCTTGGTTGTTTCGTAGCGTCCGCACATAGGCTTAGTATAGCAACCCGCCAGGGATTGGAATGGGTATGGGCTTAGAGCGGCAAGTCTCTTCGCTCAGAGGACTTCTTCAACGCTATTACGAACTCTTTCGGAACATCTGACTCCGAAAGAACCTCGTCAGGCTCAATATACTCTGTGAAGACTTTAGCCTGAATGGTTTCAAGCTCGTCATACCTCGCCTTGCATATTCGGTGTACTCCGTCAAGAATCATGCCGTTCCAGCATATCAGTACGGGATATTGAAGATCAGCAGACATCACTCGCTTGAGGTGCTTGAAGAAAGCACCGACTGTCGGCTCAAGTACACCGTTGAACCACTTGTCCTGTTCGAGGTCGAATGCATCAACCTGAATTGATTGCGTCGGCAGTGATTCAGCCAAGCCCCACAGGCGTTCTTCCGCATATCGGTGAATCTCGCCATTGACGTATCGGTAGTGTGGCATCACCCCATCCTACAACAAGCTCGTGACGGTGGTAAGATGCGGGGGATGGGATCGTCGCTGAACAAAGAACTAACTGAGTACGTACAAGAAATGTACCGAAAAGATGATAAGAGGGAGAGGCTCTTTTGGTGGTCCGGTATGACCTTGAGCATTACCGTTGCACTAGTTTACTTTCTCGTTCCAGATCGGCCTTCTGAGGTTTCCTCGGTAATGTTCGTCGTTGCCATCCTATCGTTGATACTTATGGGCTTCTGCCTCGGATATATTGCAAAGCGAAGAGGTTACTCTCAACTTTGGGGCACACTGGTCTGCTTAGGACTGATCGGATTCATCATCGTCATGCTGCTTCCCATCAAAAAGAAAGCAAAGTTTCTCAACACTGTTGCCGCTCTTCCAAACACCCCCTCAAACCCCTCAGATTAATTTGTGAGAGCGATGCCTAGCGTTGAGGTGGATGGGGTCTAGCGAAAAATCTATCGAGCTTAGAAGCTCAATGATTAAATTTAAGACACCTTGTCTGTCAGGCGAGGCTGCTTGGTTGAGTTGACTTCAATGGTGCAGTCTTCGAGAGCAGGTGCATCGATGCCAAGCCTTTCGCACATGTGGCGAATCGACTCGTAAGCATCTTCCATGGCTGTTTCGTTAGATGCTGCAAGACCGCTGTCGAGGTTGAGCTTCGAGGTCTCTTCTAGCTGCTCGTCTTCCATTGAGACAACTGCCCGCCAAAACACTTGTGTGCCTTCGCAGCGGAGGATAATCATTGGTGAGCGAGGCAGGTTCATTGGTTTGTCTTTCATTCCTGGATTTTGCCCACTACTACGGTCGGGTCAAGAAGACAGTGACCAAACTTCAAGTGACGTTATAACGTCAATACCATGGACTTTGACGTATCCTTCTCCGTAGAGGTACTCAACGTCGTATTCTGCTCCTACTGCCAATCCGTATTTTTTGAAATGGGAAGCCCAGTAGTCACTAGAGTAGTGGTTCCCTGGCTCGTAGCCCATGGATATCTGTCTATGCTGCTCTTCTGTAAAACAAAGCAGTTGGGGCGAAAACGTCAGAGGTGATCTTGACTCAAACGCCTCAATCTCCTTTGGAGTAAGAGTCGACCGTCGGTAATTTCCAGAGCCATCAGATTCGAGCATATTCGGAGCTAAACGGAGTGATAAAAACGACTCGGAGTCACTGATGCCTCCGTTTCCAGGGACAACATCTTGCAAGTTCTTCAACAAGACTGTGCAGTAGCCAACTGATTCAACCAGAACACATAAAGCGCCTGGTATCGATGTGTCAGGGCCGATGCATTCAGCCGAAGGCCACCCAGAAGGTACGTACACATAAGGCTGGAAGTCCAATTTCTTGGGCAAGTCTCCTGATTTCAGACGATGAAATGCAGTTGTTGGAACGAGATTCATGAGTTCTCGGTGTTTCATCGCCTATGCAGCAGGTCAGGGCAAGGGGGAGGGGTTAGCTATGCAGTACAGAAATCGGAGGTGGTGATTTATCCTCACTTGACTCGACGGCCAAGGCGGCCTTATGTTGACGTTGAGTGATCTTCCGGACGACTATGATTGCAAGAACGGCGGCTATAGCGGCCACCGCTTCGGAAAGGATGGTCCAGCCCGCTGAATTGTGAAGGTCTTCCAATGTCTCAGCTCTCATGTACAGCCTGTAGTCATAGTTTGACAGCAGCTCAGATGCCACCCAGACAAGCCACCATACGAGGATGAACCCACTCCCCTTGTAGTCAGGATTTGGCTGCAAGTTCGATATGTCGAGTGGAGAGCTTGCAACAACATCCTCTTCGGTAGCTTCTGGACCGGGATTGTCTGATGGGATGCTCCGATTCCATGCTTGGACGACTACACCATATGGGATAAAGAGATTTCCTATGGGGATGAACCAACCACCAATCGCCCAACCGGGAGATCGTTTCAAATGCTTAGCCCCAAGGTATTTCAGGTTTAGCGTTGCCCTATAAATCCAAGTTATAAAGAGAACGATCAAAGTGACGTAGATTCCGAGATAGGGCCACACTATGTAAGACTGAACCTCTTCCCATTCCGTTGCTGAATCGATGTGCTCATCCATGGTGTCAGGGTTCGCAATGGCTTTCGCCAAGTCTGCTTGATAAGGAAGATACGTCGCTATGTCGGCAATGCTTACGACTATGAAGATCACAAACAACCCTGTTAGTGCAGCCGATAGCCCCTTGATAGAACGGAAACGATACGGAATAGGGCTCATGACTCCGTAGGGTTGATGAACTGATGAAGAAGTGAGAGGTCGGTTCATGTGCTATTTTAAAGTCAAGGGGACGGAGGAGCGAGCTCTTCGACTATGTCCAGACATTCTGGAATCGATGAATCGAGCTCAAGAGCTTTGTGGGCATATTCTAAAGCCAGCTTGTTATTGTTCTCATGTTCATACTCAATTGATGCAAGTAATGAGTAAACCATGGCAGTTGGTTCAAGGTGCAAAGCTTTCAAAATTGATTTCTTTGCCTCCTCGACTCTGCCTAAGTCTAGGTAAAGTACTCCCAATCCCAAAGGAAATGCCGATCGGTCAGGATCATACTCAATAGATTTCAGATAGGAGGCCTCAGATAACTCCGGTTCGTCGAGCCTGTCATAGCATCGAGCTTGTTGAAACCAAAGGACAGCTCTATCTGGACTCGCTTCAAGAGCTTGCTTCACTGCTTCCAACGCAAGATGCGGTTCGTTTGAAACGAGCAGTCGTCTAGATCGTTCAAGCAGAGTCTCTTTGCAATCCATTAGAAATACTCCTACAGTATTTCATTCTAACGATCTGTTTGCTCATCAAGCCATTGTTTCACTCGTTGTTTAGACTTTTCCGTCTTCCCGGGTGTCGGAGTCCCAATGCGGCCTCGGGCATCCTCTCCTTCTCGTTGTGCCTGCCTTCTCGCTACAGCCCCCTGCTTAGCTGCCTCATCAATACGATCAGCCGCTTCTGTCATTTCGTTCGGAGAACCATCTGGAGCGGTTGTTGATCCACCTTTATGTTTATCTGGCTGGCTGGAAGCTTCTTCTCGTAAGTCTCTTTCGAGTTTCTCTTCTGCAACGTCGTCAGCAGCTTTTTCAGCGCCTTCTTTTCCGGCTTGTTTATTCAAGACCTCATCGGCCCTCTTGATCGCATCGTCGGTTTGCCCCTTACCGATCTTCTCAACCATTTCTTTGGCGAGTTTCTCCCCTCCTTCTTTCCCAAGCCTTCTCGCCAGTTCTTTACTTAGCTGCTTTCTTAGAGCCCCAAGCCCACCGCATGGGTCAATTTCCATTCTTCTTTGAGCACCGTTGTCCTCTCCAAAGAGCCAGAGCAGGGCTTTCAACGTTGCTAGTTCAAGAGCTTCATCCGCATCTTTCAGTCTCTTGTCAAACTCCTTGTTCCTTTCCCGTATCTCACCCCAAGCTCCCTTTGGTCCAAAAAGTCGGCTAAGGCCGAATGGGTCAATACATGCCATCACACTATTACCGCAATAGCCATAGAGGTTGTAGCCATCGATGTAACCCTTACTGTCTCTCCCCACAAACCTCCCCATCCTCGCCTCATAGTACCGATAGCGGTAGTAGTGCAGTCCGGTCTTCTCATCGAGACGACGCCCCGTATACATGTAGGTATTCTGGAAGCGTGAGACACGGCCGAACTTGGCGATCGATGCACGTTCAGCAAGCATCAGTGTGTTGTTGTCAGACAGGTCGAATGGAGTGTCTTCGATACCGTCGCCAGCTGTGCCGCTGCCTGAGCCATCATCAACGATAGGCAGAACCGTAGCTTCGCCGTACACTGTGTAACGATAGTATTCGAGGATACGCTCGTCATCACCGGCATCGAGCAAGCCCATAACGCTGCCCATGCGGTTTGAGAGATAGTAGTACTCATGTAACCGGACGCGATACTCATGTGTGCAGGAGTGGAAGCTCAGTGCGTGTAGGAGCTTATCTGTGAAACTCTGGGCGAGATTGTGTGAGCAACTGGAAAAAACCTCGACGCGAGTTGTCGGGTTATTGCGGTTACTGTCGTCGTAGACATATGACTTGCAGTCGAGTGCGTCATAGCTACTTATGGTGTCGTCATACTGATGAGTTGATGCGCTCCGGGTCTCACAGGCTGTGTCAACGTGCTGAGTAGCTCTAAGGTCACGAGGTATCAGAACTACTGTGACCAATGTCAGCAGCGCGACCACAGGCGCAATGCGGCACGTTCGGTACATGGATTGAATCGATAAGGCCAACACACTGAAAGTCTACTGCATGAAGCTAGGGCTGGCAGGAGAATTATGGCGATATGGGTGCGACTACAGAAACGCCTCGAACTTGATCTTGAAACGGTCTGAAAATGCCTTGGCATGACGGACATTGATCTTCCTGCGTCCACGAAGAATATCGCTGATAGTCGTTGGAGCGACACCTGTCTGGTCTGCCAGTTCCTGATACTTGAGGTCGTTATCCTCGATCAGTGACTTGAGCAGCTTGATCGGGGGCATCTTCTTCGTGGGATATCTTTCACTTTCATACTCGTGGATCAGTTTACTCAGCACATCGAAGTATCCCTGTTCGTACTTATTGAGTTTTCCTTTATCCAGCAACTCGCCAAGAACCTGCAGAGCACGGTCAAGTTGGGCTGTATTGGTGATTGGCACCAAGGGGAACTCTTCCGCAAGGCTCAGGTACGACTTGAGGAGCCGGAGCTTTC
>MDSW01076635.1_pt1 | contig 22791 bp, 10 predicted proteins | sample 811171 | NCBI WGS metagenome assembly MDSW01 (sample SAMN05326641, study PRJNA326480) | marine metagenome | isolation source: seawater | place: Atlantic Ocean: North West | collected 2012 | reverse complement strand
CCCTCGCCCCATCCCTCGCGCGCGCGCTCCAGGTTGTTACAAACTCGCCGCGGATAAGACGGCGCTGCGCGCGACGCTGGACGCGACGCGCGAGCGCCTGCGCGAGGCGGACGCGACGACGACGAGCAAGGACCGCACGCTGTACGATCTGGAGAAGATGATCGAGCGTCTCAAAGCCGAGTCGAACGCGCGCGACGCCGAGGCGAAGTCGTTCGAGCGCGAACTCAAGACGACGAAGTCCCGACTCGCGGCGGAGGTGGCGCGCGCGAAAGAGAGGGCGGACGAGGCGCGCGAGGCGCGCGAGGCGGCGCGCGGCGCCGAGGCGGGTCTGTCCGAGTGCCGCGAGGCGCTGAACGAGGCGGAGACGCGAGCCGCCTCGAGCGCGTTTTCGTCGTCGAGCGGCGCCTCGCGAACGAGCCGCCGCGCGGGCGAAGGCGAAGGCTCCGAGGCGCGTTCGGACGACGCGGCGGCGTGGTCGGACATCATCACCGACATCGTGCACCCGCGCGATCGGTACGACCACGCGCCGCGGAAGGGGACGAGCCACCGTCTGGCGAACGACGCCGCGGAGATGCGAGGCCTCGAGGAGGCGGCGGAGGCGGAGGCGGAGGCGGAGGAGGAGGAGGCGGCGGACGGGGGCGGGGTCCGAGAGGAGGAGGCCCCGAAGAAGGACGACGCCGAGAAGGCGAGGAGGGACGACGAGGCCCTCCTCGCGAGGCGCGCGGCGAGGGCGCGAAGGCGCCGGCGAGACGCCCCCCCGACGAAACCGTTCAAGGTCTCGGTGATGCGTCCCGACGACGAGGTGTGACGACGAAAAGCGCCGCGTGAAAATATTATTAATCTTTCGGCGAGTCCTCTCTCGCGCGACGGGCTCGACTCCGTCGCGTTCGCGGCGTTCACTCGACGACGATCGCGCCTTCTCCCCCCCCCCCGTTCGCTTTTTTGGGCTTTATGGTGACGAGCAGGCCGTAGTGGTCCGAGGGTAGGACCGGGGTTGTGGTTCTCCTCCCTCTGAATTCGTTCACTCGCGTCGCTCGGCTTCCGTCCGGCCGCGTCACGGGCTCCGTGCCCACGAGCTCGGCTCGCGCCACGCGGAAATCCTCAAGCTTGCAGAACGCCCGGTCCAGCCGTTTCCTCAGCCACCCGCCGAGCATCTCGTTCCGCTTCGCGTCGTACGTGTACCCCTCCGTCCCGTCCCCCGCGACGAGCCACGCGTCCTCCCACCCCGGCGGCAGCGGCGGCGCCCCGTCCGTGGCCTCGTCCCAGTTCAAATCCCCCGCGAAGATCGCGTTCCTCCGCCCCGAGGAGGACGACGACGATCCGGGGCCCCGGATTCTCTCCCTCTCCTCCGCGCGGCACGAGACGACGCCCTCCAGCGCCCTCAGCGCGTCCTCACACTGCGCCACGCGCTCGGCGGAGCTCGTCTGCGTCTTGCTGATGAAGCTCTCGAGGTGCGAGGACATGACCGCGAGCTCCAGCCCGCCGCCGCAGTCGATCCCGGCGACGCCGTCCGCGTACCGCCCCATGCGGGAATTCGGAAACGCGCGACGCACGAGCTTGGTCTCCCCGTCGGGCTTGTCCAAATAGCGCTTGAACATCACGACGGTGAAGTACTGCTGCGGGGGCGGGGGCGTGCCCTTGTACTCCTCGAACCACGGCTGCGCGTGCAGGAGCATGAGGATGTTCGGGGTGACCTCCTGGAGGCACAACACGTGCGGGTCGACGCGGCGGACGACGTCGGACAAACCCTGCACGCGGTCCGAAAGCGCCACCGACTCCTCGAACCACACGTTGTACGTCAACGCGCGAATCTCGGGGAGGGGCGCGCGGGGGTCCGGACGCGTCCCGTCGGGGATGCTCGCGAGCGCCGCGAGAATCCCGCCGCCGGGGGTCGAGCGAGAGGAGGCGCCGGGACCGCCGCCGACCATCGCGGCGGCGCGCTTGGCCGCGCCCGAGAGCGCCCCGCCGACGCCGGACCCCGAGCCCGAGCCCGCGTCGCCCGCGGAGCCGGCGCCGGGGAATTCCCTCGGGGGGGCACCGCGTTCGCCGCGCGCCATCTCGCGCGACGGGTCTCTCGCGCGGCGCTCCGCGGCGAGCTGCGCCATGAGCGCGTTCCCCGAGACCGTCTTCGCGGAGGGGTCGTCTTCGCGCGCCGGTTCTTTGCCCTTACGTTGGTCGGCGGCGGTCTTGCGGCGTTTGCGCTCGGCGGCGCCGGGAGATCCGGCGTCGTCGTCGTCGTCGTCGTCGTCGCCGGTGAGGTCGACGGCGTCCGGCGGTGAGGTCATCGCCGATTTGCCGCGGCCTCGCGCGGCCGCCGCGGCGGCGCCGGAGGCGTACGCGTCCGGCATCTCGGTCGGGAGCGGGAACTTCCGCTCGCCGCCGCCGATGTTTCCGAGGAGCGCGTGCACGACGAGCTTGGCGTGGTCTGCGCGCGCGGGGTAGGCGATGATCTGCCGCTTCGCCGCCTCGGTCGCCTCGTCGCGGTCGAAGCCCATCGCGACCGCGGCCTCGACCGCGGGGGCGATGCGCGCGTCGTCGCCGCGCATCACGCGCGTCTCGTCGATCGGTTCGTCGTCGGGGCCGACCATCGCGAGCGGGGGGGCGGGCGCGCGGGGGGGACCGGCGCGGATCGCGGACGCGACCGCGAGCGAAGGAGGGGTGGGCACCCTCCTCGGCGAACGCGAGGCGAACGCGCGCGGGGTCGAGGCGCGAACGGCGCGGCGCGCGGACGCGAGGGGCGCGAGGGGGTGGGCGACGACGCGAAGGGCGAGGGACGCCGCGCGCATCAACGGTCCCGACCGCGCGAGTGGGAGTGGGGAGGCGGGGCGAGCTTCCGACGAGGAGGTCCATTTCAAATCCCAGCAAGGGTACGACTGCACTTTTTACTCTTGGACGCACGGCGACTCCTCAGCAAAATATCCTCGTGTTGGACGCGCGCGCGGTCGTTCCGCGTCCCCGGGACACGACCATGCGCGCCTCCTCGTCGCTCCGCCTCGCGCTCTTCGCGTCGCTCGCGCTCGCCGCGAGCGCGGCGAAGTGCGCGTACTCGTGCGACGCCTCCGCGTCTCCCGAGTCGGTGTGCCACGCGTCGTGTCGCCCCGTCTTCGCCCTGTGCGGCCCGGGGCAGACGTGCACGTCCGAGTTCCACCTCGGCGACGGCGTGGACGCCGTCACCGGCGCGAGCTTCGCGTACGGCACCGCGGCCGGGAGCGTGCGCGGCGGCGTCGTCGGCGGCGACGCCTCGTGCGACCCCACGGGATGTTCGCGCGAGTCCGTGAGCCTGACGTTCCAGAGCGAGGATCTGGCAACGACGTGGCATCCCCCGAGCGCCGCGTGCGAGATCCTCGACGTGGCCGCGCGATGCCCCTTCCCGGCACCCCCGCCGCTCGCCGCGCCCCTGACGCGAGTCACCGCCAAGCTCAAGTGCCGCAACACCGTCCTCCCGTGCGCGAACTTCCGGGCGTCCGTCGTGGTGGACTTCGACGCCGAGGTCGCGTGGGCGTCGCCCCCGCCTCCGCCGCCCGCGATTCCCGCGGCGTCCCCCCCGCCCTCCCCGCCCCCCGCCCCGCCCGGGCCCCCGCCCGCGCCCGCCGCGTGGGCCGAGGGCGGCGTCGCGCGCCGAGCCCTGCGGGACGCCGCGACTGTCTGCGCGGCGCTCATCGTCCTGTACGCCGTCCTGGGCTTCGCGTTCGTACGCGCTAAAACTTCGGGCCGTCTACGCGCGGGCGCGACGACGTGGGCCGCGAGGCTCACGCCGTGGCGGTGCGACGAGGAGCTCTTCGCGAGCGAGGGGGCGGAGGGGGATGTGGGGGGGCCGGGGGCGAGGCGCGAGTGCGAGCTGCTGTGGTGCTGGTGCGTGCCGCCGTACTGGAGGCACAGCGAGGAGGACGTGATGGACGAGTACTACCGCGGGAGGGGGTACGACCTGGTCGTCGACGACGAATCGTGACGCGAGCGAAGAAGCGGCGCGGAGATATCTGTGACATACAGTAGAGATATTCATTTTTTCTACCAGTTTGGTACTTTCGTACGATGAATACGCGTCGCGGGACTCGGGGCGCTTCGGCGCCCTCTCATTCCACCTCGGTGTCTCGTCCCCCCCCGGGCGTGGCGTGTCTTCCGCATCGCCCCCGTCCTCGTCACCACTTCGGCCCGTTCTTCGGTTTGACGATGTCGAAGTCCTCGAGGTCGACGGCGCGCTCGACGAATGTCTCCGGCGCGGCGCCTGGTCTGGCGTGCGCCGCCAGCCTCGCCCACGCGGCGTCGAAGTCGACGTCGCGCGCGTTCGCGACGCCGGCGGCCTTGAGCACCTCGCGCATGCTCGCGTGGTCCCTCGAGTGCGCATCCGCGTGTAGGAACGGACACCTGGGGCGGGCGGTGTCGTGGATGTCGTCGCTGGGGGGCACGACGACGGCGACTCCGCCCGCGCGCGAGAAAGGTCGCGTCGCGCCCCGGAGCGACGCGACGAGCTCGGCGAGGCGCGAGCCCCCGAACAGCGCGCGCGTCGGCGCGCCGGGCGGGGGCGCGGGTCCCCCGGGGAGGATCCCGCACCAGGTTTCGCGGAGGCGGACCGCGGCGTGGGTCTGCGCGCGCGGGTCGATGAAGAGCTCGGCGGGGAAGGGCGCGACGTGGGAGAAGCGCCGGAGGTACGCGCGGGCGTCCGCCGCGGACCCGGGCGGGGCGATGAAGACGAGGCGCACGTGCGCGGCGCAGACGTCCGCGAGCACCTCGAGGAACGCGCTCGCCTGGCGCTCCGCCGCCACCGACCCGAGCGCGCGCGTCCAGACCACGATCGTGGCGCTGTACCCGTGCTGCGACCCCACGACGTCGCCGAAGAGCACGCGGCGCTGCGTCAGCAGCGCCTCGTCCAACGAACCCCCGCCACCGGCGGCGGCGTCGGAGAGAGGGATCAGCTCCGACGTCTCCAGACCCGGCCAGTCGATGTTGTGGTCGTACGCGCCCGTCTCCTCGTCGCGCGTCGGGCGCCCGGCCGGCGCCCCGCACAGAAAAGACATCGCGCGCCGACGACGCCGCCGTCGCGCGTCCCCGCGCGCGCGAACCTGCGCCAGCCGCCACGTGACGTGACCTTGACCGACAGCACCCGAAGAGAAAAAACGTTCCGAATGTCTCCGGCTCAAGACCAGGCTGCCACACGTCTCCAACGGCGGCGCGAAAAGCGCTGACCGACAACACACGTGGCCGTCGCGATCGAAAGAACCTTTGATGACAAACCGTTTGGATCGATGGGTTCCCGAACCCGGAAAAACTCCCACTCAATCTCACAGTCACGTTCCCTGTCGGTGGCTCAAGCCTTGCGGATGCCGAGCCACGCGTCGCAACGCAGGTGGCTCGCCGAAACATGTACATGTTTCGTCCAAGCGTCGGCACTGCGATCGGCGCGCCGCACGTCCGGTTCTCCACCCCTCCTCGGCGTCGCCGGGACCGTGATGGCGTCTCCGGCGGCGTTCCGCGGCCCCGCGCTCGGCGCCTCGACCCCCGGCGCGCGCGTCGTCGACCGGCGCGCGTCCTCGCGGTCCCCCGCGTCGCCAACCGCGCGCGCCGCTCGCCCGGGACCCCGCGGGCGCGCCCCGGTCGCACGCGCCGCGCGCTCGAGAACGGGCGCGCTCGCGTCGTCGCCCCGGCACCGCGCGTCGATCGGCGTCGCTCGACGACCGCGCGGTCGCGCCCTCCGCGCGACCGACGACGCGAACGAGCCTCCCGGAACCGCGTCCTCCGCGGAATCGTCCGCCTCCGTCCTCCGCGTCGCTGCCTCCGTCGCGGACTCGAGGTGGTTCAACACGTACCTCCACGCCGCGGTGGTGGTGTTCATCCTCGGCTTCCTCGACGCCGGCTTCAGCCGCGACTGGACGCGCATAGGCGCGATCACGCCGGAGGTCGAGCAGCGGCTCAGGGACCTGGCGGGGGTGCTGGGCGGCGTGCACGTCGTCGCCGCCTTGGCCGCCGCCGCGACGGCCAAGGCGAGGGGGCTCCCGGTGGCGCCGGCGGCGGCGAAGACCGCGCTCGTGGGATTCCTCGCGTTCGTGGAGGTGTGTTTCAAGACCGTGCCGCCCGCGGAGGAGGAGGCGTAGGGGAGGCGATGAGAAACGGCGAGAGAGAAGGGTGAGAGCGAGAGAGGGAGGGGAGGGAGGTGAAAAAGCAAGCCACACCGAAGACGAAGGATTTCAGCGAGCCACGCACAGTTGCGCGCGGCCGATTTTGAGCTCAGCGCCGGCGGGCGACGAAGTGTGTCTCAACTTCCCTCGGATCTCGCGCGCGCATTTCAAACCTTCGCGCGTGGGCTCGAGGACGGCGCGATGTCTTCCGAGGTGCGACTCACCGCCTCGCGCTCGCGTCCGCGCCTCGTCGCGCCCTCGCGCCTCGATCGCGACCCTCCCCTCGCGTTCGCTCGTTCCTCCACCGCGCGTTCCCCGGGGGGCAGGGCCCCCCGCGTGCCTCGCGCGACGATCGTCCGTCCACCTCTCCCCCCCCGGCTCGCCCCGCGCCGCGCGCTCACCCCATGCCGTTTCCTCCCCTCGCGCGCAGGCGCCGAAGCCCGAGGCCACCGCCGCGGCCCCCGCGGCGCCGGAGCCCAAGGTGGTGACCACCGAGCTCATCCAGAAGTACCTGGACGAGAACCAGCAGCTCATCCTGGCCATCCTGGAGAACCAGAACGTCGGCAAGCTCGCCGAGTGCGCGCGGTACCAGGCCCGGCTGCAGCAGAACCTCATGTACCTCGCCGCCATCGCGGACGCGCAGCCCTCCCAGGGGAAGCAGTGAGGAGCGGCGCCGCGAGCCGAGGGAGGTGCAAGGGGGAGGGGGTGGGAAGAGCGCGATGACCAGAGGAGGAAGGAAGCCTTCGGAGGCGTCGCGGATGTGAAAAGAAAAGAATTCGTTCGTTACACCGTTTTATGCAATCTGGGTGCGTCCCCCGGACGCGCTTCCTCTCGCGCCCCGCCGCCCCCGCCGTTCGTTCCCCTCCTCATCACCCCACGGCGTACAGCCTCATGGTTCCCGTGTGGGCGAACACCGCTCGGCACTCGTCCAGGTCGGCGTCCCCGACGAGGGCGCAGAGCTCCCCGACGTCGTCCTTGTACTTGAGCCTCAGCCTCGTCGGCTCGACGTCGATGGAGTTCTGCAACCGCGAGAGTAAGTCCGCGACGTTCATCCCCGGCTCGAGCTTCAGCCTGACGACGTCCTCGCCGAAGTGCGCCTTGACGACGAACGCCTTCCCCGCCGCGTCCCGCGCGCGCGCCGCGGATCGGTCGCTCGCGGGGGCGCGCTGCCGGATGCCCCCCGCGCACGCCGACGGAAACGCCGCGCCGTCCTCCGCCACGAGCTTCAGCGACACGTGCGACGATTTCGCCACCGTCAGCGCCTCGCACAGATCCTTGTCGCTCCCGACGATGCACCAGTCGTTCTCGTCGTCCCGGTACTTGAGCCGCACCGCGCGCGCGGGGCACCGCAGGACTTCGCGCACGCGAGCGACGAGCGTCTCGAGCGTCACGGGCTCGCCGAGGACGCGGAACCGAAACACGTCCTCGCCGACCAAAAGCTTAAAAATCACCCCCGGGTCCGGCGGCGCGTCTCTGCCGGACGCCGCCGCGGCGGCGCGGCGCCCGTCCACGGCGCTCATCGTCTCCTCCGAATGCGCGTCGCTGGGCGCGGCGGTCTGGAGCGCGGCCAACGCGGCCGTGCCGCCCCGCCCCGCCGCGCGGTCGCCGTCGACGTCGCCGCCGAGACCGTCGCCCGCCGCGACCGCGCCCTCGAGCGACATCGGATCCGTCGCGGGGACGTCCCACGGAAACGCCGTCGTCGGGGGCATCGCGCGGAATTTATTATCGTCGGCGGTCGTGACGGCGGCGGCGGCGAAGGACGTCGAGGTCCGCGCGAGCGCCTCGCCGATCTGCTGCCCGCCGTGCCACGAGAAGCCGCGCGTCGCCTTCCCCCGGGGACTCTCGTCGGACCCCCCCGCGCGCTTAAAGCCCGAGACGCCGCCGGGGCTCGACGTCAGGCTCCCCCACCGCGCGTCGAATGCGCCCCCCGCGCGAACGGACTGCGACCGCTCGAGCGGCGCCGCCGACTGGACGCGCCCTAAAGCGGCGAGCGAGGAGGAGCCGTGCACGGAGCGGCGCTCGCCGCCGCCGCCCCCCGGGCCGTGGACGGACTGCCCCGGGGTTCGAATCTCGCCCTGGCGGAACGAGTCGTCGGTGGCGACGGTGTCCGCCGGGCTCGGCGACGGACGCGCCTTCGCGTTCGCCGCCGCCGCCGCCGCCGCCGCCGCTCCCCCCGGCGACATGGCGGCGATCATCGCGAGCCTCTGTTGGTTGCTCTTGAGGCTGCGCCTGGGCCACCTGTTGATGCCGAACCGGCGGCATATGCGCTTGAGCGTCGTGCTCCCGACGCCGAGGTCCCGCGCGGCGTCCTTGAGGTGCTTGTCGAAGTGCACCCGCAGCTGGTCGAGGGTGACGCCCAGCGGGGATCGCCCCCGGGAAGCAGCGCCCTCGGCGTTCCCCCAGTCCCCCGGGTCCCCGCCCGGGTCCACCGCTCCCAGCGAGAGGCGACGCTCGATGAACGCGCGTATCTTCTCCACCATCTCCCTCTGCGCCTCCTCCCCCTCGAGGTCCGCGGGGAGGAACACCTCGAGCGTCGCGTGCACCTTGGCGGCGCTCGAGGCGGCGGCGTCGAGCCAGACGCTCGTCGCGCACGCGCCCCGGAAGCCCACGAGCATCGCGGGGTGGTGCAGCGGCCACTCCAGCTGGCTCCCCTTGGTGACGTCGTCGACCCAGACCATCTCCCCGGACGCGAACGCGCGCGCCGCGGGGCCCTGCACGTCCGCGCCCAGGCCCACCTGCTCGCACATGTGCCGGAAGGGGAGCGCCGCGGTTTCGCCCACCGAGTACGGCGCGCCCGAAGCGACGAGGCGGGGGGAGGCCGCCGCCGCCGCCGCCGCCCCGCGCCCGCTCGAGCCCGCGGGGCACGCCACCCAGCACTGCGCCAGGGGAAGCCGGAACGAGTCCGTCATCTCCCGCAGGACGCTCTCCGCGCGCTTCGCGTCGATGGCGTCGAGGGTGTCCCCGAGCGTCGCGCGCATCCTCGGCGGCGGCGCGAGCTCGTCGAACCCGACGGTGCGGAACCCGTGCTTCTCGAGCATCGCCGCCGCGGACTCGAACACGCTCCCGATGAGCATCGTCTGGTGGTCCATCATGAACTCCATGATCCCGATCGGCATCTGCGTCTCCGAGGGGTCCGAGGAGGAGGGGGGGTCGTTCTTCGCGTCACCGTCGCGGTCGCCCAGGAAGACCGGGATGGCGAGGAGGGTGTGCACGCGGCTCTCGATGGCGCACGCCAGGCGCGGGTACTCGAAGGGCTGGTAGCAGCAGACGCTCGGGGTCCACTCGGGCCGCCGTCCGAGGAAGACGCGGCCGGGCATGCCCATCAGCCCGTCCTCGGACAGCGGCGAGGCGTTGAAGAAGAAGGCGCAGGACTGCTCGTGGTACCGCCAGAACTTTTCCTCGTGCACGGTGTTGACCCTGGAGAAGTCCTTGTGCGTCACGAGCGAGACGTCGCCCGTGTCGGCGCGCGTCGTGGGGAGGTAGAGCTGGATCAGCGAGCCGTACTGGAGCTCCGTGCTCAGGTGGTCCAGCATCTTCGCCACGCGCCGGATCAGCACCTCGGGGGGGTCCGAGAGGTCGGGCACCGCGCCCGGGTCCGCGCCCACCTCGGACTGCTGCTCGCGCGACTTCCGGAGCGCGGCGCCGAGGAGGCGGACGTAGTCCATCCCCGCGAGCGCCGCCGACGTCGAGGGGCTCTCGTCCTCCTCCTCCTCGGGCGCGCCCCCCCGGGGGCCGGGCGCGTGGTCGTCCATCTCCGCCGAGCCCACGGGGCTTCGCGAGCCACCCGAGCGGAGGCCGGCGCTGCCTTGTCCGCTCCCGTCCCCGCCGCTCCCCTGGTGGCTCCCGTCCTTCGCCTCCGAGGCGACGTTGACGTCCGCCGCCCGCTTCGCCGCCGCCGCGCGGAACGAGAGCGCCTGCGGCCGCCGGTTCGCCGCCTGCGCGCGGATCGCCTCCCCCGAGGCTTCGAGGTCGCGCAGCTTGCTCACGCGGATCTCCGAGCCGCCGAGCGGGTCGTCGCCCTCGCTCGGGGGCGCGTCGCGCGCCTTCGGTTTCGGTTGGGGCGCGGCGCTCGGGGCGGCCGCGAGCGACCCTCCCCGGCGCGCCGGCGGCGGGGAGGCGGTTCCCCCGACGGAGGGGATCCCGAGATCGCCAATCTCGCGGAAGAAGCTCGAGCTCAGGGGACCGCCGGCCGAGACGCCCGGGTCGGCGTCGAGGTGGCCGCCGCCGCCCGCCGCGACTTCGTCGCGCATGAGCTGGTCCAGGAAGTTGTGCAGGTCCGGATCGTTCGGCGCGTCCCCCGGGACGTCCCCGGGGGGGAGGCCGTCGCGCTTACGCAAAAGATCCTGCAGCGCGACGTCGTCTAGACGCCCGGGGGCGTCGAGAGGCAACGGCGCGCCGCCGTCGTCGAACATCGCGCGCGTCCGGCGGACTTCGGTCCTCGGGGAAGCGCGCTCCCTCGGGGGCGACGCGCGCCCGCGCCGAACCGCGAAAGGGGCTCCGACGCGCGACCCTCGAACGACCGTCGACGCCGCCGCCCGAGTCGGTTAAAAGCCCTGGCGTGTCGTCACGGCCCTTCGAGGGATCTCGGGGTGCGAATATCTTGGAAGAGACGCCCGCGGTCCCACGATGGCCCCTCGGTCCCTCGCGCGGCGCGACCGGTGGATGAAAACCCCCACTCGACCGCCCGGGAGCGCCGCCGTGCGTGGGGGGGCTGCGCGTGCGCCTGCCGGCGCGCGGCAAAGATTGGAGGGGGGGCGAGTAGAACATGTCGAATTGCCGGAGAACGCGGGATAGGAGGGTTCGAAACCCTGATCTTTCGGGTTGAACGCTCCCGCGCTATTTGACCGACCGCGTCGACGGTCTGGAACTCCCTTTGAACGTGCGGCCGCGCTTTTCACTTTCGTATGAGAATTATCGCCTTTTCGCGTCGCTTCGCCGCGCGTCAGCCAATCAGCAGCGTTCGCGCGCGAAAATCAAAATATTAAAAGTTGGTTAAGCGGCTACTGTTCAACCTGCCGTCTCGTTGAGCACAAAGTCTCTTTTTAACCACCAGTTATTAATGCCCCGGGTACGGTACACATAAATAAGACTGCGTGCCGAGCCTGCTGACTCGCACCCGACCGACCGGGTCGGTTGCCCCGGGTTGATCGCCGGCGATCACTTTCCCACGCGCGAAGGCTTCCTCTTCCTCTTCTTCGCCGGTTCGCCTCCCCCCCTCTGCCCTCCCTCCGCGCGTCTCAGACCGCGGCTCGCTCCCCCTCCCCGCCCCCGTCCGTCGCTCGGCGCGTCTTCCGCGCGCTCGCGAGGAGGAGGCTCGCGCGCGCTCGTCCGCCTCGCGCGCGTTCGCGACCGGTTCCGGCGCCTTCTCGCGTCGCGCGCGCGCGCGGTTCGCGGCCGTTTCCTCCCTCTCCGGCGGAGGATCGGCGATCGCGAGGGCCGCGGCGCGACCGCTCCGCGGGACCGACGCGCCGCGCGTCCCAGGCTCGCGCGATGACCGCGGGCGCGCCGCGCGAGCGCCGCGGCGGCGGCGAGGACGACGGCCGCGCGTGGACCGTCGACGCGGAGACGCGCGAGCGCGTGGACCGCGTCCGGTCCATGGGCCTGGACCGCCTCATGGCGACCGCGGGCCCCGTCGCGCCCGGCGCGCCGCGCGCCGCGCGCGACCGCGAGTTCGCCGTGCCGTCCTCGGAGAGCGAGGACGAGACCGACGCGCCGACCTCGGCCGTCGACTCGGACGCGGACGAGGAACCGCCCCGCGGCGTCCGCGACGAAGCGCCCGCTCGGCCGCCCCGAGAGGCGTCGGACTCTGACGCGACCCGGTCGGCGTCCTCGGACGATCCGAACGATTCGAGAGACTCGAACGATTCGCGCGCCCCGGGCGCGCCCGGGGCCCACCGCCCCCCCGCGAACGAGTCCGCCGACGCCGACGCCGAGTGCGACGCCGGCGACTCGAAGGACGCCCCCGAGGACGCCTTCGCCGAGGACGCCTTCGCCGAGGACGCCTTCGCCGAGGACGCCGACGCCTCCGCCGACGCCTCGTCCTCGGACTCGCCGGCGTCTCGTCGCGCGACGCGGTGCCGCGTCGCGCTCATCCGCCTTCGCGACGAGATGTTCGCCGCCGACCCGACGTTCAAGCGCCGCTCCGTCGTCGAGCTCAACGCCGAGGCGGTGGCGCACCTTCGCGCGGGCGACGATATGCGCGCCGTCGCCGCGTTCGCGAAGGTGTTCCGCAAGCTTCGGGACAACCACCTGACGCACGCGTCGCTCCACGTCTGCCACTCGAACCGGTCTGCGGCGTATCTCAACCTCGGCCTGCACGAGGAGGCGCTGTGGGACGCGCGGCGGTGCCTCGAGCTCGCCGAGGCGAAATGGGCGCGCACGCGCGATCTGATGGCCGTCGCGCCGGTGTTCGTCAAGGGCCACGCGCGGAAGGGGTTCGCGCTGATGGGCATGGGTATGCCCCGCGCGGCGAAGCAGGCGTTCGAGGCGGGGCTCGCGATGGACCCCGCGCACGCGGAGTGTAAGCGCGGGCTCGAGGAGGCGGTGATTCGGATCGCGCGCGACCTCGCGAGCGGGCGGGGGCGGGAGACGCTCGCGCTTCCGCCGGCGACCCGGGTCGCGGGGAAGATCTCCAACCTCCCGCACGCCGCGCCGCTTCACTCGCTGCACGTCAAGGACCAACTGCCGGTTCGGCTCCTGACGCCGTTTCAGGCGGAGAACGAGTACCACATCAGGGACACGTACAACTACGTCACCGTGCAGGCGGACATCCGGATGCCCGGGAGGCACTTCAGGTACCTGTGCGATCGCGCGCGGCTCGAGGCGTTCGAGCGCGCGATCACGATCGCGATCGACCGAACGCGCGCCGAGGCGAAGGACGCGCGGGTGTTGAACCTCGGGTGCGGCGCGGGGGTCCTGGCGGCGTGCGCGTTACGCGCGGGCGCGCACCACGTCGTCGCCGCCGACCGGTGGCTGTACCACGCGATGGCGGCGAAGGAGAATTTACTCAACAACGGCTTCGGCGACGACCAGGTCAAGGTGGTGTACAAGCGCCCGACCGACCTCGCGATGCTCCGCGACGTCCCCGTCTCGTGTAACGTCTGCGTCAACGACGTCCTCGAGGACGGTCTTCTCGCCGCGGGCCTCGTGCCGAGCTTCCGCCACGCGCACGACCGGCTCCTGATGCCCGACGCGATCGTCGTCCCGTCCTCCGCCCAGGTGATGGTCATGCCCGTGGAGATGCGCACGCGGACCTGCCGCGGCCTGGACGTGAGCGCGATGAACGCGTACCGCTGGACCCCCACGCACACGAGCGGCGGGGTCCCGATCGCCGACGACGCGTGGACGGCGCTCGCGCGACCCGCCGCCGCGTTCCGATTCGATTTCCAAACGCCGCCCGAGGAAGGCGAGACGCGCGAGGCGGACCTGCGGTTCGAACGCGACGGGAGGTTCAACGCCGTCCTGTTCTGGTACGACCTCAACCTAATCGAGGGCGTGGAGCTGAGCACCGCGCCGAGGGGGTACGGCCCGGGCGAGGACCCGGACGACCCCGAGTCGGCCTTCGAGGATTCCGCGATATCCTCGTCCTCCACGAAAGCGGCCCGCCCGACGTCTCTTCGGGTGGCGATGCAGTACCTCCCCGGGGAGATCGAGGTCAAGGCCGGGGACGCGCTCCCGCTGGTGTGCGCGCACAACACCGTGCAGATGCAGTTCTCGGTCCCCGAGGCGGAGTACCTCCACCTCCGCAAGCTCGACGCGAGCTTCCCGCAGTACCACTTCGCGATGCTGGCGGACAAGCGGCGCGCGCGGGCGTACGACGAGGCCATTCAGCGCCGCGTCGGCGAGGTGACCAAGCGCGACGGCGAGGCCAGGGTCCTGGACGTCGGCGCGGGGTCGGGCCTGCTGTCGATGATGGCGGCGAGGGCGGGCGCGAGGTCCGCGCTGGCGTGCGAGTGGCACGGGTCGCTCGCGGCGTGCGCGCGGCGGAACGTCGCCGCGAACCGGATGTCCGACGTCGTCACCGTCGCGCGCGGCGACGCGGCGAAGCTGCGGCGCGGCGTCCAGGGCGTCCCGATCGAGGGGTGTAACTTGGTCGTCATCGATCTGTTCGACGCGGGCCTGACGGGCGAGCACGCGCTCTGGATGCTCGAGAAGGCGCGGCGGAACGTCCTGACGCCGGACGCCGTCGTCGTGCCGGCGGCGGCGACGATGTACTGCATGGGCGTCGAGGCGTACACGAGCGAGGTGCTCGGCTTCGACGTGTCCGCGCAGAACAAGTACCGGTGGGATAAGACGTACGAGACGGTGCGCATGTCGGACGTGCCGCACAGAGCGCTGACGCGCCCAAAGAAGGTGTTCGAGTTCGCGTTCGACGGGAGCAAGACCAAGGGCCGCGGGCGCGAGAGCGTGCTGCGGCTCGAGACCGTCGCGAGCGGGTACCTCAACGCGGTCGTCTTCTGGTTCGACCTCCACATGGACGAGCGCGAGACCATCACCACCGCGCCCGCCGGCGTCGGCAAAGGCGGGAGGCTCCGCGAGGAGGAACGGTTCGAGGGAGACAAGGAAGGCCTGGAGGCGGAACGACGACGGCGCGACGAGGCGGCGCGCGATGCCCTCGAGCGCGCCGTCGCGAGACACCGCGAGACCCTCGAGCGCAACCCGAGGACCGATCTCGGCGCCGCCAAGGCGGAGGCGGAGCGGCGAGCGACGGAAGAAAAAGAGGAGGAGCGAAAGAAAAAAACCAACCCGGACGACGACCCGGGCGCCCTCGGCGACGCCGCCGACGCGGGCGAGATCGTCGCGAGCGCGATCGAGCCCGAGGACGAACCCGAGGGATTCGCGAGCGAGACGTCGCGCTCGAGAACCCGCGACGAGCACTACTGGGGCCAGGCGCTTCAGTACCTCGAGCGCGGCGCGCAGGTTCGCGCGCGGAAGAAGGTCACGCTGCTGGCGAAGCGCGAGAACAACCGCGTGACGTTCAACCTCAAGGAGGGCGTCGGCGCGTACGTCGGGAAACCCCCGTGGCGGATCGAGTGGGGCGGAGGCGCGAGCGTGGAGAGCCCGCACTTCCAGCGCGTGCACTACTGCGAGCTTCTCGTGGGGGACTACCTCATGCGCCTCCGATCCAAGCGCTTCCCCCCGATTGAGAAGGAGATGCGGATGATCCTCGCGCACTGCGGGAACCTCTTCGGGGACCCGGCGACCATCGCCGACGTCACGCACAGGTTCGCGTGCCTCGAGCTCGTGCACGGCCAGGACGATTTCTCCGAGGGCGCCACCATGGAGGCCCTCACGAAACCGCCCCTGACGCTGTGCTGATCGCCGACGACGCGACGCGACCGAGAAATCAATCGTCGCGTTCATTCATGGAGCGTCGAGAATACGGTAGACTACCGCGGAACGAAAGTTGTCGTATGAAACGCTCGCAGCGCGCACTCGTCCTCTCGCGCGCGCGCTCGTGCGGTCGTCACGCCACCAGTGTCTTTTGTTCGTTGTGCCACGCGACGACGTCGTCGTACGGCAGGGCCCCCCCGAAACAGTCCAGCGCCGAGCCGACGGTGACGTCGACCATGGCGTTGCCCGCTCGCCTGACGAGCTCGAGGTCGGCGATGGACCTGGCGCCGCCCGCGTACGTCACGGGTATGGGGGAGTGCTCGCCGAGCCTCCGCACGAGCTCCTCGTCGATGCCGAGCTTCATGCCCTCGACGTCGACGCCGTGCACGAGGAACTCGTCGCACGCGGCGGCGAGGTCGGCCATGGTGGCGGCGTCCACCTTGAGGTCGGTCCACTTTTGCCATCGATCGGTGACGACGAAGTAGTCGTCGCCTCGCTTCCGGCACGAGAGGTCGAGGACGACGCGGTCCTTCCCGACCGCGTCGACGAGTTTTCGGAGGCGGTCGCGGTCGACCGCGCCGTCGCGAAAGACGTAGGAGGTGACGATGACGTGGCTGGCGCCGGCGTCGAGGAGTGGCGCGGCGGTCTCGGCGGTGACGCCGCCGCCCACCTGCAGGCCGCCGGGGAACGCCGACACCGCGCGCATCGCCGCCTCCGTCGTCGCGTCGTCCCTCGAGAGCATGATGACGTGCCCGCCCCTGATGCCGTCGCGCCGGTACATCTCCGCGAACTCCGCGGACGACGTCTCCGTCTCGAAGTTCGTCTCCGGGGTCTCCGAAGACGCCTCCCCGTCCTCCGAGTCCTTCAGCGTGCCCCCGACGATCTGCTTCACCCGGCCCTGATGGATGTCGATGCACGGGCGGAACTGCACCGCGCGCGAGAACGAGCCGGAGGCGCGGACGACGACCGCGGAACGGGAGCGCCGACGCGCGCAGACGCCCGAGCGGCGGAGCGCGGCGCGCCCCGTGGCGGCGGACGCGGCGGTGAGGGAAGCCATCGCGACGGCGCCCGCGGCGAGTGCGCGCCGACGCGGGTTCCCCGAGCGCTTATCAGGTCACCGGGCGGACTCGCGCCGCGAAATCGCCCGGCGCGCCCGGACGCCGCGCGCGGGCCGCGCGCGTTCAGGCGAGACGTGGACGCGTTCCAAACTCCGTCTCGTCCGAGTCTTCGCTCGCGTCCTCGGAGTTCTCGGGCGCGCGCGCCTCGTCCCTCCCGGGCCCGCCCCCCCGCGTCATGCGGCGGTCGTTCGACTCGATGTTCGGCGGGTCGCCGCGGAAGTACGCCGCGAACAAGGTGGCGGTCTCCCCCGTCGCCCCCCGCTCGTCGCGCCCCGACCCGCTGATCGCGAACCTGCACTTCCCGGACAAGTTCTACATCGTCGCCGCGTTCTGCGACTACCCCCCCCCCGAGGGCGTCAACCCGATCAGCGAGGACACCGCGCTCCTCCTGTACGCCCTCCACGAGCAGGCCACGAAGGGTCCGTGCCGGGTTCCGCGCCCGTGGTCGCTGTTCGAGACGCAGGACCAGCTCAACTGGGACGCGTGGAAGGCGCTCGAGGGCATGCCCGCGATCGAGGCCATGGCGCTGTACTGCCGCACCGTGGAGGAGGATAACCCGAACTGGTGGAACGTCCTCACCGAACACCTGGACGACGCGGAGAAGCGCGAGGTCCTGGAGACCGCGGCGAAGTGCGCGGAGGAGTACCGCGCGTTCGTCGCGGCCGGGAAGCTCGTCGCGCCGAGGGCCGCCGCGGCGGCGGGTGATTTCACCTCCGCGTCGTCGTCGTCGACGGAGCGTCGCGACGGCCTCCCCTTCCTCGCGCGGGGCCCGCCTCGCGCGCCCGACCCCCCCTCCGGCCTGAGCTCGCTGTTCGACCCGAGCGTCTCCGCGCGCCTCGTGGACCTCTTCTCGGCGAACCGTCCGGTGAAGCCCTGGTCTCGCGGGAAGTTATCGATCAACCAGCCTTCGATGCTCCCTCGCGATCCCGCGGAGACGCAGAGCGCGGCGGGAATGCGGGCGAGGGTGAAGAACAAGCAGAACGACAAGGCGGAGGCGGCCGTGGACGCGCTCGCGTCGGGCGCCGAGCTCACCGCGCTGGACGAGCGCGTGAAGCGCATGGTTCGCTGGACGACCCTGGAGACGACGGGCCGCGCGCCCGCGGCTCGGTACCAGCACGCGTGCTGGACGCGCGGCGAGCGCGAGATGTGGGTGGCGCACGGAAGCTTCAACGGCCGCGCGCTCGACGGCGTCCCGCACGTCCTCGACCTCAAAACCCTGGAGTGGTCGGCGTTCGCGAGCGCGACGGAGGAGAACGGCGAGCGGACCGCGCGCGTCTCGGGCGCCGCCGCCGTCGTCGCCCCGAACGACGCCGCGTACGTCTTCGGCGGCTCGACGCGGCGGAACGAAACCGCCGCCGCCGCCGCCGCCGCCGCCGACGAAAAAGACGCCGCGTCGGAGGTGGCGTCCGTGCGATGCCTCGACCTCGCGGAGTTGGACGATTCGCTCACGAGCGGTCGTCGAAAACCCGCCTCACGTTCCAAGCGCACCGTTCGCTGGATCGACGCGAGCGCGGAGCGGACCCCCGAGACGGGTCCGTGTCCTCGCGCGCACCACACCGCGACGCTCGTCGGCGGCGAGGTGTACGTCTTCGGGGGCACCCGGCTCGGTCCCGGCGGGTCCGCGCTCGATCGCGAGAGCCTCTGGGGCGGCGAGGAGGAGACCCTCGGCGACCTCTGGGCGTACGACGGCGCGGAGGGCTCGTGGCGCCGGTGCCTCGGCCGGGGTCCCCCCGGCGGCGTCGTCGGCTCCAAGGGCGGCGGAGGCTCCGGCAATTCTTCTTGGGACCCCGAGCCGACGGAGGCGCCGTCGCCGCGCGCGGGGCACGTCGCGTGCGCGGCGGACGACCGCTTTCTGCTCGTCTTCGGCGGCGCGGCGGGGCACGCGCTGGCCGACGCGGACGTGCACGCGTACGACACGTGGTCGCACCGGTGGGTTAAGCCTCGGGCGGTGACCGGGAAGCCGCCTCGGGCGCGATCGGGGCACGCGGCGTGCGCGGTGGGGACGCACTGGTACGTCTGCGGCGGCGGCGACAACGCCGAGGCGAGGCCGGAGACGCACCGGCTGGAGATGCACGACGCGGCGAGCGGGGAGTACCACTGGAGCGTGCTGGACCCCGGCGGGGATCCCGGCGGGCCCCGGGGACAGGGGGACGTGGGCGCGGGGTTCGAGGGGATGAGCCTCGCGCCGTTCCGGGGCGTCACGGGGGATTTCATCGTCGCGTTCGGGGGGTCGGACGGGAAGTGCGTCGACGCGACGCGAGCGATGCGCGTCAGCGACTGGGGCGCCGGAGAGGAGGAGGACGCGAGTCTAGACAACGACGCCGTCGTTTGAGAGAGAGAGAGCATCGTAGACCGCGCCGTGAAGAGGGGTATTAATATCATCACCACCCACGTGATGAGTTCTCGTGTGATGAATAGACTACTTCATCAACGGACGACTCTCATCGTCCTAGGATGAACTATTCGTACTGTGCAGATTGGGCCCTCGGACGGCTTTTCTTTCCCCCATGGGGTCTTTCCCGCTCGGGAATCCGACGATGAGGTCGTTCTTGAGCCCCGCGTCCCTCGCGAGCATCTTCATGAGCCGCACGCCGAACCCGGCCTCGGCGGCGCTCGCCGCGCGGTCCGCCTCCACCGCGGCTTTCGCGGCGCGCGGAAGCCTCGCGAGGGACGCGTCCGCCTCCTCCGCGCGGACGCCGTCGTGGCCGCTCCAATCCGCGGCGGCGGCGAGGCCGAGGTACGCCGGGCGCTGCACCCGCCCGCGCATCCACGCCGAGCGAGGATGAATCACGGAAAACCGAGCCGCCGCGCCGTCTTCGTCTTCGAAAGCGTCGCTCACATTCGCGCTCGCGTCCCGTTTCAGAGCCTCGATGCTCCGCAGCCCCCCGTCCTTGAGCTTGCCGACGCAGCACGGCGCGACCACGAACGCGGCGTTCCGCGCCTGCGCCTGCAGCATCGCCGCGTCCGTTCCCTCGCCGCAGACGTGAAGCGCGAGCGCGACGTCGAACGCGGGACCCCGGTACGACTCGATCAAACCCGTCTCGGCCGAGACGTTTCGCAAACGCGCCGCCTTCGCGCGCTCGAGAAGAAGCGCGATCGAACGCGGGTTCACGTCCACGCCCACGAACGTCACGGAGGGGTGGAGCGCCGCGAGAGGGAGGAGGAGATTGCCGGTCCCGCACCCGAAATCGACCACCGTGATTCCGACGCCGTCGCCGCGCGAGGATGCGTCGGCGTCGCCGTCGCCGTCGCCGTCGCCGTCGCGTAAAGAACTCCGGAGCGCCGCCGACGCGTAAAGAATCGCGAGGAAGGACTCCACCTGCGCGCGTTTGCGACGGCCCCGCGCGGCGCCGCCGCGTCGCACGTTCCGCGCGGGGTCCGCCGACGGAGGCACCGCGGACCAGTCCACCGAGGCCGAGGCCGCCGCCGAGGGCTCGTCCGCCCAGCGGCTGTACAGCGAACCCCACCCCCGGCGCCAGTCTTCATCCGAGTCCCACCACATTTCGACGGGAGCGGCGGAGCGACCCGCCGCGCGCGACGACGCGACGCCGCCGCCGCGCGCGACGACGCCGTCCTCGTCCTCGTCCTCGTCCTCGCGCGTTCGGACGCGCGCGGGGTGCGCGAGTAAGAGTTCGTCCAGCGTCGCCTCGAGGGCGGCGTCGTCGCGGCGCTTGCGTCGTCTCTTTTGTCGCCTATCGTGCTCGCGTCGCGCGCGTCGCGCCTCCCGCGCCGCCTCCTCCTCGCCCGGGGCGCCGCGATCTTCGTCGTCGGCTCGGTTCGCGTCCTCGGCGTCGCTTCGGCGGACGCGGACGCCCGCGCTCGACCGCAGCGCGCGGCCGTCGAGGGTCGCGCCGTGGAGCGCCGCGGCGGCGTCGCGGCCGAGCGCGGCGTCCGGGAACTCGAGCACGGCGAAGCCGCGGTTGCGCTTGCCCGCGTCGCGCTTTTTCCGCGGCTTCGGGGTGCCGTCCGCGCGTCGGCGGTCGACCCAGCCCGGGACCTCCGTCGCGCGCGCCGAGGAGGCCAACGCGGGGCCGAGGAGGCGCGCGAGCCCGGACGCGACCGACGCCGCGTCCGAGGCGAAGTCCAGGTTCCCGACGTACACGAACCGCGCGTCCGACGCCTCGTCGCCGTCCGTCCCGACGCGATGCGTCTCGGAAGGCTCGCCGAGCGACGAAGCGCGCCGCGGAGGACGACGCCCCCGCCGGGCGCGACGCGCGTCGGGCCGAGCGAGGGGCGCGGGCGCGACCGACGGACGAGCCGAGGCCGCCGCGAGACGCATCGAGGCGGCGCGCGCGAGGCGACGCGCAGGAGCCCCGAGCGCGCGAACGATCTGCCGAGGGCGATGGTGCTGTTGCAGTGGTCGCGTCAGACGCGAGGTTATTCGAGACACAGCTGTAAACTTCTTGAGACGCCGCGGCGCCTACGCGCACGAGGTCGCTTTTCGACCTTCCCCGGGGTCCCTCAGACCCCTCAGACCCCTCCTCTTCTCGTCACCCCCCTCTCAATGATACGATCCCCCTCTTCACTCCCCCCTCTTCACCACACTCACTCCATCTTCTCCACCCCCTTCCTCCTCTCGTCCCCCGCCCCCTCCTTCGCGCCCGCGACGGCGGCGAAGGCGGCCACCGCGAGCGCGTGCGCCCCCGTCAGCCCCCACGCCGCCGCCGCGCTCGCCTCGTTCGTCTCCATCGCCAGGTTACATGCCCCCGTCGACGCGTTGGCGACCAGAAACGTCGGCAGGAGCACGCGGTTCGCCGCCTGGAGGAGCTTCGGCGCGGGGGGCGCCTCCGGGAACGCCGCGGCGCACGCCGCGAAGGCGGCGACGCAGGTGAGGTTGTGCGCGACGATCCACGTCGCGTACGCCAGGTTCGCCGACCGCCGACACACGGGCTCGACCAGAGTGTGCGCCGCGAGGGTGAGCGCCCACGCCGCGAGAGACGCCAGGGACGCCCAGAGTACGAACCGACGCGGCGCCGAGACGAAGACGGAGGCGTCCGGGGGGTGTTCGCGTTCGCGCTCGGCGGCGCGTTCGTCCGCCTCATCCGCCGAGACGCCGGCTTTTCCCGACTTTGTGTTTTTTTGCTTCCCCTCCTCCTTCTTCTTCGCCGCGCGGGTACTCCCCCCGCGGCGGTACGCGGCGACGACCATGCGCTCCGTCGCCGCCCCCGCGGCCGCGCCGAGGAAGTACACCCCGAGGTACCCGGGGACGGACCCGAGGCCTTCCCTGTTCCTATCCACGAACGAGTCCATGCGCCTCTCCCCTTCGGCGAGGACGAATCGCCTCCCCAGCTCCGGCCCCCCCGGCGCGGCGAGCGCGATTTGATGCGCGAGCAGGACGATCGCGCCCGCGAGCACGGAAAACGCCCCCGACCTCGCGCGCCCCCTCGGGACGGGCGCGGCGTCGGCGAGGAGCGCGACCGCCGCGAGCGTCGCGAAGAAGTTCCAGTCGACGCCGTACTCGCCGACCGGCACGTGGTACGCCGTCGCGCGCGTCGCCGCCGTCCTCATCGCCGCGAGAAGCGCCGTCGGCGCGACGCTTCGGACGGTTCTTCGCACCGCCGCCATCGCGTCGCGGGATTCGCCCTCGCCGAAGACGCCCTCGCCGCCGAACCGCGCCCTCCGGCTGACGACGCCGGAGGCGAAGACGAACGAGCCCGCGCCGACGTCCATGAGGCTGACGCCGTGGGCTTCGCACTTTCCGAGCCTCCGCGCGAACGCGGGGAAGTCCACGGCGAGGATCGCGATCGCGGTGGTGAAGGTCATCGTCGCGCGGTAGGCGGTGAGGAACGGGCGCGACGCGCCGAGGCGATCGGGGGGGCCCAGCGGGAGGTGCGTCTCCGGGGCGAGGGTCTCGCCGAAGATGGACACGCGGGTCGGGGCCCTCCGGTCGACCGCGCGCCGCGCGAAGAGCGCGAAGGATAAGGAGGTCACCGCGCACGCGGGGATCGCGATCGCGGGCGCGAGCATCGCGGGAAGCGCGGGGAGGACGCACAGGAGGAAATCTCTGAGGTACACGCGCGACGGGCGCAGAGGTCTGCCGTCGCGGGAGACGAGGAGGCCGCCGCGCGGCTCCACGCGCACGCCCTCGTACGCGTCGAGGGCGAGGCGCGCGAGGACGCCCAGGGGGACGCACGCGGTGATCGCGGAGACCTCGAGGAACGTCGTGCCGTCGTTGCCCGCGTGGAACGCCGCCTTGCGCGCCGCGGCGTCGTCGGCCGCCGCGGGGG
>MDSW01153789.1_pt1 | contig 22792 bp, 18 predicted proteins | sample 811171 | NCBI WGS metagenome assembly MDSW01 (sample SAMN05326641, study PRJNA326480) | marine metagenome | isolation source: seawater | place: Atlantic Ocean: North West | collected 2012 | reverse complement strand
TGCATGCGCTCAAACAGTTATGGCTAGTTTTAATTCATGGAATGGCAAGAAACTTCATGGTTACGAAGAATTGCTTACAGATATATTAAAAAAGGACATGCAATTTGATGGTTTTGTTGTGGGTGATTGGAATGGTCATGGTCAAGTAGAAGGGTGCTCTAATGCAAAATGTGCTCAGTCCTTTAATGCTGGCGTTGATATGTTTATGGTGCCTGAAAATTGGAAAGATCTATTGAGGAACACAATCAGGCAAGTAAAATCAGGAGAGATTTCAGAAACTAGACTTGATGAGGCAGTCAGAAATATCTTAAGAGTTAAATCTAGACTTGGATTATTTAATGGGCGAGTCCCACATGAATTTAAAGAAAACTATTTGGGTGACCCTAAGCACATTGCATTGGCTCGACAGGCAGTGAGAGAGTCACTCGTCTTATTAAAAAATAATAAACAGTTACTCCCATTAAATCCATCTCAACATATAGGAATTATTGGTGATGCAGCAAAGAAAATTTCCTCTCAAACAGGTGGCTGGACAATTACTTGGCAAGGTAGAGAAAATTTAAATAGTGATTTTATAAATGTAAATTCAATATATGAGGCTTTGGAGGAGGCAGTTATTTCATCAGGCGGAACAATAGAATTTTCAAATAACGGTAAATTTAGTAAAGATCCTGATGTAGTGATAGGTGTTTTTGGCGAGGAACCATACGCAGAAATGCTAGGGGACTTAAAAGATATTTCCTTTGCTGCAACTGATCCAAAGTTTTTGCCAATGCTTGAAGCAATGAATGCAAAAAATATTTCCACAGTCAGCATCTTTCTATCTGGACGGCCTTTAGTTGTCAATAGGCAATTAAATGCGTCTGATGCTTTCATAGCTGCTTGGCTCCCGGGTTCAGCAGTGGAGGGAATTGCAGATGTAATTTTTACAAAAGATAATAAAATTAATTATGATTTTGTAGGTAAACTTTCTTATTCATGGCCAAAAAATAAAGACCAGGCAGTCCTAAACTTTTCGGACAGCATTTATGATCCATTATTTCCATTTGGGTATGGTCTTACATATACATCAGATCTTGAGGTAGAAAGGATCCAAACCAATCGAAGTAACTCTAAGTTAGATTTACTAAATGTTTTCTTAGGCGCTGCTTCAATACCAGGAAAGGAATTTGTTGTCACTCAGGATGGCCCTGAATTTGTTTTAGAGGACGATTATGTCAGTGCTAATTCTAAAGTAAAAATTACTAGGTTTGATTACCAAAGGCAAGATGATGCAAAAAATATTGTGTTTATGGATGATCAATCTTTGCAAGCTTTTGGTATTTCGGCTGAGTCACCTGTTAGCCTTTCAAGTATGAAAACTCCTTTTTATGAAATTATCATGAGAGTAAATAGCTTAGCTAATCCAGCTTTGTATTTTAGCGTAGGATGTGGAAATAACTGTAGAGGGTCAGCTGAATTACCTACAGAATTAATGACTGATTGGTCAACAATTAATATTCCGCTTTCATGCCTCGAAAAAGATGGTTTAGATAAAACAAAGATTCAAGTAAGGGGATTATTTCTAAGCGAGGAAGCAATTAACTTTGATTTGAGCTCGATAGTTATTAAAGATGGCAAAGCAACAGGAAAGGTTATTAATTGTTGATTGGTTTTTAGCTATTTGGATTATAAAAATATTGAAACTTCGCATATATCTGAGAGGTTTCAAGTCTTATATTATCGCTAAAAGGATTTGGCTCTTTGTAAAATTGAGTCCCGCCTGCATAAAATATTGTGTATGGGTTTGGTTTCCATTGTATTAGAGCCTCAAGAAAGTAGTCGTCACTAAAGTCATTTTTTTCAATGATAGTCCTGGTCGATAGAGCCCCATCAATTTGATAATCTATCTCAAATCTATTTATCTCACCTGCATAGAATTCTTCTCCAGTAACTTTATTTTTTAATTCTGAGTATCTATGACCCAGTGAAATCTTAAACTGATCTGAGAATCTAAATACGTTGTATAGGTTGTATTCAGTTGAATCGCCAATTTCCGGGTTATCAATTCTGTAAGCAATTGATTCACCTTTTTCTATTTCAAAACTAGTAAAAAAACTTTCTGAAGGATGGTATTGACCCCTTATTTCAATATCTCTTTGCTCGCCATACTGAATGCCATTAAATTTTTCGCCAGGTTTATGCTGCCATTCAATTGTTCCAGTAAAATTAAAATTAGTTTCAAGATCAATTTGGAACTCATAAAATTCAAGAGTTTTTTCGTTTTTAGAATTTAATCTATTTCGATTATTGAATCTAAAATTTATTTGTCTAATAGTTCCCTTGGACCTGTAAGTCCTGCCGTACCAATAGTTTCGAAACTTATAATCATTCCTGCCTACAAAGCCAACATGAGCCCTATATGTCGGTGACATATCTGAAAATCTAATACCTGCATTAGCTTTATCAACAGCCCATCTTAAACGAAAATTTTTAGCTGTTCCTGAAAAAGACTCACCATCCATTGCATATGTTCGACCTGCAAAAGTATCATCGGTTTCAATGAAATTAATATTCCCTTCTTGGGTGTCACTTCTTGCATAATTTAGGTCTAAAATATAATCATCCATAAAGTTAATTAGACTATCGAATTCAACCACTGAACCAGATCCACCAACTTGATAATCTCTATTTGTTGCGATTAATCCAAAATGTGATTTATTGCCTAAATTTCTTTTTAACCTACCTATCGTTACCTTGCTTTTACCAGCATTACCTTTATAAGATCTATATTGCCCAGCTGCTAAGTAGGGTGAATCGGTATCTGTAGCTTGTAACAAATATACCGTATTATTTTCACCCTGATTGATGAATTTCATTGCTCCTAGAGGATTGGTAATGGATCGAGTATAAACACTTTGTGTATCTGATTTAAGCAGTTCAGATCCTTCAAGAAAAAAAGTTCTTTTTTCGGGGTAGGACATAGCAAAAGTTTGATTAGCCATAATCATTGGAACATCAGACTCAACCTGAGAGAAGTCTGGGTTGATGGTGTATTCAATAGACGAAGACTTTGATAGATCATATAGCCCAGTAATACCAATTTCGTAGTCAGGGTTCTGTAATTTAAAATCTTTGACAGGCCTATCACCATTTTGATTTAGAAATATGTAAGGATATAAATAATTTCTATAAATTTTTTCTGGTGAGCCTAGAAGAATTTCTTCATCAGCCTGACATGCATAACATTGTTCAGCCGGAAGATTTTTAAATGAAGCAAAAACAGTTTGAATTCCAGCTTCATATGATTTTCTTATGAAGCCCATTTTCCATTTTTGCACTTCAGTATCTGGTAGTTGAAGTTCAGCGAAGGGGATAATAAATTCAGCTGAGTAACCATCATCTTGAAAAGCAGTAGCAGATTGAAAAAGAATATCCCAGGAGTCATCCGGGCCCGCACTACTGATATGTTTTTCATCCAGCTGGACGCCTAATGCGTTAACCCCAATAAGAACACCGTATCTACCATCCCTAAATGGATCCGCCATCAAACCAACATAGTCTTCATTCCATGTTTGATCTCTATTTTTTAAAGTCGCTCTTATTTTCTTGGGGTCACCATATGCTTTTATGCCTATGTAAAGATATTTTTCATCAAACTTTACATGAGCTGTAGTTTTTAAACCTGCAGGTGTATTTCGAGAGGGCATGACCTCATACTCTAAATCAAATTCAGTTGCCTCACTCCACTCATTTGATGAAATAACGCCATCAAGTGAAATGCCCTCACTAATTATATTGAGAGAAAAAAAGTAAATAAAAATTACAATTAATTTATTTATGAATGTAGATTTATGAAACATATATTTTTTGAGCGCTTATTTTAGGTTAAATAAAACACTTTTAAATATAAATTTAAAAATATTTTTAAATTATTTCGTAGGAAATTATTCTGATTTCGGTATAATCACCAGCATTATGGCAGATAGCAAAAAAAAACAAACAAAGGTTTATTTAATTCCTGAGAGCGAATCCAGGGATAGTCATACCTATCATTACCTTGCGGTGAAGACCAAGAAATTAGTTATTGAAAATCAAAAACTTAGATTGAAGAAGTTTAATCCTGCCAAGCAGATCCATGAGTGGTTTGTTGAAGCTAAATTGCCTCCTCATAGTAAATAATACTTTTATTTTTTCTGTTGCTCGGTTTCGTCCCGATGCTTTTTTAGATAAGTCATAAAGGGAGTCCCCCCTGTACCTGTGATAGTTGATCCGCCTCTACCAAATGGATTTTTAATTTGAGACTGTTTGTGGATGTAGGTTCCTGCATATTCAAGATGCATTGCTCTAAATGCCCTTATTTCCTCTAAACAATCATTGTATTTATCAGTAAGTTTTCTTGAGCCTGCCAAAAGTTTTTTAATTTGTGAGACGCCCTCCAGTTTAGAAATGAACTTTCGATGTTTTGGTGGCATGTAATCCCTCATTTCATTTAAGTAATGCCGCAAATGATCTTTTGTATGTGAAATTTGCAAGGCACCATCTAAGGAAGGAATGATGCTGCTTTGCGCACCTGTTTCACCTCTAAAAAATTGAGGCTTATTTTCAAATTGCCCTTCATAGATAAGACCTTTTTTAAGATCTGGATTATCTTTGGTGCCAAAAATAAAGGGACGCACACGGTGATAATAAATATATGGATCACATTTCTCAGGCATTCTTGCAAAAATAGAGTTTACTTTTTGCATTGATTTCTCTACTTGCTCTAATAATTTTAATATCTCTTTTTCAGATGAATTTTCATCGCATTGTGATATTTTTTTAGATGCTTCTATGGCTCCTGATGCTGCATCTTCTATACATACATGAATAGTTACAAACCAATCTTCATCCACTCCACCTAAAAAATTATTTATTAAGCCAACATTCTCCAATGATATCCCTTCATCTTGATCTATTAAAAACCAATTATCTAAACAATAACTTGCATAACTTAGAATAGGTGGTCTACCCTGATGATTCGCAACCTCAACCCATGGTTTTGCAAGAGCCTCAGGTAATTTACCATGTGGTTTAGTGTCTCCCCATATGTATGCATGAGCAATAAAGCTTAGTTGTGACATCGCAAGCTTGAGATCTTGCCCAATTTGATTAACTAATAGCTGTTTAATGGATAAATCTTTCTTTGAAAGTTTGTTGATGGTCGCCTGAACTTTTCCTGTTAAGAGTAATTTTGGAAGGTTATTACATATTTCTTCAATTCTTGAGCATGAATTAGAGTCTATGGAATATGATTTTGCCGGTGCATTCTTTGGTAAGAAACCTTTCATAAAAACCCCCCAGTTTTATAAAGAAATTTACTAAATCAGTATACTGATTTTTATTGAATTTACTCTTGTTCTTTTCTAATTAAGGTTGAAGAAATATCATCCCTAAAAATCTCCTCGCCAAATCCAGAAAATCTTTTGTCTATATGTTCAGGTATAGTGACGGAATCAAGATCAATGAAGTTGTTTTTTATTTTACGTCCAAACACCAAGAAATTTATATTATGGCTATTAAATAAATCTAATTGATTTAGCATATCCTGACGATTTAAATAAAACTTTTCATCTAGAATTCTGGTTAATGTATCGGCTCCGATTATGAAGACAGAATTTGGGAAGAGAGCGGCCTTATCTGTGAATTTTCCAGCCTTGGTTAACACCCATTCGTGCCCATGATTAAACTGGTTAAGTGTTTTTTCAATTTCATGGTAAGAAAGGGGAGGCTTGTCTGCATTTTGAATACAGATTTCGTAAGCAAGACCTAATCCAGTTTTTTTCTCAGCTAACTCACTCATTGAATTATGACCGGAGTGAAAGGGATTAAATGATCCAGGAAAAATTAGTTCAGGGATACGGTTTGATGAAGATACAAAATCAATTTTACTATCAACCAATTTAACCCAATTTTTTTCAGCTTCAACAGTCTTAATTTTAAGAGAAGAGTTTTCAGAAATTTTATGGTTTTGCACCTCACATGATTGAGCAATCACTTTAATAATGTGATCAGTCACTACTTGCTCTTCTTCTTCCCTTGTTAGTTCTCCTTTTACAAATGAATAAGAGAAACTAGAGGAATACTTGTAAGTTTGTATAGCAATAAAAAATTTATGCTCTCCTTTTTTTGAATAATTTGTTGCTAGGGAAGCGGTAACTGCTACACCTAAAAGATTCTTTGGATTTGTACCTGGAGCAATTTTTTTTGCTGCACTATAAGCTTTTGCTGCCATGCTTAGAGTTGTGTCCAAACTACAGTAATGATCAGGTTGTTTAAGAAGATAATAATCTAAAGATTCCTTAGCATAGGGAACATATGCCTCTAATACTGATTCACTTGCTCCAGCAACTTTTAATATTTCTGATATCGCATTAGTACCGCCACCGCTCGATACTAAAACAAACCTAAATGGTGAAGAGTGTATCTTTTGTATGATTTCTAAATACTGAGACATTTTAAATTTTCGCTGTAAATCTGAATGTTTTTAAGTGCATAATTAAATCAATGTGAATATTAGCAAGCAAACTCTTGAAAGTGCATTGGATTCAGCCAGTTTTCCTGTCGTCGCAGCATTATTGGTACATTTTACAGGAGATATCTCAATATTAGAGAAATTACCTAGACCTTATCAGGCAGTGCTAGGCGAAATACAGGGATTCCTATCCGAGGATGACAAACAAACAATTAAAAAAATAGCCCTCAAGGAAATAAGTAAGTTTTTTTCCAACCATGAGGTTAATGATATCTATGTTCCGTCCAATGAAGAGCTCAACAAGATGATGAGTTTTATAGTAGGGGAGAATGTTTCTTCTGATTACATTCCTATGATGCTTCGTGATTTAAATATAACATCTCAGGATTTAAAGCTAACTTCAGTAACTACAAAACCAAATCTGGAGGTATTGATTATTGGGGCTGGTATGTCTGGAATCCTTGCTGCAATTAAATTAGCTGAAAAAGGCATCAAGTTTAAAATTTATGAAAAGAATATTGATTTAGGAGGCACTTGGTATGAAAACCGATACCCAGGATCTAGGGTTGATATTGCAAACCATTTTTATTCATATTCATTTGAAGAAAATCATCAATGGTCTGAACATTTCTCTCAGCAGCCAGAGCTATTAGATTATTTTAAAAGATGCTTTGAAAAGTATGATATTCGAAAGAACACGTACTTTGAAACTCAGGTTACCGATATTCAGTTTGATGATTTAACTCAAACTTGGAAAGTAGCTTCGATACGAAATAAAAAAAAGAATCAGGAAATAATCAACATTGTTATTTCCTGTGTTGGACAGCTCAATCAACCAAAAATTCCTAATATTGAGGGCATAGATAAGTTTGAAGGTAACTTGTTCCATTCTTCTCAATGGCCAGATGCTGATGTGATTACTGGAAAAAAAGTAGCAGTAGTTGGCACTGGCGCAAGCGCGTTTCAGATAGTTCCACGCATTGCTAAGTCTTGTAAAGAGTTAACAATTTTTCAACGATCTCCCCCCTGGATGTTTCCTAATCCAAAATATCATGATGAAGTAGACAAAGGAAAAAAATGGTTATTAGAGAATTTACCTTTTTATTCACGATGGTATAGGTTTTTACTTTTTTATCCCGGATCAGATCAGCTGCTTGACTCATTGTTCGTTGATCCATCATGGAAAGATAGAAGTGATTCTATCAATCAGCAAAATGATGAAATGAGGGAGCTATTTACCTCTGCTATGTTGGCACAAATTTCCAATAAATCTCTTATCGATAAAGTGATTCCAAATTACCCTCCATTTGGAAAGCGAATGCTTCAAGACAATGGTGCATGGTTGGAGGCACTTCATCTTCCAAATGTTACTTTGCTTGCAGAGGGAGTCGAGCAAATGAACTCTAGAGGAATTATTGGTTTAGAAAAAGAGTATGAGTTTGATACTGTGGTTTTTGCTACAGGCTTTAAAGCTCAAGATTTTTTTGATCCTATTAATATTGATTGTGGCTCAGGCAGTTTTAAAAGCATTTATAAAGACTCACCTGTCTCCTATTTAGGAATCACCTTCTCATCTTTACCAAATTTTTTTGCTATGTATGGTCCAGGCACTAATTTAGCTCATGCTGGAAGCATCATCTTCAACTCAGAATGCCAAATCAATTATATTTGTTCAGCAATTGAATACATGCTGAACAATGACCGTAAAGTGATCAAGGTTAAACCTGAAATTGAAAAGCAATACCAAGATAGATTTGATGAGAGACACAAGAAAATGGTTTGGCAACATGCAAATGTCTCTAGCTGGTATCAAAACTCTAAAGGTAAAGTTGTCACTACATCTCCATGGAGACTGGTAGAATATTGGAATTGGACAAATAACTTTAATGCAGATGAATATGACTTTTAAATTATTTATTATTGGATTGGTCACTATTTGTACCATTGCAAATGCAGAGGAAAAAAGACCAAATGTAATTATATTTTTAGTGGATGATTTGGGTTGGGCTGATATTTCATTAAGAGGCGCTCCTATTGATACTCCAGCAATTGATTCTTTGTTTTCTGAAGGTTTAACATTAGATAGATTTTATACAACGCCAATATGCAGTCCAACTAGAGCAGCTTTAATGACAGGGCGTGACCCGTTGAGATTAGGAATCTCATACTCTGTTGTGATGCCGTGGATGAATAATGGAGTCCACCCAGATGAGCATTTTATGCCAGAATCATTCAGAGCGGCTGGCTATCAAACTGCCATGGTCGGAAAGTGGCACCTCGGGCATTCTCAAGAAATATTTCATCCGAATGCTAGAGGTTTCGATGATTTTTATGGCCACATGCATACAGAAGTAGGGTACTTTCCTCCATTTGCAAACCAAGGCGGCATAGACTTTCAACGCAATGGTGAAACTATTTCTGATGAGGGTTATGAAACATTTCTGTTAGCAGATGAGGCTTCCAGATGGATTGCAGCAAGAGACAAAGACAAACCTTTTTTTCTGTACATGCCATTTATTGCTCCTCATACTCCTTTAGAAGCTCCAGATGATCTTGTTGAAAAATATAAGGACTTAGAGGATACAAGAAAGCTTACAAGAAGTACTGCAATTGATCGTACTAGAACATTGGGGGGTTTTCTTCCCAGTGCAAGACCCATTTACGCAGCTGTTGTGGACGGATTAGATCAAGCAATAGGCAAAGTTTTAGACACTGTAGTAAATGAAGGCATTGAAGAAGAGACCATAATATTATTTAGTAGTGATAATGGCGGCGCTGCATATGCTGGAGGCGGCGCTGATAACTTCCCACTTCGTGGAGGTAAAGGAGACACATATGAGGGAGGAATCAGAGTAATAGCTGCCGTAAAGTGGAAAAGCAAGCTGGAAGCAGGAAAAAAATTTGAATCAATAATGACTGTAATGGATGTTTTTCCTACTCTTGCAAGTGCTTCAGGAGTTCCTATGTTGAATACAAAAGAAATTTGGGGAAGAGATATGTGGCCGGCTATAAAAGATGGAAAAAAAGTTAAGCTCGATAAAGAAGTTTATTTTGCCTCTGAGACTCCCAATTATGGAGAATTTCATACAACAGTTTTTAATGATAAATGGAAATTAGTTCAAGTTATAACAAGTTCATTATTAGAGATTAATGTAGAAAATAAATTATTTGATATTAGTGCTGATCCAAATGAATATAATAATCTTGCGGAAGAATATCCAAAATTAGTCGAAATAATGGCTAATAACATTAGAGAGTGGCGAGCACTTCATCCCATATCAGGCATAAGAGCTCAATTAGTTCCACCTCCCGGATGGAGGGCTCCAAAAGATTGGACAAGTTACACCATCCCCATCGAAGATCTGCAAGAAGATGCATCTCTAGGTTTTGGTGCGCATGCTCATCAGATTTTAGACTATTTAATAAAAGATCATGGAAGAATTATTTATGATTGCCAGCCTGGAGATTGGGAGCGTGGAAAATGCAAGGCTCCAGAATTACCAAAAACTCATCAACACTAATGAAGCAACTTATTCTAATTTCTTTCATTTGCCTCTGTTTTAATCTTTTTGCCCGACAAATAGAAGAAATAACTTTTTCTTACTGGGATAAACCAGATTCACAAATCTATTATTCAATGCCAGAGACCATTGATTCGAATACAAAAATTATTTTTATTATGCATGGAGCTTCTAGAGGCGCAGAGAAATATCTAAATGATTGGCTTCCGTTAGCTCAAAATAGAAATGTTGTGCTCATAGCGCCAGAATTTTCAAAAGAATCCTATCCTGAGTATGTGTATTTAATGATGAGTACAGAGCGAGGCAAGCTCTTAAAAGAGCAATCACTTTATTTAACAGACTCTCTGGGGCTTTTGTTTGATTATTTTAAAGCTAAGTTAAAACTAACAACCAAAACTTTCAGGCTTTATGGCCATTCTGGAGGGTCTCAATTTGTTCACAGGTATCTATTATTGAGCGATGAAACAAGAATTGAAAAAGCAGCTATGGCAAATGCTGGTTTTTATACATTTGCAGATGATCAAATTGCTTACCCATTTGGCATTAAAAATATGAATGTATCCAATGAAAGACTTGAGTGGGTTCTCAGACTAAAGGGTGGGGTCTTTTTAGGTGATGCTGATAATGATCCTAAGCATCATTCCTTACCGTCTATGCGCAAAGCAAAAAAACAAGGCAAGCATAGGCTAGAACGAGGCACAAATTTTTTTAATGATCTAATAAAACTTGGAGTAGAAAAAGATCTTCCATTTCGATGGAGATATCAGACTGTTCCAGATATTGCTCATGATAATGCTGGTATGAGCTTAGCTGCATCTGAGTTTTTACTGGAAGATCTTTAGGCAGTATTCCGATCAATAAATGCGTCAGCTGCCTTATAAATTTTAATCTTTCTATCTTCATTCATTCTATCAAGGGACTTTAGCATCAATCCTAGCCTGGGATTTTTAGCAAAAAACTCTCTATTATTTTCTATGAATCTCCAATAGAGACCATCCACTGCATCACACCATTCACCTTTTTTATAGTTTGACATTCTGAGCATGTAACTTGATCCACAAATATAGGGTTTAGTTGAAAATATTCCACCATCAGCATATGTGCCCATTCCATATACATTTGGAACCATAACCCAGTCTGCGGAGTCGACGTACATTTCCATAAACCATTTATAAATTTCATTTGGCTTGATATTTGATAGATTCATTAAATTAGAAATTATCATCAACCTATTAATATGATGCGTATAGCCAGTATCTGCAGATTCTTTAATTGCATCATCAAGTAATGGAATACCAGTTTTGCCTGAATACCAATTTTCGTTGAGACTATTACTGTGAGACCAAAAGTTCATTTCTTTGTATTGGGGCATATTCTGCCAATAGACACCTCTTATGAACTCTCTCCAACCAAGAATTTGTCTGACAAACCCTTCTAAAGCATTGATCGGTATTTCATGCTCTTTTTTATTGAAGTGACTGATAGCATCAACTATGCATTCCATTGGATCTAGTAACCCAGAATTTATATATGGGGATAGCAATGAGTGAAAGAGAGTGGTATTTTCTTTATCGATTGCATCTTGAAAATCACCAAATGATCGAAAATAATTATCTAAAAAATTCTTCAATTGTTTCCTAGCTGAAGCATGAGTAACTGCCCAGTTAAAATTTTCTAAATTTCCTGGCGAATCTGGAAAGCAATTTTCAACTTCAACCATTGTAGATATTGTTATTTCATCAGATTTAAGTTTTTGCCTAGGTTTTGGAAGTTCCTTTAATTTTGAGATGCTTTTTTGGTTTTCTTTATCAAAATTCCACTTACCACCTAATGGCTTATTATCTTCCATAAGAAGGCTATATTTTTTCCTTAGCCAGCGATAATAGTATTCTTGAACAAGTGATTTTTTATCTTTCGACCATTCCGAAAATCCATCGATTGAGTCAATAAACTTTCTATCTGGATGAATTTTTAACTCTACATTATGCTTTGAACCAAAGAACATAAGTTGAGTTAGGATCCCGTGATCGCTGGGCTGTGTTACATGTAGAAAATCAAATTCAATTTTATTATGTAGAGCCTCTAATTCATGCATCAAATCAATATTTCTATCTTTAGAAATCTTGATATGGATAATGTTTTTAAAATTTTTTTCTAACTCTTTTTTCCAATGTCGCAATGCTGAAATCAATAAAACTATTTTATGTTTGTGATGATGAAGTTGATAAAATGTATCGCAAGGTTCATATAGTAATAATGGATCAGATTTATTAATGCTCTTAAGCACTTCATTATTTGAAGATAAATCATCAGGTAGAATTAATCCTATTTGTTTCATATTTGTGTTTCAGTTAAAAATTTTCCTAATTCATTTCCAGAAATGAATGCAGATTCAACACGTGGCGATATATTCCAGTCTCCAATTGCAAATGCGTTATCAGAGATAGATGTAAATTTTTTTTCAAGATCTGATCTTTTGCATAAAGCAAATTTCCATTTAAAAATACCACAATGAATGATTGTATATTTGCCCTTAATTATATTCTTAACAGCATCATCACATCTAGCTTCAAGTGATTTATCGGATAGGTCATACATATCTAAACTTGTTTGAGGCGAAAACTGTAAAACCCAGGTTTCATTATCCTCGGCATTATAAAATTTACTTGATCCAAGCCATGAAATATCTTGATTAATATTTTTATATGCATTGTGTTCATTATTAGTTTGTCCATTAAAAATCATTCCCATCGATATACATGGATCGAATTTTGCATCATGTGCTATTTCAGTATCGAATATTTCTTGTGCTTGAGGAAGAGGGAGGCTTGAAATGACTATGTCATATGACTCCATATATCCTGATTCAAAATGTACTAATTTTTTTTTCTCATCTACCCTTATCGCTCTTTGATTAAAGTGCATATTTAATACCTGATTATAATTTTTAAGAAGAGAATGCATGCCATTAACCCCAACAAAGTAGTTTTGAGTGTTAATGCAAGAGTTAGTCTTCATGTCAAAAAATGATCCTAAAAAAAATTTAGCATCATTTTGTATTAAAAAATTTTGAAAAGAACTCGATTGAGCAGAGCAATATTGCGCTCCATAATGAAATAATCCTTTGGGAGTATTTTTAGCACAAAGTCTTCCGCCTACACCTCTTGATTTTTCAAAAATCTGCACATCAAACTTATCATGCAGACTATGTGCACAAGCAACTCCACTCATTCCAGCTCCCAAGATAATTATCTTAGGCTTACTATTCATTTTTATGAATTCTGCTTGTAAATGACCCCATCTTTCATCACAAAACTTACATTCTTAACAGTTGATATATCCTTAATTGGATTGTTTTGAACAGCAATAATATCTGCAAGCATTCCAGGTTTTATTTGACCTAATCTATCCTCTACCCTCAGCAACTTAGCTGTCTCAATTGTTGCGCTTTTTAATGCATCTTTATTGGACATGCCTGCATCTGTCATGAGAATAAACTCTTGCCAATTATCACCATGTGCTGAAACGCCTGAATCTGTACCAAATGCAATTTTAACTCCAGCTTTGTATGCCTTCGCAAAGGTTGATTGTATCTGGGGTCCAATTTTTTCAGCCTTAGGCTTTACAAGTGCTGGAAAAAAATTCGGAATCTTAGCTTTTTTTGCAACCCAATCACCAGCCATGATGGTAGGAACATAGTAGGTGCCTCTTGCTTTCATCAAATCCATCACCTCTTGATCCATATAAGTTCCATGCTCTATTGAATTAATGCCTGCGATTACAGCTCTCTTCATGCCTTCTTTTCCATGCGCATGAGCTGCAGTCCATAACCCATAATCATTTGCTGTTGCAATGATGGCAATGAGTTCTGCATTAGTAAACTGAGGATTTTCTCCAGATTTAGCAACACTTAAAACGCCTCCAGTTGCAGTAATTTTTATCCCATCTGTTCCATCTTTGTATCTTTGTCTGACAGCTTTTATAGCCTCTTCTGGGCTATCAATAACTCCTTCCTCTGGAGTGGGAGGTGAATAATTATCCTTTGGCATGCCATTAGTTGGATCACCATGACCACCAGTAGTTGCAATGGTTTTGCCTGATGTAAAAATTCTTGGACCGACTGCTAGGCCATTTCTGATTGCTTCTCTTAATGAAATAGTTTCCATGCCACCATCACCTAGATTTCTAACAGATGTAAATCCAGCCATCAAAGTTTTTGAGGCTGCATTTGCAGCAAAAAGTACTCTGTACTCTGGCTCAATCTTAGATTCCCTTTCTGCTTTTGGAACATACTCTTGTGCCAAATGCACATGCATGTCCATAAATCCTGGCAAAACAAATGATTGCTTTAAATCAATTACCTCGTCATCTTTTTTTGGATTTGCATAACCCTTGGTGACTTCAGATATTTTATTGCCAACAACCCTGATGGTCATGGCTTTAGAAATATCCCCACTGTTTGTGTCTATCAAGTTTCCAACATGCAAAAGAATGTCAGCATTAATAAAATTAGATATTGACAGAATGAAGATTAAGACAATTTTTTTCATATTTTTCATTTTTGAATATTGTTGATACTAAACAATACTATCTTTATCAATGGATGTTAATTATTTTTGAATTTAGCTCTTGTCCATTTTTATCATGAATTGAGACTGTAATTTTATTTTTGCTAGGTTCAATATTTAGAAGTCCATAGTTTTTCATTGGGTATGTTTTTCCAATCAACAGGGGATCAGTTTCTTTTCCCTTTGAAGCAGATTTATTAAGAGAAGAGGCTGTAATTTCAAGAAAATTTTTATTTTGGTAAATACCGGATTTATGTCTATCACCGGTTACTGCGATAATTGTTTTGTCTTTGGAAGCGTTTGCTAATTTTTCAAGCAATCTTATTCGTTCAAGGGGAAAGTTATCCCATTTTTCATAGGGATGATTGGTAGCTAAAATTTGAATCGACGAAAGAATTATAATTACATCTGCAATGGAATTAGAGATTGATGCTTCTAACCAAGCCCATTGATCTTGACCAAGAATGGTTGCTTTAGAATCATTATTTTGTACATAAGCATTTTTTTTCCTCTTAAGTTTTGATCTGAAGTATCTTGTATCTAAACCGATTATCTCAACCTTAGTCCCCTCGATTTCTTTGATCTGTTTAAAATAAATGCCCTCTCTATTTCTTCTTGGATCTGCTTGAGGGATATTCCAAAAATTTAAAAACATTTTTTCAGCATCTTTTTTATAAGGATAATCTCCGCCTCCATCATTAAGACCAAAATCATGATCATCCCAAATTGCTAATATCTCCTTTTCATCCATCAGCCAATTAGGCAATCTTTTTTTTTGAATTTGATAGGCTCTTTCCATCTTTAATAATTTCCCATTCGGCAAATCTCCATAAACATTATCTCCAAGAAATATAAAGCCATCTAATTCTTCTTTTTTAATAGAGGACCAGATACTTTGTTCCCGATCTTGATCTAGACAAGAGCCAAGGCCGAATTTGTACCCATAAACCTCTGTGGAGGCAATTAAAAATAAGCACAAAGATATAATTGGTATGCAAGTATAATTTTTCATAATATTATTATCTCATTGTTAAAATATTTTAAATCAAAGCTGAAATCCTATATTAAATTTATATGTATTATTCTTCTTGTAGGTTGTGACGGTAATTCCAAAAACTCTAATTTAGAATTAAGTAACTTTATTAAACTAGAATATTCATCCAAAGAGTCTTCCTTTAATTGTATGTTAGTAGAGGGACAAACACTAAATTCTGTAGAGCGATTCATTCCAAAGTTTATAAATAGTTTTGAACAAATGCGAGATAGTTCAGAGGAACTATATTTTTTATTTCCAGTTAAAGAAGAAACAACAGAAACCCAATCTTTTGATCTCTTACTAAAACATAGTGAGCCTTCTTCTTTGGATAAATTTAATCTTACTCTTGCTGCATTGGGTTTTAATGAAATTGCAACTTGTATCGATTCTTCCGTTTCAAGTAACTCCTTAAGGCTAACCAATCAAATAAATTCTAATTCTCCCGTGATTTCTGAAATATTACAGTGCGAATATGTTGATGGATTTAATTATGCAACAATGAAACTTGTTCTTGAGCAATTTACAGACGCACTGATAAAAAATAATTCACCTGTAGATGTAATTTATTCCGAGCAAGAAGGCTTGAATAATAATTTTAAATGGACCAATATATTTTTATCTCTTGAGTCTAGGCGAGATTTTGTAGAATCATGGCAGGCATTAGAGATTAGTAAAGAAATCCAAGAATTGTTATTAGAGCAATCAATCTGTCAATCATCTAAGACTTATCGTCAATATAAAGTTTTGTAGTCTAAAAGTGAGACATTTCGTCGGCAATTTTCTTCACTCCATTACTGACAGTATCAACAAAAATAAACGGGAAGAGGCCGTGGATTATTCCTATCATGCCAAGCACAATGAGAATTATTGATACTTTGATAACTCTAACTCCATGAGAGGCGAAGTTAACGTTTGCTTTTTTGAGGTGATTGAAATCAAATATCATAACCAATTTTAAACTAATTGAATAAAAATGTTTATGAAAATCTAAAAGAGTATTTAATTCTATTAAGATTAATACAAAGATGGTGTAATATACGATCACTTCACCAGCGGCATTAGTATAATGGCTAGTATATCTGCCTTCCAAGCAGATGGTCCGAGTTCGAATCTCGGATGCCGCACCAATTTTTAATTATGGAATGGATTTACGATAAAAGTAATTAAAAAAAGAGTACTTAAAAAAAAGAGAGACTAACCTCTCTTTTTTTTAATATAAGATTTTTTATCGAACTCAAATGCTAAAATATAGCAATGTTTATTAAAAGCGTTTCATCGCCCATTGGTTTCTTCGATGCTTTTTATAGCGACAAAGGGCTTAGAAAATTATCCTTTCTCGGTCGGAATCAATCTAGGCATCCAAGTGATTTAAAATTACAAAAAAGTATAAACGGTTTTTTTTCTTTAAAGGGTCTGAAATCTTTGCCGCCAATTGATCTTCAGGGTACAGATTTTCAATTATTAGTTTGGGATGCTTTATGCTCTATACCACGAGGAAGAACAGCGTCATATTTAGCGATAGCAAAAGAAATTGGTTCGCCAAATGCTTCAAGAGCAGTAGGTACCGCATGCAAATTGAATCCAATCCCTCTGTTTATTCCATGTCATAGAGTGATCAAGCAAGACCAATCTGTTGGGCAATTTGCATTAGGTGCTCATAACAAAAAATACTTGCTGAATATGGAGGGTGTCTAAATATGATTATCTATGAGAGTATTATTGAATGCCTAAATAGAGAATTTGTTGTAGAGCATTTATTCTTAGAGAATGAGAGCTCTATGCATAATGTTCCTCCTGAGTCTGAATCTCACTTTAAACTTGTTATTGTTTCAAACAATTTTAATGACATGTCAAAAGTTCAGAGGCATCAAGCTGTATACTCCGCATTAAATAATGTGATGAATAAAATTCATGCATTATCAATTCAAGCATTTACAATCGATGAATTTAAAAATAATCCAGTGATATTAGAATCACCAGATTGTTCTAAAAAATAATTTTAGTATGAAGAAGATTTTCCAATTTATTTTAAAAAAACCACTGGTTGTAATGGTTTTTATAGTTGCTATTTTCTTCTCAGCTGCAATGGGTCTTAAGAACTTTAAGCTTGATGCATCATCTGATGCTTTGGTTATAGAAGGGGATGAAGCCTTCAAAATTTATAGAGAAACAGGTGAAATATTTGGCAACTCAGATTTCTTAATTATTACCTTTACTCCAGAATCTGATTTATTTTCATCTGAATCCTTAGAAACTATAAAAAATCTTGGTACTGCGCTTGAAAAACTTCCCACCGTTGATTCTGTTTTAACCATTCTGGATGCTCCAATCTTTTTCCAGCCAAAAGTCCCACTTGCTGATTTGATGGATAATCTAAAAACTCTTGAAACTGAAGGTATCGATCTTAATTCTGCCAAAGAAGAAATCTTAAATAACCCAGTTTACTCAGAACTTATTATTAGCCCCTCTGGCAATACCACTGCTATACAGATTACTTTGCGCGAAAACCCTTTGTATAGAGATTTAATTAATAAAAGATACACTTTACTAAGTTTAAACGGTCTTTCATCCACTCAGAATTCAGACCTTCGAGGAATTAATCAGCAGATTTCTCAGATCAATGATGAAGAAGCAATTCAACGAGCAGATTTAATCGCTAAAGTTAGACAGGTTCTAAAAGAAAATAGTGATAAAGGAACATTATTTTTAGGTGGTGCATCTATGATAGCCACAGACATGATGAGTTTTATTAAATCAGATTTAGCTATTTTTGGTGGAGGTGTTGCGATAGTTTTCTGTTTAATGCTGTATATATTTTTTCAAAATATTTGGTTTGTAATTCTTCCACTAAGCAATGCATTCGTTACAACAGCTTTTACAGCCAGTGTTCTCGGATTAATGGATTGGAAGATAAGCGTTATTTCTTCTAATTTTATTGCTCTTTTGTTGATTCTAACTATTTCATTAACTGTTCATATACTGGTTAGGTTTACTGAGATCTCACGTGATACAGATTCTGTTGATGAAGCTATTTATAAGACCCTAGATCAAATGCTTATGCCTTGTTTATTGGCAGCACTAACTACTGCGATAGCTTTTCTTTCATTGATTATGGGTGACATAAAACCTGTTATTGAATTTGGCAAGATGATGTCAGTTGGAATGTTTTTTGCGTTTATTTTTACATTTACCTTTTTGCCAAGCGCCATGAAACTTGCAATTAAATCAACAACCACCCATTCACAAGAATTCATAAATAAAATACCTATGAGATTGGGTATGTTTACGATAAATAAAGGAAAGCAGATTAGTGTCTTTTTTCTTATTGTTGCTGTTTCTATGATTTATGGAATTTCAAAACTTGAGGTTGAAAACAGATTCATAGATTATTTTTCCCCTGAAACAGAAATATATCAGGGTATGTTGTTGCTAGATCAAGAATTAGGCGGCACCGCAACATTAGATATTATGATTGATCAACCACCTGAAGAAATTTTTGATGAATCAGAATTTGATGGAGACGACTTATTTGAAGATGACTTATTCGAAGATGAATCAAGCGATGCATCTGGCTATTGGTGGAACGCATCATCTTTAGGTAAGCTTGAAGAAATCCATGACTACTTAGATGATATTCCCGAAATGGGTAAGGTTTTGAGCGTGGCTAGCGGAATAAAATTAGCTAGAATGATTAATGATGATAATGACTTAAATGATCTAGAGTTAGCCTTATTGCGATCAGTATTACCAGAAGATATTAAAGAAACTTTACTCTATTCTTATATAAACAAAGATGATTCAAAAGTAAGGATTTCTGCTAGAGTTCTTGAATCTGCCGAAACATTAAATAGAAATGAGCTACTTAAAAAAATTAACTATGATCTAGTTAATAAATTTAACCTAGAAAAAGATCAATTTCAGGTTACCGGCTTAGCTGTTCTATATAACAATATGCTCCAATCTTTATTTTCATCACAGATTAAATCTTTGGGATTGGTTTTCGCTGCAATTGGTTTAATGTTATTGATGATTTTTAGATCAATAAAAATAACATTAATTGCACTAATTCCAAATTTAATAACAGCAGGTTCTGTGTTGGGCTTATTAGGAATTTTAAGTATTCCATTAGATATCATGACAATTACTGTAGCTGCAATAAGTGTTGGCATGGCAGTAGATAACACAATTCATTATCTTTATAGGTATAAAACCGAGGTTGAAAACAAAAATATAACCAACGATCAAAGAGTCCTCAACTCCCATGACTCAGTTGGAAGAGCTGTTTTTTATACAGCAATAACAATAGCAGCAGGATTTTCTATTTTTGCTCTATCAAATTTCACACCGACCGTTCTATTTGGCCTATTTACAGCCTTTGCCTTGATAGTTTCTTTTTTTGCATCATTAACTTTGTTACCATTTCTACTGAAATTTTTTAATGCTTTTTCAACACAGGAGTTATAGATGGCTGGACCTTTGAATGGAATTACTCTTGTAGAATTTGCTGGCATTGGTCCTGGACCCTTCTGTGGAATGATTCTGGCTGATTTAGGAGCTGAAGTTATTAGAATTGATAGATCCTCACAACATGGACATGGCAACACAATTGATTTTCAGCATAGGTCTAAATCATCATTGACAGCAGATTTAAAAAATACAGAAACCATTGCTGAGATTAAAAAACTTCTGCAAAGTGTAGATGGATTGATTGAGGGTTTTAGACCAGGTGTTATGGAGCGTTTAGGATTGGGCCCTGATGAATGTTTAAAGATAAATCCAAATCTTGTTTATGGCAGGATGACGGGTTGGGGGCAAGAAGGTCCATTAGCTAAAACTGCTGGCCATGATATAAATTATATTGCATTGACTGGCGCTCTTGAGTCAATGGGAAGAAAAGGACAAACTCCACCACCTCCCTTGAATTTGGTTGGTGACTTTGGCGGAGGCGGCATGTTTCTGGCCTTAGGAATCGTTTCTGCTTTGCTGAATATTAAACAAGGTGGAAAAGGGCAGGTTGTAGATGCAGCAATGGTTGACGGCGCCTCTGTGCTGATGTCAATGTTTTATGCTTTTAAGGCTTCTGGTTTTTGGTTAGAGGAAAGAGAGTCCAATTTGCTTGACGGAGCTGCACATTTTTATGATACCTATGAATGTGCTGATGAAAAATTTCTTGCAGTTGGCTCAATTGAACCACAATTTTATTCAGTCCTTTTAGAAAAACTAGAAATTTCAGATCCAAAATTTCAAGATCAGCACAATAAAGAATTATGGCCAGAGCTTAAAGCCATCATCGGAGCCAAGATAAAGGAAAAGACTCGTGATGAATGGGCAGATATTTTTGATGGATCTGATGCATGTGTTGCACCAGTGCTTAGCTTGTCTGAGGCGCCGGACCATCATCACATGAAAGCTAGAAATTCATTTATCGAAGTAGATGGTGTCATTCAACCAGCCCCGGCACCTAGATTCTCAGATACAAACTCGCAGATCAAACATTCTTCTGTAAAAGCGGGAGCAAATAATGATGAAATCTGTACTAAATATAATCTAGATAGGTCTTGCTTTAGCTAAAAAATTTAATGGCATTGTTGTGTGTTGCTAATTTTAATTCTTCCACTTCAATATCCATAAGCCCAGCTATCTCATTTGCAATATGAGGAAGGTATTTAGGCTCATTGATATTTTTTTTAGGCTTATCAGGAAGGTTTTTAGGAATAAGATATGGACAGTCAGTTTCTATCATCATCCTATCAAGAGGAATATTTTTAATAGATTTACGTAGTTCAACATTTCTCTTTGCATCACAGATCCAACCAGTAAGACCGATATAAGCACCTAGATCCAAATAATCATTTAATTCTTCTTGTGTGCCAGTAAAACAATGCACTACAAATTTAGGAAAGTTATTTTGATTTTCTCTTATGATATTTATGAAATCTTCATGTGAATCCCTTTGATGAAGATAAAGAGGTAGGCTTAGTTCCTTGGCAATTTCTATATGCATTTTGAAGGATTTTCTTTGAACATCTGGTGGAGAAATATTTCTAAAATAATCCAATCCAGTCTCTCCAATAACATTTGGCTTGATTGAGCATAACTTTGTAAGGAGATCATTATAATTTATGTCAAGTATTTCAGTTGCATGATGGGGATGAATGCCTGCTGATATAAAGTATTTTTCCGGCGTATTATTTTGGATCGCTTTAATAGAATTAAGGTCAGCTAAACTTGCACAAAGCAAAACAAATTTCTCCACGCCTTTTTGCTCTGCATTATTTATTACTTCATCTAAATTATGCTTAAAAGATTCATGTGTAAAATTACAAGCAATGTCTATAAATCCAGCCATTTTTAATTTCTATCAATTACAATAATGATGTAATTATCTATCAATATGAACCATTTTGAACAATTTCAAGCAGCTTTAGATCTGACGAAGGTTTCAGATACAGTTTTTTCATTTACGCCCAACTCAAAATATTTTGTTGGTAACACTCCTCATGGAGGATATCTCCTTGCGTTAATGAATAAAGCGATGACTAAAGTTCTTCCTCATCCAAGCGCCATTAATTCAAATATATATTATCTAGATAGAACTGAACCCGAGCCTGCAGAACTTCATGTGGAAGTAATTAGAACCTCAAAAGGCTCTTCAATGGGACAGGTTAAATTAATTCAGAATGAAAAAATAACATGCTTATACTCGTCCTTGTGTTCTGATTTTCATTACATGAAAGGCCATTCAGGTCTAACCACGCCACTTCCTGAAATCGTGAATTCTGTTTCAAAGGATAATTTTAAAGTAATGAATTATGAGAACTTTAAATTAGGCTCAACCCCATCATTTATTCAGCAATTAGATATGCTAGTTCACCCAAATCATGCATGGTGGGATAGAGAAATTTCGACCGATGATGCCGAAGCTAGATGCTCTGCCTACCTGGAATTGCAAGGCGGAGTTGCTGACACATTTGTTCTTTCATATTTATCAGACATTTTGCCACCTGTTGTTCAAAATAAATATGGCCCTTTGGGTTGGGTCCCCACACTTGCATTGACGTGCAATATTCGTCAATTACCTCAAACAAATCAATTATTTATTGATGGTCTTGCAAAAGACATTAGTAACGGATATTTTAAGCAAGATTGTAATATATGGGATATGAATGGAAAT
>MDSW01189786.1_pt1 | contig 22796 bp, 18 predicted proteins | sample 811171 | NCBI WGS metagenome assembly MDSW01 (sample SAMN05326641, study PRJNA326480) | marine metagenome | isolation source: seawater | place: Atlantic Ocean: North West | collected 2012 | reverse complement strand
TCAACATTGAATATTTTTTTAACGAGTGATTTACTTCCTTCTGATTTCATTGCTCTTGTTGAAACATCCAAAAGATTAGTTGCTGCTTCTTTGAAAGCTTCATCATTCCCATTCTCCACAACAATGCCTGCATTATTAGCATTTATAATTTCAATGATGTCATTATTAGGATTTACAGAGCCAAGAATGGGTATACCCATTCTTGAGTAATTTAATATCTTGCCTGGAATATTGTGCCCTTTATTATTTTTGTTCAGCGTTATCAATCCAATGTCAATCTCAGAGATGTAATCCATAAAAATCTCATGAGGAACTCCTTCAGCAAATACTATTATATCTTCTAGACCCTTCTCTCTAATAAGATCTGAAATTTTATTTCTCTCTGTTCCATGTCCCAAAATTACGAATGCAATATTTTCAACTTCCCTCATTTTATCAGCTAACCTTATGATATTTTGAACATCCTGTGCAATGCCAATATTGCCTCCATAGAAAAAGATTATTCTGTTCTCTAGTTGGTATTTCTCTCTTAATGATTCTTTCTTTATATGCTTTGTGCTTATTTCACTAACCCAGTTGAATAATAGTTCAGTCTTATGCGAATGATTAGGGTGTCTAAGGTTAAACTGCTTTAGTATTGACGGTGCCTCTAAACCAATTATTGAAGCTGACTTGTAGTTTAATTCTTCAAAGAATTTAAAAAAAATATGTACTAACCCATTTTCCTTTATTAACCCAACTTCAACAGCCCATTGAGGAAATATGTCTCTTAAGATTAGATAATTCCTAATCTTATATTTTTTTTGAAGAAATGTTAGATAGGGCCCATAGAATATTGTTGGAGATAAACATATAAGATAGTCTGGCGGTTGCTTCTTCACAAATTTTCTAAGGCAAATATATGAAGTGCATGAAAGAATCATCTCACTAAGTGCTCTCAAAAATCTGTTTGATACCTTTGTATCGGGGCTCCAAAAAAAAACAACTTTCTGATCATTTATAATCTTTACCTCATAAGGATATTTAATATCAGGATCTGGAACAATTATAAATACTTCATTTTCGTATTGTGTTATCTGATCAGCTAGTTCGCTAATTAACTGAGCAGAAACACGTTGGCTTTTTGGATAGTAATATTCTAAGAAGATATATATTCTTTTCTTCATCTTTTAATTGATTTTATAGTGGGTATAGTCTGACTTTCTTGAAATTATATCTTGAACCATTTTTTTAATAATTACCTCATAAGTTACCTCAGTCTGATAGAAAAAATTGCTTGTATTAATGAGACCTTTATTATGAGATGGTCCGTCAGTCTTTATAATCTTCATGTTTTTCTTTGTGATTTGATTTATAAGCTCAAGTAATTGATATTTTGATATTGGGTTATTTGTTGTTAAATTCCTGAGCCCAGTTATTTCATTCTCAATAGACCATATTATTGATCTTGCTAATTCTAATGTTGTAACTCCAGACCAGAAAGATTTTGTATAACCAAAAACTTCATTACTCTGGTGCATGAACCAGTGAAATAACTCTAATCCATCTGAGTATAGATCTGGACCAATTACAGAAGTCCTGATGGTAAGATTATTATCATCACTGATTTCACTAATTGCTTTTGTTTTTCCATAGATATTTGTTGCGTCTGTCTCAGCATATTCTTTATAAGGACCATGCCTTCCTGAAAAAACACAGTCGGTCGATATTTGTATGATCTTAAATTTTAACTCATTTGAGATTTCTTTAAGGAAAAGAGGAAGTAAAGCATTTAATCTTAATGCATCTATTGGATTTCTATCTGAATCCTCTATCAAAAGACCAGAGCAATTAATTACATATTCAGGCTTAATCCTCTTAAGTAATTTTTTGAAACTATCTAAGTCTCTTAAATCTTGAATGATAGTATCTGAGTTTAATGATCTTCTTGATAAGCCATGAATTTCAAAAGATGTTTCTTCTGTGAAAACTTGATAAACCTTATGGCCAATCATGCCAGTGACACCAAGAACTAGTACTCTGGACATTAACTAAACTTCTTCCAAGTTTCCCTGTTTATATAGTGATAGTAAGAAAGAATTATTCTGAGTACTTTCATTGAGACATTATCAACATCATAATCTTTTATAATTTTGTGGGTTTTACCCTTTGCAGTTACAACGCCTATAGCATTCAAAATATTATTGCTATCTAATCCTGACATAACTAATGTTCCCTCATCCATTCCCTCAGGTCTTTCATGAGCTTGTCTGATTGTGATTGCTGGTATTCCAAATATTGATGATTCTTCTGAGATGGTTCCACTATCTGACACCATGCAAAAAGAATTCATTTGAAGCTTATTAAAATCATGGAAGCCATAGGGTTTTGAATACTTAATAAGCTTATTCTTATTTTCATAACCCTGCTCTTTCATTTTCTTTCTAGTTCTTGGATGAGTAGACACAATTATAGGAAATTTATATGTCTCAGCTAAAACATCTAAAGATTTGATTAAATTATCGAAGTTAACCTTGGAATCAACATTTTCTTCCCTATGGATGCTTACCAAAAAATATTTTTTCTTTTCAAGTCCAATCTCCTCGAGTATTTTTGATTTTTCAATACCCTTCATATTTGCCTGAATAACTTCCTTCATTGGCGAACCAGTCTTTATTATCCTGTCTGCCGAAATTCCTTCTTGAATTAAATATGTTCTTGCTTGCTCAGAAAGAGGCATATTTATGTCACTTAAGTGATCTACAATCTTTCTGTTAATTTCCTCTGGAACTCTGAGGTCAAAACATCTATTTCCTGCTTCCATATGGAAAATTGGCACTTTCCTACGTTTTGCCGGTATTACGCAAAGACAACTATTCGTATCACCATATATCAATAGCGCATCTGGCTTAATTTTCTCAATGAGTTTATCTGATTTTGCAATTATGTCTCCAATTGTTTCAGAGGCAGTCCCCTTTATAGCCTCAAGAAAATGATCAGGTTTTCTTAGACCAAGATCATCAAAAAATACTTCATTGAGCTCGTAATCATAGTTCTGGCCTGTATGAGCTAAAACGTGATCTGAGTGCTGGTCAAGCAACTTTATTACTTCACTAAGCTTTATGATCTCTGGTCTTGTACCAACAATTGTTAAAACTTTTATTTTTTTCATGATTTATATAGAGGGAGTTTTTTTAGTAATTTTATCATTCCATCTTTATCGAGTCTTTCGGTATTATCTGAACTATACTCTTCAATTGAGGGAGTTTCCTTAACTCCTACTTCAAAATATTTCTCATAATTTAAGTCTCTTTCGTCAACAGGTATTCTAAAATATCTTTCCTCATCCCTGGCTACAAACATTTCTTCTCTGCTACAAAGAACTTCATGAGATTTTTCTCCATGCCTAGTTCCAATTTCCTTAATCTCATAATCAGGCTGTTCTTTAATACTGAGTATAGCGTTTACTAGATTTTCAATTGTGCTCGCAGGAGATTTTTGAACAAAAATGTCCCCATTATTACCTTCATTGAAGGTATGTATTACCAAGTCGACTGCATCATCCAAAGTCATCATAAATCTAGTCATATCCTTGTCTGTAACCGTAATAGGTTTTCCTTCTGATATTTGCTTGTCAAAAAGAGGTATTACTGAACCTCTTGATGCCATGACATTTCCATACCTTGTAATACATATTTTCATATCTTTCGGTGCATTTCTGGAGGTTGCAAGAATAACTTTTTCCATCATTGCTTTAGAGGTTCCCATAGCATTGATTGGATAAACTGCTTTATCAGTACTCAAACAAATGATTTTTTCTATGTTATTTGCGATTGCTGACTCTAAAATATTATGAGTTCCAAGAATATTTGTTTTAACTGCCTCCAATGGATGAAACTCGCAGGAGGGTACTTGTTTTAGTGCAGCAGCATGAAAAATATAGTCTACGCCACGCATAACATTTGAAAGTGTTCCGGATTCTCTAACATCGCCAAGATAAAACTTTATCTTATTGTTTCGGTATTTCTTCCTCATATCATCTTGCTTTTTCTCATCTCGAGAAAAAATTCTTATTTCTTTGATATCAGAATCAAGGAATCTATTTAAAACTGCATTACCAAATGAGCCCGTTCCTCCTGTTATAAGCAATATCTTGTTCTTAAACAAATCTATCTCCGTATTTCTTGGTATCTAGAATCGATATAATAATCTTTTGAATTCCATAATTATAGGTCGTTTAGGGATCAATTATGTGACTTTTTTAGATATGCTGTGAACCAATCTATGGTCTTAATCAAACCTTTCTCTAAATCATGGTTAGGCTTCCATCCAAAATATTTATTTACTTTCCTGAAATCCATATATTGGCAATGTATTTCACCTGGTGCTTCCTTGCCATTCATTTCAGAGTGGATTCTATTCAGCTCATCAGTGTTACCAACAAGTTCATATATCTTTTCTATTACTTCTTTCACAGATATGGGATTATTAGTTCCAGCATTGAAAACCTCCCCATTTAACCTACTATTTGCTGATAGCTCTTCTCCTATTCTTAAATATAAATCGGCAACATCCTCTGAGAAAATAAAATCTCTAATCATTGAACCATCAGATCTAGGGATAAATTTTGAGTAACCTAAAGCTGACTTAATACCATCTGGTATCAATGCAGAAAAGTTTAATTGACCAGGACCATATATATTGCAAAACCGAGTGACAACAATTGGTAAGTTATAGAGCGAAGAAGCATAGCTTTTAGTGACCATATCTGCACAGGCTTTTGATGTATCATAAGGAAATTCAGGAATGAGTGGATAATCCTCTTGATAAGGCATCTTGTCTTCATCATATGATCCATAGGCCTTGTCACTTGAAGCAACAACTACAGCTTCAATATTATCTGGATATAACCTGACAGCCTCTAGTAAAGAGTATGTGCCTCTGATATTTGTTTCAAATGTCAAAAAAGGGTTAGTTGCTGCTATTCCAACTTCTACTTGAGCCGCTAGATGAAAAATAATATTAATATTCTCCTCAGATATAATCCTATTCATTAGATCACTATCTGTGAGCTCACCCTCAATAAGGACAACATGTTCATTATGACCATCATGAAACAGAAGAGAATTCTGATCAATATTTCTAATTAATCCAAACACATTTGCTCCCGCTTCTATTAATGCTTTTGCCAAGTTACCTCCAATAAAACCATTGATACCTGTCAAAAAGACATTTTTATCTTTCCAAAAATTATTCATCTCTAATCCTTTACTAGTTTGTTGAGCTCTTCCTCAGCTTTACTTAATTCACTTAAATTGTTTATCGTTAAATGCATTTTTTTATGTTTATAAGCAGAAAGTAGACGCTTTCTGGAAGCATCAATCAAGAAATCCTCAAAAGAATCATATTCACTCAACATTTTAATCATTTCATGATCAAAATAGAAATATCCTATATTTATCCATTTTCCAAGCTCCGGCTTTTCCTCAAAAGAAATAACCTGGCTTTCTTTTGATAACTCAACTACTCCAAATTCAGTTTTTAGTGGCCAAACAGTAATTGTTATCGGATTTGAATGAGAGTTATGAAAATTAATTAATTCAGATATATCAACATCAGAAATTGTATCGCCATAGAGAACCATGAAATCATTCTTAATTTCGCTAGCTGAATCCTGAATCCTTTTTATGATGTCAGCATCACCAGAATTGGTAATTTTATAATTAAAGGATGGGTTTATTTCTTTGAGGTAATTCTCAATTTTGTCTGCTTTGTAACCAGTCGCTATTATGAAATTTCCGAGCTGAAATCCCAATAGGTGATCGAAAATATAAGATAATATTGGCTTTTCATTTATATTGATAAGCGGTTTAGGAATTTCTTTAGTGAGTGGTCTTAGTCTCTCGCCCTTGCCGCCACAAAGAATTATGCTAGTTACTTTTTTTCTCATAACTTCAATCTAGTATTAATAGTTTCTCTATAAATGATTTGCCAGAAATTACCTCAGTTTTCTTATTCTGATGACCCAAGAATCTTATTACCGCTCTTGAAATTGACTTTGATGATTTGGGATCAAATGTTTCCTCAGGATCTACTAAGTCCCTCACAAAATCTAGTTCAGAGGCAATAATTGGTATATTCATTTGCATAGCCTCAACTATTGGTAAACCATACGACTCAAAGAAAGAAGGATATATTAAACAATCTGACTGAGAAAAGTAGAACATCAATTCATCTCTGGATAATCTTGGCTTAATGGATATATTTAAGTTATGAAATTTAATCTTTTGTTCGATATAGTCATAGTCATTTGGGAAATTGTCATTATCGATTGTCAAATATAATTTAGGATTTATATCCAAATCTTTTAGCAAAACCCATGCATCAATTAAGGTTAGGTGGTTTTTATATGGCTCAAGGCTAGCAACATAAATAAATCTTGATTTATCTTTTGAATTATTTGATTTGACTTCGTCTATATTCTTATAAGGCCATACTTTAACTATTGGTTCTTCGCTATGCTTATGGATTTTATCAATGCAGTCTGCCATTGACTGCGATTGAACTATCAAATAATCAACATTCTTAATTCCGCGTTTGAATAGGAATCTTTCAATGAGTATTCTAATTTTGGTCTTAAGTGTTAAGCCTGTTAGTGGAAAGCTATCTACGAGAAATCTATTACTCTGTAATAATATAACTTTTGAATTATGACGAGATTGGGGGGGCAGGTTTCCGAAATATATAATAATATCGTCCTTGCACGTAATCTTTTCTATCTTATCAAATACTAATCCCCTTTTTGAAATTGGAATTTTCTCAAATAAAATATTACTAGCAGCAAAATCACTTTCATCGAATCTTGGATCTATATATATATGGAAATTTATATCCAAAAATTGTTTGGCTGCAGCCAGAAAATCTGCGAGTATTGTCTTTCCTCCTCCTATATGGATATTGCTGGCATTAATTACAACTTTCATTAATTCAATCTTCTTAACTTTTTGTTTTCTGTTGCCTTTGATTATCTTCATAATAGGAAATTATCATGATAAAGACAGGCCCGATCATGAATATGTATGATGCTGAGACCATTCCACCAATAAAAAAAGCTATGAACCAACGTTTGAAATCACGCTTCTTCCTAGGGGATAAACTATCAAGTTTATCTATTTGTCTGAATGATTCTATTATCAAATAAAGTATAAAAATTAAACCAATAATGCCTAGCTCAACAAGTATAGTAAATGGGAGAAATCTTGAACCTAGTAACTCGCCTTCACTGACTGGGCTATAATTGAATAAATTTACAAAGTAAGCATCTAAAACTGAATTAAAGCTTCCAATTCCATTCCCGAATAGTGATAAAAGAATGTTCTTATTTAGAGTGACAATGTCGAAGACATAAAGTGCGACTATCCAATCAACAGCTTGCGCATATAAATCCCCACCGACTTCAAGATTTCCAGCTGCAGCTAAAGCGATATAGTTTGTTACTCTAGGAAGGATTATGTCGGCATAAAAGTAAGAAATAATAGCTACAACTGCTAATGAAAACATGAGTATAACTTTCATTTGTTTCGCATACTTAATCTCATTTGAATTTTTTTCTATTAAGAGCACATAAGCAAAAAATGTAATTAGGAATAAAATATAAGTTACTGAACCAGTAAAGAATCCGATGCCAAGCCAAAAAATCCAGATTACTACTTTCATGCTTGTTTTTTTAAATAAGAACTGATACATCAATAGAATCCCAACTAATAAGGCTGCATAATCTCTGGGCTCGCCAAAGAGTGAGTTGGGCCTAAGTATATCAATACCAGCAATCGTAACTACATTCTCTGGGGCCGCCTCCCCAATATGTTCGTACGAGATATTAATTCCAAGTAAAGACAGTATTAATTGAGGTATTGCTAAAGCTACACAAAAGTACCAAAACTTTGAAACATCTCTAAAAATATTAAAATATGACCCCTTGTAAGCAATTGCTTCAATTGAAACTATATAAGAGAAAAATAAGATATAACTCAGCATTGAAAGATAGGTATATACAGTTCTATAAAGTAAGCTAGTATTGGTTAAAAATGCAAAGGCAGTTGAAAAAGTCATATATATCGAAAAATAAAGTATTGCCCTCATAATTGGGCTCTTTGAGAGCTCATAGAAAATTTTTCTATATCCTCTAAAAACAATCATTTTCATTAGAGACAGCAAGGTAAATACTACGAGCGATACTCTAAAAAAAGTTAAGTCTAAACCGGCAATTTTTACTGAAAATATTTTTAGAGGTATAAGTAAAAGCAGAATCTTAGCTATCATTGGACTTATTTTTTTTCATTGCTTTTAAAGCTTAATTTCAATGATCTCAAGATCATCTTTAATCAAACTCTTTAAAAATTTTATTTGTTCTTTTACGTACAAACCGCCACCAATGCCATTTGTTATTATAAATGATGTTCTGAATGTCTTGGTGTTTTGATCCTTTAAAATATAGTAATTCATAATTGAGGTACTCACATTGCCCATGATCACTCTCGGATTAATTGAGTTGATATATATTTCTATAGGATATTTATCCTTAAAAACTTCTATCTTTTTATCTGGTATAGCATTCTCTAATATACTTTCAATCTTTTCTGCAGATTCTTTAGGATGCGGTTTAATAACAATATTTTTGTATTGATAAATTTTTTTTTGACTTATTAATTTACCAATATAAGTTTTTATTTCTTTTGATGAAAGTCTTCCATATCTAAGTACTGCGGGTAGAAAGATTAAAACGTCTGCATTTTCTAGAATAGTCTCCTCTGGCTTATATCCGTCAAGTAAATTCTTTACATGCTGCTTAATTTCAAAAATCTCAGCATTAGATTTACTATGAAGATAAACTCTATCAGCATCCATTGTAGTTATAATGCCAAGCTTTTTGTTCCCGCCAACATTATGCCTAGTAATATTCAGACTAAAGCCAGTGAGTAACTTTGAGATTATTGATTTTGGAATCTGCCTATAAAGTTTTGGCATTGAGTGGGGGAAATAGTTGCCTATCCCATCTTCAATCAATGCAATCTTTCTCCAAGGAACTTGAAATTGCCTTCTAATAATCTCGAAGCCAAAGTCAGTATCATAGTGTGAATATAGAAAATCAATTGATGTAATGTACTGAGAGAAAAAATTGCGTGCATCATTATAATTATTTATATATCCAGATAGGTAACTAATTTTTAAATGTGAACAATCAATTATAGGTATGCCCTGATCCATAAAATCAACTGGTAAAGCTAAATCTATAGAGCTACTGCCAAACCAAAAAATTATACTTTTATCTTTTACTTTGAATAATTCTATAGTCGAAAAAGAATATATTAAATGTAGAGCACTAGATGCTATAAAAACATTTTTATAAGATTCTTTTTTAAACCGAGTTCGCATTTTTGGATGCTTGATAGCTATATTTCTACTCGAAATAATCCTCTTTAAGAGGCTCAAGAGCAGCAATGTCTCTTTTTGCTTTTTTATTGATAACCTTATTTGTATCCCAAGCAGATATACCTTCATCAGGCCTTAATGCAATTATGTCATCTTTGCGAATCACACTACCTGATTTTGTATCTTGCCTTAAAAATAAGCCTCGTCTGAATTCTTTCTTATTTGATTTTTCAGATAAAAGAACCTCTTTACGACTAGAGCCAATTAGAATATCAATTTCTTCATTAAATGATGAAAGCAATTTTAAATCATGGAAATCGAGAGAAAGCTTATGATCCCTAAATTCTTTATTTTTATCATCAGTGTAATGAAACTCAATTATTTCTGCCCCAGATGCAATTGCAGCAATGCATCCATTTAAGCCAATAGAGTGATCGCTATAACCAACTATGCATTTATATCTTTCTCTAAAATTCCGCATTACAGCTAAATTGACCTCATTATTATTTGGCTTATCATACATTGCTGTACACTGGAGTATTCCTAAATTATTTTCTTGGATAATATTTGGATACCTAGAGATAATAAACTCCATGGTTCTATCAATGTCATCAATTGTCGACATCGCTGTAGAAAATATAACTGGTTTTTTTAATTCTAAAAATTGATCAATGAGATCATGATTACTTATATCGCCAGATCCTATCTTATATAGACATATGTAATCATCAAGAAGCTCAATAAATCTAGATTCCCAGAGTGAACTGGAAAAATTTATGCCATTTTTTTTTGCATCCTCAGCAATTAAGATCCAATCATCATCTTCTAGAGTAAATTTTTGAAAATGCTCAAACCTATCTGAGCGTAATTGCTTGTTGACTAAGCCACTAGCAGTGTAAGTTTGAAATTTTACAATATCTGCACCAGCTTCAGAGGCTGAAATCATTAAATCCTTTGCTTTAGTTATATCGCCTTCATGATTACCTCCAATCTCAGCAATTAGAAGAGCTTTTCCTTTTTTTAAATTAAGCATTTTTTAAGATATTCTCAAAAGCAGTTATGGCAGCATGAGTTTGTGAACCATATGTAGCTCCAGCTATATGTGGAGTAAGTTTTATTTTCCCTGACTTATGAAGCTCAACTAGAGGATTACTCATGTGCTCATTGATAACTTCTCCAACTATTACATCAGCAGAAAATGAAATATCCTTTCTTTCTTCAAGGGTCCTAACTAGGTCGTCTTCATTAATTAACTCCCCTCTTGAAGTATTGATCAAAAAACTATTCTTTTTCATCAGTCTTAACTGATCAAAGGTAATGATTCCATTTGTTTCATCATTTAATACGGCACATATTGTAACTACATCTGATTCAGCAAATACTTTTTCTATGCTTTCAACCTTAGTGATTGAATAATCATCTAGGCTCACATTAGGATCATAATAGGCGATTCTTTTTGCATCAAAAGCTTTGAGATATCTTACTAGATTGGTGCCAATTCTTCCCATTCCTATAAAACCATAACTTAATTCTTTAATTTCATGGCCTCTTAATTCATCTTCATTTTGTCTCCATCGACCATCCCTTATTTCTGACCAAGCTAAATCGATTTTTCTTATTGATGCCAGTAACTTCAAAAAAGTAAATTCCGCGCTCGCAGATATCTTGTTCAGCTGAGGCCTATTATCTAAAAGACCATAGACCCTGACTGAATGATCTTCACAATCTTTAATATTTATATGATTTGTACCTGTTGATGGTGTTGAAACTATCTTCAGATTATGAAATTTATCCAAAATTTTTCCATCTATCATAAAGTTCTGTCCAGGATTGGGGATCCAGAATTCATAATTAAGCTTTAATTTTTCTAGTTCTTCCTTAGACCATATTTCACAAAAATCAATTATAAAATACTTCTTATACTCCTCGATTTCTTTAGTAAGAAATCTGAATGGAGCTGAAAAAAGTAACTTTCTTTTAGGCATCATGATTCAAGTAAATGTCAGCTTCATACTGATTTTTTATAAAAACAGAATCCTCTCTTGTCATCTCTATGTGCCCTATCTTCTCCCCATATGGATCATCATTTAATAGATATTTCATCTTAAAGACTTTGACTGCTCCATTATGAACAAATACTGCATCCCTCTCTTTCCTAAGTTTAAATTGGTTATCATAGTTAATAGGACTCATTCCTAATTCCGACATTTGGTATAACACGCTTTCCTCTTTATAAACTGATACTAAACTATCCAATTCATAGATACTCATTGAATTGATTGCTTCAATTATGTGGATATGATTAATCCTGATGTTAGTAAGATTCATAATCAGAAAGTAATCATAATTATCCCTAGAGGGAGCCATAGTTGTAACGAAATCTATAATTGCATCATTTACCTCAGTTTTACCAGATTTCGAAATGGTCCTTCTATCATGAATATTAATATCTTTTACGGCTGATAAATATTCAATAATTTGATCTGAGTCAGTTGAGATAACTATCCTTTCGAATCTTCCTGAATTTTTTACTTCCTTAATCAAATTTGAGAGTATCTTTGTCCTTATAGGATCAAATCTCTCAAAAATATCTTTTTTAATTGGAATAAAACATATATTTCTTGTTTTATCTCTAAGGTTTAATTTATTTTTAATTTCAGACCTATCTCTGTACAAGTACTGTTTATTTGATGATAAAGACTCTCCATGTTTTCTATAATAAAAAAGGGGTAAGTCTATGTGTGCATAATTAATCTTCTGTAGGATTATTTTCATCCACAATTCATGCCCATCTTGCCTTGTCAATGACTCATCATAATAGCCATGATTCTCATAGATAGACTTTTTGACAATACAGCATGCACCATGTGGAGGGAAAGAGGTTGCCTCATATCTATCATTTAATTTAGGCAGCAGCTCAACTCCTATGAGTTTATTGTGCTCATCAACATAAAAATAGTTTGAAAATATATATTCGATTTCTTGATCGCTATTGATTTCATTTACAGCAAGCTCAAGAAAATTCTCATGTAGCTTATCGTCAGCATCAAGTCGAATTACAAATTCACCTTTTGCCATTTTTATACAGAAATTCGAGGCGCCTCTTAATCCTTTAATTTCATCGCCAAAAAATACATCGATATCTTCGTGATTCTCATATTTAGATATTATTTCTCTTGAGTTGTCATGAGAGCAGTCATCATAAATAATTATCTGCTTCTTAGGATACGATTGATTTATTGCACTCATTATTGCATCTTCGATGTACTTCCCATAGTTATGGGAAGTTATATATATAGAAATTAATGGATCTTTTTTCATGATTGCTTGATCATGCTCATTAAACTCTCATTTGACTCAAGTTCATCAATGACATCAGATATTCTCACATCGCCATCAAATTTCTTGAAGATTTGATTCGCAAACTCAAAATTAGATTTATAGTTAACTGAAATATTATAATTAGGATGATTTAGGTTTTGAAACTTATCAATCGCACCAAATAATTTCACATTAAATCTTTCAGGATTCGAATATAAAAAAGAAGAAGGATGAGATCTTCTTTTAAGTGTGTCATCTAAATATAGCAATGCACTTTGAAGGCTATAGACCTGAACTCTAATGCCAATAGGAAACTTAGGAATATTTAATTCTTGAACATAGTCATTGCTATAATTTGCAACATAATCAAAAACATGAGAATCAAATATTTCAATTCCGTGATCTACTAAATCTGACTGTATAAATGGATTGTCTCCTAAAATTTCTACGATAGTAGTTACATCATGGTCTGATGCCACTGAGCATATTCTTTCCATAACATTTTCTAGTGGTCCTCTACCATAGCTAATATTATTTTCTTGGCATAATTTGCATAGCTCATCATCTGAGCTATGCTCACTGGTGCAAACAATAATGTCATCTAAATATTTGCTGTCTCTTAGTCTATTAACTAACCTTATAATCATGGGAATACCATTCAGAGGTAGAACATTTTTTCTGGGTATTCTTTCAGAGCTTAGCCTCGCCACAATTAGTGCTGCAGTTTTTGTTCTAGAATTCATTTGCTTCAATAATTCAAGGTTTTTTCAGTACTCATAATCTCTCTCTTGATAATGAGGTATGAAAGAAATAAGAAAGTTATATTACCAATAAATAATGAGTATATAAGTGAAGAAATTAATTCTAGCCTTAGATTAAGCAAATAAAAGAGAATAATGCTAAAGAAAAGAGTGCTAAAGGCTATGATTAAAGATAACTTAGTCTTCCTAGCAGAATTTAATAGCATTAAGACGGGCAATGGAACTAAACCAAGAAATATTGTTACAGTCCTAAAATATATCAAATCTTTTGACTCACTATATTGCGGAATGAATTCTTCAATCAGAAAGAATGAAAAGGGGTAAAACAAGGCTGAGAAAATTATAAAACTTATGAGAAAGAAAAATATTGCCTTGCTTGCTAACTCATAGTTAGCACGAGATATCACTCTTTCACTTCTTCCAAATTCTCTAGCCATATTAGGTAATAATATAATGCCAATCAATCCTGCAAAAACTCTCACTCCATTTCCAAAAATTTGTGTTGGAGAATACAGCGCTAGACTATCTATGTAAAAATTACTAACAAACAGAATATCCCAAGTATCTTTTAGTGTTAAAAGAAGATTATAGACCAGAAGTGGAATCCCATATTTAATTAGCCTAAAGGATTCTTTGAGCTCTGCTTTAGATAATAAGATAGACCTCAACATAGTTTCTCTATTTGGTCTGCAAAAAACTATGTATGCTAGTGAGCCTGCAGAGAAACTTATTAGAAGTCCCTTTATAGAATACTCATTAACTAAAACTAAAGTAAGAATAATAATAATCAAAGAGTCTGCATACAAGGCAAGCATTGCCTTTCTATCTTCGAATAATGCACGAGCCTGAAGTAAAAGAAGATTACCAATATTTATTAGGGTTATATAAAGAAATGTATAAAAGAGAAGATAATCATAATTGAAAAAAATCAATAAGAAAAAAAGAGCAAATAACGAGAAGAAATAGTTCCTGAGTGAAGATGAAATAATTGCTTGGATTTTCTTATCATCTTCTTCACCAAGTGCAATTGATGCCTCTCTATGAAGTGCGAAAGGGCTACCGGCCTGAAGAAATATACTGTATTGGAGAATGAGAGCAATAATTACCCACTGTGAGAAAATTTCTGGGTGTACGCTGCTCATCAAAAAAAAGATGCATAAAAATCTCAAAATCTTATTTATTCCAGCAGCAATGGAAATATTAATCTGGCCAGATAGCACTATCTAATAAGTCCGTTTTTTGTGAGAGTCAAAACTATCTCGGCTGTTTCTTTTTTATCAATATTCAAAATGTTAGAAAGCTCTTCTAGATCCCTATAACCATCAGAGTAAGCTAAAATATTCTTTATATTTCGAACATAGTCGGATTTCTTTCTTGCTCCGATTAAAGGATATAAGCCTCTCTTTCCAAGATTAGGCTCACAAGGAAAAACTGCTTTGGGGTAATCATTCTTTTCAATAAGATTAACAGCAGTTATTAGCGCATCAATAGAACCCATAATGCCTTTGTGTGTTACAAGATCAAAATCATCTAATGATGTGTGATATTCTTTAAATGTTCCAAACTTGCTTCTACAAAACATTGAGATAGGAAGATCCACATTAGGGCTTGAATACTGCCTTTCATCAGATCCTCTTTCTAAGAATGAGTATAGTTTTATTTTCGAATTATATTCTTTAGCTTTTTTCGTTATTACTTCTCTCAGTATTTCTTCAAGTGGATTTCTATTTTTTGCAGATACGATTGAAAAACATCTCTCATCACCAATGCATGTCAATACTAATCCTGCAAAAATTCTTTCTTTCATGGTTTCTAGATTCTTGTTTAGATAAGATATTGAGCCAATTGTTTCTGGAAGAAATAAAAATCTGTAACTATATTTTCTTTTAATCTTGCTGAGGTACTTTGCTAGTGCCAGAGATACTACTGGTCCTGAAAGCTCATTATTTACCATTGATGGATGACATACATAAGTAGAGAATAATATTTCTCTATCTTCTTTTTCACCTGGTAAATAATACTCGCCATAATACATTGGTCCATTATCAAAAGTACTATCAATCTCAACTAGATATTCATCATCGGTCATCTTTTTCTTTGTATCTTCACTCATGCAAAAACCCCATGTCCTATTGTAATAGCTTGTAACATATGGAATAGCATTTGGCATTTTGGGAATAGTAAAGATTCTCTTTTCTAGTTCTTTGAAGTTTATCTTTTTCTTTACACTTTCAGAATAAGATACAACATGGAGATTATTCTCATTAAAATCGATAACTTTTTCTCCATTCAGTCTTGTGATTTTTGCTGTTTTGATATTCCATCTCTCAGGAACTTTCCAATCGAAAACCTTAGAACCAGATTTAAAAGATTTAATCTTCAATTCATTAAGCTCAGATTTAAGGATCTTCAATGTTTTATGAGTACCCCTTCCTGTAATACTTCTATTAATTGGATAAAGTACTTTTGCTAAATCAAGCGCTTCACTGGCAAGTCTATTTAATAATTTCTTATTCTTTATCATCTATCTCATTAGAAATTTCATATAAGTGTCCCAAAGCCTTTCCTGACTGAATAATCTTCTTTGTTTCATTAAATACATCTATGGCTTTGATTGTTCGAAAATAGTTTCCATCTTTATGTCTACAGCCTCTATATTTACCCAAGCTCCATAACCTTTCACCCATGGGATCAACTTGTGTTTCTATATTTTTCTCTATGTCTCTTACAAATAATTTGAATGTCCTCTCTCCTGTTATTCCCTTATTATCTGTGTATTGTCCTGTAAAATTCTTAATATATCGATAATCTACAGCTAAGCACTCTTCTACATAATGATAAAAAGTCATACTGCTATTTTCAGGAAGACCAAGGATGCCTATTTTCCCATCCAGTTCCTTCAAAACTGCAAATGGAGAGTCATGTCCGTATCCACTCTCGTTAATTAGGCCATCGAAATGGCTTGCATTCTTTCCTATAACAGCAAAAGAATATATTGGATGTCCTGTTCGCACTGAATTTTTAAAATTTCTTGCATACTCAGTAAGTGCGCCCATATGAGATCGTGTTTGATTAAAAATAAAGGGGTCTCCTTTTGTGAATTCAAAATTAAATAGAGGAAATATCAAAGTACCATCTTTACCTACGGCATAACGAAATGAGTCAAAAATGTCGCTTAGATCTGGAACATATCCTAGATTCTTAAGTCTATGCATAGTCGATTTAAGGCTACTATGAATTAGAACTGTGTCTCCATCCTCTAATCCTGAATTCCTCCATTCAGATGAAAGGTAATCAACTATGCTCATTATCATTTTCCTTGTATCCAAATGACAAGTTAACAGCCCTCACCCATCTCCAGAATTTTTTTTCAATTGGGTTATATTCCATAGATCTTCTTTGACACTTAAATCCACCATTCCAAAGTGATAAAAACCCCATGGCATAATCTCCATTAACCAAGTGTTTAAGTCGATAGAGATCTAAAAAAACTATTAGATCATGATCTTTGACATCATCAGAATATCTGAGTGAATTACCTGTTTCCTGATGAATAATTTTCTTATTAGAATCACCATCAATTATTTCCCATACAACATTAAAAGATCTGTCATCCCATTCATGATTGAAATGTTTTAGTGCTTTAAAGAACTTATCAACATAATGATCAAGATCACCTAAATTATCCCTTTGCCTTTTGTCATAAACAGCATCAGCCTCTGATTTCAGTCGGCTATAATGAAGATCAATATCATTTTGAATATTTTCAACCGATATATTCTTATTTTCGACGACTCCTCCCTTTAAATTTATAGAATCATGAGGATACATAATTATAACTTCTGATTCCGGAATGCTTTCCTGTACTAATTTTTTATAGCTTTCTTTATCATCCTTATGTAATGGGTTTGCATAAATATCTTCATTGAAATAACAAACATCTGATGCATACGGGATTATATATTTTGGGTTTAAAATCTTCATGAGATTCAAACTATATTTTTGACTGTTTTCTCTCTTTCTTTGTGATGCTATTCTCATGTCATCTTTTGACATTTTATAAAAACCTGGAAAAGGTCCAGTCTGACAAGTAATAGTAAAACAGAGATCAATATCGTTTTCTTCCCCTATCTTTTTTGCCTGATCAGTAGCCATTAAATTATCTGTCTGAAGAAAAATATTTGTGCCTTTACTTGAAAGGAGAAGTGAGGAGTCATGATCATTCTTGTTAATAAACATTTTTACATCAAGACTATCGCTAAAAGCTTTACTTTCATTCTCTTTTAAGAAATGTAAATTTTTTAAACCATATTTATTAAGTGTTTTAACAAAGTAATCTACTCCGAAATCAGGAACTATTATTGGAACTTTTTTAAGATGTTCAGGTAACCATTCTATGCTCTTACTATGTAAATGGTCTTCATGGCCGTGAGAAATATATATGTAATCAATATCCTCAAAGTATTCTGGCATATGATTAGATTTGGGGAATAGCCAAAGATTATTCGCCCATGAAGGGCCGTCCAGCCAAGGGTCTGTAAGTATCTTCTCTTGACCAGTATCTATTAAGATACATGCATGATTGATATATTCAATAAACATATAAAAGCTTTAGTTAAATCTCAATTTAAATTTTGGTTTACTTATCAGAAAATTTTTCTATGTACCAAGGGACTACTTTCTTTATGGCATCATCAAATGATTCATTGACTTCATAACCTAACATACTCTGAGCTTTTGATATGTCAGCATGAGAATGAGGGATATCTCCTTCTCTAAAATCTCTAAAAACAGGTTCTTTATCATAATCAATTCCATTTTCGATAAGAGCCATCTTAATGCTGGTAAAAAGATCAAGGAGTGTTGTTCTGCCTCCCATTGCACCATTTATAATCTCATTTCGATACTTTTCATCTGCAACCGCAGCTAATATATTTAGCTGCACGATATTATCTACATATGTAAAGTCTCTACTCGACTTTCCATCACCGTTAATAAATACATCTTCATTACTTATCATTGCATTTGTCCATTTTGGTATAACTGCAGCATATGGACCATTGGGGTCTTGTCTTCTTCCAAAGACATTGAAATACCTGATCCCTATTGTTTTAAATCCATATGTGTTGTAAAAGACATTAGCGTAAAATTCATTAGCTTGCTTTGTCAAAGCATAAGGCGATAAAGGCTTACCAATATTTTCTTCCACCTTAGGAAGTGCAAAGTTATCCCCATAAATAGAGCTTGAGGAAGCATAAGTGAAACTTTCAACACCCTCATCTTTAGCTGCGACAATCATATTCAGAAAACCGCTTACATTATTCTCATTTGTAGTTATTGGATCATTTATCGATCTTGGAACAGATCCAAGTGCAGCAAGATGAAGTACATAGTGAACGTCAGAAATAATTTTCTGGCAATCACTAAATTTTCTTATGTCTCCCTCAATAAACTGAAAGTTTCTTGAATATTTCTCTCCTACAAGCTCTTTGACTTCTTCTAGGTTTTCATTGCTTCCTGTAGAAAAATTATCAATTCCAACTACATGCTGATCTAACTTGAGTAATTTTTCTAAAAGATTAGATCCGATAAATCCTGCTACACCTGTAATTAGCCACTTTTTAGGATTGTGCCTAATAGTTTCTTTTACTTTTTGAAAAGCAGTTTGCATATTTTCTTCTAAGAGCTTTTAGTCTTGACGTGCCTTATCAATAATCAATATGTAGTAAATTGAAAAAATAAAACCTAGAAATGTAGAAATAATTACTATTATTGCCCTCTTAGGGCTTGATTTCTTTTCTGGAACCATTGAATTATTGATCGTAATAAAGACATATTCCTTTGTAGCTTCAGCGAGCATTTGATTCTTTGTTTGGTCTTTTATTATTTCGAAAAAAATCTCTTTCATCTCTGCTATAGATGTTTTTGATATTTCTCTTTGAAGATATTCCATGTTCTTTGAAACTTGCTCAAGCTTTCTTAACCTCATAAATTCATTGATTGATCCAACATATAGCTCAAGCAACTCCTTTGCTAGAGTTGGTGAGCGATCTTCGAGAGTCAGTGTAATAAATCCGGTTTTTTTATCTTGTGAGAGAGAAACCTTATCAATAAATTTTTCATACAATTGATAGCTAGTAGGCCGTCCACTTCCGCCAAAAAGGCCATTATCACTTAACTTTTCCTCAAGTTCGTTTTCTTCTATAAATTGTTCAACAAAAAACCAAGATTGCATGATTTCAATTGCTGCATCTGAGTCTCCACCACTTGTCCCTAAATCAATACCAGCAAGTGATGCTAACCCTCCTAACTGAGAGCCCATACTTGCAGAAAGTGATGCACCTTGGCTTTCAACACTTGCTAATGTAACACTTGCTGTATATTTATTTGGTAATAAAAGAGAAATCACTATTGAGCTTATTGCAAATAATGAAATTATTTTTACAATTAATGTCTTCTTCGATAAGAGAGTGTCATAAATTTCTCCAAAATCAATATCATCCTCGAATTCTATATTACTGAGTTTTTTATTATCATCTTGCATAATTAAAAACTATTGACTGCTGCAGCAGCTAGAGCCATTTGATAGATTATTTGTGTTACTTCAGTTGTCGCCTTAATTCCTGAGAATGGTGTAACCATTAAAGGCACAACAATGGTGTCTCCTGGTTCAATTATGTTGGTTCCTCTTCTGAAAAAACCACTAGAAGAAAGCCTTGAAGGCGAAATAATACTTCCATCAGACTTAATTAAATATGTGCTATCTGTATCTGCAAACTGTGTAGCTCCACCGCTTAAGTTGATATAATCATCAAGACTATAATTGTCCTTAAAAATATGAGAGTTAGATACATATACCTCTCCCAAAACAGAGATTGTCTGCCTAAATTTTGGGATATTTACCATATCACCATCCTCTAATACAATATCTTCTTCTGCTCCAGTTAACATTGCTTCTAGGTCTATTACCAATCTTCCTAAAACATCTTCTTTGGGTGAATCTTCTGCCAGTAATGCAGTTAACTGAACTATGGCATTACTATCTAGTGAATTTTGTCCCAGACCTCCAGACTGACTTGAAAGCAGAATTTTTCTTCGAAGCTCTTGTTTGGCACTATTTAGTCTTGAAGCTTCTGCTTCTTTCAAAGACTGTCTTTGAAAATATGCAGCTTGCGTTGAGCCAAACTCGGTAACGCCTCCTGCCCTTTTTATAAGATCTGTCAAAGTTTGATTTTCAGCTATTGGATATATACCAGGGAAGTATACTTCTCCAGTTATTTCAACCGTCTTAATATCTGATGATATTTGTTTTATATTCACAATATCCTTCGGCTTAAGCTCTTCAGACATTTGGGTAATACTATTTGCAGACGCAAAAATATTAGATACCGTGTATTTTTTTCCTGACAAATCTCTTCTGCTCAATTCAATTTCAGTATCATAACTAGCTTCCTTAAGACCACCGCTTGCCTTAATTGCTTCAGTTAAATTCATGTTTACAGTTAGAGGAAAATCTCCAGGAAAATGTACATTCCCAAAAACAGAGATGATTTGCTTCTCAGTCGCATCATTTATTTGTCTATTTGCTAAATCAATTATTGGATCTAGTAACTGCCTTCTACAGAGGTCTGTAATTTCGTTTGAGATACTAAGATCATCATCTCCTACACCTTCTTCAATGGCGTCTTTTTCAGCCTCTGCTTCTGCAATTAACCTTTGCATATCAAGAGGATCTGTAATCCCTGCCAACTGCTCAAGCTCTATTGATTTCTTCGATTCATATCCTGATGATTCCACTATTTTAAGTGCTAAATCTTCTGGTATGACACAATAATTATTAATTGAATACTCATAGTATCTTCTAATATCTGTATCATCTTTTGCTTCACCAGTTATTGGATTTATAACCTGTGTTTTTTCCTCTAAAGATGGAAGAAGCTTCTCTTCTTTAAGTGATTTTCTAAGGTAAGTTAAATCATTCCATTCATCTTCAAGAGTAAATTGCTCATCCTCATCAATTATATATTTGTCCCGTATTAGTCTGGTTGTAATATCAGAAGGAGTGAGCAGGCTTGGCAAAATAATGATTTCATCTCTTTCAAAAAGTTCAAAATCAACATTCTGATCATTTCTTTGAAAGATCTCTCTCAAATCAACCTGATGAAAGTTTTTGTTTTGGTTTATCTTATCTTCTCTGACCACCAAAACATATCCAAGGTCACTATAACTGAGAAGATCTGAAGTAGATCCAAGGATATCTGAAATCATCATACCAGGCTGCCAAGGATAGAAACCCGGTTGCTTTGCATGTCCAGACAAAAGTATAGCTGAGCTTATTTCATTATAGATAGGGTGGATCATTATCAAATCACCATTTTTGAGTGGGATTTGATTGTTTTTACCAGAGGAAATATCTACGTTTTGCAATGAGAAGTTTTCATTATCATAGTCAATTCTTTGAAGTTCAGCCTTCTTAAGGTTGCCCTTTGGTTTTATAGAGCCTGAAAACTTGAGAAGATCTCTCAATGATTCATTATCATTTAGCTCGTATATTCCAGGTCTAGTAACTTGTCCATCGACAGCAACTGTTTTGCCAACTGGTGGGATAAATATTACGTCTCCAGGCAATAATCTTTTATCGCCACTGCTATCTCCCTCCAATAAAAGTTTATATAGATCAAATTCTGAAATAAGCTTACCATCTCTTTTCAGCTGGATATTCCTCAAAGACCCTGATGGCCTGATACCCCCACTCGAAAAAATAGCATTTGTAAGACTAGACAATGCACTTACAGAATATGCACCAGGCTGGAAAGTGTCGCCAAGCACGAAGATTTGAATTGATCTGAGTGCACCCAATGTGATGTTTACCTCAGTTCCGATGATTCTATTGCTAACTACTCCCTCTATTGTTTCTCTAGCATCTTTAAATGTAAGCCCAGCAACTGATATTGGACCTATATCTGGAAAGTAAATATCACCGTCTCTTGAAACTTCTACTGTGAATTGATCATTAGTATTTCCATATAAAATAATCTTTAAGTTATCTCCCGGACCTATTAAATAATTAGGTTGAACTGGAATATTATTATTTGGCGCGAAAGTAGTTTCATTGTCGGTAAAGAACTTATATCCAAAATATTCGAGCTTTGTTCTGCTATCTTTTTTATATTCAGGTCGATTTCTAAAATTATCACTGCCGCTATAATTAAAATCTTCATTTGTTAAATCTACAACATTGTCTTCTTTGGGAACGTCACTTGTATCTTCATCTTTATTTTCATCATTGGGTAAGAGTGGCTG
>MDSW01142556.1_pt1 | contig 22798 bp, 22 predicted proteins | sample 811171 | NCBI WGS metagenome assembly MDSW01 (sample SAMN05326641, study PRJNA326480) | marine metagenome | isolation source: seawater | place: Atlantic Ocean: North West | collected 2012 | reverse complement strand
ATTCCAATTGCCAATTTTTTCTCCTTCATCTTCTTTAAATACTGCTTGATCGTCATGAATATCAATTATTGGTATTTTTTTGGCATATATATTCAATGCTTTTTTTATAGTTACCGAAAATTGAGTATCGGCTATTAATAATTTTGCATCACTATGATCTAAAATATAAGCAATGGTTTCTGCATCAAGCCTTGTGTTGATAGTATTAATTACTCCACCCGTCATTGGAATAGAATAATGTGCTTCAAATAATTCTGGGGTATTAGCAGCTATAATAGAAACTGTACTACCTTTAGTTATGCCTTTTTTTGCTAATGCACTTGCAAACTTAGTACAACGATTATAAGTTTGAAGCCAAGTATAAATTCTATTGCCATAAACTAGAGATTCATAATTTGGATAAATATCTTTTACTCGTGAAATAAAACTTAATGGAGACAGGGGGATAAAATTTGCAGAATTTTTATCTAAATTTTGATCAAAATTGCTCAATTTTTCCTCCAAAAAAAACTGTTAGAATAATACAAGAAAATTACTTAATTTACTAATGGTTTCCCTGTTTCTAATGTATGTTTTATACGTTCCTGTGTTTTAGGCATTTGAATTAGTTTCATAAAAGCATCTAATTCTAAAGCATACATATCTTCTTCCGTTAATTGTTTGTCTATTGTGGTGTTTCCTCCACTCAAAACAAAAGCTAGTTGCTTACCAACCTCAAGTCCATGTTCTAATATTTTTTTATCTTTATATAAACTTTCCAGAACTTCATTCATTTTGTCTCTAACAGATGAGCCAGGCAATTTAAATATAGGTTTTTCAGGAATTCTATAATTATTACTAATTGCTGATAATAATTTTTCTGATTCATTCAATAATCTATCTCTATTAATTACTATTTTATCTTTTTTTAATATAAATTTGTGTGGCAAAGCTTCATTGGGTGATGAAGCAGTTTTAGCATAACCAATTAAATCAAAAACCTTTAGTGGGGCAAAATTGGGATCATTTTTAGCGTCTTCAGATTTTATCCATCTCGATAACATTTCTTTACAACCCCCTCCTGCTGGAATTAATCCAACTAACGTCTCTACCAATCCCAAAACAACATTTGTATGAGTAACTGAATAATTACTCTGTGCAACAATTTCAAATCCACCTCCTATAGCAAGACCAGATGGGGCAGAAATAACGGGAAATTCAGAATATTTTATTTTTTTACATGTTTCTTGAAAATCTTTAATAAATTTCTCAATTTTGCTCCATTCATTATTTTTTGCAAATTCCATAACATAATTTAAATTTACTCCAGCAGAAAATTGCATTGAGTCATTAATAATAATCAAATTATTATCTGATGCTAATTTTAACATTTCCATAGATTGAGAATCTAAAGCATTAGCTTTTGTCTTGAATTCCACAATATTATATTTACTTGGTTCATAATAATAAAAATTTGCAGAGTTGTTGTACTTTTTCAGATAGTTAATCTTACTATTTTTAATTCTTCTTAAAGTTACTAGCCTACTGTCTAAATAATTTTGCTTAATTTCATCATTTTGCTCTTCTGCCATTTCGAAAGGTCCAGCGGTCCAATTAAAACCCAATCTCATAGCCTCATCAATATTATTTTTACTTTCAGTAACTGTGGGTATTAAAGAAGAAGCATATTTTGTAATTTTAGATATGATTTTTCTGGAATATTCTCCTAGGTCACCTTTCAAATTTTTTAAATCCTTAAGATTCATTGTTTCACCAAGATCTAAATTAATTTTTTTTGCCGGCGAATAATTTCCAGTTTTTAAATTAATTGCTTCCAAAATTTTTTGCCCAGATTCATTATTCATGCGGTAAAAACCACCCTTGCCTTTTCTTCCTGTGTAACCATCTTTAATCATTTTTGTAATAAATGCATTTTCTTGTGCCACTTCATGAAATGGATCATCTAAAGGAAGTTCTTTAATAAAACTTTTAAGAACGTCTTCCATTAGATCTATACCTATCAAATCATATAATCCAAATACTCCTGTTTTGGGAATGCCCATTGGTCTGCCAAATATTGCATCAGCCTCTTCTATTCTCAATCCCATTTTAAAAGCTTCTGTCATAGCAACTTGCATTGCATAAACACCTACTCGATTTCCTAAAAAGCCAGGAGTATCTTTACAAATTATGACACCTTTACCAAGTTTTTCATCACAGAAAGATTTTAACATATTAATTTTTTCTTTGTCGTTAATTTCTTGTATTACAATCTCAAGCAAGCCCATATAACGAACAGGATTAAAAAAATGAGTTATGCAAAAATTTTTTTTCATTTGCTCTGACATTTTTTCAGATAATACTTTGAGCGGAATAGTTGAGGTATTTGAAGAGATTATTGATTCTGTTTTTCTTACTTCATCAATTTTTTTATATATATCATGTTTTATATCAATTCTTTCAACTACAGCTTCAACAACCCAATCTGCATCGCTAATTTCATTAAAATCATCTTCAATATTACCAGCAGTAATTAAATTTATTTTTTTATTTTCAACTAATAATGGTGGGCGAGATTTTTGAATTCTTTCCATTGCATTTTGTACAATTTTATTTCGAGAACCTTCTTTAGATGGCAAATCTAAAAGTTTGACAGAAATTCCAGCATTTGCAACTTGAGCAGCTATGCCCATACCCATGGTTCCAGACCCAATAACAACAACTTTATTTATAGACATTTCAAAAAAATTTTCTCAGAAAATCTATATATAGCAAGAAATAAATTAATGAATATATAATAATAGGAGCATTAGGGTGGAAATTTTAGTAAATATCTCTTATAGGGCTGCCCGTTATGAGAAAAAACCCGGCAAGGAACGTAAATTTAAAAAGTGAGGCTTCTCCATTATTGGAGAAGATCAATAATTCAATAGATATTGATAAGCGTTTATATAACGAAGATATCGATGGATCAATAGCACACTGTCAAATGCTTGCTAAACAAAAAATTATTGAAATTAAAGAAAGTAATCTGATTATTAAATCTCTAAAACAAATAAAAAATCAGATTAAAAAAGGTAATATTAAATTTGATACAAAACTAGAAGACATACATATGACTATAGAGTCATTGCTATTTAAAAAAATTGGAAAATTAGCTGGAAAGCTTCATACAGCTAGATCACGAAATGATCAAGTTGCAACAGATTTAAAATTATGGATACTTTCAAAAATACCTATAATTGACAAAGAATTAAAAGAATTTCAAAAAATATTAATTCAGATTGCAAAAAAAAATACTAAAACAGTTATGCCTGGTTATACGCATCTGCAAATTGCACAGGTAGTTTCAGTAGCTCACCACCTTATGGCATACGTAGAAATGATTGGTAGGGATCGAGGGAGACTTAAAGATTCTTTATTAAGAACAAATGAAAATCCCTTAGGTGCTGGAGCGCTAGCAGGAACCTCTTTTAATATTAATAGGAATTATACTTCTAAGCTTTTAGGATTTACAAAACCTACTGCAAATTCAATTGATAGTGTTTCAGACAGAGATTTTTGTACTGAGTTTATTTTTTGTTTATCTTTAATAGGAATTCATCTTTCACGCTTAGCAGAAGAAGTTGTACTATGGTCAAGTCAACATTTTAATTTTATTGATTTACCTGATGAATTATCAACAGGTAGTTCAATTTTACCCCAAAAGAAAAATCCTGACGGAGCAGAATTAGTTCGTGGAAAAGCTGCACTATCAATATCAAATTTAAATGCAATATTATCGATATTAAAAAGCTTACCTCTTTCGTATAACAAAGACCTTCAAGAAGATAAAAAAATTACTTTTGAAACTTTTGATGAGATTTTAATATCTATTAAAGTTATGAGGGAAATAATAAAAAAGATTAGATTTAATAAAGAAAAAATGATTGAAGCAGTTGATAAATCATATGCTACCGCTACAGATCTATCAGACTGGTTAGTGCAAGAATTAGGATATACATTCAGAGAGGCTTATACCAAAAGTGCTAAAATTGTTGAATATGCAATAAAAAAGAATAAAAGTTTGGCAAATCTTAGTATTAAAGAACTAAAAAAATTTGATATTAATATTAATATGAAGATATTTAATGTTTTATCTCCACTCAATAGCATTAAAAATAAAAAAAGTGTTGGAGCAACAGCTCCAGACATTGTAAAACATGCAATAAAAGTAGCAGAAAAAAAATATTTATGAGAATTATTAGTTTTTTAACTTTGTTTTTTTGTTTTTTTATTTTTGGTTGTGGTAAAGTTGGTCCATTATCATTGCCTGAAGATAAATTGGATAAATCAGTAATCACTTATCCGTGTGATGAAGAGTGTCAGATTAAATTTGAAGAAGAAAAACAGCGTCAGCAATCAGTTGTAATACAGACTGAATAATTTAATGAGCATAGTCTTTAAAAATGATGCTCCTTACATAGAGGAAAAAAATTTAATTGATTTATTGAAATCTATAGAAACGCCTTTTTATATTTATTCTCAAAAAAATATAAAAGAAAATTTATTAGAATTAAAATCGTATTTAGATAGTGATATTTATTTTGCTATTAAAGCAAATTCTAATCAAGCAATAATTGAGTTGTTAAACAAAGAAGGAGTTGGTGCTGATGTGGTTTCTGTTGAGGAGCTTCAAAGAGCATTACTGGCAAAAGTAGATTCTAAAAAAATAATATTTGAAGGTGTGGGTAAAAGTTCAAAAGATTTAGAATTTGCAATTAATAAAGACATAAGGCAAATAAATGTAGAGTCAATTCAAGAATTAGAAATGATAAATCAAATTTCTAAAAATAATAATAAGAATACCTCAATAGGCATAAGGGTAAATCCTGATATAGACTCAAAAAGTATTGATAAAATTTCTACTGGTAAAAAAAATGATAAATTTGGAATTACTTTTGATAATTTACCAGCTGTTTGTAATATAATAAACAACTTTAAAAATGTTAAATTTTTAGGATTATCATGTCATGTAGGAAGTCAAATTTTTGATCTAGATATTTTTTCTAATACTTTTGATAGAATGCTTGAAGCAATAAAGATTTGTTCTTCTAATAGTCTTAAAGTAGAACATTTAGATTTAGGTGGTGGATTCGGAGTTAACTATGAAAATAATGCGATTAAATTTAACTTAGAAGGATTATCAAAACTAATTAAATTAAAATTTCAAAATCCTCATTATACAATTTCTTTTGAGCCAGGAAGATATTTAGTTGCAAATGCTGGTTTTCTTTTAACTAAAATTATTACTATTAAAAAAAATTCGAATACAAATTTTATAATTACTGATGCTGGTATGCATACTCTATTGAGGCCGGCTTTGTATAATTCATTTCATAATATTATACCTATAAATAAAAAAGGTGATAAAACTTATTATACTATTGCAGGACCAATTTGTGAAAGTTCTGATATTTTGGCCAAAAATATTTTAATACCTAAACAGAACGTAGATGATTATTTAATTATTTGTGATGTTGGTGCATACGGATCCGTAATGGCATCGAATTATAATTCCCGAGGTTTACCAGCAGAAATATTAATTAATTCGAACAAACATAAAATAATTAGAGATAAAGAAAATATACAAACAATGATTGAAAAAGATAAGGTGCCTGAGTGGATATAATCTAATTTATAATTTTATGCGTAATAACTGCTAAATCACCAATTATTAATTTTAAATTAAAATAAAATTCAAGAACATAATAGTTTAACAAAACAATAATGTTACTACTATTACTTCGAAAAAAAATTATACTAAAGAAAAAAACAATTAAAAGAAACAAAACTAAAAATGAATTGAGTATGCTTGTTTGATTTTTTTTAACATATGTTGAAGGCAAATTTACAGAATCAGAATTTTTATTATTTTGACTCCCCTGGTTAACTTTTGGAAAGTCAGTTTTTTTCTCATTTTCATCTGCAATTGATAAAGGTTCTTGAAACCATTTATGTCCACATCTAGCACATTTAACATTACGACCATTAGGCTTTATATCAGCGGAATTAATTAAATATTTTGAATTACAAGCAGAACAAGATATCAACATAATATATATTTAAATTTAATGTTTAATATTATAAATTAAGATTAAAGTAATGCTAATTCGTTCATTATTATTTTACATATTGTTGGGATTGTGGACTATTTTCATGGGCGTTGTATGCATTCCTTATCTAATAATATCAAAATCTTATTTAAGAAAACCTATAAAATTATGGATTAATATATTGCTAAAGATATTAAGAATAACATGTGGGATTAGTTATGAAATAATTGGTTTGGAAAAAATTACTAAAAAAACATATATCGTAGCCTCTAAACATCAATCTGCCTTCGAAACTTTTATACTATTTTTTCATATTAATAATTCTATATTTATTCATAAAAAACAACTTTTTTTTATTCCAATTTTTGGACAATATTTAAAGAAAATTAATATGATATCTATAAATCGAATAAAAGGACCTTCTGCAATGAGAAAAGTATTAAAGGAAGCAAAATTAAAAATAAATCAAGGTTATTCAATTATAATTTTTCCTGAAGGAACTAGAAAAAAACCTAACGAAAAAGCTGATTATAAAACTGGAATTGCAGGAATTTATGCTGAAACAAATGTAGAAATTTTACCTGTTGCTGTAAATTCTGGATATTGTTGGCCAAAACATACATTTATTAAATCTCCTGGAAAAATAACGATAAAGATATTAGATTCTATACCTACTAATTTAGATAAAAAAGAAGTTATGTTAAAGATTGAATCTAAAATAGAAAATGAATTAAAGAAGTTATAACTAAAAAGTTTTAAATTTTATCTTTCTCTGTTGGGTTAAATGAACCAGCTTGCCCAAGTTTTTCTATAGTATGTCTAACTTTTCTTGTTGAGGAAAAAGTTTGTTCTAAAAACTTGGTATCATTATTCCTTATTGCTTTTTGTAAAGTAGTTAGATCTTCAGTAAATCTTCCTAACATTTCTATGACTGAATCTTTATTCATTGAATAGACGTCTCTCCACATAATAGGATCACTCCCTGCTAATCTTGTAAAATCCCTAAATCCTGCAGCAGAATATTTTATGATTTCATCTCGTAAATTTTCCTCTAATTCATTTGCTGTGTAAACAATTGAATAAGCAATCAGTTGAGGAATATGGGATGTCATTGCTAATATTCTATCATGATAATCAGCTTTCATACTTTCCACTTCCATTCCAATAGATTCCCAAAATTTTTTTATTAAATTAAAGGCAGAATTTTCTTTTTCAAAAGGTGTTAATATACAATAACGGTTTTCGAAAAGTTCGGCAAATCCATATTTGGGTCCGCTTTTCTCCAAGCCTGCTATTGGATGACCAGGAACAAAATTAATAAATTTGTTTTTTCTTTGACTTTTAAAATCTTCAATAACGCTGACTTTTGTTGAGCCAACATCTGTAATTATTGTGGGTTCAGTAATAAAATCACTTAATAAAGAAAATAATTTTTTATATTCACTTAAAGGAATACATATAATAATTAGATCAAACTGTGTTGAAAATTCTTTAATATCTTTTTTACAATGATTTAGGATCTTCAGTTTTTTGCATGTTGCTATAACCTCAAAATTATTATCTAATCCATATATTTCTTTAGAAATATTTTGTTTTTTTATTGCCCTAGCTAAAGATGAACCAATTAGTCCCATTCCCACTATGAGAGTTTTAGAAAATAAAAATTTATTCATTTTTGTTAACAAATTCCCTAATTATTTTTAGAGCTAAATCTAATTCATCTTTTTTTCCCAAAGTAATTCTAAGCCCACTTTCTATTCCATAACTTTTAAGGTACCTTACTGCAATACCTTTTGATAATAAATATTCATTTAACAAACTGGCATTTTGGTTTTTCTTTTCAGGAATAGTAACAAAAACAAAATTAGCCTGAGTATCATAAGCCTTAAAACCTAAAACATTTAATTCTTTAATGAACCAGGACTTAATATTTGAATTGTGATTAACGACATTTTTTAAATGAGCATCATCACCTAATGCTGCAATACCAGCAGCTATGGCTCCTGGTGGTAAATTAAAAGGCGGCCTCATTTTTTTAATTATTTCAATTAAATCTTTGCTAGCATATCCCCAGCCAAGTCTTAAACCAGCTAAAGAATAAGCTTTTGAGAATGTCCTTGTTATAATTACATTGTTAAATTCATCCACTAAATTAAAACTTTTTTCATAATCATCTGCATCTGCAAATTCTGCATAAGCAGTATCTATTACAATAACGATATTTTTTGGTACTAAATTAATTAACTCCCTTAGCTCATTTTTGTTTAAATAAGTTCCAGTTGGATTGTTAGGATTAGCAATTAAAATTAACTTTGTTGAGTCTGTTATATTATTAATAACTGATTTAATATTAATTTTATAATTATCTTCTGACGCTAATACAGATTCTGCCCCAGCATATTTTGTCATTATTGGATACATTTCAAATCCATGTTCTGCATGAATTACCTCATCTCCTGGAGAACAAAATGCCAATACTGTAAATATTAAAATCTCATCTGAGCCAGTTCCAGTTATAATTTGATCTGAGTTTAAATTATGTTTTTTAGCAATTGTTGCTTGTAAAGACTCAGCAGTAAGTTCAGGATATCTAGATAGTTTATTTGAGGTACTTTTGTAAGCATCCATGGATAATTTGCTTGGACCAAAAGGACTTTCATTTGATGATAGTTTAATAGTTTTATCTATACCTTTTATTTTTGATGTTCCGCCTTTATATAATTTTATTTTATCTACACCTCTTTTTGGCATGAGAATATTATTATTTCTAATTTGTATATTCACAGAAGTGTGAAAAATTTCTCTCCATATTCTAACAATGCTATCCTTTGAAAAATTTCCTCTATGAAGGTTTAGCAATCTAGAAATTACCTCTGCTTCTCTCTTTTTATCTACTACATCAGTATTAGTATTTTTTAATTTTCCAATATTATCAACGATAAAAGATCTCTTTACTATTAAATCTAATAATTGGTTATCTATTTTATCAATTTCGGATCTTAAGCCATTTATGTTTTTTTCTTTCATTTCAATAAGGTTATTTACTAATATTTAGAATTAAATCAAAGAAAACTAGCTTTGTTTCAAATATTTATAGAATTATTGACTAATAAGCTTAATTAATTTATGAGATTTTTGTTAACACCGATTTGAAACAGCTTGCGGGTGTGTATCTGAAAACAGCTAAAGCGAAGATACCGCCCTCTTAAAGGCGGTTTTTTTTTGGAAAATGGTATTAAATAATGGATTATAAATTTAAAATTGAAAAAAACAATAAACAAGAATGTAATGTTGCATATTTTTCAAACACAGATTTTAAAGTTGATTCAGGCTATACATTTAATGATTTTAAAATAGCCTATAAAACTTTTGGTAAAATTAATAAAAATAAAAATAATGTAATACTTGTTTGTCATGCTTTGACAGGAGATCAGTTTGCAGCAGGTGAAAATCCAATTACTAATAAAATGGGATGGTGGGATAGAATTATTGGACATAATAAACCGATAGATACAAGTAAATATTTTGTTATTTGCTCTAATGTTCTGGGAGGATGTGCAGGATCTACTGGTCCAAAAGAATTTGACACAACTAAGGACTCATATTTTGGAATAAATTTTCCCTCAATTACTATAAGAGATATAGTTAAAGCTCAAAAATATTTGATTGATGCATTAGAAATAAAAAAATTATTTGCTGTTATAGGGGGATCAATGGGCGCAATGCAAGTATTGCAATGGACTATTGATTATCCCGAAAATTTATTGAACGCTATTCATATAGCAGGCGCATTGAAACATTCTGCTCAAAATATTGCTTTTCATGAAGTAGGTAGGCAAGCAATTATGAATGATGCTTCATGGAGTGAAGGTAAGTATTTAAATAAGAATTTAAAACCAGAAAGAGGATTGTCAGTTGCAAGAATGATTGCTCACATAACATATTTGTCAGATGATGCGATGCATAGAAAATTTGGAAGAAAACTTCAATCTAGAGACATAATTTCTTTTGGATTTGATGCGGATTTTCAGATTGAAAGTTATTTAAGATATCAAGGTAGATCATTTGTAGAAAGATTTGATGCAAATAGTTATTTATATTTAACAAGGGCTATGGATTATTTTGATAATTCAGAAAAATTCTCTAAATCTCTAGAATTTTCGTTATCTCAAAATAATCATATTAACTATTTGATAATTTCTTTCACTTCAGACTGGTTATTTCCAACTAAGGAAAATAAACAAATAGTTGATATTTTAAATTTTAATGCAAAAAAAGTAAGTTTTACAGAAATACATACAGATAAGGGGCATGATAGTTTCTTGTTAGATGAGCCTGAATTAGATCAAACTATTTCTGGCTTTCTTAATAGTAATTATAATAAAATCACAAAAATATGACACCTTCAAAAAATAGCATAAGAAAAGATTGGAGTTTAATTGAATCTTTTATTGAGACTAAATCTAAAGTTCTTGATATTGGATGTGGAGAAGGTGGTCTTTTAAAACAATTAGAAAATAATATTCTTGCTGATACCAGAGGAATTGAAATTGATCCTGATTTAGCTAGAAAAGCTATCAGTAGTGGTCTAAGCGTAGTACAAGGAAACGCAGAATATAACTTAAAACAATATCCAAAAAATAGTTTTGATTATGTTATTTTAAGTCAAACACTTCAAGCAATGACAAAACCAAAAGAAGTTCTTCATGAATTATTAAGAATTGGAAACAAAGCAATTGTTTCTTTTCCTAATTTTGGACACTGGAAAATTAGATTTCAACTTATGCTTAAGGGCAAAATGCCAATTACAAGTGACCTGCCTTATTCTTGGTACGAGACTCCAAATATTCATTTTTTTACAATCAAAGATTTTCAAGAACTTTGTAAATCTTCAAAAATAATTATTGAAAAAAGTATAGGACTTACTTCTAGTGGAAAGCAATTTAATATTTATGAAAATACTTTAGGAACAAATTTGTATACTAGCGAAGCAATTTTTTTATTAAGTTATAAAAATTATGAGCCAATAAAAATTAAATCAAAACAAAAATCTTTTGTCAAATCTACAATTATTGCAAGTTGATTATTTAAAATGAATAGTTCAGTAAAAATAGTAAAACAACTTAAGGATAATTACTCCTATATAATCTATTCAAATGAATCAAAGAAGGCAATTGTGATAGATCCTTCTGAGCCAAAACCTATTTTAGATTTTTTAAAAGATACAAATCTTAATCCAGTATGTATACTAATAACCCATCATCATTCAGATCATACTCAAGGTATTGATGGAATTATAAAAGATTATGAAAGAAGCGTTTATACACCAAATAATAACATTAAAGGAACCACTGATATTATTATTGATAAACAAATATTAGATTTTGAATTTATTAATTTTGAAGTAATAGCGACCCCGGGACATACGCTTGATCACGTAGTATTTTATTCCGAAAAAGAAAAAATATTATTCAGTGGCGATACACTCTTTTACTATGGTTGTGGAAGAATCTTTGAAGGAACTTATGAGCAAATGTTAAATAGTTTAAATAAATTAAAAAATCTTCCAAATGATATAAAAGTTTTTTGTGGACATGAATATACTACTAAAAATATAGAATTTGTTCTCAATGAGATTATGCATAAAGAAGGTGGAGAAATAGAAAAACGAAAAATTATTGAAATAATAGAAAAAAATGGCTCATCAATGCCTTTTGATTTAGGGCACCAAAAAGATTGGAATCCTTTCCTAAATTGCAATGATACTCAATATAAACGGAGTATTGTTGATTTTTATAAAAATAAAGGACTAATTAACAAAGATTCTAGTGAATTAGAGTTTTTTACTTACATTAGAGAAAAACGTAATAAATTCTAAATTAGATTTAATTATAGTTATAATTTATTGACATAAGCAAAAGTTCTATATATTCCGGCTTTTTTTGGTATTATATGATAGCAGTAATTAAAACAGGTGGAAAGCAGTACTCTGTTAAAGAAGGACAAATACTTAAGGTTGAAAAACTTGAAGGTAAAAAAGGTGATATAATTTCTATCAACAATGTTTTAATGATTTCAGATAAGTCCAATAATTCACTTGGTAACCCTCTATTAAAAGATGTATCTGTAGATGCAACTATTGTTGATCAAATAAGAGACAAAAAAATAATTGTTTTTAAAAAAAGAAAAAGGCAAAATTACAGATTAACTCAAGGTCATAGACAATATTTAACTGTATTAAAAATTAATACTATTAACCAGGGTGTTAAAAAGCCTATAGCAAAAAAAATAGAAAAAAATGATATTAAAGAAAAAAAAGAAATTAAGACAAAAGCAAAAGCAAAAAATTTAGTTAAAAAGAAAGTTGCAAAAAAAACAACAACTAAAAAAACAACCAAGGAGAAAAAATAAAATATGGCTACAAAAAAAGCAGGTGGTAGTTCAAGAAATGGGAGAGATTCTGCAGGTAGAAGACTTGGTGTTAAAAAATTTGGCGGAGAAATTGTAATTTCAGGAAATATTATAGTACGTCAAAGAGGAACAAAATTTCACCCAGGAACAAATGTTGGCATGGGTAGAGATCATACCTTATTTGCAACATCAAATGGCAAAGTAAATTTTAAAAAGACACGTTCAAGAACTTTTGTGTCCGTAATAGTTTCATAAAATTGAAATTGGAGTTATTAAAACTCCTGAATTAAATGAAATTTTTAGATCAAGCAAAGATTTATATAGAATCTGGCAAAGGTGGTAATGGCTGTGCCAGTTTTAGAAGGGAAAAGTATATTGAGTTTGGTGGACCAGATGGAGGAAATGGTGGTAAAGGAGGGGATGTAATTATCACTACTGATTCAAATCTAAATACACTTATTGATTTTAGATACCAGCAACACTTTAAAGCTAAAAAAGGTGAAAATGGAAAAGGAAAAAATAAAACTGGAAGTAGTGGTGAAGATTTAATTATAAAGGTTCCTCCTGGAACAGAAATATACAATGAAGATAAATCCGTTTTAATAGCCGATCTAGTAAATAAAAATGAAAGTATAATAATTGCTAGAGGAGGAAAAGGAGGTTTAGGTAATAATCATTTTAAATCTTCAGTTAATCAAGCTCCCAAAAAATTTACAAATGGAGAAGGTCAAGATAAAAAATGGTTGTGGTTATCTCTAAAACTTTTTGCAGATATTGGAATTATTGGCAAACCAAATGCAGGAAAATCAACTTTTATATCTTCAGTTTCTTCAGCAAAATCAAAAATAGCTAATTATCCATATACAACCCTCCATCCTGTTTTAGGAGTAATAAAAAAATATGATGAAGAAATAGTTCTTGCAGATATACCAGGACTTATAGAAGGGGCCCATGAAGGAAAAGGTTTGGGAGACAAGTTTTTGGCACACATAGAAAGATGTAAAATTATCTTACATTTACTTGATTGTTCAGAACAAAATATTCTGGAAAACTACAAAAACGTAAGAGAAGAATTAAAAAAATATGGTAAAAATCTTGAAAATAAATATGAAATAATAGCCATAAGTAAATTAGATTTATTTAAATTTGATACAAAAAAACTAGAAGAATTTGTATCTAATCACGTTGGTAAAAAGCCTTTTATGATCTCCAGTTTATCAAAAAATGGTTTAGATCAATTATTAAATGAGTTATTTAAAAAAAGTAAAGAATTATGATTTTAGAAAAATTTAATAAAATAGTCATCAAAATAGGTTCTTCGTCCATTGTAAATGAGAAGACAGGAAAAATAAAAACGAGATGGTTAAATTCTATTTGTTCAGATATCAAAAAATTAAGTAAAAAAAATATTAAAATAGTAGTTGTTTCTTCCGGGGCGATAGCTCTAGGTAAAAAAATAATATCTCCCAATAAAATAATACGAAAATTAGATGAAAAACAAGCCGCAGCAGCAGTTGGACAAATTGAATTAGCTAGAGAATGGCAAATGTCATTAAAAAAGAAAGGATTAAATAGTGCTCAACTTTTAATAACCTTGGATGACAGTGAAGTGCGAAGAAAATATTTAAATGTAAGAAAAACTATAGCTTCTCTTCACAAAAACAAAATTATTCCTATAATTAATGAAAATGATACTGTAGCTACTGAAGAAATACGTTTTGGGGATAATGATAGATTGGCTGCAAGAGTATCACAAATGATAGACGCAGATTTGTTAATAATGCTTAGTAATGTTAATGGATTATATTCTATCAATACTTCGAAAAATAAAAATAAACTAATATCCAATATTACTTATATAGATGACAAAATAGAAAAAATGGCAATGGAAAAACATTCTAATTTAGGATCAGGTGGAATGAAAACAAAAATTTGGGCTGCAAAGATTTGTCTAAATTCCGGATGTTCAACAATAATTTCAAATGGAGAAAAAATAAATCCGTTGAAAATTATTAAAAAAAATAATTGCTCATGGTTTCATTCAATGAAATCACCGAAATCTTCGAGAAAACAGTGGTTATTAAATCATTTACATCCATCAGGCACCATTATTATTGATGAAGGTGCTTCAAATGCTATTTACAAAAACAAAAGTCTTTTACCTGCAGGTGTCTTGAGTATAAAAGGTAGATTTAATCGAGGAGATGTCATTACGGTGTATGATAATAAAAATAAAAAAATAGGCATTGGTGTATCCGCATACGATTCTAGAGATGCGATTAAAATTATAGGAAAAAAAAGTAAGGAAATTGAACATATATTAGGTTATGAAGGTAGAGAAGAGTTAATTCATAAAGATGATTTAGTGAAAACTAGATAATGGATATAAAAGATACAATAAATGCGATTGGGCAAAATGCTAAAGCTGCTGCTTTGAACTTAGCGAATGTTGATTCTAAAATAAAAAATAATGCTCTACACAATTTAAAAGAAACTATTCTTAGAGAATCTTCTGAAATAATTGAAATAAATAAAAAGGATATAAATAACGCTTTAAAACTCAACCTCTCTTCAGCAATAATTGATAGACTAACTTTAGATAAAAAAAGAATTGAAGGTATTGCTAAAAGTTTAGAAGAAATAATTTTTTTAGAAAATCCAGTTGGAAAAATATTAGAAGAATGGAAAAGACCAAATGGTCTGCAGTTCCAAAAGATTACGGTGCCTATAGGCGTTATAGGAATCATATATGAATCAAGGCCAAATGTTACGGTTGATGCTTCTGCTATAGCTATTAAAGCTGGAAATGCAGTTATTTTAAGAGGTGGGAAAGATAGTTTTAATAGTTCTTTTAAATTTTATGAAATAATAAAAAAGGCTTTTATGGAAGCTGGATTGCCAAAAAATTGTGTTCAGATGATACCCACAAGTGATCGGGCTGCAGTTGATGAAATGTTAGGATTAGATTCTTATGTTGATATTATTATACCAAGAGGAGGAAAAGGTCTTATTAAAAATATTAAAGAAAAAAGTTCTATACCAGTAATTAAACATCTAGATGGTATTTGTCACGTTTATCTTCATCAAAAGGCAGATTTGGAGATAGCAAAAGAGGTAATATTTAATAGTAAAATGCGTCGACCTGGTATTTGTGGTGCTGCAGAAACATTATTAGTAGATAAACAAATTTCTCAAAATTTATTACCCATTTTAAATATACTTAAAGAAGCAAATTGTGAAATCAGAGGTGATAATTTTGTAAAATCACTTAATAATGATTTCAAAATAGCAACCGAAGAAGATTGGTCAACGGAATATTTAGATAAAATTATTTCAGTAAAAATAGTTGATGATATTGAGGAAGCTATCAATCATATAAACAAATATTCATCGGGTCATACAGAATCTATAATAACAAGAGATGCTGAAGCTTTTAAAAAATTTTATAGTGGTATTGATAGCGCAATAGTCCTCCAAAATGCTTCCACACAATATGCAGATGGAGGTGAATTTGGTTTTGGAGCAGAAATAGGCATATCTACAGATAAATTACATGTTAGAGGGCCTGTAGGATCAAAACATTTAATTAGTTACAAGTATGTAATAAGAGGAAATGGACAAGTGAGACCTTAATGAAACAAATTGGTTTGCTTGGAGGTTCTTTTGATCCCCCTCATAAAGGTCATTTATATATATCAATTGAAGCAAAAAAAATTCTTAATCTAGATGAAGTTTGGTGGCTTATTACTCCTCAAAATCCTCTAAAAATCTCTAACCCAGCAACTTATGTTGAAAGAGTTAAGAATTGTAAAATAATTACTAGAGGAACGCCAATAAAGATAAAAGAAATAGAGAAAAATATTGAATCACAATATACTTATCAAACAATTGTGTATTTACAAAAACATTATTCACAAATTAAGTTTTATTGGTTAATGGGGGCTGACAATTTAGTAAACTTTCACAAATGGCAAAAGTGGAAAGAAATTTTTTCTAAAATTTCTATTGTTATATTCAGAAGGCATGGTTATAACAATAAAGCATTGAAAAGCTCTACTAGTAAAACATTTAATAATAGCAGAATTATTTCTTCTAAATTATCTAAAAATAATTTTAAAGAACTACCTTCTTGGACATTAGTGAATAATAAAGAAATAAAAATTTCTTCAACAGAAATCCGCAAACAACGGAATTTATTAAGGAGTTAAAAATTATTTACGATTTAAAAAAATTAATAGATTTTATAAAGAATATTCTTGAAGATGCTAAGGCAGAAAAAATAAAGATTATAGATATTCATAATAAGACTTCGTATACTGATACTCTAATTTTAGCTACTTGCAGATCTTCTCGTCATACAAATTCTACAGCTGAAGAAGTAATAAAAAAATTAAAGAAAGAGGGTATTAGATGCCCTAATCCTGAGGGTAGACCACAGTGTGATTGGGTAATAGTTGATGCAGGTTCAGTCATAATACACTTGTTTAGGCCTGAAATTAGAGAAATATATAATTTAGAAAAATTATGGGAAATAAGCTTTGATTCTGTGGAAAATAAATTAGCATAAATATAGATAATAAAATAGATATGAAAAAAATAATTATAAATCTCGTTGTAGTTTTAATTTTCCTAGTTAGCTTTGAAAAAGCAAGTATTGCTAAAAATAAAGATACTTATGAGCTACTAGATTTGTTTGGCCAAGTTTTTGATAGAGTTAGAAAAAGTTATGTTGAAGAAGTTACTGATGAAGAATTAATTGAAAAAGCTATTGATGGAATGTTAACAGGTTTAGATCCCCATTCTGGCTATATGAATGAAGAAGTTTGGCAAGAAATGCAGGTAGAAACTCAAGGGAAGTTTGGTGGATTAGGTATAGAAATAACAATGGAAGATGGTTTTATAAAAGTAATATCTCCAATTGAAGATACTCCTGCTTATAATGCTGGAGTTCAAGCTGGTGATTACATTATTCAAATTGATGATACTCCTGTAATAGGTTTAACTATATCAGAAGCAGTTGATCTTATGAGAGGTGAAAAAGGATCTCCTATAATTATTACAGTTTCTAGAGAGGGATTAGAACCTTTTGATATTGAAATTATTCGAGATATTATAAAAGTACAATCTGTAAAACATGATGTATTTGATAATATAGGATATTTAAGAATTACTTCTTTCACTGAGCAAACCGAAAAAGGCGTAAAAAAATCAATAAAAAAAATAGAGGATGAGTTAAATAATAATGAAATAGGATACATACTTGATTTAAGATCAAATCCTGGAGGATTATTAGATCAAGCAATAAAAGTTACCGATATATTTTTAGAAAAAGGTGAAATAGTATCTACAAGAGGAAGAGAGAAGAATGATATTAAGAGATATAAGGCCAAAAAAGGAGATTTGATTGACTCCAAACCTTTAATTATATTAATTAATAGCGGTTCTGCTTCAGCATCTGAGATTGTAGCTGGAGCTTTACAAGATCATAAAAGAGCAATTGTTGTTGGTACTGATTCTTTTGGTAAAGGGTCAGTTCAAACTATAATACCTTTTAAAAAATCATCATCTTCTGACATCAGTGCGGGTATTCGACTTACCACAGCCAGATATTATACTCCTTCGGGACAATCTATACAGAGTAAAGGTATTTCTCCTGACATATATATTGAACAAGGAAGTTTTGAAGCAAATCAATTTAGAACTTTATCAGAATCAGATTTAAAAGATGCTTTAGATAGTGATGAAGAAAAAAAGGATGATAATGAAGAGACATTATCTCCTCAAGCTGAAAGACTAAAAAAGGATTTTCAATTGGCTAGAGCTTTAGATCTTGTTAAGGGACTTGACATATATAAAGAATCTTTCTCAGAATAAAATAATAGTTATGCCTAATAAATATAGAAGATGTGTTGGAATGATGATTTTAAATAAGAACAATGAAATACTTGTGGGTAAACGATTAGATCATCCTAGCGGTTTCTGGCAAATGCCGCAAGGTGGCATAGATAAAGAAGAAGATCCTGAACAAGCTGTATGGCGAGAAATGATGGAGGAAATAGGGACAAATAATGCTACGTTAATTCAGTCCTCAAATAATTGGATTAATTATAATATACCTTCAGACACACTTGCTACACTTCCATGGGGAAAGAAGTATATTGGTCAAACTCAAAAATGGTTTGCTTTTAAATTTAATGGAGTTGATGCAGAAATAAATGTAGGTACAGAAAATCCAGAATTTGGTGAATGGAAATGGTCAAATCACAATCTTTTGGTTGAAAATATCGTTCCTTTCAAAAGAGAAGTATACTCAAAAGTTTTACAAGAGTTTTCAAAATTATTTTAATAAATAAGAATTCCCCCAACTATAATTGCAGTAATTACAATCAAAAACCATAATATTCTTAAAGATAAATCTTTCATATTTTGTAATGAATGAGGGACGAATAGTGTTGGAGATTGTTAAAGTGAGTAATTATGAAAAAACTATTTCGCCCCTCAAACATGATTAAATCAATAAAGTATGAATAAGACTAATTATTGATTTAAATAAGGTAATATTAAGATCGATTCGTAGAATTATATTCTATAATTAATAAACTTATAACTTTTCATAATGAGATGAATTTAAAGCTTCAATTTTTGACTTAGCAATCAAATGTTGTTGCTTTGCTTCATCACCTTGTTCATTTTCTAATTTTTTAATTTGTTCTTCAATAATATTTTTATCTAAAGAATTCATTTCATGAACTTCCTCAGCTAAAACTATACATTTCTCAGGATTAATCTCAACAAATCCAGTTGATACAAAAAATGACTTTAATAAATTTTTAGATTCTCCATAAACTAGAACTCGACCTGGTCTTAGAGAAGATAATAATTTACTATGACCTGGTAAGACTCCTATATCTCCATCCTTGCCAGGAACTATAATCATACCAACCTTGTCGTTGAAAACAAGTTTTTCTGGCGAAACAAGATCAAAAGAAATAGTCTTTTCCATTTAGGCTGCTTCAGATTCTATTTTTTTTGCTTTTTCAACAGCCTCTTCAATTCCGCCTACCATATAAAAAGCAGCTTCAGGCATATGATCATACTCACCCTTAACAAGTCCTTCAAAGCTTTTAATAGTATCTTCTAATTCAACATACTTACCAGGAGAGCCAGTAAATACTTCTGCGACAAAAAAAGGTTGAGATAGAAACTTTTCAATTTTTCTTGCTCTTGCGACTGTTAGTTTATCTTCTTCAGATAATTCATCCATTCCTAAAATAGCTATAATATCCTGTAAGCTTTTATAAGTTTGCAAAACTCTCTGTACTTCTCGAGCAACCCTATAATGATCTTCTCCTACAACCTGTGGATCTAAAATTCTTGAATTTGAATCCAAAGGATCAACAGCAGGGTATATACCCTTCTCAGATATTGCTCTATTTAAAACTGTTGTAGCATCTAAGTGAGAGAATGAAGTTGCGGGTGCAGGATCTGTTAAATCATCAGCAGGAACATAAATTGCTTGAACTGATGTAATCGACCCCTTGTTAGTTGTTGTTATACGCTCTTGCAAAGCGCCCATATCAGTAGCGAGAGTTGGTTGATAACCAACAGCAGATGGAATTCTGCCTAGTAGAGCAGAAACTTCTGAACCAGCTTGCGTAAATCTAAAAATATTATCCACGAAAAAAAGTACATCCTGTCCTTCTTCATCTCTAAAATATTCAGCTTGTGTTAAGCCAGATAGAGCAACCCTTGCTCTTGCTCCAGGAGGTTCATTCATCTGTCCATAAACAAGAGCAACTTTTGATTTATCTCCTTTAAGATCAATGATACCTGACTCTATCATTTCATGATATAAATCATTGCCTTCACGAGTTCTTTCTCCAACTCCAGCAAAAACGGAATAGCCTCCATGCGCCTTAGCTATATTGTTAATAAGCTCCATGATTAAAACAGTTTTTCCAACTCCGGCTCCACCAAACAAACCGATTTTACCACCCCTTGCATATGGAGCTAATAAATCTACAACTTTAATTCCTGTAACCAACACTTCAGTTTCTGTTGACTGATCTACAAATTCTGGAGCTGGTCGATGTATTGGATATTTTTTTGTAGTTTTAATATCTCCTCTTTCATCAACTGTTTCTCCAACGACATTCATTATACGTCCAAGAGTTTCTGGGCCAACAGGCATTGATATTGGGGAACCTGTATCGGTAGCAGTTTGGCCTCTAACTAATCCGTCTGTTGAGTCCATAGCAATGGTTCTTACCGCATTTTCCCCAAGATGTTGGGCAACTTCTAGTACAAGTCTATTGCCATTATTATCAACTTCAAGCGCATTTAGTATTGAAGGAAGCTCTCCATCAAATTCAACATCAACTACTGCCCCTAATACTTGTGATATTTTTCCAGATAAATTATTAGCCATTTTTCCCCCTTTAAACTGCTTCAGCTCCTGAAATAATTTCAATTAATTCTTTTGTAATAAATGCCTGTCTAGTCCTATTATATTTTAAAGTTAAAGCATCTATCATTTCTCCTGCATTTCTTGTAGCGTTATCCATTGCTGCCATTCGTGCCCCTTGTTCACCAGCATTACTTTCTAATAATACTTTAAAAATCTGAATAGAAACATTCTTTGGCAATAAATCTTGCAAAATAGATGTTTCATCTGGTTCATAAGTATATATTGAAGTATCATTGTTTGAGCCATCATCCTTTTTTTCATCTTTTGAATTAATATCTAAAGGAATTAATTGATGTCGACTTACTTCCTGATTTATGGCTGAGACAAATTTATTATATACTAAAACACAAATATCAAACTTGTTATCAAAAAATAAATTTTGTATTTTATTCGAAATTTCTAAAGCTGTGCTATATCCGGCCCCCGTAGCCCCTAAGTCAACGAAGCTTTCGAGTATCTTACTTTTCATTAAGCGATTAAAAAAATCCCTACTTTTTTTTCCGATAGTAATTAAATCAACTTGCTTTCCTTCTTTTTCTAGAGAATTCACAAATTTTGTAGTTTCACGATTAATACTACTATTAAAACCCCCACAAAGACCTCTATCAGCGGTTACAGGAATAACTAAATATCTCTCCTGTTTACCTGTGCCTGACAAAAGCTTTGTAATTCCTTCACCAGAAACACTAGAAGAAGCAAGTGAAGAGAGCATTTCTTCTAATCTAGATGAGTAAGGTCTTGCTGATTCAGCTTTTTCTTGTGATCGTCGAAGTTTGCTTGCTGCGACCATTTTCATAGCAGAAGTAATTTTTTTAGTTGATCCAACAGAATTAATCTGCGTTTTAATATCTTTTAAACTTGGCATTAATTAATTACTCGCAAATTTTTCAACAAGACTATCTAAGATTGATTTTAACTTATCATCACTATCTTTTGATAATTCTTTTTCATTAGCAATGGAATCTAATAAATCTGAGTGGTTATTTCTAATTTCATTCAAAACTTCTAATTCAAAACGAACAACATCGTTAACAGCTACTTTGTCTAGATATCCTCGAACACCTGCATAAATAGATACAACTTGCTCTGAAACAGTTAACGGAGAGTATTGACCTTGTTTCAATATTTCTACTAATCTTGCTCCACGATCTAGTAACTGTTTAGTAGATGCATCTAAGTCAGACGCGAATTGTGCAAATGCTGCCATCTCACGATACTGAGCTAATTCCAGCTTTACAGGACCAGCTATTTTTTTCATGGCTTTGGTTTGAGCAGCTGAACCAACACGACTAACGGATAAACCAACATTAATAGCAGGACGAATACCTGCAAAAAACAAGTTTGTTTCCAAGAAAATTTGACCATCAGTTATAGAAATCACGTTTGTTGGAATATAAGCAGATAAGTCACCTGCTTGTGTCTCAATAATTGGTAATGCTGTTAAGCTTCCACCACCATGTTCATCACTCATCTTGGCTGCCCTCTCAAGCAGACGACTATGAATATAAAATACATCTCCTGGATATGCTTCACGTCCTGGAGGGCGTCTTAAAAGAAGTGACATTTGCCTATAAGCAACAGCTTGCTTAGATAAATCATCATAAATAATCAGTGCATGCATACCGTTATCTCTAAAATATTCACCCATAGTGCAACCAGTATAAGCAGATAAAAATTGAAGAGGTGCAGGTTCTGAGGCTGTTGCTGATACAACAATAGTATATTCCATTGCACCGTTATCTTCTAATGTTTTAACAATCTGTGCTACTGTTGATCTTTTTTGTCCTATAGCAACATAAATACAATAAAGTTTTTCTTTTTCATTATTTGATTGATTAACAGATTT
>MDSW01069052.1_pt1 | contig 22799 bp, 18 predicted proteins | sample 811171 | NCBI WGS metagenome assembly MDSW01 (sample SAMN05326641, study PRJNA326480) | marine metagenome | isolation source: seawater | place: Atlantic Ocean: North West | collected 2012 | reverse complement strand
GCATGACTCGGTGCTGGTGAAATAGCCAGTGGTGACGGTGCGCAATGCGTAGTTGGTACGGTCAGCGACATACAACGTCCCGTAATCGTTGGAAATGGCCATACCTTTGAGTTGGACAAACCGTGCGTCGGTGCCAGTACCGTCTACAGTTCCAGTTGTCATTGAAGTAGGTCCTGCAAAAACCTCCAGTGTATACGGACTACTCAGGTCTGCCTTCCAAATTTGATAATAAGCACTAATAAAAACCGACGTTTCATCGGTCGACGAAAAGGTCAGTGAATAAGGAAAATACATGTTTGAGTTTGCAACTAGCTGTTCTGTTTGACTCGTGCTGCTTGAAATGTCTGTTTTGTACAGAGCTTTATTCTGCTCATCTGTCCAATATAATGTGCTCTTATCAGCGGTGATAATGACATCTGTTGGTTTGTAATTTTGAGATGAAAAGTCCCATTGATCTGCCATACTCCACGAACCTTCCGTGCTGGACAATTTTGATATTCTTGTGCTTGTTTGGGCAGCAATGTAAATATCACCATCCGAATCCACTGTACAACCAGTCACAGTCCCAAGACTTCCGGAATATCCTGACAATGAACCTTCGTGTGTTGGTGTGTTCACGTCCACTTGATACAGATAATAGCTTCGTCCATAGTAAACCTTGGTGTTGTCCGCATTGAGACAAATGCAAGTTGGCATATGTGACAACGAATTCAAGTCAAAAAAAGGGGTAACGTCATTGTTTTCCAGGTTCCATGTATAAATACCATATGTCCCTTGAGATATGACTAATGCCTTGCCAAGATTCGGACCCGTTGTGAAAACAGCAATGTCTTGATAAGTTTGATAAGGGTCGGGGCTTAAACGACTGTCCAAAGCAGTCGTGACCACACCGGGTGTCGGGTTCCCCTGTATCTCCGTATGCACATACATATCCGCCGCACAGTCCCACGTGCACGCAGCCGGTCCGAGGCCTGCGTTTTCGGGTAAAGACGTATGGTTCACTGCACAGGCCGTGCAGCTGCCGGTGTAGCTTGGGTTGGAGATGTAAATTATACCATCTTCACCTGTGCTCATTTTGTAGGTAGGTGCCGTTTCACTACTGTAACAGCAAGACTGACACCGGCATGGCGTGTACACATACCTACCGTCGGGTGACATGGCAAGGTTATAAAAACCACCTGAAAGTGATCTCAACCATGAATAACTTTGATAATTGGAGTCGGTTGAGTCTATATTGACTTGCCTGATACCACTGTCAGTGGCCACGTAGGCTGTCGTTTCATCCGGTGAAATCTTCACGGAATAACTGTAGGGATAAGAATTCGTAGAAGACGCTGTTGTAGGTCCTGTTCCAGTACTCTTATCGTAAACTTTCACGTCACCGTTTGAGGTATCCATGAAATAAATACGATTACCATCGTTGGAAACATCAAACCCTCTTATGTAAGTGGACGTACTAAACACCTGAACTTGATTCACTACATCACCTCCAGTTTGATCGGCAACTAAAACTTCATAAATGTATTTCTGACCCGCGCCGTAGTCATGACCACTGTATATGAACTTACCATCACTTGTCACCACACATCCTCCCATAGGTAGAATACCACTTCCAGACCCACTACCTGTTTGCATGAACCATGATACAGTACCAGTGTCTTTGTCGATTTGTTTCCAACCATATGTACAAGCATACTTTCGAGCATGCACGTAAATTGTTTGACTGTCCAAACTGACACATGCATCTTGAGGTGAATCCGAAGCATCCATGCTACAATCCGTATTACCAGACAGTAATGATTTGATGAATGAATTATCGCTTGTGTCCACAAGATGCAATCTGCTTTGATATGTACTGACAATGACAACATACGAACCATCCGGAGCCATCGCCACGCCTTCTGGTGCCTTGGACCCACTATGAATTGTGGTGTACACCCCGGCATTATCCGGGTTGGTTACCGTGTCCGTGGTCGTCACAAAGCCGTCCTGAGCCCGATACTCACCCACGGCACAATCACTGCCAACGACCGGCTGGGCGAGGATTACTGACAGCACAGCAAAGAGTAACACCCCGTACAAGCGGGATAATCTGACAGTCCGATGAGGTGTCAGCATTGGAGGCCGTGTGGGGCCAGTCTAATATATATCCTTCCGTACACTGTTTAGAATCGTTTAATGAAACCAAGTTGGTGTGATTGGTATGATTCACCGGCACTATCTTTGGCACCGGTGGCAGAGGCTGAATATCCTGCCCATCTATGCTATGTGGGAGAACAAAGTGCATGAGTAAAGAGAACGCACTACACGCCAAAAGTCCCTGAATCACCGTTAGCATCACCTTGGACTTATGCCAGGGTGTTGGCAGAGGTTCCGCCAAGGCACTCATTTCGACAAAGTGGACCTTCCAGGCGTCTCGGTCCATGAGCAGTCTATAGGCAAGAATAAACGCAAACAAGAGAAAGAACCAGGACACCCACAACGCAATCATTGCCACTACAGCTCTGTTGTGGTATATATTATATTTAGGCATGCGGTGCAAACACGCAATGCACAAGATGTGTACAGTTGTGCTGCTTATGCTAGTCAGCACAATTGGTGCCGTGCATGTACACGACGAGGTCACAACCCCATTTTGTGAGCGCAAATCTTTACACAAAGCCCTGACCAACACAGTGGCATATAATGTGGCGTTTTCATGGAGCAAGCATGCTGATCTGAAGCATTGGTTCTTTGAACACTCCAGCATTAACGGCACCAACATGAAATGTGTGCGGTATGGGTATTCCACGAGAATCAAGCTGCCCGGCGCGTTTGCGCAGTACGTGGGCTCTCTTTTGCGCGAGATTGACATCAACAAGCACGTCTGTGTCGTTGCTGATAAGTACATAGAGGACGTGAGAGTGGGCCAGACTGCAATTATTGACAATCTGTCTGCCAAGACCAAGACAACTTTGCACGATGCAAAAATACAATCAAGCATTGACGTGACGTTTGACTTGCCGTGGTATGTGAGTTTTTTGGAGACATCAGTCTCATATCATATTATGAAGAGTTTCAAGGAAAAGTTTGTCACGTTGGCCACAATACTATGTGAACCAGACTAACGATTCAGTGATACCTCCGCGTTTTTGTCCGTGTGATCAAACACTTTGCCAGGATTACCCCTGCGCAGGCGAGTAAGACCACGTAAAAAGTGACTTCATGTGAGAATGCAACAGTGGACGTGTCGGTGGTGGGCAATTCCGCAACTCCACGGTGTAGACTACGAATCACGACTCTTCTGTCAGTGCCTTCGACTTTCAAATCTTTGTCGAACACAAAGGTTGTGAGTGCGCCGCTGGTGATGCTGACAACGTCCTGGTGTAGTTTTTGCAGGTCGGTGAGGTCTGTGCGGCTGATGAGCATGACGCCATGCACTGGAACCCACGCGATGCCCTGGTTGACCACAGTCAACAGTCGCCGAGAGTGTTGCGAAATTTTGATGGTCTCGTAGTTGCTGTACATGTGTTTGTTGATGGAATGTGCGAGTAAAATCTCGTCAATGGAGGTCTTGCCGTAGACAGCACCTTCCACGGTGAGAATGACCATGGTGTCCCCCCACGCAAGACTGGCATCATATTCCATGAGACTGGCGAGGTCGTTAAGGTCATCATAAAACGCCTGCGTCAGCATGGGCACTCCAGTGCTGGAGACTTGCACGTAGATGTTAAATTGGATCTGAACCGCAGTGAACGTGTCGGGCAACGGCATGCAAACTCGGTCACTGGTGTTCATTTTTGTGGCTAGTGGGGGTGCAGTGTTGAATGGGACGCGAACGTGAGACAGTGGACACTGCCAGATGCATACGTGGTCCCCCAACGCGTCTATGACCACCGCCAGAATGGAGAGAGGAGGGGCCGCCAGGCCACGATGACGACACTCGTGTTGGACTGACAGAGTCCCACCAACGTTGTCAAAGACCTTGAGAGTCAGCAGTTTGTGTACCTGATGAACCTGGTAGAGAGAGTTGGTTTCTTCTTTGATGAACAAGGCCCGAACAAGAATGGAGTAAGTGGAATTGCCTTGGGTGGAGGAAAACGATTCCAGAATGTCAGTGTTTTTCTTGATGCGCAAGGCTGGAGGGTGGGTCACATAGACAGTTTGTTCCACGCTGATGTCCAGGTTGGGGTCGTGAAGAATTGGACACGACTGGTTGTCGTACTGCAGCAGTGAGCTGCCGACCCAGTGTTTGTTCTCAAGATGGGTCTGGACAGTCTCACAGTCCATAATATTTTGCGTTGAGATGCTACTGGCACACTCGTCATGATGGTCAGGGTGACAAAGCTGTGGTATGATGGCTGTGAATTCTGTCACTTGCTGAAAGGGCAACACCCACGAGTTGCTGACCACGTCAAAATCCACGGAATCAGTGAACTGCAGTCTGGTTTCGGGAATGTTCATCAAAGCTCTACAGCAAGTGAGTGTGGCCAGCCACAACCACCGCATTGTTCCGGATGTTTGACAGGAAAGTTTTATAGCAGAAATCCGGCTGTTCACGGCTTTGTCCACATTCGAATGTCTTTCAGGGTTTTGCTTTCTTCCAGTATTTGTTTCTGCTTGGCGGTCAATTTGGGCTTGTTTTTGCGGCAGGTCAAACACCACCACCAATCCTCCGGCTCGATACCGTTTTCATATGGACGTGGCTGAATAGGGACCCACTGCTGACACTTTTTGCAGTTGAACCCCGCTTTGGAGTCATAGTCGACTGGCAGTTCAAATCCAGGCATGGGCGGCTCCACGCAGCGTTGATCAGGAATTCCCAAGGAGTTCACAGAGCCATCTCTGTGCCATGGCGGCACTCCAAAGGCAAAACTACGGTCGTCTCCTGGGGCCTTATGTACATGTTGGTGTGCCGGCCAGAAAGTGGGTCCGTTTTCTATACACCACCGAAGGCGGCGCAAAAGCTCGCAATTATGGCTGATATAGTGTGCGTCTGTGAGGCTGGCTTGTTTTTGGTCTCGGACACGCATGGCTGCAGGGTCAGCAGAAGGCTTGTTTTGGCCAAAAACTTTGCGGTCAAAACTGCCAGGGTTGGGATTGACCCACTTTGTATCAGAGACACACTCGAAATCAAACGACATTACACATAACCTGGCTGGCACGGGACCAAGTAGTTTATGTTTTTGTTCTGGCAAAAGTATTTATTGATCTCGAGACTACCAGTAATGGCCAGCGACTCAAAACAGACTGCAGACCAACAGTCCATCCGACTGGACGTTAAGGAGGCTTTGAGTGATCTGAACATGGAGGAGCGAGATGCCTGTCATAACGTCCTCAAAAGCTCACAGCACACTCTTCTCAAACTCATGCCCAACCACCACATCGACCAGTCAGGAGAGTTGGGTGGCTTTATGTTTGTGGCTGATATGAATGAAATGGCGGAAGTGATGCCGATAAACAAACGCATGTTTGACCTGTCTTCACTGTACGAGTGTAGTGCTGTGCAGAACAAAGATGAAATCTTTCACTCCGATGCTTTGCGAATTATCAACGACCTCAGCGTGTACAGAGAGAGGTTGGCCGAGTACATTGAGAGTTTAACACAGAGCAGCACATCACCGGCTGGCTTTGACTGCATGAACGACAACCACGACTCGCAGAGTTTACCTGACCAGCGGCCTTGGAGTGAAAGTGTTCCTAACACCGTTGGACTGTACCATGGATTCTCCAGGTCAAACACAAAAGACCGGCGAGAACACAAGCTGTTTATAGTGATTTCCGGATGTCTGCATCACGCCTGCGAAGAGTTCCAAAATCTTTGGCATGACTGCCGCGCACATCACACCTGCAAAGAGGTTTTGCAAAGTGAGGAGGTCTTGTGGTTGCGGGCAGCAACTCATCGCAACCACAACCGCATTGCCTCTGCCATTGCTGACATATGCGATCTGACTGTAAAGCGAGTCATAGACACAGACGACCCCACCGGCGAACAGCGCATGGTCTTGCCGACAACGTATTCCTACAAGACTGACTGCTTTCTGGACACCAGGCAGCAAGTGGCCCGTGTGGTGGACGGTGGGTGTTTTCTGGACCACGACAGCAATGGGGTTTTGTTCGAAATGTACCCCTCGGAGGGATTCTGGTTGTTCCAAGGCCCACGAGACTTGTCGGACTATCACAACCTGTACGGCACGCAATTCAACTACCACAAAACGTTTCCATGCTTTCCCACCAAGACTGTGCAGTATCACACCAGGTTTCCTGTGAAAGACATGCGGACGTCTGTTCGGGTGGTGACCTCGTCCAGTTCCACGGCGATTGTGAACTGTGAGCACAAAGACGCACAAGATCATCTATTTCCAGACGAGAGTTTCATGCAGCAACTGCACAAACTGGGCTTTAATCGCAACGATGGAGTCCTGAATTTGATGCCTATTGTATACTGTGTGAATGAAAACAAGGCGTAAGTTCAGTTCTTGACAATGACATACGTCATCAACGCCCAGATGGCCAGCATGGCGATCACCCCATTGTCCAGCATATCTTGTAATAGGTGAACGTTTTGGTGTTGCATTGCACACATACACCGCACTGCCGGCCGCACCAGAAGTGGTGGGTTTGCCAGCAGTGGTGGGGGTGGCATGAGTGGGGTCAGCATCGGCATCAGCATAGCACCCCAAATTTGCTCAAGTTTGAGACACCTTTTTTTCTTTTTCAATTGGTCTGTAGTTGGCCCTGTGAAAAAGACCAAAGTTGAACACGTTTGTTTCATCTAGCTCCATGCAGACCGATGCCGAGGACGCGGAGGAGTGGACATTGGCTACAACGGGTGTACACTCCAAGGTGGACGTTCGTTGGAAGGCTTTACGTTGGTCCAAGATACATTACGTACCACCTTCCTCTGTGCAGCCAGAGTGTACATTGGCCAAGGCACTCGCGTTTGTCAGCATCACACACCGCCGGCTGGGTGAAAAAACAGTGCAATTGCCACAGGAACTGGTGCGCATGATTGTGGAATTCGCGTGTGGTGAACGGCGCTGTTATCTCACGGACAAGGACTCTATTCTCCGTGACAGGGCATTGCGAACTTTGAGCTTGGGCCGTGCTTTATCTGACCCTTGCCGTGTTTGGAACAATCGCCAATACCCACGACACTCCGCAGACTTTCATATGTTTTGTTACAACGTTCCTTTTGTGACTGCGGCGCCGCTCAAGAACACTCGTTTTCGGTACGACGACAACTGCACACCTGACATCAAGTGGCTGTCCCGTTTCATGGACATGGACAGTATGCCAGTGATTCTCGTCAATGGTGTTCCGACATTCACCAAGTGTATTTCTGGGTCCAAATCCTGCACCAGTGCAACAAGACCGGCGTTTGCTGGCTGCGCGATAGCGGCATGGGTGTTGCACAGCACACGCGTTCTTACGACCAACAGCAAATGGTGTTACGGCATGATGCAGACGTGGTGGGCCCGGCACTGGGAACTTTTTGACAATGGACGTCGTTACTTTGTCCAGAACAAAATCAGCAACCCCCTGTACACTTTTTTTCTGTTTCCAGTCCTCAACCCTGAGGCCTCTTCCTTTCTAATGCACAAAATGCACCGAGCTGTCAACGCCAAGATGGTCAAATCCTGGCTGGAAGACTTGTGGGGAGTGTACAACGTGGCCACGTATCTTCGGGTGCGTGATGTGAAAGATGGTGTGCAGATCTTTTTGTTTGCCAGCAAGGCACTGCTCGTGGTGGACGCTGTGCTGCAGTCTGAGGTGTTTCAGACGATTGTTCCCATGCTGCCTGACGGCAGCACTGTAATTCCTTTGTAGTGAATAAAAGTATATTGCATTACCGCCCGGCCAATTGATATTGGTGTTTCACAAATGGCGATTGAACGCGAGCCAGCAACGATTCTTGCGGTGGGTGTTCAGACACCTGCTCTTGATGATTCGTCGCATGGACCGCAAAATCACGAGACTGGCCTTCTGGGAAAGAGAGCATGCCTTGACAACACAGGTGGACCAAAAACTGGCTGACTACCAAAAAGAGAACAGGGTGCCTTTGGTGACAGTACACTCCACCCAAGAGTGAAATGTTTTCCACAGCGTTTTTTTCTTCTGTTCCAAGATTAGAACGCGGGAACTTTGTTGCCAAAGTCCTGGCCCTGCCACCACGACCAGGTCACAAACTATTTCAATTTTTTTTGCTGCCAGCACCCTGAGGGGGTCTGCAAATAGTGAGTATACATAATAGCCATTTTGGAAGTATTTATGAAATATTGGCCAAAGCAACATATGGAAAAAAATAGTGTTGTCACCAACACCACGCAACCCAACGTGTGGGAGAGTGTGGGGTACTGGCTATGGCACATGAGCTTTACCCTCTTTGTCTTTGGTTTGCTGTATCGCGTGCAGTTTCCACTCTTTCTGGGCTCTTTTTTTGCACACAGTGCCCTCATCTATGTCATCAGCAAGAACGCGACCAACGTGATTGAGTCCCGGTGGGGTCTTCGGCGGCACCGGTACCAGTGGCAGCATCCCAAGAAACGTCTCTTGGTAACGTGTATCAGTATCGTCAATGAGTCCTTTGTGTTGATCTGGCGGTATCAAGAACAACCGAACCACAACACCTACGATTTGTTGGTGCTGGGTTTGGTCTTGATACTGGGTGTCATTCTACACTCTCGCGACGTGCAATGATCAGATGTACATGTGTTCGTGATTGGAGTAGTAGCAGGCTAGCTGCAAACAAATGCAAACGTCGTCCTGTGTGTGTATGTGTAAGTGTGTGTAATGCGTTGTTGCACAAAGTTGTCAATGCATACCTTCATTCCTCCCACTTTCCCACAAAGTGCCACGCGTGTTTTACCAAAGCTGTTCACCGCCTGCTTGTATTGAAAACTGTAGATGCCCATTTGTTCCCGCAATCTGCGCCGATTTCCTGCAGGGTCATCTGACATCAAAGGCTGCAAGACGTTGATCCTTCTGTCTCTCAGGTAGGTGTTGGTTAGAGTCATCATGCCATACTTGATGTCCTCTGTCGTCAAAATACCAAACCGCTTGGCCTGGTGGTCAATGCGATGCCTGACATTGGGTAGGTCGCGCAACGCCTTTTCATGATGTTCACTTTCAAAACCCTGTGAACTCAGTGTCAGAACGCGAATGGCCATGGCATTGTTTATGCGCACTTACCAGATTGCGCTCCACCATGATGACAATAGGCGAGCATGCAAACATTCTGTGTTCTCGCAGGCGTTGGATATGCCGTTCCACCAGCATAAACTGTTTTTCAGGCTGCATACAAAGAAATCAGTACACGTCACTTGCAAAAAAAATACATCGCAGCTGAACGTACCTCTTTGCAGCCCATGAGCACGTCAATGCCTAACACCTGCCACAAATCTGATGTCAGTCCATTTCGACCACCAGTCAAGAAAAACAGCAAAATGCCAAACGTGATTTTGCTGCTTTTTTCTCACTATCACTGTGCTTTGCTCAATCGCCTGATTGCTTTGAGCATCGACAGCATTGCACAAAACTTCTTTGAGGGCAAGTTCAGCACTGAGCTGACGAAACTAAAAGACAGCGTTCAGACGGCATCGCACACTGAACTTCTGGCTATTTTCTTCTTGCTGCTCAACGTCGACCAGACTCTCAAGCAGGAAATCAGGAGACTGGAGATGGAACAAAACTACGCAAAACTTGAACGATTTTTGCTTGATCTCAGACGTTTTGTGGTGGTGGAGTTTTCTGTCAATGAACAGGTCTCATTGCAGTTGTTTGTGGACAAGTGCGAAGAGCATTGGGTTCTGGCGTAAATTACCGTAACACAACCCTTGTGGCGGCATATGCTGACCATGGCATAGTCTGACTGTGGGCCACCTGTTTTTGTCATGTTAGTTGCTTGAGCTGTGATTGAACAAAGTGCAATGACACTTGCCTGCTGCCGGGTCAATGACCAGCCAAATCATCTGTTCTCTTTGCAACTCAAGCGGTGGAGTGTCAAACATCAGAGCAATGTCCATTTTGCGAAAGACCTGCTGCAAACTGTCAAACGCCAGTCCAGCCAGCTCACTCTGAATCAAATCTGGACGGTCCTGCATCATGATTTTCAGCTTTCGATGCCGCTCAGCTGACTGCCAGCTGGGCACAAGGTGCAATAAATGCACGCATTCATGAGCTTTTCCTTCCTCTTTACATTTATCACATGCCAGCTCAATCGTCCTGGTGGCAAACAAAGGTCTGTCGGTTGCCGGGTCCAACATTTTGATGAGACGGGTGTCTGTAAAAATTCAAATGTGCTTGTGTCAGAGGTGAGACTACTGTACCGGCAATGTTTCGCAGGCTGGGGTGGGTTATGAACACAGAGGGGGGAGTGGACGAAGGTTTTTTGAGCTCATTGCAGACGCAGGCAGAGGGTTGGCGGGATGTGATGTTTTCGAGTGCAGAGTACGAAATGGTGGAAGGGGAATCACTGACAGAAGTTGATTTCACTTGTAAGAGTAGATATGGCCACCAGCGAGCTGTTGCCCACTGACAAAATCGGTGCCACTGATATCTGCTTGGTCAGGGCTTGGTCACACACATTTGTACCTTTCACTGGACACACCTGTTTCGTAGAAGAAACCTGAATGTGGTTGCACTCAGCATATCGTTGCACACACTCTCCTACTTTACTCTCACACACCTTCGTCGCAGTAGGCAGCTGTTTTGGTGTATGCTGGTCAGTACAACAACACACACTTTTTTTCACTCTCACACACCTTCCTCTAAGATCAAAACATCTCCTCCTGTGCCCTTGGTGGTTCCAATCTGCACACAATTTTCAGAAAACACACTCATCAGTGACACATACTCTGCACCAAGACCAACAGCATAGACACTGGACACCTCCCTGCTTTATAGCCGTCTGCTTTGGCTCGCAAAATGTGATTGTAATACATAATACAGGGCTTGGTACAGCCGCATTTAAGACTTATCTTGTTGTCAACAATGTCTCGACAGCGACCATGGAAAATTGCTTTGGCGCCCAAAGAGCACATGCGGTGTCTGCTCACAGCACAAAAAGACACCACCCCCCCTGATTGTGCTATTTTTCACTGCCCTACCTCTGAAGTCAGTATCCCAGACTTGCCGTGCACTTGGACCCTCCATGGCTGTGAGTACGACACATTGACCCTGCCTTGTGGCCATCACTTTAACCCCAGCGCTATCACCCTGCACTTTCTACTTGCTGATATGCGCTGTCCTGTGTGTCGGCAGGGGCATGATGTGCGTATGAATCCCTCTTGTATTCCCAAATCCCTGCGGCATGCCTTTGAAAACAAACAGGACAGCGTGCAGTCCCGTGATGAGCAAGAGACCTCTCTAGTGGACATCTTGCACAACATTAGTGTGGACATGACAGATTATGAGGGCGAATTTGGGCTGGTGGTGGACCTCACGGTGAGGGGACAGACGTGTGTTTTGCTGCAGACACCTATCAGGCCGTTGTTTGCCACGTCCACTGACACATATGTGCCTTTTCGGACGCAGCAGTCTTTTCAGCGCATGCTTAACCAACAGTTTCAGCGGCATGCCGCCATGGACAATGTAGTGGTCACCTTCAGTATTCAACACCCAGTCTTGTTCTTGCCTGTTCAGACCGAGTCTCTTGCTTTCTCACAACTTGTGTCTATAGAGGGGCCCAGGGCACTTCCTTTTCGTGTCATGGACGTTGAAGAGGAACAGGTGGTGGGCAGTCTCATCTGCTCTGGTGTGCAGAGAGAAGGTGTGCAGCAGATCAACTTGTTTTTGGACCGAGACGTCCTTGTTGGTCTTTGTCTGCAGTGCATACAGACGCGTCTACAGCAACTTATCCAGCAACAGCTCAGTTAGTATTTCACAACTTGAAACTTCTTGGCAATGGACGCAACGGACAAACTCAAACAAGCGGTGTTTGACGACGAAACGCGGACCACCATCCTCGGAAATATAGACAAGCAGGAAATTATGCATGATCTGGTCAAAACCAACGTCGACACGACTGGCGTTGAAGTCATGGACTGTGTCATGCGGCAGGTGGCCAACCAGATCAACAAACTGGGCATCATCATGAAGTATGAGAAAATTCTGCAGCAGAGCTCAGACGTTTCCACTGCGTCTGAGTTCAAGTCGATTGCAAAAATGTGGAACTGGACCACTCCTGATCAGGCAGGCTTCAACAACTCCCAGAAACCAGACGCAGTGTACCAGATGACGGTGCATAACAACCGCATGTACCTGTTTGTGGAGGTAGACGGTAATGTCAAGTCTGCCGAGCCGCAAGTCACCGCCATGAAGCTTTGGCAGTCTGTGACGTTTGGAAGGGTGCGCAAAAGTGATATGTCTGTAGGCAGCCTGCGAATCAACATGGACTCCATGCCCAAACAGGATGTCCAGCACCATCACAAGCAACACCCACAGCCCACCCCTGGTGAAATTTACGAGTGGATGGTTAACATTGTCAAAGCCTGTGTCTTTGTGGTTGGCAACTTCATTGCACACAACCTGCGTCACGACACCTTAAAGAAGTTCCAGCGACACTCTCGGTGGTCCCAGGTCCTAGGCACGCAAGACGACACTGGCATCCGAGACCCCAAAAAATCCACTAATGTCTACGACATGCACTTTTTTGTTGGCGTGTATGACACCCAGTTTTACTCCAAGTGCAGTACGGGGCAGGCCATTCCAGCGGACAAACAAGTCGACTTTGATCTTCATGAGTACAAAAAACAATCACCAGAGTGGGTTTTGCCAAGTAATAATACCAGGCCCGTTTCAAATCCAAGAAACCATTACTGGGGGGACATTGGCAATTACAAAACAAAGAGCAGCAAATTCTACAGACCCACGTGTACACTGCAAGCCAAACTCAATCAAACCAATAGAGCGACTCAAGACGCCATGTACGCAGCAGACAAAATTTGTCTCAAAGTAGACTTACCAAGCACAGTTTATCACGGCGAGGAAACTGGGCATGGTGCCAACATCAACTACATTTTCATGCAGAGAGTCAACCAACGTGACATTGACGCTGCTGTGACTGATATTAAAAGCAACAACTCGTCACCGCAACATATTGAGTCTCGGTTTGCCAAAGTGCATGGCCTATGGTATTTGCAAGACATGGTCCATTTTTTGGACAGAGCCAAATTGGAATGGGGTGCTAAGTTTGAAGAATGGCTGACGGCGGTTATTGATGCAAATGGCAATACACTACAAAACAATGCTGGATGGATGCAGAGAATTCAAGGGCAAAATTATCCCGCGATTTCGTTTCCCAAAGGCTGGCAGCACGTCGATCAAGAAATAACACTTACGAACGGAGGACAATCGTACACGGCTAAGGCCATCACTTACTACACAGTGTACCATCTCATTTTGGAGTCTTTCGTCGCAGAGATGGAGAATGTATACCATGGTCTCATAACCGACCTCAAGCCCAACCCTTCCTGGGGCATCAACGACATGGCCGCCAAAATCAAGCAAATCAAGCAGAAACATAACAGAAACGTGCTGGAGGTCAAAAAAAGAGTGGACAACACGGTGACAGTGAGAGTTCGCAAGAACGAGAATTTGCGGCACCGACTTCTTTTTGCTGCCCACGAATTTCTGCATGACGAGGTCGAGTTGGAAGACGCCCTCATCAAGTACTTGACTCAGTATAAGTCGGAGTACATGCAGTTGTTCTGTCGCATGATACAGTGTCAGACCATGCTGGGTCTCATCACCATTGCCCACAACTACACACAGAATTTGGACAACACGCTCATTGAACGGCACATTGCGACATTCACCCTGGGTGTGCAGTCAGAGATACGATTCATGCTGCGCAGTGTCGCCAGCGACAACCAGCTGCTCATGCGCAACAGTAAATTTGACCCTGACAAGATCATACCAGAAAAGGGTAAATCGCCGATCCTGCAGAGAGTGGAAGGGGGGTTTATTTTTGGTTCTAAACCCAGCACAATGTCAGACGACAAATGGTTCAAAGAGAAGTCAGTCGTGCTTACCACAGAACACAATGACGTTTGGGAATGCTTGAACAAGCTTTCAAGGTTCAAACATCAGGAAAAATCCGACTGGTTGAAACTATTTACACACTTCGACGGATGGCAATACACGTACTGGTTTCGACAAGATTATTTGAAAGGTGTGGACGGCGCGGATCGCCATGGCTTACTGCAAATATCACAGGATTTGCAAAACAAAGTGACAAATGATGTAGACACTGTGAAATCATGTAACGTGTTGGCATCTTATTATGTCTTGCAACAACCATTTACAGCATACCAAAAAATCAAAGTTTTTTTGGCCAGTGTGCGTCAGCTTTTTTCTGTTCAGCTCAAACCTGAATATGGCAGTTTGATGCCTGTGTTATTCTACAGTCGGATTCTGTGGGTGTGTCGGGCCATTGCATTGGACAGTATTGACGAACAGAACGATACTGCAGAGTTGTTTCAGCGTCGTCACAAGTCATGGAATGAAAGATATAAGCAATGTCAAGATGGCGACTTCACAAAGTTTCGGGATTACCGCATATCTGAAACTCTAGCTAACGGTATTGTGGCAGTGGAAGGATTTCGTTTGCTCACTTCGGGTAAAACATTGGCAAATTATAATGAAGCAGAAAAGCAATTGTTAAAAAGACTGCATACCTTATTGAAAAAATTTGACGTCCCGGAAGATTCGAAATGGCATTTATCGTACACAGTTAATGATCTGACACTATACGTGTCAGGGGTACTAGACCAGGGTTTCCAAGATTGGACAACAGATGATGAATTAATTCAATGCTTGTTGAATTTGGACGACCAAAACGGTTATTTGTATAAGAAAGATACATCTGAATTTATGTTTTGCAATGAGCAAATTGACTCCCCTCAATTCTCAGAGTTGAATACATGGCTGCCACGATTGGGATTGTTTATGCGTTTTCAGAGTGGTTTTGTTCTGGCAGAGATTGAAGTAGTAATCAAAGGCCTCATTATCGATTACTTCATCGAAATGGAAACCAACGACCCAAGCATAGATAACTACTTGAATCGCAATCCCCATGCACGCAAAACAAGCATAGCACAGCCACCGCTTGCAGAATCCCAGGCCGCCAAATATGCAAACACTCATTTGCCAGGCGTGCAGGGTCGACATGTGTTGTTTCCACAGACTAATGCAGAATGGACTTTGAGTTCTTATGCATCGTTGCGAGACTTCAATCTGATTCGACAGACTCATTTTTATGGTCGACTATATCATGACAAGATAAGGATAAAGTATGGTGTCATTAACGTAAAAATCATGCAAAAGGGCAATGAATCGATATATGCACAGGTGATAAACAGTCATTACAATATTGAAAATGTGTATGGGGAACGCCCTGAGCAATTGCCAATGTTCAATGACGATCGCAGTACGCTCAAGTATTTGTATTTGGAACCAGATACCTGGAAGAAAGTCTTTGACATTGTCAGAAAAACTTTGGCTGGTGAGTTTGTGGATGACTTGGTCAGCTGGCCTGCACCTTTCACAAGTGGTTATGATAAAAGCAAATATGCCACGTTTGAAAAACTTCCTACGGGCGAACCAAGCGATAAGTCTACCACCGTGGCCGCAGCAGAATCACCATATACAATATATCTGTATCAGGACCCCAGTCTCGAGCTGGATCAAGAAGAAAAGTTGCTGCGGGACAGTCTGTACAAATATTGCTGTCTGAGTCACACAACTTTGGAGTACAATGAAATCAAGCCAATTCTACAGGACTATCAAATCATCGAAAACAGATATGTGGAATGGTACAAGAAACTGGAGTATGACGCAATTGGTCACAAGAAAATCAAGATCGACGACGATGAGGTCACTGTGCTTGTGCATGATCAACTGACCTCTGATCAGACTGCGCAAGTCAACCATTACAAGAGGTGCAAATGTCCACATCAACATAACACCGTCACACGGACGAACAACTACGTCAAGTGTCAGCAATGCAGCGAAATTCGCTTGGACTTTATTTACCACATGTCAAGAATGGAAGCAAGCGATCACGAAATTAGATTTGAAAGATTGTGCAAGTGGAAATTCTTGGCCATGGCTCGTGTACGCATGATCTGGTTTGAGAACAGTCTGTTTCATAGTCTCGAGACATGGACCTCTGCAACATTACAAGCCTTGCAAATTGATAAATGGACAGAGGACAAACGAGATTCTACAACCAAATCCTGGCTTGCACGACAAGTACAACACTGGAAAACCAACTAACATCCCACCCGCAGCGCCTCCAGCATGCTGACAAACAGTGGTTTGAATAGAGCCTCCACTTGACCATTAAAAGGCACGTTTTCCTCCATGGTCATGAAGAAGTTGACCGAGCCGTGTTTGGAGATGTTGATCAAGACAGCTCTGGGCACTGGGACCTTCAGGCTCTGCAAAAACTCGGTTGCAAAGTCAGACAGCCGCATGCTTTTCACATAGCTCATGTCTTCGTTTGGCGGGAGACTTTGGCAGTGCCAACGAGAGTCGCGGCTCATGTGGTGTTCCAGGTAATAACTGTTGATACAGACTCCATGGCCTAGGCGGCCATTGGCAACCAGCATGTGTACGGACATGGCGCTGATGTTGTCTGGGTTGATGGCATGTTTGACCACTTTTAGCACCCTGGCCGCCGACCTTGCCCCGCGAAAGAGTGTGCTGCTTTTGCTGGTGCAGGTCAGCAAGTTGCACTGGTCGCTGTAGAGACCACGAAAGCTGCCAAAGGAGTTCTTCACAGGAACCAGCAGAGGTTCTACGCCAGGCAAATAAATTTTCTGGTGGTGTAAGTGGTCAATTTTGCCGCAGATGTTGACAAAGTGGATCCCCTGTGCCGTCAACACTTCGTTGGGTTTGTCCCTTACCACCACGTGTTCTACTTTGCCACTGAACCTCTCCTCACTCTCCTCCACCAACTTGCGCAGGGCTGCCAAGGTGGTCAGCAAGTGGTCGCTGGGGTGACAGCGTTTGATGCTGATGCCGTTGGTTAGGCGGACGACAAACTCGTGCATGGTCTTAAGGGTGGGATTTGGTTTGGTTTGGTTTGTGCGTCTTGTAATTAAATGCGTTCAAAACCACTCAAACAATCCAGTCTTGCTGTGCAAAACTTGCGTTCATGATGAAAGGTATTTCGCGTGGTTTTAATACCCTCTTCTCTTTTACCCCTGCAGTTATCTGAGCGTATGTTGGATTCTTTACTTTGGTATTGCGTGGCTTCCAATGCCGCACGATTGTATGCCACGCTGCGTACGCACGACTTTCTTCTCCCGGATACGTTTTGTGAATGTAATCCTGTATTTTTTTGGGAACTTTGTATTGCGCCCCGTAGAAATGACATTCAGCTGCCGTCTCAATGTCCTTTTGGAATGGGGTGAAATCAATTTTTTGCAAGCCATAGTGATGGCGCAACTCATTTCTTTTTTCTTGGTCACCCTCACCTGGCAGTTGACTCCATATAAAGTTATTTGTCAGACGTCTCCAGTGCGAACAATAACATTGACAGCAAATGCGTTGAATGGTCTGCCACTTCTGCTCAAATTTTTTCTGTCGTGGGTAGATGGTGTCAGTCATTTTTTCCCCACGCAAGCTTCGCAGCTTTTGAGTCTGCCAAAGCAAGTTAGGACTAGATGTGCTCTGTAGTTCTTGCATGTAATGATTCATTGCCAAATTCACCTGCTTTGTCACAAAGACCACCAACCATGTTTTAGGGTAATCTATGTCCCATGCGTAATCATGCCATGCCTCGTAATTATTTTTCATCTGCAACACCTGTGAATGCATCCAACTATTTGGCCCAGACAACATTTTTTCATGCAGTTGCTGCAACTGGTCCATGAATTCATCATTGTTGCTTGGTCGTGTGAAAATGTTTTGTATTGCTTTCTGTGCGTGAACATCATCATACGACTTCCATGGGCGCGTTGGATTCTCATGATTCTTGGCGGCAGGTGCTTGCTTTGCGTCAACATTATCATATGACTTCCATGATCGCGTTGAATTTTCATGATTCTTGGCATCAGGTGCATTGCTTTGCTGTTGTCTCCTATAAACCTTTGCATCCCTTTCAAGTTTTTGCTTATATCTCCTGTCGTCTTCTTTTCTCTGTCTTCTTTTTTCTTCTTGTTCAATTTGTTTTTTCATCAGCAATTGCAGCCATTCCCTGAACTTCTCCGGTTTGTCATTTTCCAACCACTTCGTAACCTCGTAGTACTTACTGTTTGACAACGCCTTGAACGTCTGATACGATCTGATCAGCCAGCATTGCCGAAAGTCTTTGGCAACTTTGCGGAAGTTGTCTTCACCTTTGATTCTTCTCTCTTCATCTTCATCTGACTGGTTTTGATGGTCACTCAGTGTCTCTTTTTCACTGTCTTCAGGCACACTGGGTAACGTATCGTTAGGATTTGTTTCCCACCCATTATCTTCTTTTTGTTTTGTTTCCGTGGGTGACTGGATTGATTGATCTTGTGGTGCTGATTTATCCACCTCTACATATGCCAATGGGTTCTCTTTTTTTTTAATTTGGGACTTCAATGCGTGTTGCATGTCGTCTTCATACCTATCCATCATCATCTGCACTTTATGCCCATGCCAATCACGCCATCTCGGTTCAAAATTGGACAGATTTTGGTTTTCTTGTTTGTGTGATTTGATGCTATCAATTTCTGCTTCGTACAGCTTGATCCAAAGCTCAGGGTTAAATCCGTTTTCCGAACTTGTAAAATACACCTGCATTACATCATCCTTGGTGGGATCAAGCTCCAATGCCAATTGTTTTTGTCTATGCAATTTTCGCCGTAACTGCGGTTGTAGACCATCAAGATCTTTCTTGTAATCCACAATCCTTTTTGCAGCATGACCTTTTGCATTCCCGTTTGATGAAATATACAGCTCTATTTCTTTAATTTTGCCGTCCAACAGTTTTACCTCTACATCATTTCTTTCAATTGCCTTGGCAAGATCTGCTTGCCACTGGTACAAATACCGCTCAGGCATATACCAACCCATCAAAACTAGCTTATATACAAAGCTTAGTGCTCATGATCCACCTCTCCAGAATGGTCGTGGTCATCAGGATCATGCGCCACGGCGTAAAAGCCCTGCACACACACACAGGCTTCAGGGTCGTGACTGCCCGCTGGTGCTGTACTGTTGGGTTGGCAATGCAGCAAGCTGTTGTTCCGGCAGATGTTGTTTTCCCCGCAGTCTGAACACGCCAAGGTGTAGTCAATGTCACAATCATCTCCATCAGCATTCAGGCTGCGTCCATCTTCAGTCAAAATACACCCTCGCCACTTCCCCTCAGTGCACCAGCATTGAGTGATGGACGAGGCCCCTGGTGGACTGAAGGAGTCCAATGAACACGTGTTGACCGTCTGGTTTCCAGGGCAAAATGAGTTTGGAGGACACTTGTGACAAAAACCCGCCACGGTGGACGAGAAAAATCCTGGATCACACAGGCAGTCACCTTGCGATTGCGCTCCGGTGGTGCTGTTAGAGTTAACCCTACAAGGCTGTGTGTGTTGGCCACCTGGACAGAAAGAACCAACAGGACACAAGGCACAGGGCCCGCCGTTGGGTCCAAAAAATCCAGCTTGGCAAATGCAGTCAGTGGGGTCGTCACTGCCTTCCAAAGACTGTGTGTGCTGTACGCAATTCGTGCACTGCACACACGCAGTGTCGTTGCAGAAGGTGTTTGGTGGACAGGGCAGACAATCAACCTCCACCGCCAGTGTCTCCTCCGTGAAACCCTGCCTCAACTCCGTCTGTGACGAGTCATACGTGTAATCCAAAAACTGATAGTGTCCCTTTGCACACGCTTGACAGTTGGCGTCGTACTGACCCTCATATCCCTGCACGCACTGACACTGTTGTGGTGAAATCAAGCCATGACTAACCACTGCCTGGCTGTTTTCAACACACTCAGTGCACACAGACGCGCCAGGTAGACTCCAGAAATTGACACTACATTCCGCGCGGGTATTGTCACCTACACAATAGTCCCCTGCTGTGCACAGCTGACACACAAACCAGTCACCTTGCACAACCTTATAGAAACCCGGATTGCAGATGCAGTCGTGAACATCCACAGACCCACTCACAGAGTGGTTAGAGTGGGCGGGGCAGGAGTCGCAGGGGTGGGATTGGAAGTTAATGGCGGAAGTGTTTTGCCAGGTTGCAGGCAGGCAGGCAGTGCATTCACTTTGCCCGGTGTCCACATTGTACTTGCCATTTTCACACTCTGTGCAGACGTCGGCGGTGGTGGCGGCAATGGCGGTCGAATATGTTCCAGGCCCGCAGGGATCACAGAGAGAGGAGTTAGGCTGGACCGCATAGTGTCCCGTCGAACAAGGGGTGCAGGTGTAGGCGTTGTCTCCACTATCTCTGGAGGCCGCATATCCGGGGTCGCAGACACAGGCAAGTGGGCTTCCAGATCCACTCCCACTTTGGGTGTTGGGCGGGCAGGATATACAGTGTTCGCTACTATTTGCAGCATCCAATTCATTGTATGAATCTTCCGGACACTCATCGCAAATATTGTTATTGGGGTTACTTCGATATGTTCCAGGGCCACAGGCAATACACGGGCCGCCGGGGTCTCCAATGTAACCCAAAACACACAAGCAGTCTGTGACAGCATCTGCATTGTCAGCAGAGTCGGAGTGGTCTGGACACGTCAAACACGCTTGGTTGCCTAGTGTTTCTTTGAAAGTCCCGCCTTCACACACCACACACACGTTGTTTTTGAGGTAATAACCAGGCACGCAGAGGCAGTCTGACTGGGCTGTGCTGTTGTCTGCCTGTGTACTGGTGTGTGTCGGGCAGTCTGAGCAAGTGGTGTTTTGCAGCGTTGACTTGTACAGACCAATACCGCAAGATTCACACTGATCATTCACGACCTCAATGACACCTACACCCATGTGAGGGTGTGCATCACAATAATAGTAGAGAGTTGCAGGTGCGTCCCCGGCAATATCCACGTAACCTGCCTCATTGAAACCAGCATACACCGCCCCCTTGTGAGCATATTCGGTGGTAATTCTGAAAGGGTGGGTAAGGGGCCATGTCAGCACAGTTCGGCGGCCCCGAACCATCCGCAACGTGGGTGTCAACTCTGCTTCCCCACTTACAGCAAAAAAGCCACCATTATACACCATTGCATAACTGGATGGCACGTCCGGTGGTTTGTATCCGGGTTGGCAGAGGCAAAAGTCAATCTCGTGTGCATTGACCCTCGGCTCGGTGCTGGAAAACGCTGGACACTGCCGACACACTGTGTCCAGATACTGGCCCTCGGGACACCCTTGACACGTCAGCATTGCGTAGTCATTGTCTGCAAAACTGGGTTCCTTGCTCAACGTTCCCGCGGGTAAGCCATTGGCATTGAAATCCTCGTTAAGATACCCCATCTGCAATCTTATGCCAATGGCCCCGGCCTCGTCGTAATCACTGGCGTAAATGGAAAAATCGACCTGTACGCTGGCTGACAGCAGTCGTCGGAGTAAACGTCTGGTAGGACTGGTAGTCTCCTCGACTTTCAATATGGTGACATCACTCGCCAATACACTGGCTGTGGTGGCAATAGACTGTTTGAATGTGGCCTCCTGTGCCGAAAACTGCTCTGTGCTCATGGGGAGATTGACCGCCATGATTACAGAGTAGCTTGCCAGGCAAGGTGGGGTCAGTAAGAGACACAAGAGACCACATAGAAACACTCGGTGCATTGGTTAGTCTGTTTATTGTCTAATATACAATTTGCTAAGGTGTTGCTACACAGCGGTCTATTTGAAGGGACTGGACAGAAAATTCAAACATACTGGGGTAATTATATTGGGACTCCCATGTGTATGGGGCACCACCGGTATTGCTCCATCCCCATCGTCTGTGCCCATCTAAATACTCCCATTGCCACATCCCCCCATTGGTTGTCTCTGCGGGTGGTATGCACCGCCGTCCGAGGTTGGGGTAGTTACAATTGCTGGTCCCTTGAATGTGATCATATCCATTGTAGTCATTTTCGTAGTAATATCGATTGAATTGATATTGAAACACGCCATCTGCATCACGTAGTTTCAGCCAATTTCCATACCCTGTGTAAAAATACAATAGTTGCGTTTGGATGTACGCGTTCGGCACGGTGGTTGTGATTTGATATTCACACTCGTAAGGTGGTAGGGTGGAATCGTCTGGCAATGATTCTCGAATTTGCTCATAGTATTGATGAAAATATACATTCTGAGTAATTGTAGTCCAGGTAGTACTATCAGAACTGCAGGGACACTTATTGCCATGTGAAGTCATTCTACACGCAAGGTTCATTGGACTGGCGAGTTCCCTGGTATACCCTGTGGCACAAGTGCAATTGGATGCAGCCACGCTGCCAACCGGTGAAATTGCGGACAACACCACTGTGGAACACTCCGTGCACACAGTCGCGTTCGTCTGGTCCATATATTTCCCTGCCTGACACAAGGTGCAGTTGGTCCGTCCACTTTCATCGTTAAAGCTGCCAGGGGGGCATTTGAGACAAGGGTCCAGTGACAGTTCATGCTGGTATGTTCCCGGAGTGCAAGCCACACAAGGTGATAGCGTGGCACTATCAGGCCGTGTAAATCCAGGCTCACAGAGGCATTGATCACTTGTGCTGCCGTAGAACAGTGTGCTGTAGTGATCACCGCATTGTATGCAGCTGACAGCGGCCTGTGTGTCCACATACGTTCCCACGGCACAGTGTACACATGCTGCTTTTCCAGGGCTGCTTTTGAACGTTCCTG
>MDSW01115331.1_pt1 | contig 22800 bp, 26 predicted proteins | sample 811171 | NCBI WGS metagenome assembly MDSW01 (sample SAMN05326641, study PRJNA326480) | marine metagenome | isolation source: seawater | place: Atlantic Ocean: North West | collected 2012 | reverse complement strand
GGAAGGTGATGAATTTAGTGTTTTGTCTGACATTCTAGGTGATGAAGATCATTTAGGTGATATGGATTTTAAAGTTGCTGGTACAAAAGATGGAATAACATCACTTCAAATGGATATCAAAATAACAGGCATTACATTTGAAATTATGGAACAGGCTTTAAAACAAGCTAAAGATGGAAGAATTCACATTTTAGGCGAAATGAATAAAGCTCTTTCTAAGTCAAGAGATGACGTTGGAAAACATACGCCAAAAATGGAAAAAATATCAGTTGATAAAAAAGATATTGCAACTGTCATAGGAAAAGGTGGTGCAACTATTAGAGAGATCGTAGAGGTCTCTGGAGCTAAAGTAGATATCAATGATGAAGGAGTAGTAACCGTTGCCGCGCCTGATGAAGACTCTAGAAACAAAGCAATGCAAATGATTAAAGATCTAACTGCAAAACCAGAAATGAATAAAATCTATAATGGTAAAGTAATGAAAATTATGGAGTTTGGTGCATTTGTAAATTTTTTAGGCAAACAAGACGGACTTGTTCATATTTCAGAACTTGCTGATAAAAGAGTAGCTAAAGTAACTGATGTAGTTAAAGAAGGTGATGAAGTGAAAGTGAAAGTTATTGGATTTGATAGAGGAAAAGTTAAACTTTCAATTAAACAGGCGGCAGTTTAAAAATATGCAAGATCAACAGATAATTAAACTAATTGAAAACCTTAAGGGTCGCAGAAACTATGAGGAAAAAAAAGCTGTTAAATTAGGGTTTACATCTCTTTATGCATATTTTGAAAATAAAATTATGAGAGAAAAACAGGCTTTTGAAGACCAGAGGAAAGAATTAGAGGAAATAAAAAGCAGCAAAGAGAAAATAAAAAAAAATAAAAAAAATTGTAGCTGCTGTTAATTATTTTTTTTCTTTTCTCTCTTAATTTTTCTCTTTTCTTTTAGTGTAAGTTTTGCTTTCTTCATAACACTAGAGTCTTTAAATGATTTTCCACTATATCTTTTTGACATTATTCAAGTTATATTTTTTGGGTCTGGCATACCAACTTTATTGTAGCCAGCATCTACATAATGTATTTCTCCAGTAACACCCCCCGCCAAATCACTTAGAAGATATAAAGCTGAATTCCCAACATCATGTATATCTACATTTCTTTTTAAAAATGAATGATCTTCATTCCATTTATACAAGAATTTTGCATCTCCAATTGCTGATGCCGCTAATGTTTTAATTGGTCCTGCGCTTATTGCATTTACTCTAATCTGTTTTGCCCCTAGATCTCTTGCAAGATATTTTACGCTTGCCTCTAGCGCAGATTTACAAACTCCCATAACATTATAATTAGGTATGGCTTTTGTGGATTCGTATGTAAGAGTAATCATACTGCCTTTTTGTTTCATAATTTTAGCTGCTTCTCTTGCAACTTCAGTGAAGGAAAAACATGAAATTAGCATACTTCTTAAAAAGTTTTCTCTTGTCGTATTAAGGTATTCACCCGAAAGTTCAGATTTGTCTGAAAATGCAACTGCATGTACAACAAAATCTATTTCACCCCAACTAGATTTAATGTCTTCAAATAATTTAATAACATCCTCTTTTCTTTCTACATCACAGCTAAATGTTGTTTTTGAATTTAGTTTTTCAGCTAGAGGAATAACTCTTTTTTTTAAAGCATCGCCCAAGTAAGTAAATGCAAGATCCGCACCTGCCTCTGCTAGTTTTTGTGAAATTCCCCATGCAATAGATCTTTCATTTGCGACACCCATGATTAATCCTTTTTCTCCTTTCATTAAGCTCATTGTTTAAATCTTTTCAAAAATTAAAGTTGCGTTAGTGCCACCAAAACCAAAACTATTTGACATTACCGAATTAAGTTCTACATTTTTCTCCGTTTGAGTAACTATTGGGAATTTTTTAGCATCTTGATCCATATCATTTATATTTGCAGATGCAGTAATAAAACTATTTTTCATCATTATTAAACTATATATAGCCTCATGCACTGATGCTGCTCCCAAAGGGTGTCCAGATAGGGACTTTGTTGAACTTATTTTTGGAATTTCTGTTCCAAAAGTTTCCCCTACAGCATTTAATTCAGTAATATCTCCAACTGGAGTCGAAGTTCCATGGGTATTTAAATAATCAATTTTATTTTTAGACGTTGCAAGTGCCATTTTCATACATCTTACAGCACCTTCTCCAGATGGAGCTACCATATCAAAACCATCTGATGTTGCCCCATAACCTGTTAGTTCTGCGTAAATTTTTGCACCTCTTGCTTTAGCATGTTCATATTCTTCCAGAACCAATACACCAGCTCCACCCGCTATTACAAAACCATCTCTAGTCTTATCATAGGCTCTTGATGCTTTTTCAGGGGTTCCATTATATTTTGAAGATAATGCTGTCATAGCATCGAACATTGCAGTCATAGCCCAATGAATTTCCTCACTACCTCCTGCAAATACAATATCTTGTTTACCCATTTGAATAAGCTCCATTGAATTGCCAATGCAGTGACCACTGGTTGCACATGCAGAACTCATAGTATAATTTGTTCCTTTAATTTTAAACGGCACAGCAAGAGTTGCCGAAGCAGTACTGGCCATTGTTCTTGGAACAATAAATGGTCCCATCAACTTTGGAGTTTTTGCTCTTGTTTTATCTGCGGCTAAAATCACATTTTCAATTGATGGACCGCCAGAACCCATAACTATTCCTGTTTTAAAATTACTGACTTCTTTTTCCACTAATCCAGAGTCTTCAATTGCCTCTTTCATTGCAATATAATTATAAGCAGAGCCTGAACCCATAAACCTTATAGTTTTTCTATCAATATGATCCTCTAACTTTATATTTGGTTTCCCATGAACATGACTTTTCAAATTATGTTCTTTATATTCTTCAGAAAAAGAAATTCCTGACTTTGAGTCTAACAAAGACTGTGTTACCTCTTTTTGATTATTACCTAAACAAGAGACAATTCCTAAACCAGTAATTACTACTCTTCTCATTATTTAAATAATCCTACTTTTAAGTTATCAGCTGAATAAATTTTTTTTCCATCCGCAAGTAATATACCATTAGCAAGACCAACAGTAGTTTCTCCTTTAACAATTATTCTCTTCATTTGTATCTCATAACTTGCCAATTTGACATTTTTAAGAACTTCACCTGTAAATTTTACTGTACTCACACCTAGTGCTCTTCCTCTCCCAGGGTTTCCAAGCCATCCCAGATAAAATCCAACTAATTGCCACATCGCATCTAAGCCCAAACAACCTGGCATGACAGGGTCCTCTTTAAAGTGACAATTAAAAAACCATAATTCATCTTTAATATCTAACTCAGCTTTAATTAGACCTTTTTTATAAACTCCAGTATTTTCACTAATTTCTGTAATTCTGTCAAACATCAGCATTGGTGGAAGTGGTAATTTTGCGTTTCCTGGCCCAAATAATCCTCCTTCTCCACAATTAATTAGCTCATTATATGTATAGGAGTATTTTTTCATAAAAGTTTAACCTTATTACTTGATTTAGATCAAATATAACATTACTATAGTTTAGAATAATTATAAAGTATGACAAACACAGAAGCAAATTATATAGAAAAATTAAGATCTTCTGGCTTACGTCCAACCAAACAAAGACTAAAAATTTGTGAAATATTATTTAGTAGAGAAAAGACTTTTCATTTTTCTATTAGTGATTTAACAAAAATTCTTGAAGATCAACATAACGAAAAAATTTCATTAGCTACTGTTTATAACACTGTGCATGCTTTTCAGAAAAAAGGATACTTAAAAGAGATCAATATAGGAAATGACATATCATATTTTGATACTAATACGTCATCACATCATCATTTTTATGATGAACAAACTAAGGAATTAATTGATATTAATTCTCAAGAAGTTGAAATTAAAAAAACTCCAATGCCCCCAAGTGGAAAAAAAATTGAGGACATAGAGGTGACTTTCAAAATCACAAAAATAATATAGTTTATAATCATTCTAAACTACTTGACTTTACCAGTTTTGGAACATATATTCACTAAAGAGCGGAGGAAAATCATGAGTAGCGAAATAAATAATGACATCAATAAATGCCCATTTCATGGGGAAGGAATACCACAAAAACATAATTCTGGAAAAGGTCAAACTAATAAAGATTGGTGGCCAAATAGTCTGAATTTAAAAATATTAAGCCAACATTCATCCATGGTCAATCCAATGGATAAAAAATTTAATTATAAAAAAGAATTTAAAAAACTGAATTTTAAGGCATTGAAAAAAGATCTTCATAAATTAATGACCGAGTCCCAATCTTGGTGGCCTGCTGATTATGGTCATTATGGACCTTTATTTATTCGTTTAGCTTGGCATGCCGCAGGAACTTATAGAACTGGCGATGGAAGAGGAGGAGCTGGAACAGGAAATCAAAGATTTGCACCAATTAATAGCTGGCCAGACAACGTTAACTTAGATAAGGCAAGACTTCTTCTCTGGCCTATAAAGAAGAAATACGGAAAAAGTATTTCTTGGGCTGATTTGTTTATACTAGTTGGAAATGTTGCTCTTGAATCTATGGGTTTCAAAACTTTTGGTTTTGGAGGTGGAAGAGAAGATATATGGGAACCTGAGGAAGATATTTATTGGGGTTCAGAAAAAGAATGGCTTGCAAATAACAGATATGATTCAAAAAGAGAATTAGAAAACCCTCTCGGAGCTGTACAAATGGGATTAATATACGTCAACCCACAAGGTCCGGATGGTAATCCAGATCCATTGTTAGCAGCGAGAGATATTAGAGAAACATTTGGGAGAATGGCTATGAATGATTATGAAATCGTTGCACTAGTTGCAGGTGGCCACACTTTCGGTAAATCTCACGGAGCAGCACCAGAATCACATAAAGGACCGGAGCCAGAGGGCTCTAGAATTCAAGACCAATCTACAGGATGGAATAGTGATTACAAAAGTGGTCTTGGAGCTGACACAATAAGTAGTGGTATTGAGGGTGCATGGACATCAAACCCAATTAAATGGGATATGGGTTATTTCGATAACCTTTTTGGTTATGAATGGGAATTAACAAAAAGTCCAGCGGGTGCACATCAATGGAAGCCAGTAAAAAATGGACATGCTCCTGAAATGACTCCAGACGCCCATATAAAAGGAAAGAAAAATTTACCAATGATGCAAACAACAGACTTATCAATGAGATTTGACCCTGAATTTGGCAGAATTTCCAGACATTTTCATAATAATCCGGATGAGTTTGCTGATGCTTTTGCGCGTGCATGGTTTAAGCTTACACACAGAGATATGGGCCCTAAAATAAACTACTTAGGTAATGAAGTTCCAAAAGAAGATTTAATTTGGCAAGACCCAATTTCAAAGAACAAATATAAACTTAAAAACACAGATATTGAATATTTAAAAAGTAAAATTTCTAAGTCTGGACTTTCGATATCTCAATTAGTTTCTACAGCTTGGGCTTCAGCTTCAACCTTTAGAGCATCAGATAAAAGAGGTGGTGCAAATGGTGCTAGAGTTACTCTTGCACCTCAAAAAGACTGGAAAGTAAATAATCCATCTCAACTTTCAAAAGTTATTAAACTATATGAAAAAATACAGAAGGCTTTTAACTCTAAAAAGAAACATGTTTCTTTAGCTGATTTAATAATTTTAGGAGGTAACGTAGGTGTAGAAAAAGCAGCAGCCGCAGCTGGAAAAAAAATTAAATTAACTTTTTCTCCTGGAAGAGGTGATGCATCTCAGGATCAAACTGACATACACTCTTTTAGTTTACTTGAGCCACAAGCTGATGGATTTAGAAATTATGCAAATTCTGAAAGTACTACTCAAGCTGAAGAATTATTAATAGATAAAGCTCAATTAATGCAATTGACTGCACCAGAGATGACAGTCCTTGTTGGGGGTATGAGAGTATTAGGAACAAACTTTGATGGCTCTAAACATGGCGTGTTTACAAAAAGACCAGGAAAATTAACAAACGACTTTTTTGTGAATCTTCTAGATATGGATGTAAAATGGAAAGAGAATTCAAACAAAGAAGATCTATTTAGTGGCGTTGATAGAAAATCAGGAAAAGTTCTGTGGACAGGAACAAGAGCTGATTTAATTTTTGGTTCAAATTCACAACTGAGAGCTTTGGCGGAAGTATATGCGACAGATGATTCAACAGACAAATTTGTAAATGACTTTACAGCTGCATGGACTAAGGTTATGAATGCAGATAGATTTGATATACAAAATTAATAGAAAGTTGAACTTATGGCGGAAATGAGTTTTGAAGATTTCTACAATGTACCAGGACTGAAATTTGATGTCTCAAGACTAAGAGATGATTTAAATAAAATTTTAGAGAAAAAAAAATTTCAATCTCCAGGAGTTACACACTTTGGTGCAATATCATTGAACAGAATTCCCAACGATGATAGTTCCGTCGAAGGAAACAACGTTCGTGGAAAATATTGGACTATAGCAGATGAAACTGGAAAAGAAGTTTCGAGAGATATTGAGATAGATGAATCAAAGTATACAGAACTCGTGCCAGATTTTGAAGATACCTACTTTAAGGAAGTTTACGAAACCTTGAAAAAAAGGTTCAAATTAGGAAGAGTAAGACTATTGTTAAAAGAACCTAGATCAACTCTAAGTTGGCATAAAGACCCTGAACCAAGATTACATATACCAATAGTTACCAACAAAGGCTGTATGATGGTGATTGAAAATGTTGCAAAACATATGCCAGCAGATGGTACAGCAACTATAACAAACAATAAAAAATTTCATAACTTCTTTAATGGTGGAGAACAAGCAAGAATTCACTTAGTTGCTTGTGTTTTGGAGGATCCCTTTAATTAATAGGAAGGTTTCCCCAATAATTATCGAATAAAATCCAACCTGTAGTATTATTAATAGAAGTTTTACACCAATTATTTTTACATTTTGAGATTAAAATAAGCTTTCCTTTCTTCGCGACTGCAACAGGCTTTGAGAACTTCGTTGGTTTATTAAATATTATTTTTTCTTCTTTTAAAATTGCAGAATTTGATTTTTTTAATTGTGACGTGTGAATCCATCCACTGTTGTGTTTATGATCAATTATTCTTCTAAAATTCTCTTTTCTATCTATTACTTTTACCGGTAAGTATTTTCTTAAATAAACAAATTTTATTGGGTATTCAAAACTTGGACCATATCTAACATTTACCTTATCGTTTTTCAGCATTACAAATTCATTTGCTAAAGTTATTTTGGATGTAAAAGTTAAAAAAAAAAATATAATTATAATAACTATCTTTTGCATACACATTGTTTAATTTTTTTAAAATTAACTATTCTCATTTTTAAATTAAGTGTATTCAAAATCAATATTGAATTATTTAAAACATTTTTGGCCTCAATTATGGATTTTAATATTTCATTAGCTTGCAAAGAACCTACGACACTTGCGCTAGTACCAAGTATACCCTCTTGATCACAATTTAAAATTTCATCAGAAGGTTTTCCTTGATAAAAGCATTTCAAACAAGCGCTTTTATTGTCTTTGAAATCAAACACAAAGATGTGTCCATCAAATCTGCTTATTGCTCCAACAATAAGTTTTTTTTTGTGTTTTATAGATTTGTTATTGAGTAAAAATTTGGTTTCAAAATTATCAGAGGCATCAACTATAATTTGATATTTTGATATTAAATTATCAATATTACTTATATTAATCTTTTTTTTAAAAATTTTAATTTTGACTAATGGATTTACTTTTTTTAATTTTTTTTTTAAAACATCAACTTTAAATTTTTTAATGTCTTTAGTATCAAATAAAGTTTGTCTATTTAAATTTGATAGCGAAACTCTGTCATAATCTATTATTCCAATTTCACCAACGCCCGCTCTACACAGTAAATCAGCTATTGGACATCCCAATCCTCCTGCTCCCACTATAAAAATTTTCGAAGAGCTAATTTTTTTTTGTCCTTTCACCCCAATGTTTTTAAGAACAATTTGGCGGGAATATCTATCTACATAACTTTTATTAATTTTTTTCATTTTCCTGTAGAGCCAAATCCTCCTTCACCTCTAACAGATTCTGGAAGTTCCTCTACTTCTTCAAAAGTTGCTTTAATAATAGGCACTAAAACCATTTGGGCTATTCTATCTTCATTGTTAACTATAAATTCATTATGTCCATGATTGTAGAGGATAACTTTTATTTCTCCCCTATAATCACTATCTATTGTACCTGGTGTATTCAAAACTGAAATATTATTTTTTGCTGCTAATCCAGATCGTGGCCTGATTTGGATTTCTGTATTTTCAGTTATTGCTACCGATATACCAGTGGGAATAATCTCAGATTTTTGTGGCAATATATAAATTGGTTTTTCTATACATGCCATAAGGTCCATACCCGAGGATCCAACTGTTTTATATTTTGGCAATTGAGCTTTTTTATTAACTTTTTTTACAAGGATTTTAACCATCTACTTTGAGTTCGTTAGAAATTTCTTTAACTAACGTTTTAGCAATCATTTCTTTTGTATTATAAGAAATATTCTCAATTTTAGATTTATTTTTTTTAAATATTTTAACTTCATTATAATTACTATCAAAACCTATCTTTTTATTTGAAACATCATTTGCAATAATCCAATCACAATTTTTTTGATTTAATTTATTTATAGAGTTCTCCTCTACATTTTTTGTTTCTGCCGCAAACCCTATTACAATTTTAGGTCTGAGTTTATTATGTTTAGAGGTATGATCAAGAATATCTATAGTTTTTTGTAATTTTAGGCTGCCAAGATCATTTTTTTGTATTTTATCAGTTTTTGTTTCCTCAACTTTAAAGTCTGCGACAGCTGCAGCAAAAATTGCAACGTCTACGGGCAGATTTTCAATAGTTTTTTCAAACATTTCTTGTGCACTATTTACATTAATTATTTCAACTCCATGTGGTGATTTAAGATTTGTTGGGCCAGAAATTAAAGTTGTTTGAAAGCCATTTTTCTGCAATTCCTCTGCTAATGCATAGCCTTGTTTACCAGATGACCTATTTGAAATATATCTTACTGGATCAATATACTCTCTAGTAGGACCGGCAGTTATTAATGCCTTAAATTTTTTGTTTTCCTCAAGATTCTTAAAATAATTATTAATTATATTCGTGATTTCGATAGGTTCAGCAAATTTTCCAGTTCCATATTCTCCACAAGCCATTTCACCAATATCAGGGTCAATTACATTATATTTTGAGTTAATAAGTTTATTTAAATTCTCTTTCGTAATTTTATTTTCCCACATTCTAACGTTCATTGCAGGTGCGAGAAAAATATCTTTATTCGAAGCTAGAGCAACAGTTGTGGCAAGGTCTTCTGCTAAGCCATTACTCAACTGAGCAATTTTATTTGCTGTGACTGGAGCAAATAAAATAACATCTGCCCATCTAGATAATGAAATATGATCCATCTCTGCTTCGTTTTCAAAATTGAATAAATCAGTATAAACCTTCTCGTTAGATAAAGAGCTAACAGATAAAGGTGTTATAAACTCTAAAGCACCTTTAGTTAAAATTGTTTTTACGGTACAACTATTTTTTTTAAGTATTCTTATTAACTCTAAAGCTTTATAAGCAGCAATTCCACCACAAATAATCAGCAATATTTTTTTGTTTATCAAATTTTTCATTTAAGAATTAAAATACTATGATAGATAAAATTACAAGAAATAATAAACCAATAATACTTTGGTTTTTAAAAGATTGAAGTTCAATTTTTTTTTCATTTAATGATGAGTAAGCGTTAGAATTTTGTGGAATTTGTCCACTTGCTAAAAATGTAAGGGCTTGATTAGCTTTATCCATGACTTTTGGAAATTCAGGAAGTTTTTTCAAGATTTCAGAAGTATCTTTCAAAATATTTCCTACCTCAATCAAAGGATCCTTTGTTTCTTTTAGCCATTTTTCCAAAACTGGTTTTGATATTTCCCATATATTAGCGTCTGGATCAAGCTTTCTGGCGACCCCCTCTACAACTACCATTGTTTTTTGAAGAAGTAAAAGTTGTGGTTGTGTCTGCATGTTAAATTTTTCAGTTATATCAAATAGTTGTTTTAGTAATTTGCCCCCAGAAATATCTTTAACTGATTGACCAAAAATTGGCTCACCAATTGATCTTAAAGCTTGAGCTAATTCCTCAGTATTTACATTTTGGGGAACTAATCCTGCAGCGATATGCACTTGGGCTACTTTAATATAATCTCTCTGAATAAAACCATATAATATTTCAGCTAAAAATCTTCTATTTATCTTATCAATTCTTCCCATTATTCCAAAATCTATGAAAATTAATTGACCACTATTGTCAACTAATAAATTTCCTTGATGCATATCAGCATGAAAGTATCCATCTCTAACAGCATGGCGTAAGAAATATTGTATAATATCTCTTGCAAGTGTTTTAAGATTTACCCCAAGTGATTTAATTTTTTCAACTTCTCTTATTGAAATAGCTTCTATCCAATCTAAAGTAAGAACATTATCACTAGTGAGTTTCCAATAAATTTTTGGAATTTTAAACCCTATATCATTTCTAGTGTTTTCGTAAAATTCATTTGCAGCCGCTGCTTCAAACCTTAAATCCATTTCATGATTTGTTATTTCCTTCAATAAAAAAACAACCTCAACAAGCTTAAGTCTTTTTGTCTTTTTTATTAATGATTCAACAATATATGCAAGTAACATTAAAGCTTCTATTTCTTGATTAAAAACTTTTTTAATGTCTGGTCTTAAAACTTTAATTGCAACTTCTTTTAAAATACCATTATCTTTGATTTGTGCTTTATGCACTTGAGCTATTGATGCTGCTGCAATTGGGTGAGATATATTAATAAAATCCTCAAAATTATCTTTCCCGACCCCTTTACTAATTTCGTCTAGTGCAATATCTTTAGAAAACGCTGGCACCTTATCCTGAAGAGTCTGTAATTGATCAGATAATTTCTCTCCTATAATATCAGGTCTTGTTGCTAAGAACTGTCCAAGTTTTATAAATGTAACACCCATTGACTCCAAAGATTTGCAAAGCCTCTCTTCTTCATCCAAATCTTGATTGAATTTTTTTTTTCCAAATAAACCCAATAAACTAAAGAAAATTTTGATAGATAATGGGATTTTATGGACTTTAGAAACTATACTAAGCACCTCTGATAAAGCAAGTTTTCTGCCTATAATAAATAAAGTAATTATTTTTTTAATCATTAAATTTTCCAACCACTATGTAATGCAACTACGCCACCACTTAAATTACTAAAATCACACTTTTTAAATTTATTTTTTTCCATCAAATCAATCAATTCTTCTTGATCTACAAATTCTTCAATACTTTTTGTTAGATATTCATATGGTTTCTTATCTCCTACAATCATCTCACCAATAAAAGGGATTAATTCAGAATACTTTTGATAAATCATATTTAGGTAATCGTTATTCACTTTTGAAAATTCTAAGCAAAAAAACCTTCCCCCATTTTTTAAAACTCTATAAGCTTCCGATAAAGCTTTATTTAAATTTTTTGTATTTCTTAAACCAAAGCTTATTGTATAATAATCAAATTGAGAGTCCTTGAATGGTAACTTTTCTGCTGAAGCGAGTTTCCATTTTATATTTTTATAATTATGAAGTTTTTTCTTTCCAAGAGACAGCATATTCTTATTTGGGTCAACGCATATTGCTTTTGAGGCATAGTTGGTTTTTTTAAGAAATATTTCAGCAATATCACCAGTTCCACAGGCGACATCAATTAATTTTTTATTTTTTTTGGGTTTCATTTTATAAATTAACTTATTTTTCCAAGATTTATGAATTCCAAGAGACATAATATTATTCATTAAATCATACTTGTCATAAACTTTATTAAATACATCCGATACTAGATTTTTTGTATTTTGTAGTTTTTGTTGCATTTATATTTTTTTAATTGTTTATAATATAGTCTGATATGCCAGAATTACCAGAAGTAGAAGTAGTAAAACAGTCACTCGAAAAATATATCTTAAATAAAAGATTATCAAAAATAATAGTGAAAAATAAAAAATTAAGATTTTCTATTCCTAAAAATTTATCTAAAAATCTGTCAAATTTAAAAATCTTGAATGTTAAAAGAGTAGCTAAATACGTAGTAATTGAGTTTGAACGCAATTATTTTTTGGTTATACATTTTGGAATGTCAGGAACCTTACACCTTATCAAAAATATAAGGAATTCAAAAAATACAAATATGAGTTTCTATCGTTCAAAAAACTTGCCTGAAAAACACAATCACATCTTTTTTTATTTTAAAAAATTTTCATTAGTCTTCAATGATCCAAGAAGATTTGGTTTCATTAAATTAATAAAAAATGAGACTAATTTAAACAAATTTTACAATAAACTTGGCCCAGATCCATTTAGTAAGAAATTTAATTTAAATTATATAAAAAAATATTTATTTAAAACAAAAAAAAATATTAAGAATACTTTACTAGATCAAAAATTTATATCTGGAATTGGAAATATTTATGCCAATGAAATTTTAAATTATTCTAAGATAAGTCCATTTAAATCTTCACATAAAATTAAAGATGAAGAACTTCAAAAAATTATATATTTTACAGTAAAGGTTTTAAAAAACTCAATTAAAAGAGGTGGAACAACCATTAATAATTTCATTTCTGTAAAGGGAAACAAAGGATCCTATCAAAATGAATTCCAAGCATATGACAGAGAAAATAAAAATTGTAAAAATAGGTTTTGTTCAGGTATAATTAAAAAGTTTAATATTTCAAATAGGTCAACTTACTTATGTAATTTATGCCAAAAATAATCAAAAAATTTCATTGACCGCACAAAATAACCGAGCTATACAATCGCGCAAATGGCAAATACAAAATCAGCAATTAAAACGAATAGAAGAGTTAAAAGACAAACTTTAGTTAATAAGTCTAGAAAAAGCAGATATAGATCAGCTATTAAGAAAATTAACCTTTTAATTGAAAAAAAAGACAAAAAAGCAGCTTTAAATTTTCTTCCAAAATTAAATTCAGAGTTGATGAAAATAGCTAAAACTGGAGTAGTGAAGAGGCAAAATGCTTCAAGAAATGTTTCTAGAATTACAAAAAGAATTAACTCTCTATAATTGAATCAACTTATTGTATTCATCCTAAACTTTAATAAGTAATTATAACCAAAAATTAAGTAAACAAATTTTCTATAATTTTTATTTCTAAATTTTTTTTAACCAAAAATTTTTTAAATAATTAAAAATTCAATCTAAGATTTTATTTCAATTTGAAAATTTTATTCAATTAGGGATTACATTTTTTTTTAAAAAAAAAAATAATCATATTGCATAAATTAATTATTTCAGATTAAACAAGCACAGATGAAAAATTCCTTAAATCAAAAAAAAACTGATCTAATTAAATGGGAATTGGTTCAAGAAGATTTCAAAACAAAATTTGGTAAAGATGTTTTTGAGAGTTGGCTAAAGAAAATGGATCTCGTGGAGATTAACTCTGATAATCTCTTAATTTCTGTCCCAACCAGATTTATTAGAGATTGGATAACCTCAAGATATTTAGATAATGTTATACAAGTAATTAAATCTCATAATAAAAACATTAGTAGAATTGAATTTAAAATAAACTCTATTTCTTCAGATGCTTATAAAATAAATAACTTTCAAAATAATATTGAAAAAAATAACTTATCAGATACGAATGTTTCTTTTATTAAAGACTCATTCATACAATACAATAGAATAGATCCTAATAAGAATTTTGATAATTTTATAGTTGGATCAAGCAATAGTCTTGCTTATGAAGCTTCAAAAAAAGTCACGGATATAAATTCTACTTATAATCCTTTATATATTTATTCTGATGTTGGTATGGGAAAAACCCATTTATTGAATGCTATCGGTTTAAAACTCAAAGAAAACAAAAAAGTTATGTTTATTTCTGCAGAAAGGTTTATGTATCATTTCGTAAAGTCCATCAAGTCAAACGAAATGATAAAATTTAAAGACTTTTTTAGAAATACAGATGTTTTACTTATTGATGATATTCAATTTATGAATGGGAAAGAGGCGTTACAAGAGGAATTCTTTCATACCTTTAGTGCATTGCTCGACAAAGGCTCTCAAATTGTTCTAAGTGCAGATAGACCTCCAAATAAACTTAGTAGAATTCAAGATAGAATTAAATCAAGATTCTCTGGCGGATTAGTAGTAGATATACAAAATCCTGATTTGGACCTAAGATCAGAAATAATAAAGAAAAAATTGTCTGAACTTAGTTTAGTAAATGGAGGTGATTTCAAAATTTCTCAAGATATACAAACATTTATTTGCTCAGAAATTAAATCAAATGTAAGAGAACTGGTTGGAGCTCTTAATAGAATTGTTTCATTTTCAAGAATATATAATAAAGTTCCTAATCTATCTGAAACAAGAATTATTCTTAAAGATTTACTTAATATTTATGAAAATAAAGTTACAATTGACAGTATCCAGACATTGGTTTGCAAATATTTTAAAATTAGTAAAAATGAAATGTTATCTTCGAGACGATCTAGATATCTAGTAAGGCCTAGGCAAACAGCTATATATCTATCAAAAATGCTTACTTCTAAATCATTGCCGGAAATTGGAAGATGTTTTTCAAACAGGGATCACACAACAGTTATTCACTCAGTTAAAACAATAGAAAAATTAAGAAAGGACGATAATGAATTAAATATTAAAATTGATACATTGAAGAATAAAATTTTGTATAATAAAGAAAATGAAATTTAACGTAAATCAAAAAGATTTGCAAAATTCCTTAAATTTTTGTCAGGGTGTAATCGAAAAAAAAAGTACATTACCCATACTTTCAAATGTTCTTTTAAAAGCTCAAGATTAAATTCTGAAGGTTACAGCCACAGATCTAGATTTAATTTTCATTCAAAATATTTCAAATATCGAAATAGAGGAAGAGGGCGAAACGACTACCTCATGTTCCATAATGTATGATATAGTAAGAAAATTTAACAATGAAAAAAAAATCAGTTTTAATTTAGTCAGTGAAAATAAAATAAATTTAGAGTCTGATAATTCATCATTTAATTTAAACTGTCTTAAAGCATCAGAATTCCCAATCACAGAGGAAAATTTTAGAGAAAATGAATTTAACATAAACTCTAAAAAACTACTTAAATTACTGAACAAATGTAAATTTTCTGTGTCAAATGATGAAACGAGACATTATCTTAGTGGAATTTTTTTACATATAACTGACAATGAAAACAAAAAATTTTTAACAGCTGTTGCAACAGACAGTCATAGAATGGCAATTTCAAAAACTTTATTAACCGAGGAAATTAAATTTGATCCAATTATTTTACCAAAAAAAACAATTTTCCAATTGTGTTCATTGCTTGATAATTATGATGGAGATGTAAAGATTTCAAATGTTAAATCAAAAATTAAATTTGAATTCAACAATTGCATATTGATATCAAAATTAATTGATGGGAAATTCCCAAACTATTTTCAAGTTATTCCAAAAGACAACCAAAAAAAACTTGAAACAGATTTAAAACCTTTTTTGACGTCTGTAGACAGAGTTGCTTCTGTATCTTTAGATAAGAAAGATGGTTTGAAAATGAGTTTATCAAATAATAATTTAGATTTATCTGTCAACAATAGCAATAGTGGTGATGGTAAAGAAAGTTTACCAGTAAAATTTGGACATGAATTAGATATAAGTTTTAATCCAAGATATTTAATTGATGTAGCATCTAATATGGATGGAAATAAGTTAGAAATCTATTTAAAAGAATCTGGATCACCGGCATTAATAAAGGATCCTTCAGATTTTGATAGTATTTACGTAATTATGCCGATGAAAGGCTAACAAATTCTATCTAATTCTATGTACAATTCTTCCTCTAATCTCTTTTTAAAATTAGCTGGTTCTAGTCCGGAGGGTATGTGATTAAGTATACTTACTGTAATTGTTCTATTTAAAAACAACTTTCCTGATTTTGGCCAAACAATCCCCGAATTTAAAGCGACAGGCAAACAAACAAAGTTAAGTTTCTCATAAATTTTTGATACACCTTTTTTAAAAGGTAGTCTTTCATCAATATCAGTTCGGGTAGCTTGAGGAAAAATTAGTACAGGTCTTTTAGTTTTAGCCGTAATCGAGATAATTTTTTCGTATAAACCTAGATTTTCTTTAGTAACTTTGTTCCTATCAATTGATATAGATCCTATTTTTTTTAAATGCCATCCAAAGATTGGAATTTTGAGCAATTCTTTTTTCAAAATAAAAACTGGAGAATTAAAAATAGTTTGTAAGAAAAAAGTTTCAATCAAAGATTGATGAAGGGATGCAATAAAAAAAGGTATATCTTTTGGAATATTCTCAATTCCTTTTATCTTTATTTTTACTGATAAAAAAATATATAGACATATTTTTATCCAATACCCTAATATTTTACCTCCAATAAGATCTACTTTCTTTGGCATAACTAATGCTGGTATAAAAATTATACAGACAACTAATGTTCCTAAATAGAAAAAAAATTTAAAAAGTAATGACCTAATCATCAATTAAATAATATTTTTAAAATTTTCCTTTTTTTTTATTTTTATTATTTTTGACTTTTTAATTAAAATTTCGGAAGCTCCTTCTCTCAAATTATAATTTGAGCTTAACACTTTTCCATATGCGCCAACATCACATATTACCAGATTGTCTCCCTCACTAAGCTTTTGATACGAATTTAGTGATAAAAATTTATCTGTTGTTTCACATATAGGTCCAACAATATCGTGCTTTTTTAAGACTCTTTTTCTACTTTTCCTTGCAGGAATAATTTTATGATAAGCTTTATAAAGAGCTGGTCTTATCAAATCATTCATACCTGCATCAATAATAATAAAATTCAATTTAGATGTATTCTTAATATAAATAATTTTTGTTAATAAATAACCTGTGTTCCCTATTATGGATCTTCCTGGTTCAAATATTATCTTTACATTATTTCTATTTTTGAATTTTTCAATTTGTTGGGAGTATTTTTTGTAGTTAATTAATTTTTTTTCTTTACCGTAGTCAATACCCATACCTCCACCAAGATCCACATAGTCAAATTGAAACTTAGACTTGTCAATTATTCTTTGAACAGCCTTAAGCATTCTTAAGTATGGTGTATTACTAGTAATTTGACTTCCGATATGAACACTCAAACATTTTAAACTCAAGTATTTGGAATTTTTATATTTTCCAATAAGTGATATGACCTCATCATCGTTTAATCCAAATTTATCAGAGTTCCTTCCAGTAGTTATTTCTTTTATTGTTTTTGCATCAACATTTGGATTTAGTCTTATGCCAATATCAACTCTCCTATTAGTTTTTTTTGCAATTTTAATTATATTTTCCATTTCACTTCGAGATTCTATATTAATTAGTAGAATTTTTTTTTTTATTGCAAACTCAATCTCTTCATGAGTCTTTCCAACTCCAGAGAATACAATTTTTTTGGGATTAATTTTTGACTTTAATGCAGCTAGTAACTCACCTTTTGAAACAACATCTGCACCTATTCCAAGTTTAGATATTTCACTTAAAAGTTTCAAATTATTATTTGCTTTAACAGAAAAGCATATTAATGGTTCAATATTATTAAAATCTGATTTAAATCTTAAAATATTTTCTTTCAACTTCTTATACGAATAACAATAAGTTGGAGTTCCTATTTTTTTTATAATGCTATCGACTGAAATTTTATCTATAAATAATTTGTTATTAATGTAATGCATTTAGAGTTTTATTTTAATAGTTAAATGTTAACTATTACTTGTTCCATAGACTTTGATTTTAATCAACCCTGAATTTTCTTGATAAACTGGATCACTTTTTTTTCCACAAGAAAAGATTGGGATTAGAAGAAATAAAATTATTATTATTTTTTTAGTCATTTTTGTATTTTTTTATCATTTTCTTTATATTTTCAAAAGATGTTCCTCCATATGATTTTTTCGAGTTTATTGAGTTTTTAAGATCAAAAATACTAATCACATCATCTTTTACTTTTGGCTCAATTTTTTTTATCTCTTCTAAAGACAATTCTGAAAGAGTTTTTTTATTTTTATCACAATAATTTACTATCTTTGCTGTAATTTGATAAGATTTTCTAAAAGGATATTTTAAGTTTTTAACTAGGTAGTCAGCAAGATCTGTTGCAGTAATATGACCCTTATTTGCAAGTTTTAACATTTCATTTTTATTCACCGAGAAATTTTTCAATATCTCATTAAATATTTTAATTGAGTCAATTAGACCATCAAAAGTATCAAAAATAATTTTTTTGTCATTTTGTAAATCTTTAAAGTAGGATAATGGTAGTCCCTTCATAATAGTCATCATCGAAAATAAATTTCCGTATGCGCTTCCCACACTGCCTCTAAGGTATTCTAGAGAGTCTGGATTTTTTTTTTGGGGCATTATCGAGGATCCAGTTACAATACTGTCGTTTAAAGAAATTAATTTAAATGCATCAGAATTCCAAATTATAAATTCTTCTGCAAATCTGGATATGTGCATTGAACATACTGAGGAAGCAAAAAGAAAATCTAACACAAAATCTCTATCAGAAACAGTATCAATCGAATTATTTGTTGCAGTTTTGAAACCAAGTTTTTTTGTTGTAACATTTCTGTCTATGTTAAAAGATGTTCCTGCCAAAGCGCTTGAGCCTAAAGGATTTTCTTTTAAATTATCAAAATTATTTTGTAATCTTTTTTTATCTCTATTAAACATTTCAACATAAGCCAAAATATAATGCGCAAAAGAAATAGGTTGCGCATTCTTTAAATGAGTAAATCCTGGCATTATTGTATAAATATTTTTTTCTGCTATTTTTAGAATGTTATTAATTGTTTGATCTAACATTTTAATTAATTTCTCATTTGAATTTATCATCCAAATTTTTAAGTCTACCAAAACTTGGTCATTTCTTGATCTAGCAGTATGTATATATCCAGCATCATCTCCAATAAGTTCAAAAAGTTTTTTCTCTATACTCATATGGATATCCTCATCCTTATAGTTAAAAGAGTATTGTTTTTTTATAATCTGGTTCTGAATTTTTTTTAAGCCCCAAATAATCTTATTTTTAATTTTTAGATCTATTATTTTTTGTTTATATAGCATCTCTACATGAGCAATTGACCCAATGATATCTTGTTTAAAAAGTCTTTTGTCCACATCTATTGAGCTTGAAACTCTCTCAAAAATATTTGATGTATTTGCTTTTATTCTGGTTGCCCAAACAGGTTTATTTTTTTTATTCATAATAATTAATTCTATTTAATTGATTTAACTTATTTTTATCAATTGATTAAGTTTAATTCTTAAAAAAATAGGCAAAACCAACTAGCGCAATTATTGCTATAAATTGTAAAATTACTCTTAATTGCATCAATTTATTGGATGCTTTTTTTGAACCACCCTTAAATAGATTGGCAATTCCTAGAAATAAAACTATAGCAACTAAAAGCAGAAGAAATATTGAGACGATTTTGATTAAAGTTCCAGATAACATAATGTGATATATACATTAAAAGTACAAATTATAAATAATTAATATTATGACATTTTGCCTAGACACCATAATAATTCCTCCAGATAACCATGAACCAGTAAAAAATGCCGTTATACTTCTTCATGGATACGGCGGGGATGGGAAAGATATAAGTATGTTAACCTTAAATTGGAGAAGATTTTTGAAAAATACAGTTTTTTTGTGTCCCAATGGGTATCAAAAATGTGAAATAAATCCTATTGGTTTTCAATGGTTTGATTTGTCAAAAAATGATGCAGATTATATTTTAAAAAAATCACTTGAGGCAGAAATTATTATAAAAAAATTTGTTGAAGAAGTTAAAAATAAATATCAAATTATGACTAAAAATATTGTTTTAGCCGGCTTCAGTCAAGGTTGTATGATGTCCATTAATGTTGGAGTTACTAGCGAAGAAAAATTTAGTTCTATCATTGGATTTTCTGGTAAAATTATAAATAAGAGTAATCTACAAACAAGGATTAAAAACAGAAGTAAAATACTTTTAATTCATGGTGATCAAGACGAAATTGTAAGTTCAAACTTCTTGTTAGAAGCTAAGGATTTTTTTGATAGAAATAAATTTGAAATACAGACTAACTTACTTAAAAATTGTGGTCATCATATACCAGTTGAAGCATCAAGCCTAGCTCTAGATTTTTTAAAAAAAAATTTGGAATTTTAATAAAAATTAATTTTTATTTGTTTAGTTGATTTTAACATTATATAAGTTAAGATTACTATTATGATAAGTGAAAATGTCTCATTAGAAAAATGTCCTGCACTAGTTTTAAATGCAGACTATAGACCGTTAAGTTATTACCCTTTATCACTATGGAGTTGGCAAGATTCTATTAAATCTGTTTTTTTAAATCGAGTCTCTATAGTGAGCTACTATGATAGAGAGGTAAGAAGTCCATCATTTAGTATGAAATTGCCGAGTGTAATTGCATTAAAAGATTACATAAAACCTTTAAGAAATCCAAATTTTACTAGATTTAATGTTTTTTTAAGAGATAAATTTTCTTGTCAATATTGTGGGAGTAAAAATGAACTAACCTTTGATCATTTATTGCCAAGATCTAAAGGCGGTAAAACTAATTGGGAAAATGTTGTAACTGCTTGTTCAAGCTGCAATGTTCAAAAGGGTGGTAGATTGTTAGAAAAATCAGGAATGAAACTTTCTATACTGCCATATGCGCCAACGACTGAAGATCTTCATAAAAATGGAAAGAATTTTCCACCAAATTTTTTACATGAAAGTTGGATGGACTATTTATATTGGGATGTAGAGTTAGAAAATTAATTTAATATTTTTCTGAAATCTTAATTGCAATTTTTGATCCAGTTTTAATTATTCCATCAAGGACTTTGTAAAATCCATCTTTGGATGCCCCTTCTTCAAAGGCAATATCTTTATGATGTAATTCATCTTCTCTAAATTTGATAATTTTATTTTTTAGATCTATTTCATCGTCTCCTATTTGATCAATTTGATCTTGATAATGTTTGTCTATAACCTCTTCAACTGATGCAGTACATAGCATTGCCGCTTTTTTTCCTAAAATAGTTGATCCGAAACCAAGACCAACTCCTAACAAATCCCAAATTTTTAAAAATCTAGTTGGTTTAATATTTCTCTTTTTAATTTCGTTTTCAAAATATTCAGAATGTTCTTCTTCGTGAACTTTCATGTCTTCAATAAGTTTTTTTAATTTGTCGTCTTTATTGAGGGTATTTAGTGCTAGAAGCTGACCTTCATAAATTTTAATTGCGCCTCTTTCACCAGCATGGTCTACGCGAATAAATTCCTCCAATTTTTTTTTATCTGTAATTTTCATTATATAGATGTCTAATTGTTATTAATATTAAAGCAATTGATAAAATAAAATTTATAGTCGCAAGTGATAAGCCAAAAACTTTGAAATTTACATCCTTACAATTAGGTATTGAATTATTTAAGCTTAGTAATAACTCATTTTTGTCAATTGTATCAAAACTATCATTGGTGCATCCAGAAAATTCTAGAAAAATATTATTTTCTATACCAATATGGTAACCAGAAAGAATAACACTGCTTATAAAAACTGATATTAGTAAATAAAGAAATGCTTTATTTTTTGAGAAAAAATATCCTAGAAAGCAAATAATAATTGAAAATATATAAGGGATTCTCTGGTACAAACACAATTTACATGCGGGTACAGATAATACGTGTTCGATGAATAACGCCGAAAGTATAATTAAAAAACTTATTAATAAAATTGAAGTGTAAAAATGATTTTTAATTATTTTTTTTAACATACTAACTGACAAAATTAATTAAAAAATTATAAACAATATACGCAGCTATAATAATAATTAAAGTAAATATAATTGAAAGTGTAAATAACTTTTTTTCAATAATTTTTTTCATCGCTGTTCCAAAATTTCCAATAAGAAATGAAATAATGAAAAATCTTGATCCTCTTGTTAAAATTGAAATTATAATAAAATAAAATATATTAAAGTGAACAAATCCGCTTGTGATAGTAAGAAGTTTAAATGGAACGGGAGTAAATCCAGCAATTGCTAACAAGGCCATCCATGCTATCACGCCTCCATCAGAAGCAACTTTGTCTTTTAGAAAAGAAGTGTTATCAACACCGTATAATTCAAATATTTTAATACCAATCTCATTAAAAAAAATATATCCAATAAAATATCCTAGAATAGCACCTAGAACAGATCCAATAGTTGCTATTAAAGCTATACGAAACCACATCCTTGGTTTAGCGATTGTCATAGGTATTATAACTACATCAGGGGGTATCGGAAAAATAAAACTTTCTATAAAAGAAATAGCACCTAAAAAGAATTTAGAGTTTTTATTTCCGGCTAGTTCAATAGTTTTCATATAAAGTTTGCGAAGCATATTTACTTTTAATATATTAATAATTTTTATACTATTAATAATTAATAAATGTTTAGTGGGCGAATGGCGGAACTGGTAGACGCGTTGGACTCAAAATCCAATGGTAGCAATACTGTGAGAGTTCGAGTCTCTCTTTGCCCACCAATAAATTATGAATTTTAAAAAATACAATAATCTGATTGATTTGTTTAAAGAACAAGTT
>MDSW01191072.1_pt1 | contig 22807 bp, 33 predicted proteins | sample 811171 | NCBI WGS metagenome assembly MDSW01 (sample SAMN05326641, study PRJNA326480) | marine metagenome | isolation source: seawater | place: Atlantic Ocean: North West | collected 2012 | reverse complement strand
CAAACATCCTTGGTGTAACAATATCGAGGAAAGAGCAGGTCGTCTTGAGGACGAAGTAAAATTGGAGGCTTCACAATGAGTAATTATCCTGACGGAATGGATTGGGGCGCTTATGACGATTACCATGACCCCAAGCTACAATGCGGGTGTCATAGTAGTGATAGCTGCGACTGTTGGTGTGAGCAATATGCAGGTGAAGGTAACCAGCACTTAGTCGGTAACTGTGATTCTTCTAACTGTCGTATTTTCCAATGTAAAGAGTGTGGAGTCGAGGTCGAAAATGACGAAGATGAACCAATAATCTGCGAGGAATGTATTGCAGAACGAGGTTGTGTTTGCACCGATGCTGAGCGCATACTATGGATTGACTGCGAGCAGGGCAAAGTCCCATCTCCCTCAAGGTATTCAGTACAGGCAAAGAACCTTTACAAGCATTGGACACGCTCACCCTTTAGTGCTGATGAGCGCCGAATCAAAGGGCTTGTAGTAATGAATATCAAATGCACTTGTTGTAGCCTGGAGGTAAACTAATGTTCGACTTTTCACTTTTGGCCGCTGTTATTTGCATCTATACCCTATGGGTTGTTATCCGATTAGACAAGAAGCTCGATGCCCTTGGGCAGTTGAACGCTCTTATCTTGACTCATCTTTCTAGGCGGTACACCGCAGAAGAATACCCTGACGAAGAGCTGGAACAGGCAGTAAATGACTGGGAAAGCTGGGATAGTGAGTAGCATGAAGAAGGAAACAGCACAACAACGACACCTCAGAAGGCATAATCTGAAGCATTCGGGGCAACAAAGTAAAGAAGCACTAGCAAGGAGAGGTGGGCCAATTTACAACGCCCCTCGCCAAGCAGTATTCTGTAATCGTTGCAGCGAGCCATGCGGTATGTACCCAACAGGTAAGGCGGGGTCTCCAAAAAAGAAATGTAGTAATTGTCCAAAAGAAGCCCCAAAAATTCATTGTAATTTCTGCGCCACGACTGAATCTCCACAGTGGCGTACATGGAAAAGATTCCACTTGTGCAATGCCTGTGGCATCAAAGTTTGGAGAAAGCGAGATACCGACTACTACGGGCCAATGCCTGGAAAAAGGAGTGCTAATAGGGTTTCTCTAAAGAAGAAAGACATAGATGGAGGGCTAGACCTCCTTCAATTTTTGAAAGACTCAGGTGAATTGTAATGCCCGACTCTAGATGGCTTCAAGACCTTCGCCAAAGAAGATACAATGTGGTAAAGAAGGTAATCACTGAGCTTGATGGCAAATCATTTACGGCTCAGAATCTTGTTCCTCGTGTAAAGAAGGCAACATGGTCTTACAACCGATGGGATGTTACGGTACAAACAATAGTCGGTGCGCTTAAGCGTTTAGTGCGTGAAGGATTCATAGAGAAAATAGGCGCTGAGCACCTCCCAGGGCGAAATAAGCGCTATTCATCCACGATTTATCGAGCTGTGGGCGAAACTATTGAAGAAGAATGAGTAAAAAACGCTGTGCTGCGTTTTTGTTTCTCAAAAAAACGAAACTTTTCCTTTACACGCCTAAGGGGGCGTGTTAAGTAAACTGGAAAATACTCAGCTTTTGTTTTTCAAAAGTAAAAGACTACTTCACTTTGCTTTTCAATTTCATATGAATTTCCAGCCCACTAATGATTGCTAATCAGCATGTTTTATTCTTTGACACATGTCAGAAAGTAAAACAATGCGATAAATCTCTCCAGCGCGCTGGAGAATTCTATATTTCCAAACACTGAACGAGCAAGGACTAGGATATAGGCTCATCGATGCGTTCTTAAGCTAAACCTCATGGCAAGCGCATATGCCAATTTGTGACTCTTGCAACTGTCGGGTGAAAGTCCTCCACCCTAACCTAGAAGTCTGCGGAGAATGTGTTAAGGTCATGAGGAAGCCTAAGCCTAATCATGGGAAGAAAGCCGTGCGATTTTTGCGGTGGAGAGGCTGACACTTACGGCGTTCATGTAAGTTGTTTCAAGTGCAGGGACAAGGCTCTGAGCCTGTATAAAAAGAGAATCAACGCGCGTAAGCGCAGGCGAGCGTTTGGCAGAAAGCGTCGTTTCTATTATGAGAATCGAAGCAGCTAGAAATGTTCATAAGCCTCACGCAGTTAGCGGTAACTCCATGCAATTGAAGCTACCCAAAATAGGAAACAAGGCCACGACTTTGAACGACTTTATGCCAGAGCTCCCGCCCCCAAAGGCGACTATCGAGCAAGGCGAAGCACGAATGAACATTCTATTCGGAGAGGTGTAAGGCTTGACTGAATGTGAAATCTGTGGCACTAAGGAACACTTGACTTCAAGAGGTAGCAAAATCATTTGCTACGGCTGTGAGCATGAAATCTTCTATGCTGACAGGGATTATGAGTTAATGACCGTGCTTTATCGCGACGAGTGAGATTTATACCCATCGGGAAACCTAGTTTGCCTCATGGCAAAGAAGGTGAGTCTGTCGACATTGCGTTCCAAAGAATGGACTTTATCGTCCAAAATTAGGACAAAGACTGATGAATACACTCGGAGAAAGGCCGCTTTGTTGGCTGAAAGAGATAAGCTAGAAGCACTTCGTGAAACGATTCAAGACATGAAAGATGAACACAAAGAAATAAGAGAAGAAATAAGAGAAATTGAGGGATATTGATGCCAGTAAAAGAATTTGAAGAAAAACAGTTAGATTGGTGGTGTAACTTTTACCGAACCAGCGCAAAGGACCTTGCCATTAGGACAAGGCAATATTTGAACGGAGAGATTTCAGTCGGTATGCTTGAAGTAATGCTAAAAGAAGTCGAGAAGCATAATGAATGGAGGGAGAACAATGCTTGAGGTACAAGAAGCACTTACAGGTATTCTTGCTCTTTTGGCTTTGCACTTCCTTCTCATTTGGTACTACGCTCGCGGGCTTGTAGGAATCATCGAGGAGCTAGCATTTCCGTCTGACGACCCTATTATGACTTCCACATTAACAGACGATGAAGTCTTTGAATACCCCGAAATGTCGACAGACGAAGAAGTCTCCGCATACGCTGAGGCTAACAATGTGGACATTGCAACAGCAATACTAGAAACAAATCCTGAGGTATTCGTCTTTGAGGAGACCCCTGAAGAAGAGCCTGCCGAAGATGAAGAGTTGCTAAAGGAAATGGCTGTCATGTCTGACGAGGAATGGGACGAAATGGAAGCGAGAGCGAAAAAGGAAACCAGCAGTAGCATCTTGTATGAAGTTGGCGACTATACTCCGTCAGGAGAAGCCACCCTCCGCAAAATCAAAGGAATGCGTAAGGATGATGTTATCGGCATCTGCGAAATCCATGGCCTTGATACTGAGGGCACAAAAGCTCAGTTAATCGAGCGTATCAAAGAAAACGCTGCTTAGAAAGGGTACCTTTATAGTCTGCCCGAACCTGGCAGATATGAGGAAACATGAGTAAGAAGTTACTGCACATAGTAAAGAACGGAGAGATTGTTAGTACAGTCTCTTTCGACAAAAAGAGCGAGTTGGCAGCTTTTGCTAACGCCGTTATCGGTCTGAAAAAGATTGGTTACGATTTGAAAACAAGTCAGACAGGTGACCTAAATGGCTAATGTAGCTGATAGCATGAGTCTTGAGGCACAAGTCAAGCGACTATGGAAGTGGGTCGGAGAATTGGACACCGATAACCGCCAAATGAAAAAGCAAATTGACCTGTTACACGCTGAAATCAGAGCATTGAAGGGGGATTCTCAGTGAGCCTCTTCAAGAGAGCAGACGGAATCCGATGGCAGAAGAACCACATTAGCCCCACTAAGCTAGACCTTTGGTCAAAGTGCAGTGCGGCCTTTTGGTTCCGTTATGTCCTGGGTGTGCGTAAGCCTGGCAAAGTGTGGCTTCCACAGGGAACCGCAGTACACGCTGGTGTCGAGCATTTGTTGAATGACCTGTCAGCTGGTGTTCAGCGCGACAAGGACTACTACCTGCTCATGGTTGAAATGGGATGGGATGAAGAAGTCGAGAAGGCCAAAGGAATCGTTTACAACAAGAAAGGATGGGAAATGACTGAGGTTCAGAAGAAACATTCACTTGAAGATGCTCAACATTGGTTTAGTGGCTTCTATGATGCCCTTCAAGACGGAGGAACCATTGATGGTTTCGACCCTCGTACTGTAATTGAAACAGAAGTCGATGCCATTCGACAGGTCGATTGGGGGCCTGAAGGTGGGCCTGAAACCTTTGTTCGCGGAAAGGTCGATTGGGTGGTTGATGTTGATGGTCCTGTTGCGAAGCTAGCCGACCTTAAGACTGCTAACCCTAACCCAAAGTGGGGTTGGTCTGACAATAAAGCAAATGCAACGCTACAAGCAACCGCTTATGGCTACCTAACAGGAAAGCCAACAGAATTCGATTACATCGTCATTCCTAAGCACCCTATTTACACTGATGGTGGGTCTGTAAAGCGAGAAGTCAAGGATGCAAAGCCGTACCGTGCAAAGACAGTAAGGACACAGCTCCACTACGATGCTTTCGTCAATCGCCTTCGTGCCTTTGTGCGCGATACTGACCTTCACAATGACTACAAGAATTTCAAGCCATGGCCAAACCAAAAGCCGACTAACTATGGTTGGTGTGACAATCTTTGTGATTACAAAGAAGAGTGCCAGGCGCACTTTGGAGGAAACTGAGAATGTTTTGGGACCCGTACTTTGGCTGGGACACTTACAGGATGCGTTCAGTAGTGTTTTGGTTGGTTGCGGTGTGCCTATTACTTTCTTTTGTTACCTCCACTGAGGGGCTAGGCTGGGACTATGTGTATGTTGGGATTTACGATTACATCATAGACCATGTGTCTCAATTTATCATGTTTGTAATAGTCGCTATGGTGGCTATCTTCTATTATTGGAAAGTACAGATAGGTGATATTTGATGAAGGCAGTGTTTTTGTGGAAACCGATTGACGCTCCTGGAGATGTACAGGAAATGCTACCCGTATGCATAGAGAAAGCTCGCAGCATTGGGTGGAATGAGGAATTGAAATTGTTTAGCGAAGGATATGGAAAAGGGAAATCCTGGGATGATTTGATGGCTTTAGCCCATAATGACACTCTGACAGGTGTCATTCTGCATGACATAGCAAAATGGCACGGGAAAGGCGAGGTTTTGTCGAGGTCTTTAGCGATTCTAGACGAAAAGAAAATTCCAGTTTCGGTCGCCTTGATGGATTACACCGAAGTAAATGTAGCGACTTTGAAAGTTATCGCTGACTCTTCCAAATATTATTCGCGACTTCGCTCAAAGTCAATTAGAGTGGGTATGAAGCAGAAGAAGGGTGGGAGGCCACCATTTGGTATGTCTTACGATGAGAACAGAAACCTTGTACCTAACGAGCAGTGGCCAATAGTCCAACAAATCTTCACTATGAAGGCCAATGACCTTCCTGTTTCTTTGATTGCTCAAAGAGTTGGACTTCCTAACCAAAAGGTACGGAATGTCATCAAGACGCACGAGGGGCGCTTCAAGGCGGGGGCGCCCTGAAGAAGAGTCCATCAGCCCCTCTTCGGGTACTTCGTACTCTTCGTGGAGCGCGACGAGCTTGAGCAATTAGGAATACCAATGCACCAGTAGCTAGGACCCCGCCTATGCTACCAAAGGTAAAGCCCTTAATTGCCCCACTACCAGCTGCCTTCTTAGTTGCCCTCTCTAACTCCTCAGCGAAGTTATCGTTGATGTTCAACTTGTTTGCATTTTGTTTGTAGTTACGCAGCATGGCTTCAAGCTCTTGGTTAAGGACGCGCGCATCAGTGCGTAGGTAGGAAAGTTGGTTGCCATAGCCTTCGTCCAATGCTTTCATCGTATCTATGTCCGACTTTAGCGTAGCTAATATTTCAGGTGCCTCGGCTTCTGCTAGATTGCGGTATGGACGATTGTTGTATAGCTTCTGTTTGTCCGCCAGTGCCACCCTGTTCTGTTCATAGAGGCCCTCAAGACGCCGAATAGAGTTGTTTACCACCCCTATTGCATCTTTGACTCTAATGGCCTCTCCTTGTAAGGTTGCCAACTCACTTAGGGCAATAGAGGTGGCGTCGTCATAGCCAGTCCTCCACTCGACGGGAGCGACCATCATTGTTGACTTTGTGAATGGCTTTCGGTTAGCACCGTAGTTTTGGATAACTAGGCGCTTGTATTCCACTACATCCTTCCCACTCTTCTCCCATAGGACAGGGAAGACTGGCTTGTTCTCTTCGTTAACAGTCGTGAATCCTGGTTGAAACTCCCAGGGGTCATCAGTACTGTTCAAGAATTGAGAGTCCACCGGGTAAGTAAGCTCAGTACCGATGCTAGGCTTGTATTGGTTTAACAGGTGATAGTGCTGACTCATCCGAATTTCTCCTTAAGTTTGGTTATTCCGTAAGAAATACCTGCTACTGAATAACCAGCAATAGCACCTTTGAACATATTGTCGCGAAGCGTGTTTTTTCTGCCTGCTGGTGGCTTTTGCATACCCTTACGAGCTGCTAGTAAAAAGCTCCCAACTCCTACACCTCCAGCTCGGCTAATTTCACCGATGCCTGATGGGAGACCATTGGCCAGTAGGTTACCAAGACCGCTAGCTGCAATGTAGCCCACTCTGAAGCCTAGTCGCTTAATGTCAACATCAGCGTCGGCATAGCCATCTCCAACATATGCCATTACAGTGTTACCTGCTACTGCCCCACCGATTCCATAGAACGAAAACCAAGCCATAGGGCGAACAATGGGCATGGAGTCTTCGACAATACCTTGGAGCTGACCAACACCATTGGCCATTTTCATCGCAGTACCAAGCATTTCTTCATCATCTCCGCCTATTGGAATTTCTCCATCAAAGTCTTCTGCCTTCCACCTATTGATTACCTTAACTTCTTTTGCCCTTCTCATAAAAATCAACTCGAAGCATTGAATACCAAGAAGGCACCAACACCACCAGTAACTACCTTAGCAAAGAATTTTGGTTTGTCTATGATAGCTGAGATTTCTCTAATTACCTTTTCACTGCCTGGTGCCCCAACTGCGGCATAGAACAATGCTACACCCAAAAAGTACTGTGCAGTTTTTCCTGTTGCAGGTAAAGGGATAATACCAGTGCTGCCCACAGGAGCATTTTTCAGGTACTTATCGTGCAGCATTGTATCACTCCAAAAGGTCATTCATCTTAGTAGTTTTCTTTCAGTCCGTTTTCCACCTTACATCGGAGAAGGCACCTTCATTGTTTATGTTCTTGAACATAGCTGCCCCTAATAGCCCTACAAACGCTATTCCAGTAAAGCCAGCTAGGCCAGTGTAAGTCAAGCGACCTGAACCTGTAAGCATTCGGGATAAGGAAGCTTGAGTGTCTGTTACTGTATCGAAGGCTAAAGCAGCACCAGGGCGCAGTCCATACAGCTTGGAGCTAACTCCTCTTGTGTTTACAGGGATTCTCAATGATGAGTACATGTAAAAGTTAGTAGTTGGTTGCTTGAATACTGGCTGAAGGATTGTAGCACTTAACATCGACTCGTAAAACACATCCCCGTAAGTCTTGCTCAGCCCGGAGTAAACTTGCGTTTCCAATCCACCTGTTGGAACCTTAGGAATACCATCAACAAACGGGTTGCTTAGGGTTTCGGTTGTAGGTCCACGAGAGAGCCACTTAACATGGAATTCAGGAACATCGTAAACAGGCAATTCTGTCATCTTCTCAAATGCACCCATTCCTTTCAAAACTCTATGAAGAGTTGAAACATCTTCGGTGTCATTGATTTGAGAGGTGTAAATTACCCTGCCCTGGTGATATGTTTCGCCACCTAATGCTTCGTCGACTAAGGCATCAACCTTAGGTTTGAATGGCAGTGCCCAATCAGGGAGCGTTCTTTGTGTCTTGTGTATGTCTGTTAGTAGGTGATGTGAGTTTAGGTATGCTACTGCTCCCAGTAAGCCCATGTAATCGCTATATGCTTCCCCAAAGTCAGCCTCATCATAGTACTCAGTGAGTCTTACATATTTGTTCTTATCATCCATTTCAAGCCAGTCTTCCCAGCTCATGTTGCCTTGAGGTTTGCTTTGTACCATTCTATCGTAGGCTTTACGAACAACATTTACTGGGTCCTTAATTAGAAGGAGTTCGGTACGGTTATGTAAGAAAGTAGCAAAGGGGGTCATCATTTTGCTAAAGCCGCTTTTATCATAGAAGGTAATAGGTGCAGGGCCTCCTGAATAACGCTTCGTTGTTTTCAGTGGTATTTCAGGCCAATTACTTTCAACTGCATTCCAGCCTCCAAACATTGGAACACCATACTGCCACCTTGTAAGCGGCTCGAAGGCTTCGCTCCATGCACTGTTTGCTTCGTTAGTCACTGAGTTTAGTATCTTCGATAGCCTAGTGGGTACGCTCTTCATAAAATCCAATATGTTTTCAGAAGCAGACTTTGGGAAGGCAATACACTTCATCTCGGTTGCTGCTATTGTATTCTTTGCCTCGTAAAACTCAGGGTAGTTTAGCCTATTTCCGATTGGGTCGTAGCGGAGAGTGTCGATAGAAGGAGCAAAGGTTGTCTTGCCTTTGAAGTTTGAACCGCTATATGTGGTTGCTCTCAACCAGTCAATATGTCGGTTGTAAACCGGTGGATTATCTCCGTTTCGCCCTGTAATAGGCTTGTACCATGTACGGGCTCTAGTACCTAGTAAAGCGCTAGCAACCTTCATCTTGAAATTGCCTAACTTGTATGTAGGGTCCCATGCACTACGGATTACATAGGCATAGTGGAATGGCTCTTTTTGAGATGTTTGTAGCCATTCTTGCAACTGTGGCTGTGACTGTACTTGTGTCTCAAAGGAGGTGTTGAGGTCCTTTGTTAGTTGATAATTGGTACCTGGAGTATAAAGTGGTACATCAGGTAAGATGGAACCTGCTACTACCTTAGTGTTTTCAATAGATGACTTTACCTTTCCAATTACTGCTGATTTGTTAGCTATTCCTCCGGTGCGCATATTTGCACCATAGAGATAGATAACCGAGTGAGATGGAGTTTTTGCTTGGCCGCCTTCTTGGCGAACATAGATTCGGTGAGAAAGCGACTTGTTCCAATAAGCGGTGGGTGTAACACCAGCTAAGGCTTGCCCATAGAACGATATGATTTTAGAAATGTCGAGGTAATCATAGTTACCAACTTGCTGACCGTAAGAAGGAGGAATTAGCAAGGCAGGGAAAGGTGAATAGACATTATTACCTAAGTCGAGTGAGGTAGTGGAGTAGTTGAAGCCATATGCGGCCTTTACACGCGCATAAATGTACTTGACCCAGTTTGTAGCTGCTGCTTTATCGGACCAGTCTGTACTATTTTGAAGCGCGATGATTGCAGCCCAAATCTCAAAGGTGGGTGTTTTGTGATAGTCGGAAATGCCAAGACCTCCAGCTAAAGCTGTGTCTATTTCCGTTTGCTTAGTATCTGCTTGAGCGGTTTGATGCGCCATTTCCGCAGCTTTCTTCGTATATGCGTCATACCTGGCAAAGTCTGCGTTAGTGTTAGCCTCCGACCACTCCCCGGCCTCGTTTTTTGACATGTATGTCATATTTCGCTCTAGCTCGGCAACTCCTACCGCTGAGGCAGCCCTGTTCGCGTAAAGAGTCCGTAATCCCTCTTGCATTGGGCTTAATGGCCCTACCATGTTATCGAGTTGCTCTTTCATGTAGGCAAAGCCTTCGACATGCTTCTGCTGGTACTTTGGTGTTTGATTCCAGCCCTGAGTTTCCATTGACTCTAACTCTGTCAACATCCCTTTCGCTGCTTGGCGATGATAGCGAATCGAAGTTGATTTTTTGGTGTGCTGAAGTATGCTTGAGCCATCTAGCGCCTCAATTATCTCTTTAATGCTGGCTGGGTCAATACCTTCAACCTCAGCATTGGGCACCAAGTGATTGTGCCAACTATCTGCTGGGCTTGAGTGCTTTACAATATCGAATAGAGTCATAATGATAGTGCCTACATATGTGGTGTGATTTATCTTACCAGGCTCTAGCAGGTTTAGTGAAAGTAATTTTGACTCAATCATTGGCTTGTATGAAAGACCGTTTAATTCGTACCAGCAATTGATACTTGTGTGGAGAATCTCAAACAGGTTGTGGTTTGGCACCTGTCCTGAGAGCAGAACGGTTGCACACAACTTTACCAAATTGCCTGAGTGCTTGATTGCACTATTGCGATATTTGTTTACATTGGCTGCGTGGGTTACTATTCTTGTCAAATGATATTCATTTACAGCGCCTGTTCTCAAGATGTAGCCAAAGGGGTTGGCCTCAAAATCGGCTTTGACGATGTTTACCCTTTCAGTGGTTGAAATCGCCGCCTGTATATCCGAGGTTAGGTAAGAAAGGTAGTTTTCACCATACATCTCTGTGAACCAACCCCTCAAGTCTGAGTCTTCAACTCTTACTAGGTCGGTTATTCCTTCGGGCGCTGGCTCTTTACCACCGCTGATGTAGTAAAGAAGTGCTTGGTTGGAGTAATGAGCTAGACGCAAATCTTCGTCTTGCAACTGCTTAACTGACTCTATCTCTTCTATGCGCGCAGTTCTGCGCAACGGAATTGTTTCGTAGTCAGTCATTTAACCCCCTCAGAATTGTTGTTGCTGAGGGTAGCCTTGCATTGGTTGTCCCATCATTGGTTGTTGCTGTTGGACAGGTGGTAGCCCTAGAGAACCACGGATAAGGGAAGAGCCAAAACCTGCGATAGCAGAACCCACTCCCCTTTGAGGCATCTGTTGTTGCATCATTTGTTGCTGGTACATCTGTTGCTGCATCATTTGTTGTTGCTGGTTCTGCATCATCATGTGCTGGTTGTGGCCGTTCATGAGGGCCATAGCTTGCATGTCGCCTTGTTGAATAGCCATTTGGACTTGCTGTGGGGGGAGCACCTTAGCTAGTTGGGCATCGATGTTCTCTTGAGTGATACTAGAATACTTGGCGTAATCCTCGTGTTCTTTGCTTACTTTGAGTGCTGGTACCATGTCTGAGTTGAACATAGCAAACAACTCTTTACGGACAATAAGTCCAATCATGTTTACCAATTCAGGAAGAAACGCTGGGTGGTCATGGAAGAAAAGTGCAACTTGGTTAGGGTGTGCTGCCATTAGCTGGTAAAGTAGCTTCACCTGGTCTTCGTTTTGCATTGCCTGTCCGCCTGTCATTTGGTCAACCATACCCATGCCCATTGCGGCAAGACCTGAATCTTGGGCGGCATTCGCAAATAGCTGCTTTTGTGCTTCACTGGGTCCTCCTCCAATTCCGTTTGGAGTGAGGCTATTGTTATTACTACCAAAGAGTCCCATAAACAAGGGCAAGCACTAATTACACTTGAATGTTTCAGTCCTACTGGGACTGCTCTTGTTCTTCTTTTGCTGCTTTTTCGACCATCTGATAGTACTTATCCACGCTCATGTTACTACCCAAAGTAGTATTCTGAGGCATTGTATTCGCTAGCAGGCGGTTGTCAAAGACAATCATGGTAATGTCATTTTCACCTGTGATAGGATTCTTGTAATGAATAATCGGAAGGCCGTCGCGCTGGGCTTCAATAAAGGCGGGAGTCCACTTAACAATCAAAGGAGATTCCTCTTTCTTCGGCCCTTTCTTGATTGGAACAAACTTGACTCCCTTCTTCTTCATTGCTTTGAAGAAGCCACGCTCATTCTCTTGCTCCTCTTGCTCTAACCATTCTTGCAATAGATGGTAAAGCTGCATGGCCTGAGGACAGTAGGTTCCGTTTAGTTGTCGTCCTTTGCCCTCTATGACTCCTGTCCAAGGGCGGAACGGCCTCGCCTGTAAGGTGCTAGGGTCTCGGAAGTATTGGTTGAACAAGTCACCATAGTCCATGTTCCTACAATCGACCCCTGTAATTACACAGCGGAAAGGTGCATTAGCAAACTTGTAACCAAAGAAGCCCGTGATTCGCTTTGTAGGCTTTAGCGTTTTCATTGCTTTCTTGATGTTCTGCTTTCGTGCCTTTACTGGGTCTGCGTGTGTACTGAAAGTAAACTCAATTACAGGCATTACTGCATCCCAGTCAAGTCCTCGGTTCTGCGGTAGCTGGCTCATTAGCGCACTCATTCTATCATCGTTCGTCATAAGTCGTTAAACCCCCTCATCAAAGCATCTTCGACATTCCAGCCAACGGTTGCAGACATAGCGTCCACCCTTACTGGTATGTGCAGCTTTTGGAGTTGGTATAAGCTTTCCTTGAATGGTTCAAAGATAGGGTGCTCAGAAATAAGACCCCTTTCCCACTGGGAATAGCCATCTTCATCTAGCCATAAGTCGGCTTTATTGGCAAGTATGAGAATCCGCTTCGGCCTCCACTTTCTCGCCTTGAATCTTGCAATAAGTCCAATGCCCTTGGGGCGCTTACCATTGAGAAGATAGTCAGTAATGTAGCTAACAGCCACCTGGTTATCTGTATTGTTTCGGTCTATCAAGTGCCGATGGTCAATTACTATGACAAGCGTCTGTATTCTGCGCTTGTACATATCTTGAATCCACATAGGCATGTATTGTGTATGGCCTCCTATGTCCCTTGAGAGCAAAGTCTTGGAAAGGCCTTCTGACCTGACTCTCTTAGAGGTAGGAGAGGGCATTTGATAGTGCTTTGAGAGCCACTTCTTCTTATGGTGAGTACGGTGCCGTTCATCTAGTGGCTCGACATATCCTTCAGTCATAAGCTGCTGGTCTAGTGTAGTTTTACCTGCCTCGGTAGCCCCATAGATTCCCACATTGTGAGTTACAAACTTGCCTGCCCAATCAACGACTTTCCAAAAGCCGTGCGCTACGACAATTACGCCTGCACTCACTGGGTCAACCACTTGCTCACCCCAATAACCACGCTACAATGTTCGGAGAGTCTGTAAACTTGTAAAATGCATAGTCAACCAGCAAGGCAACCCCGCCGGTAGTTACGGAGGCTAAGGTTCCCCAAAGCATGGCTTTGATTTTGAAAATCCTAAACTGCCATGTATTACCTATTGCTATGCTCTTCATTAGAGAGTCTTGTTGGTCATCGTAGTCATCACGGAAAATTACGCCCATTTTATCACCTATGCTGCCAGCACATGTCTGCGCCCCTAACCATCCTAGAGCACCTCCCTCCTTCAAGGGTTAGGCCGTTACACCTCATTGAAGGGCGTCTGCGGCCTTCTCTAGGTTCGCGGCTTCCTCCACTACCACTTGGTCTTGTGTTCCTTGTGGGTTCAGATTCAATACGGTCGAGCCTGGCGATGATGTCGGCAAAGATGGGTCGATAGTCAGCTTCGGCCCCACTGGGATGCCCATAATTCGATGGCGGTCTATCCCCAAGGATTCGGGAGTAACTGGTTGGCGTTGTGTTTGAGGTACCTGCTGTGCTTGTTGTCCTTGTTGTAGCATTTGGATTTGAGCCATAAGCTGATTGATAGTGTCCAAGTTTCCCGCAAGCACTTCCGATTCTTGAGGGGTGATGACATTATCTGCCATAGCAGCTCCGAGGTTGGCTTGGTAAATGCCCATTTGTTGGTTTAGAACCGTTTCTAGCTGGGCCTTTTCCTGTTGAAACTTGAGGTGAGCCATACGCTGACGGTTCTTAGTGCGCATTCGCTTTAGTTGACGGCGATGGTCACTAGAGTCTTCAAAGACTGCACGGTAAATGAAGTAAAATGCAGCCTGTACGGAGAAACCTGCAAAGGCATAGAACATGGCAGACTCATAGGAGTTTTCGAAATGACTCCAGCTCCAATTGACATAGAGGAGAATACAGAAGCCAAGTAAGACTGATTGGAACAACATGGTTCCAAGAAGGCGCAATTCTGCCTCCTTTTGCCTTTCTCGGTATTCTTGCATTTCGTCTGACATATCTTTGGTGCCGTCACCAAACATTACGGTTTCCAAGATTGGGTTTGTTCCTATTGGTATTCCACTTTGCATTCTATCACTTCACACTAGGTCTTCGATTTCAGGTTCCTTTGCACTAATAATGTCATCAATACGCAAGACCATTACAGCTGTTTCTGTGGCAGACTCCATAGCCTGCCTAACAACCTTTTCGGGCTCGATAACGCCCTCTTTGAGCATGTTAACTACTTCTCCGCTGTAAACATTGAGTCCATAACACATACTTGAGTCCTTTCCATCGCTATGTGCTTTCCTAAGCTCCATTAGCGTGTCAATAGGTGAAAGCCCTGCATTCTCAGCAAGAGTGCGGGGTACAATCTCTAGGGCTTCTGCAAACGCGCTCACTGCTAAGGACTCTCGTCCTCCTACTGATGCAGCGTAGTTACGGAGGTGATGAGCCATCTCAATTTGAGGGGCACTACCACCAGGGACAATCTTTCCTTCGTTCTTGGCTACCCATACTACACCCATAGCATCATCCATAGCACGACGGATTTCATTTGCTACCTCTTCGGTAGGTGCGCAGATAACAAGAGAAGATGCATCATTGTTAGGAGTGTCGTGAAGAAGCATGAATGGTGGCTGCCCTTCTTGGATTATTTCCTCCATAGAGCCCGCTACGCCTAAGTCCTCTTCTTCTAAGTCCTCGTAGCCTGAAACAATAAGTCCATTCGTAGCTTGAGCAATGGCTTCTAGATTCGAAGCAGCACAGCGCCGGGAAGCTACTACATTGTTACGGGCTAGGTATTCTGCAATCCATGGGTCAATGTTCTTAGTAACAAGTACCAGGTTAGCCCCTAGCTCGATAAAGTGGTCTGCCATTGCCTTAAGCGCATCTTTGCGCCCCTTTTGATATTCGAGCGACTCGCTGTAAGAGCCTAGGTTGAGATTTACTCCCTGACCAAATGAGTCCAGCTCAAGCCCACCATCAATAAGTGCAACTTTGACATGTGTCAGACTTGTGGACATAGCGGAATGAATCTTCTGACGACCCACGACTATGCCATTTGGAGAAAATGAATCTGAAATTGGGGCACCGGTTCGAGTCATGATGTGTACCGCCTCAGGGCGGGATGCTTCGACGACCTCAAGGCACAACTTAGCCAAATGGGCTCGCTCGCCTTCTGCACTTTTACCTGTCATAGCAGTCTTGGCAATCGCGAGAAGCATTTCCTCGTCAGGGTCAATAACCATTTCAGTAAGGAAATCCTTACTCTTCAAAGCTGCTGTGCGGTAGCCTTCAACAATGGTTGTAGGGTGTACACCGCTCTCAAGAAGTAATTCTGCCTTCTTTAGGAGCTCGGCAGTGAGGATGATTGCAGTTGTAGTACCGTCATAGCACTGTTCTTCTTGTGTCCTTGCTACTTCAACAATCTTCTTTGCGATAGGTGAAACCCAATTGACATTACGAAGGATAGTAGCACCGTCGTTAGTGATTGTAACTCTCCCGCCTGCGTCTGTAAGCATCTTGTCTAGGCCCTTCGGGCCAAGTGTGCTTCGCACTGTATTTGCTACAACTTGTGCGTGTTCAATGTTCATCGAAAGCGCACTTTGAGATGTTTGTTGGGTCGCGTCAGTAACTGTCATCAATACTGTTCAGCTTGGGAGTGAAGATAAATGAAACGGCGATTAAACATCCGTAGCGCCAGAAAATTCACTCAAGGTTTTGAGATATTCATAGGCACACTTGACAATATTGTATTGGTCTTGGTTTGCGCTTGTCGCAGAATATGTCATGAAATGGCGAGAAATAGTAATGGGGGCTTTGCCATTTGATTTGGCAGTTGCACTGAAGTACGCTTTGAGAGTGAAATTGACACCCCAGCCGTTTGAACCCTCAGAAACTTGTAAGTCGCCTACTTTCAAGTAAGCATTAGTAGCGCTAAACCCATATTGGGGAAAGGACATTTGCATTTGTAAGGCCATATTATCACTTCATTAAGATTTCAATTATTCCGTATTTGGAAGAGGTTGGTTGCCTAATCACTCTCAGAATGTGGTAGTCGTTTCCGCTTACTGCATAGCCCGAAGAGTTGGCACTACATTTACTCCCTGCGGTTAGTGCTTGGGCCGACCTGACATAGAGTTTCCCTATGAGGCCTATTGGTGCCCATTCTTTTCTCCCCCTTCGCGGGGTGTAGGATTGTGTAGGATTGTAAGTGGAAGAGGGTTTAGGTGAGCGCCTGCCGTCAACCATTTGGTAAACCATGCCGCCGAATTCATCTCTTTCATACTTCCCTTGCCATGAAAGGTCTGCTGCGTCACCAATTACTGCTGGGCTAGAGGAAACTACCCCAACTACATTTGAGTTACCAACTTCTATCTTGTTACCGTTGACAAGAGAAACAAAGAATCCTCTTCGGTCAGCACTATTCGCGTTTCCGTCATTCCATTCAAACATTTCAGCGTAGTCAGCACCGCCACTGTAAACCCCACCTGCGTCGAGATAGATATTACCTACTCCAGACCCTGCGCCAGCTGAACCTGTTGCAATAGCACCAGTGGGGGTACCCGGAATCTGTGCGGCTGAGTCTAGTACTAGCGTGTTTGTGGTAGCTGTGCCTGTAACATCGTTATTCGCCGCCATGGCTAGTACACTCCCTCCAGCGTAAAGGGCTGCATTGGCAGCATTTCCTAATGCAATAGAGTTGACTGCGGCAGTACAGTTTGTACCAACTGCTAAAGAGTCGTCTGTTGCGGTATTTGTTTGACCTACTACTAGTGACCGCTCAGTGCTAGCATTGTGTGGTCCGCCTACCGATGCTGCATTCGTATTCAGGGTTGATGGTGGTTGTCCTAAAGAAACCCCGCAACCTGTTACCCCTGCCTGCACTATTCCGCTTACTGAAACATCAATGACAAGACCAGCGTTACCAGTTACGCTGAAAGCACCTGTGGGCTCTTGTTCGATAGAAGAGGTCTTACTGTTAGTTGTCAATGTCATTAGCGCATTTTGCGTAGTATCGGTTTGATTTGCTTTTATCAGGGCTGCGTTTTGGTCACTTTGTGCTGTTATCCCTTGATGGGTTACTATGAGGTTCTCAACATTGGTTCCAGCAGCAGTATCGCTCTGAACAGTAAATACAGGGTCGGTAGCAGCGTTTAAGTCGTTAGTTGTTACCAATAAGGCTGCTGTGGTTCTGTTAGTCCCGCCACCAATAAAGGAAGCGCCTACTTGGCCGGGTGAGGTGTGTTGTACTGTTAATGCTTCATTAGCACTACCTGAAGAAATACTTACAGCCCCGCTATCGGCTACAATAGACCTACCTGCTCCAGCTCCACCTTGGTCGTAAGCTGCGTCGAGGGTATTACTTCCTCCTCCTCCACCACTTGAAGCGCGGGACGAAATCAAAAACTCTGAGGGTACTGTGCTTCTGTAAATATCAATATTCTGAGCAGTGTCAGGTATGAGCTTTAGGGCTGAAGCAAGTGGCCCTACCAGCTCCCCACCCGTGCCTGCTACACCACCGGGCCAACCAGTTGTAGTTATCAGAAAAGCCCCGGTACCATCGGAACCTGTATTGTTTACCACATACTCGCCATTCCTGACAGTACCACCAGTTTGATTTCTAACCGTAACTGTTTGTTGATTTGTTCCATCGTAAAAGCCGTGTACCTCGTTGCTCTTCAGCCTAATTGCAAGTAGCCCTGAGTTGTCGAATACTTCATCTATCGCACTTCGTGGTGAGACGAGCGTTGGAGGAGAAATTGCGTTAGGCATGAGGAATCACCTCATACAGCTATCCAAAAAATGACTTGTCCGGTAGCGGTAGCATCAAGGTAAATCTTTGATGGGTCAGTAATCTCAAGGGTAATACTTGCACCTGCGGCCAAGGGGAAGCCAACAGCATCACCAGCAGTAGCATTTGCAGCGGTGTTAATGTCACCCACATAAACTGACTGTGTGTTAGCAGTGTGGGCTAATAGAGTAATGGAGCGCTTAGCTTTGAAGTTTTGAGGAAATGCCCCCGTTTCTCCACCAAGGAGGCTGGCAAGAGAACGAGTGACAGTTGTACTAAGGGTTACAGCGGCAAAGCCAAGAGAGCCTGTACTTGGAAAGTCATCAACTCCGCTATCGAAGACCCGTAACTTACCTGTTGGCTCACCAGGAGTCACTTCAGCCCCGATGGGCACATTTTGTGCGGTTTTAGTACTTGGTGCCTTAATTGTCGTCTCATCGGCCATGTAATGGCTCAAGCTGTACCTGCTAATAGCCCTTCCCATGTATCAGAACCTTTCATTTATGGTCATAGTGAATCTCATCGGTTACTATGCGAATAATCGAGCGGCCCGACATCAAGGGAAGCTTTGTCCCCTGTGTTAAGTGTGGAAGTGGTACTAGGAGCCATGTCCTTGAAACTGCGGAGTACGAAGAGTACGAAGAAGTGTGGGAGGACGACGACCTTCAGGAGTACCAAGGTCGCAAAAAGAAAACCGATGAAGATGATGAAGAAGATGTAATCATTCGCTACCGTCTTCACAATGCTCAAGTGTGTATGTGTCACAAGTGCTGGCTCGTAAAGAAAGAGAAAGCTCTTCGCGCACTAAACAAGCACAAGGACGATTGGATTAGAGAGGGTGCTGCTCAAATGCACCGCATTAAGAGGTTCCTGAAGTCATGGAATTACTATGGCTTCGACAACGAGCTTGAACACAAGCATCAAGAGGATATTGAAAGTGTGCGCGCTGCACTAAGGAATAGTGCAGGGATAAGTGAAGAAGAATGACGAATGAAGCAGCTATGGCTATTATTGACGAATGTAGGGAGCGACTAACTGAAATAGGGGTCGAAGATGTCCTTATTGCAGTAGGAGCTGGTAATGGGACTGCTTTTAGTTTTCGAGGAGCAAGCAAATCACTAGCGTACCTGTCTATGGCCGCTTGGATGGAGATTATGCTAAACTCGATGGCAAACAACCCAATAGACACAGGCTTCGGATTTACTTTGGAGGGTAAAGAGTAATGGCACACGATGAGAGAGTCAAAGGCAAAGAATGGGACTTGAGCAAGCGCTGTCCTGTTTGCGAGGACATAAAAGCAGGCAAAATCACAGACGAAGGTGAGCAGGTTTTCATTCCTGGAACCAAGAAGCCCTTCTTCTGTCCTAAGTGTGGTCATCTTGAGATTCGATTCTTTTGGAGAGTAGGCGCTGTTGAGTCAGCAAGGACTTCTATTACAGGTAACACCCAGCTATGGACCCATCAAGGTACTGTGGAGTGTCAGTCATGTGATTGGAAAAAGACCGCAGGGTCTGTACCGTGTCTCGGCAGGCCTTGGGACGAAATCATGGGAGATGGCCTAGACCGCCCTCTTCACCGTTCTGAAGAGCTTAACCATGCTATCGGTTGGTCGAATGAGCATGCTGTTGGACTAAGAAAAGGGAGAGAGAAATATGACCCTAATGCGAAGTTGCGAAACAAAAGGTATAAAGCCAAGAGGCAAGTACATAGTCACAAGGCGGAAGAAGGCATAGCCAAGTCGGACCCAAGTACGATAACATGGAAACCCAACAAGGATGAACAAAAGATGCCGCGATTCCGCAAGAAACCCAAAAACAAGAAAACCAAAGGTGATTGAAAATGGCAAAAGAATTGAATGAAACAACTGTAAGCATGGAAATTGTATATGACGGAGTAAAGACTACTCTTACTCGTGTTATCCCGAATGTAGGAATCGAAGACGGCGTTGCTGCTATGAAGAAGCAATGCGACCTTCTTACTATCTCTTCAGGCGGACTTTCCAAGCCTGAGTGAAACTAAGAATTATTCTGCTTTCCCGTTTGATGCTAGCGAAGCTGTTAGTCCAGCTACGCCTATTGTACCAAAGACGGCTCCAAGAATACCATTGCGCTTAGCGATAGTCTTCCAAGGAAGCTTACGCTCATTACCAATGAAGAATTCCTGACTCCAAGCGGATAGCATACCTGCTCCCGCATAGAATAGTGCAGACCCGACAATAATTACTGGGGCTGAAACTCCTAGGAAGATACCTTCGCCTGTGGTGATTTCTCCAAAGGTGCTGTTAGGAAGGTCTCTTGGTGCAACATAAGGAACATTACGCTTGCTACGAGGAGCTGCTACGGTTCCTCCGTTCTTTAGCACCATGTTATTCAATTCTGTAAATTCAAAGTGGCTCAAGCTGTTGTGCGGGTTCATTTAATCACACCCATGGGTTGTCTGTTGCGTCTTCTGATTGCTCAGGCATCATTCCTAGCAAACCGAAGTGTTCGGTGGTAGGTAGTGTCTCTTCTTCCTGTCCTAGCTCCTGTGGGGCCTTAGAGAGACCTCCTAGGGTAATAGAGTTGATAGAGATGCGACGGCGCATAGAAGGAGGGCCCATTAGTACGGAACCTTTCCTCTTTCCACCAAACATAATTGGACGCTCTCCTGGAGCTTTCTGCTTATCCCAGGTCGAGCCAGCGTGTGTACGAACAGTACCGCCATGAGCAGAAGAGGTGGAAGTAGTGGTGGAAGACGAACCTAGCTGTTCGATTGTCTTTGCTTGACCTGCATGCATCTTGGACGCTGCTGTCAATTGCTTTGCTTGCTCAGCATGCATGCTAGAAGCTTTCGTAAGCTGCTTTGACTGTTGAGCATGCATCTTCGATGCTGCCCTGAGACCCTTTGTTACATCCTCAAGCTCTTTTCTTTGCTTGGAGGTTAGGTGTCCTAAAGTAGCTTCTTCTTCTTTGATATTCTTGTGGTTCTCATAGTGGTACCTGTCGTGATGGTCTCTCAATTCAGCATAGTCCTCTTCCAAGGTACCTAGGGTGTTTACAATATCGCCACTCCTAATGTCAGTGTAAGTGCTAAACGGACTTCTTCCCTTAGGGTTTACTGCTGATTCCCAAACAGTCTTGATACCTTCAACCATAGCGAAAGCGATGAGGCTTCCAGCAATAGGGTGCTCAAACCAATAGGCCATCATCTCTTTTCTGCTAGGAATCATCAATACCACCCCGTACTTTGGCCTGTGCCTGTAACTACCTGATAGAGGAATGCTAGTGCAGCGCCTCCTCCCGCATAGATAGCTGCTCTTTTGACGCGAGGGCCTAAGATTTCACGAACATTTTTCTTTCCTCGGTACTCGTCGTAGGTTACAACCCCTAGAGTAGCGCCCATAAGGCCGACCATGGCAACTGCTCCAAGTGTATTACCCATAGTAACTTGAGGGAGGTACTCGGTAACACCTTGTAAGCCACCGAAGTCATCATCTGCTACATCTCCTACTCCGTCACCATCGAAATCTTCCTGGCCTGGGTTGTAGTCACGAGGTGCATTATCCAAGTGGTCAGGTATTTTGTCACCGTCTGAATCCTTCATTGTAAGAGAGTGTGGGTGGCGAGTAGCGGGCTGTTGTCTTGGTGGGAACCTTACATGACCCATCCTCTTGTTTAGTCCACCAAGGTTACGGAAATTCATGTAATCGCTAACATCATCAATTTGCGCGTCAGCGCGAGTAATGTAAGACTCCGCCCATTCGTCTATCTTTGTTTCATCAGTGATTTTCTCATTCAATGCTCGGCTCTTTGCCTCTAGCGAGTTAAGCTGAGACTTCACCATGTAGTTACGGCGGTACATCTTTCCTAAGTCGCTACCCATTTTCATTTAATCACCTAAGTTTGTGTGCTAGTCCTAAGCCAGCGAATACGCTACCTTCGCCTAGAATGTTCTTCACGGAGGGGTTAACAGCAAAGGAACCAGGAGAAGCTGAGTGCTCACTGAATGTTTTGCCTACTACTGGAGGAGCTGCGGGAGAGTTAGTGATAAGACGCTGAGAAGCAATAGGATTCACTCCATTACCCCCCTTTGCAGGGTAAATCTTCTGATTGTGGCGAGAGTCTCGATAGAAGTCCCCTGGGTTCTTTCCTTGGTCAGGGCCAGGAGCGGTCTTGATTAGGATATTGTATTGTCCGTCATTCATGAGCTTGTTGTAGTGAGAAGTAGCATAGTACTGTACCTGGTCTTTTGGAATTTCTCCGTTCCTTGCTCTTTCGCACATCTCGTCGTAAACAGCACGGTACAAAGCACCGCCTGTAATTGGACCATCAGATGGGTTAGGAATAGCACCAAGTTGGTGAACATCCAAGTTACCACTTCCTGTAAAGTTACTACGCTCACTAGAAGACATTAGTCCAGGGAGAGTACCTAGAGTGGGGTCTCCGTACTTTACAGTACGAATCGTTTTTCCTACTAGCCTTGCAGGCAGGTAAAAGAAGAGCGTAGTACCAAAGAGGGAGAAGAGAATCGGGTGTTCGTGGGCCCACTGTACTACTGGGTGCTTGAATTTCTTAGCCATCGTAGCTCACCTCTAGTTGATATTTGATTTCAATTGACTTGATAGCAATAATTGGGTCTGTTTCAGCTTGGCTTACGATAGTACCAATTCCGTCAGGTGTGCTGCTAGTGTAAGAGGTAGTAACAGGTCCTGGTGGGTTTTCAAGTCCTGGGCTAACGGTAAGTTGTAAGGCCAGGGCTTGGGACGCGCCAGTCAAGACAGAACCGAATTCAGAAGTTGGAAGACTAGTCGTTAAGGTAGCTCCGCTTGCTTTGTCAACAGCTGTGATTTCCCCTGCGAAGAAAATTGTTCCTCCATCTCTAAAGAAAAGCTTCTGACCTACGGCAAAGTTGTGTGTAACAGTAGTTAGAGCATCGCCCGCTATGTTAGTCAAGAAAATATTCTGACTGAAGGTGTTATCACCACTAGAAGTCCTTGATGCAAAGAAAGTAGTGTGAACAGTGTCAAGAGAACCACTAGTAACACCGAAGTTAAGGGTGGCTTTGGTAAATGTCGGCTTCCCAGCTAGTCCTACATATGGGTGGTCAATTCCAACCTTTGCTGATGCTCCCAATGCTGCGGAGTTAATTCTGCTTGCCATGTATGGCTT
>MDSW01211087.1_pt1 | contig 22816 bp, 20 predicted proteins | sample 811171 | NCBI WGS metagenome assembly MDSW01 (sample SAMN05326641, study PRJNA326480) | marine metagenome | isolation source: seawater | place: Atlantic Ocean: North West | collected 2012 | reverse complement strand
GGGTCGAGGACGGGCCGGCGAAAAAGGGCCTGATGGGTCTTCTGAAATTGAAACTCAAGAAGCCGGCTGAAGATGGAGAAGGCTGAGATGTTCGGCAAACGACACACCTCCGACGTGGTTGCGTTGGATGAGCACCGAAAAATCAGCAGGGCCGATGCGCAGGGAACACCGCCCGAGGCCGAACCGGCGGTGCCGCTGAAGGACGATGAAATCTATCGTATCGACGTGATTGAGATGACGGCGCAGGAAACGTTCGAGCGTGCCGAGGACGAGTTGTCAGGTCAGGATATCCAGGCGATCACGCGCCGGGAACTGGCTGAGAAAATCGGCAATCTGGTCAATGGCGATCTGGTCGCGGGCGGACTTGGGCCGCGCGAACGCCGCGACGTTGTGACCGCGGTCGTTAATCGCCTGCTTGAAGGTCATAAGGATGAAGCCAAGGCGCGCGCCGAGGATACCCTCGTCGAGCGCACCAAGATGATCGTGCAGCCGATCCTGATGGACCGTATCGACGTCGCCGAAGCCGGCGACATGCCGCGCCAGCAATTGGCGCAGGAAATCGGTGACATCGTGTCCGAGATCCTGGTCGAACATAAGATTCAACTCAATCTGCTGGAGCAGCGCGAAATCGTCACCATGCTGCTCAACGATATGCTGGGCTTCGGGCCTCTGGAAGTCCTGCTGTCCGACGAAGCGGTCACCGACATCATGGTCAACGGCGCCGACCAGGTTTATGTCGAACGTGGCGGCAAGCTGGTGCTGTCCGACGTCAAGTTCCGCGACAATCGCCACGTCATGCAGATCGCTTCCCGGATCGTATCCGGGGTGGGCCGCCGGGTCGACGAGTCGTCCCCCCTTTGTGATGCTCGTCTGCCCGACGGTTCCCGCGTTAACATCATCATCCCGCCTTTGGCCATCGACGGGCCGTCGATTTCGATACGTAAGTTCGCGAAGAAGAAGATCACCCTCGATGTCATGCAGCGCCAGGAAAACCTGTCGCCCGAAATGGCGACGGTGCTCAAGATCGCGTCGCGGGCCCGCCTGAACATTCTTGTGTCGGGTGGGACGGGCTCGGGTAAGACGACTCTTTTGAACGCATTGTCACGGATGATCGACGGCGGTGAGCGTATCGTCACCATCGAGGACGCGGCCGAACTGCAACTCCAGCAGCCGCATGTGGTACGCCTCGAAACCCGTCCGCCCAACCTTGAAGGCGAGGGCGAGATCACCCAGCGCGAACTGGTCAAGAACGCGCTCCGGATGCGGCCGGACCGGATCATCCTGGGGGAAATCCGCGCCGGCGAGGCGCTCGACATGCTGCAGGCGATGAACACCGGCCACGACGGCTCGCTCGGCACGATCCACGCGAACCGCCCGCGCGAAGCGCTGACGCGTCTCGAGAACATGGTCGCGATGGCGGGCGTCAAACTGCCGAACGAGGCCGTCCGGGCGCAGATCGCAGGCGCCGTCGACATGATCGTGCAGGTCTCGCGCATGCGGGACGGAAAAAGGCGAATCACCTACATCACCGAGGTCGTCGGCATGGAAGGCGAAGTCGTCACCACGCAGGACCTGTTTACCTTCAAGTTCGAGGGTGAGGACGCCGAGGGCAATTTGTTCGGGTCGTTCAAGTCGTCTGGCCTTAGACCCGCGTTCATCGACCGGGCGAAATACTTCGGGCTCGACAAGGCGTTGATGGAGGCAATGGGGTGATGGAGGGATGACCGAACTCGCCGTCATTTTCGCAGGAAGCCTGACGGTGCTGCTGATCACCGGATGGCTGGCGATCACGGTGCTGGGCAAACAGCGCAGATTGCGCGCGCGGGTCGAACGGATCGGCGAGCGCGCCCGGCCGATGACCGCCAACGAACGCCGCGCGCGTCAGCTCAAGCGCAAGATGGAAACCTCGTCGCCGATCCTCGAAATCCTGGCCGGAAAACTGCTGCCCCGTCCGGATGCGATCCGTAGCCGGCTGCAGCGCTCCGGGCGCAATATCTCGCTCGGCCGCTATTTCGTGCTGTCCGCCCTGATCGGCGCGGTTTGCGCGACGTTCACGGCCGTCTTCATGGGGATGCCCTGGTTCGTCAATCTGGCGGTTGGAATCTCGCTCGGGATCGGCATTCCGCATTTCGTTGTCGGTGTCCTGATTCAGCGACGTATGAACAAATTCACGGCACAGTTCCCCGATGCCATCGATCTGATGGTGAGGGGCCTCAGGTCCGGTCTTCCCGTAACCGAGACCATCGCCGCGTGCGGGCGCGAAATGACGGACCCTGTGGGTGCCGAGTTCCGCCGCATCGCCGATGCGATCCGGTTGGGTCAGACGCTTGAAGACGCACTTTGGGATGCGGCACGCAGATTGGATACCGCCGAGTTCAAGTTCTTCGTGATCAGTCTCTCGGTGCAAAAAGAGACAGGCGGTAACCTGGCGGAAACTCTTGCCAATCTCTCCGACATTCTAAGATCGCGCAAGCAGATGAAACTCAAGATCCGCGCGATGTCGTCGGAAGCCAAGGCGAGCGCGATGATTCTGGGCAGTCTGCCGTTTATGATGTTCGGTATCATCTATCTGTTGTCGCCGGAATATGAATCCGTTCTGTTCACCGATATGCGCGGACGGATCATGTTGGGCTTCGCGCTCGGCCTGATGGGGATGGGTATCCTCGTCATGCGCAAGATGGTCAGGTTCGAGATATGAGCGCCACATCCTTCGAGACGCTCGCTCCTCAGGATGAGGATGAAATGATGGGCCTCACCCTGAGGAGGGCCGAAGGTCCGTCTCGAAGGGCGGAGACGCAGTAATGACCTTCCTTTCCAACCTCGTGCCGGGTCTCGGCGGTGAAGCGGTGGCGGCGCTATTGTCCGGCGCGGCGACGTTGTTAATCGTTTACGCCGTATGGTCGTCGTTCGTCGTGCGCGACCCGATGGCGTCGCGGGCGAAGGTTCTGATGAAGCACCGCGCGAAGCTGCAGTCCGGTCTGACCGAGCCACGCCGCAACCGCGCGCGGGCGATGCTGGCAAGCGGTGGGATCATCCGGAGCATAGTCGAGAAGCTCGACCTTCTGCGCTCCAAACACGCCGACAAGGTGCAACTGTCGCTGGCCCGGGCCGGCTGGCGGACGCGCGACAACGTCGTGCTTTACCTTTTCGCCAAGACGACGCTTCCGTTCGTGTTCGGCTCTCTCGCGGCGTTCTTTTTATTCGTTGTGCCGGTCCTCAATCTCGGTCTCGAAATCCACGCGCTGCTGGCGTTGTGCGTTATGGTCTTCGGGGCATATCTGCCCGAGATCCTCATCAAGAACGCGCAAACCAAACGTAAGCTAGCGCTCATGAAGGGGCTGCCGGATGCGCTCGATCTGCTGGTAATCTGCGCCGAGGCCGGGTTGTCGCTGGACGCGGCGCTGAAACGGGTCTCGGAAGAGATGGGCCGCGCCGCACCCGAGATCGCCGACGAATTCCAACTGACGGCGATCGAGCTCAGTTATCTCCCGGACCGCGGACAGGCGCTTCAGAACCTGAACAAGCGGACCGACATCGCGCCGATCCGGGGTGTCGTCAACACGCTGACCCAGACAGAGAAGTACGGCACGCCGTTGGCGCAGTCGCTGCGTGTGCTCGCCGCCGAGTTTCGGAACGAGCGCATGATGAAGGCGGAAGAGAAGGCTGCCAAACTGCCGGCGACCCTGACGGTGCCGCTGGTCCTGTTCATCCTGCCGTCGCTGTTCGTGGTGCTGTTGGGCCCGGCCGTGCTGTCGACGATCGACAACCTAATTAATATGTAGACGTCTTCATCAGCCGGTCATGAGAGGGGGGCTCATTGCAGTGCGCCGAAAATCGTTTTGCGCCGCTGGTCGGGCGGCATCTTCCTGAGCCGCGCGTAAAAGGCGAGGTTGTTCTCGACGTCGGCGGCGCCGAGGTCTTTCAGGCCTGTTTCACGTGCCTTGTCGGCGTCACCCGCGAGCCCGTAAACCAGCGCGAGATTCTGCCGTGTCCGCGCGTTAGCGTCGGGCCGACCGGCGACCGATTCGAGCCACGCCATGGCTTCTTTCAGGTCGCCCGCGATGGCCAGGGAAAGACCGAGATTGTTGCGCAGCGGCAGATTGTCCGGCGCGCGCTCCATGCCCGTGATATATCGGCTCTGTGCGTCCTCGTGCCGGCCCATGAGGTCGAGGGCGATCCCGGCGCCGTTGTAGCCGGTGCGGTTTTTCGGCTCGATTTCGGCGACTTGGTCGTAGGCGGTCAATGCCTCTTCATAAAGACCTGCGGTGATCGCCGTTTCGCCAAAGCGCACAAGCGGCTGCGCCCAGCCGGGACGCATCTCGGCGGCGCGGCGGTAAAGCTGCATGGCGTTGACGAAATCGCCGGCTTCGCGCGTCGTGTCGCCGACGCGGACAAGTTGTTGGGCACGGCTGTTGATGTTGTCTTCTTTGATTTCTTGCTGCGTCGGCACCGGCCCGCCACAAGCGGAAATTGCAATTGCCGCAAATGTCGCGCCGACAAAAATTGCGGCTCTCGACGTAACGGAAATGGCCGTTATTATCGTCGAATATAACGGGATCGTTCGGTTGGTGCCCATAGCGCTCAAAGCTACAGGTATCACGGACGCCAGGAAAGGGTACTCGTGTCAGAACACTACATTGAACTCACATTGCTGATCGAACGTCTGCACAGGCGTTTTCTCGATGTGCTCAGGATCGAACTCAAGAGCATCGGGGTGCGGGATATCAACGGCGTGCAGGCGTTGATGCTGACCAATATCGGCGACGGCGAGATCATTATCCGCGACCTGATCGAGAGGGGCTATTACCAGGGCTCGAACGTCTCATACAACATCAAGAAGCTGACCGATTACGGCTATCTGGAGCAGGAGCGCGCGCAGCATGACAAACGCGCCGTGACCGTCAAGCTGACCGACAAGGGCAGGAAGGTGGTCGAAGGGATCCGCGAGATGGAAGAAAAGAACGGTCTCCGCTTCGAAGAGACGATCGGCAGCGGCGATACCATCGCCGACGCCGCCAAGATGCTCCGCAAGCTGGAGCGCACCTGGGACGAATACATACGCTACGGGGAGTGACGGACTGTCCGGTCCGTCCGAAGGACGAACACGCAAATGCTTCTGGGATGCATCGCCGACGATTTTACCGGCGCCACCGATCTTGCGAACACCCTGGTAAAAGGGGGAATGAACACCATCCAGTCGATCGGCGTGCCGGCGCCGGGCATGGATGTGGGTAAGACCGATGCGGTGGTCATCGCCCTCAAATCAAGGACCAACCCGGCTAAGGACGCGATCAAGGATTCGCTGGAAGCGTTGGCATGGCTTCGCGAGCGCGGCGCCAAGCAGATCCTGTTCAAGTACTGCTCCACCTTTGATTCCACCGACGCCGGCAACATCGGCCCGGTCGCCGATGCTTTGCTGGATGCCTTGAAGGCGGATTTCACCATCGCCTGTCCGGCGTTTCCGGAAACGGGGCGTTCGATCTACAAGGGGTATTTGTTCGTCGGCGACGTGTTGCTGAACGAGTCGGGGATGGAAAACCATCCCCTCAATCCGATGACCGACGCCAATCTCGTGCGGGTGCTCGCGCGCCAGACGCGGCACGGCGTGGGCCTGGTGGAGCTGGCCACGGTTCAGCAAGGCGCGCACGCGATCCGCGCACGCTTCGACGCGTTGAAACAATCGGGGGTCAGGCACGCCATTGTCGATGCCGTCCACGACGCCGACCTGATCGAGATCGGCCGTGCCGCCAAGGACCTGGCGCTGATCACCGGCGGGTCGGGGATTGCCATGGGGCTGCCCGGGAATTTCCGGAAGGAAGGAGCTTTGACGGACAGCTTCCAGCCGGCATTGCCCGGCATCAAGGGGCGGTCCGCGGTGATCGCCGGCAGTTGTTCGAAAATGACCCGCGCCCAGATCGCTCACACCCGCCGCAACTGGCCCAGCCACAATATCGATCCGTGGGATATCGCGTCTGGAAAGGACGTGGTGCCGAGCGTGCTTGAATGGGCCGAACGTGAAGGGGCGGAAACGCCCGTTTTGATCTATTCGTCCGCCGATCCCGACGAGGTCAAGGCGGTCCAGAATGAATTCGGCCGCGAGAAAGCGGGGGCGATGGTCGAAGAGACGATGGGTGAGATCGCGAAGGGGCTTTTGTCGCAAGGGGTGAACCGCCTTGTCGTCGCGGGCGGGGAAACGTCGGGCGCGGTGGTCGGTGCGCTCGGGGTGCATGCCCTGAGGATCGGGCCGGAAATCGATCCGGGCGTGCCATGGACCGAAGCCATCGGCGGCGTACCTTTGGCCTTGGCCCTCAAGTCGGGTAACTTCGGGGCCGAGGACTTTTTCGAGAAATCGCTGGGTATGCTTTCATGAGCGAGACCAAGACCCGAGACGAGATCGCCAAGCTCGCAAAGTCGATCTACGAGCGCGGCCTGACGTTCGGGAGTTCCGGCAACATCAGCGTAAGACTGGAGGACGGCTGGCTGATGACGCCAACGGGCTCGTCCATGGGCGAGATCGATCCGGCGCGGATTTCGAAGCTCGACAAGGACGGCAAGCACGTCTCGGGCGACAAGCCGACAAAAGAGACGTTCCTGCATCTGGCGATGTACGACGAGCGCGCGAGCGCAGGCGCGGTGGTTCACCTTCATTCGACCCATTCCGTGGCCGTCAGTTGCCTGGCCGACGTCGATCCCAGGAACGTATTACCGCCGATCACGGCCTATTACGTGATGAAGATCGGCACGCTGCCGTTGGTCCCTTATTTTCCGCCGGGCGATCTCGATCTCGCCAAGGCGGTCCGGGAGATGGCATCCGATCATCACGCCGTATTGCTGGCCAATCACGGGCCTGTGGTTGCGGGCAAGTCGCTTCGGGATGCGGTATATGCGACCGAGGAACTCGAAGAAACGGCACGCCTGTTCCTGATGCTGAAGGACGCTAAAACCCGATACCTGACGGATGCGCAGGTGGCGGCGTTGAAGGACGCGTTTCCGTCATGAGCGATATTACTGCCGACGTCTGCGTGATCGGCGGCGGGCTGCACGGGTGTTCGGCGGCGCTGCACCTGGCGCGCCGCGGCAAACGTGTCGTCGTCATCGAAACCCATTATCCGGGGCGCTTTGCGTCGGGCGTGAACGCCGGCGGGGTCAGGCGGCTAAGCCGCGACTTGGCCGAAATTCCGCTGGCCGAGGCGTCACTCGAAATCTGGAACAACATCCGGGCCCTGGTCGACGACGACTGCGATTTTCACGCCTGCGGTCAGCTCAAGATCGCCGAATCCGAAGAAGACATGGCGAAGCTCGAGGTCCGCGCCCGCGAGGTCCGTGAACTCGGTTACGACCATGAACAGCCGATCGGGCGTGACAGGTTGCGCGAAATCGTACCCGACGTGCATCCGCGCGCCGTGGGCGGGCTTTGGTGCGCGGGCGACGGTGCCGCCGATCCGATGCGCACCACCAAGGCGTTTTACAACAAAGCCCGCGCCGAAGGCGTTCTTTTCCGGTTGGGTGAGCGGGTCACGGGTCTGCGGCGCGCGAACGATCAGTGGCGCGTGACGACGGATAAAGGCGCTGTCACCGCCGGTCATATCCTTAATTGCGCCGGTGCCTGGGGCGACAGGATCGCCGAGATGCTGGGCGATCGGGTCCCGCTCGAGACGCACGCCCTGACCATGATGGTGACGGAGCGCGTGCGCCCCTTCCTGACGCCCGTCTGCGGGCTGGCGTCGCGCAAGCTGTCCTTCAAGCAAACCACCAGCGGCACGCTGTTGATCGGCGGCGCGCATCTTGGATACGCCGACCGGGACGCGGGCGTCGCTGAGCCCGATCCGCGCAAGATGGCGATGTCGGCGGCGACGGTGTCGGACGCTTTCCCGATCGTACGTCATGTCCGCGTCGCCCGAAGCTGGGCGGGGCTGGAGGGCGTGACGCCCGACCGCATCCCCGTGATCGGCCCAAGCGACGCGTCGCCCGGCGCGTGGCACGCGTTCGGGTTTTCCGCGCACGGCTTTCAACTGGCGCCGGTGGTGGGTCGGATCATGGCCGAACTGATTGTCGACGGCCGTACCAACCTGCCGGTCGAACCGTTCCGGGTGGGCCGCTTTCCGGCAACACTTGGGTCCGCCGCCTGACCCGATTCCGGATCGTTAACTGGCGTCGACGCGATTCCCGGATAATAATGGACGTATCCTCCCTTTAGGTGGAGCAACGGGCCGCCAGCGCCGGAAATGAAGGTATGCCGAACAGACGGACCGACCCCCTGCCTATGACCGACGGAACGCATGGGAATGCCAGACAATGGTGGATTCTCGGCGCCATCGCGCTTGTCGGTCTGACGCTGACGGTGGTCTTCGCGTCGAGCGTGCTGAATACGGTTCGCCAGACCAAGTTGGCCGACGTGCAAAGCCGGGTTGCCGATCTTGTGGGCCGGATCGAGACGGAATTCAACGTGCAGATGGCGACCCTGCGCGCGACGCGCGCGTTCGTCGCGGTAAACGAGAACGTGAAACCGGACACGTTTTCCGCCTTCGCCGCAAGCCTCGACACCGGTGACGTCGGCACGGTCGCGTTCGGCTGGGCGGAGCGAATTTCAGGCGAGGGCGGGGGCGTGGGATATCGGGTCGACATGTTGCATCCGGACGGGCCGGCCCGGACGCTGGACGGCGTCGACCTCGCCGAACTGGCCTCAATCAATGACGCCCTGCAGAAAAGTATCGATTTCAACGAAATCCACGTCAGCGAAGTTCTCTCCACGGAGACGACCGGCGGACACAAGAATTTCGTTGTCGCCATGTTGCCTGTTTATGCGGCGGACGCACAGGACTTCCTGGTCGAGCAGCGCCGCCAGAACGCGCGGGGCATCCTGTTTTCGGTACTCGACCCGGCCACCACGGTCGGGTTCGTGATCGCGTCGAGTTCTTTCGCGCTGATGATCGACAACGGCGTGCTGGGGGTGGAGATCGTCACCCATGACGGTGGGAACGGGCATACGCCGCTTTACCGGTCTCGCGACTATGAACGGTTGAGCCGCCTCACCGAAGATAGTGGCCTTTACAGCGAAACGGCCTTCAGTTCCCGAGAACTGATGATTGCGCAGCGCCGTGTGCATATTCACTTCGCCATCGACCCCACAGGTCTTGGAACGGGGCCGCTGATATCGGCGGCTTCGGTGTTCGCTATCGGTCTGATCCTGACCTTGGCGTTCTTGGTCTACGTCTGGTCGCGGATCAACTACGACCGCCGTGTCGCCGCGCTTGTCCGTGAGCGGACGCGCGCGCTCGAGGCAAGTGAACAGCGTATGCTCGACATGGCTGACGTGTCGGCGGACTGGTTCTGGGAAATGGACAGCGATTTCCGCTTCACCTATCTCTCCGAGCGGTTCGAGCAGATAACGGGGATTCCGCGAAGCATATTCCTTGGCCGTACCCGGTTGGAGGCCGCCGGAATCGCCAACCTCCGCATCGAGGAGAATTGGCGCGATCATATGAACGACCTTGAGAACCGGCGTGCGTTCAGCAATTTCCGCTATACGATCTCCAAGAGCGGCGGGAGGGAGGAACACGTCTCCATCAGCGGCAAACCGGTCTTCGACGAGGACGGCGCGTTCATTGGCTACCGGGGCTCCGGGCGCGACGTGACGTTCGAGGAGACGGCAAACCGCCGCATGCGCGAGAGTGAAGCCCGCATGCAGCGCAACGTCCGTCAATTGGAGGAGTCGCGCCAGGAGCTTGAAGAGAGCACCGCGCGCATGGCCGAGTTGGCGGAACGCTACGCCATCGAGAAAGATCGTGCCGAGGCCTCGGAGCGATCCAAGTCGGAATTTCTCGCGTCCATGAGCCACGAAATCCGGACGCCGATGACGGGCGTCATGGGCTTTGCCGATATGCTGCTCGACAGTTCCTTGCGCCCCGAGGACCGGGAGAAGGTCATCAAGATCAAGGGGGCTACACAGTCGCTGCTGACGATCATCAACGACATCCTCGATCTATCGAAACTCGATGCGGGCCGGCTCAACATCGAGCACCTGGATTTCAACATCAAGACGGCGGTCGACGAGGTTCTCGATCTCGTCCGCGAACGCGCGCGGGTGAAGAATCTCTCGCTCAACGCAGATTTCTCCGACGGCATCGAGGTCGGCATGCACGGCGACCCGACGCGTTTCCGTCAGATTCTAATTAATCTCGTCGGTAACGCCGTCAAGTTCACCCACAAGGGCGGTGTCACGATAAAGGTGCGCCAGTTGGGCGACGGGAACGACGAGTTTATCGAGTTCCGCGTGATCGACACCGGCATCGGCATTTCACCGGAGAACCAGAAACGGTTGTTCTCGGACTTCTCGCAGGCCGACGCCTCGATCTCGCGTCACTACGAGGGCACGGGGCTGGGGCTTGCGATTTCGAAACGCCTCGTCGAACTCATGGGTGGCGAGATCTGGGTCGAGAGCGAAGCGGGCAAGGGCTCGCAGTTCTGTTTCCGGTTGCCGTTCGAAAAAGCAAAGAGTGACGTCACCGGGCTCGCGCGTCATCATGTCCGTGAACATTTCAGGACGACGCGCCCGCTGAACATTCTGGTTGCCGAGGACAACAGGCTCAATCAGCGCATCATCGTCGCGACACTCGACAAGTTCGGGCATAACGCAACCGTCGTCGAAAACGGGGAACAGGCCGTCGAGTGGGTCGGCCAGGGGGAATACGACTTGATCTTGATGGATGTCCGCATGCCGGAGATGAGCGGCCCCGACGCGACCCGCGCGATCCGCGCCCGTCATGATCACATCGCCGCCATCCCGATTATCGCGCTGACGGCGGATGCCATGGAAGAACACATTCGAAGTTATCTCGACGCCGGGATGAATGCCTGCGTGACCAAGCCCATCGACCGCGCGACGCTGGCCCTGGCAATCAACGACGTGCTGGGCGAGGAAATCCATGTGCCGATGGGCGAGGCCGAGGTGGCTCGTGACGGTTATGCGGTGCCGACGGATGACGAGCTTGAACAAGCGGCGGAGGCACAGTCGGGCGTCATCAGCGTCAGCGATTTCCTCAATCAGCTCGACGAAGTTGCGGAAGAGATCGAGCGGGGGAAAAGGGCCAAGACATGAGAGTAATGCCTGACGTCATCCACGATCAGAACCTTCTGGTCGCCAACCCCGGGGACAATGCCCGCCAGGTCGCCAAGGCGATGGTGGAACGACGGATTTCGTCGATCCTCGTGCTCGATGACGGGGGCAAGCTGATCGGTATCGTCACCGAACGGGACTTTACGCGCTGCTTTGCGGTTCAGGGCGTGGATCCGGACCTGACCACCGCCGGCGATATCATGACGTCCGAGGTCGAGACGCTGTCGCCGGACGATTCCGCTTTCGCGGCGCTGGAACTGATGGAACTGCGCAATTTCCGTCACCTCCCCGTGGTGGATGACAGCGGAAGGCCGCTTGGTATCGTTTCGATCCGCGACCTGTACGCCGTGGTGACCCGGGAATCGCGGGATGTCCTGCTCAAGACCCAGACGTATCTGTTCGACGACCGATACAACCCCGACATGTGACGGCCGCGCCGGAGAAAGAACGTCCGGCGCGGGGTTATTTTCCCTTGAAGACGGGTTTTCTTTTTTCGTTGAAGGCGGCGACGCCCTCAAGCCGGTCCTCGGTATCGATGACCCGCTGGTAGCACGCGATCTCGATGTCGTAACCGGTCTTGAGGTCGTTGGACTGCGACGCCTGCACGGCGGTCTTGGCCTGGCGGACCGAGATCGGTGCGTTGGCGGCGATGGCGCTCGCCGTTTCCAGCGCTTCGTCCATGAGAGTCTCGGGGGCGCAGAGGCGGTTCACCAGGCCCCAGTCCAGCGCTTCCCGCGCGCCGAACGGCTTGCCGGCGAGGATGATCTCTTTCGCCCGGCGGACGCCGACGGCGCGGGGCAGGTGCTGTGTGCCGGACGCGCCCGGCATGATACCGATGGTGACTTCGGTGAAGGCGAAGCGCGCGGTGGGTACGGCGTAGAGGAAGTCCGCGTTGAGCGCGATTTCGAGCCCGCCCGCATAGGCCGGGCCGTTGATTGCACCGATCACCGGGATCGGGCAGTCCATCATGGCGCGGATCATCTGCTCGAACAGCGCATGCTGCTGACGCCAGGCGTCGTCGCTCATGCCGTTGCGCTCTTTCAGATCGGCGCCGGCGCAGAACGCCTTGTCGCCGGCCCCGGTCAGGACAACGGCCCGGCACTGCGACGGATCGCGGTAGAGCGCGGTCCACAGTTCGAGCAGTTCGGCACCCAGTTGGGTGTTGAACGCGTTACGGACTTCGGGCCGGTTCAGGGTCACGACCATCACGTGATCGGCCAGGCGGCTGACTTCGAGCATGCCGAATTTCAGGTCGTCGATTTTAGTCAAGAGCGGCTCCCAATTTCAAAGGGCGGAAATCAGGCGGCGATTTCCAGTTCCAGATGTTTCCAGACCGATATCAGGGCGCGCACGAGATCGTCCATGAGGGCGTCGGTGTGCAGCGGTGTCGGCGTAATGCGAAGCCGCTCGGTCCCCTTCGGGACGGTCGGATAGTTGATCGGCTGGATATAGATGCCGTGCTGTTCGAGCAAAAGATCGGTGGCTTCCTTGCAGCGGACCGGATCGCCGACGAACAGCGGCACGATGTGGGTGTCGGACGGCATGACCGGAAGCCCGGCGTCCTTGAGCCGCTTCTTCAGGGTCTGGGCGCGTTCCTGGTGTTTGACGCGCAATTCGTTATGGCGGCGCACGTGCCGCACGTTGGCGATGGCTGCGGCGGCGACCGGCGGTGCGATGGTGGTGGTGAAGATGAAGCCGCTGGCGGTCAGGCGGATCGCGTCGATCAGCGATGCGGTGCCGGTGATATAGCCGCCCATCACGCCGAACGCCTTGGCGAGCGTTCCCTCGATGATATCGACACGGCTTGCGACGCCGTCACGCTCGGAAATGCCGCCGCCGGTCTCACCATAGAGGCCCACCGCGTGCACTTCGTCCAGGTACGTCAGCGCGCCGTATTTGTCGGCGAGGTCGCAGAATGTTCCGATCGGCGCCACGTCGCCGTCCATGGAATAGACGCTTTCGAAGACGATCAGCTTCGGCGCGTTTTCGGGCGCTGCGGCCAGCAGTTCTTCCAGGTGGTCCGGGTCGTTGTGGCGGAAGATGCGCTTTTCCGCGCCCGAACGGCGCACCCCGTCGATCATCGAGGCATGGTTCATGGAATCGGAAAAGATGATGCAGCCCGGCAGCATTCTGGCGACCGTCGAGATCGTCGCGTCGTTGGAAACGAATCCCGACGTGAACAGCAGCGCCGCTTCCTTGCTGTGCAGGTTTGCGAGTTCCGCTTCGAGTTCGACCAGAAGGTGCGTCGTGCCGGAGATATTGCGCGTCCCGCCCGAGCCGACGCCGTACGTTTTCGCGGCGTCCGCGGCGGCGTCGATGGCCGCCGGATTCTGCCCCATGCCGAGGTAATCGTTGGAGCACCAGATCACCACCGGGTGCTCTTCCCCGTCGCGGAAGTTGGTGGCGTGCGGGAAGTTCCCGGCCTCGCGTTTCAGGTCCGCGAAGACCCGATACCGGCCATCGTCCCGGACACCGTCAACCACGGCGCGAAAACGCTGCTCGTAATCCATTTATCCAGACATCCTTAGTGTTTGGGTGCGTGACGTTCGATCGAAATCATAGTCAACGCGGCAACCGCTTCCATGACATAAATCAACGGCACTTTAGTCGCCGCGCCGGTCACGGACAAGTCTGCGGGCGTATCCCCAGATGCGTTGAATTTCGTGGGGACGGCTGTACTCTCGTCGCCACTTAGCGGAGGATTTAATGGATTTCGAACTCACAGAAGAACAACAAATGTTCATGGATGCCGTCGACGGTTTCGCCGAACGGTATCTCGCCGACAAAGCGCTTGAGCGCGCACATGCCCAGGGTTTCCCCAAGGACGTCGCAAAGATGATGGCCGAGCAGGGGCTGCTCGGCATCACGATGAAGGAAGAGGACGGCGGCCAGGGCGGGACGCTGACCGACGCGGTGATCGCGATCCAGACGGTCGCCAAGCACTGCCCCCGCAGCGCCGACGTGGTGCAGGCGGGCAACTTCGGCGCCATCCGCGTGCTGGCGGAGTACGGCACGCCCGATCAGAAAGAGCGTTATCTGAAACCGATCCTGGCGGGCGACAAGGTGATCTCGGTCGCGATGTCGGAACCCGAAGCCGGTTCGGCGCTGACCGATCTGAAAACCGCCGCCACCGATGCGCCGGACGGCGGCGTGCATCTGAACGGCACGAAGGTGTTTTCGACCCACAGCCCGGAGGCGGACCTGTTTCTGGTCTATTGCCGTTACGGTCCCGGCGTCGACGGCATCGGCTCGGTGCTGGTCGAACCGGATACGGACGGGGTCAGCCGCGGGCAGCCGGTCATGTATCTCGGCGGCGAAGAATGGTGTCAGATCTATTTCGAGAACGCCTACGTGCCGCCGGAAAACATCCTGCTGCGCGAGGGCGGCTTCAAACGCCAGATCGCGGGTTTCAACGTCGAACGGCTGGGCAACTCGTCGCGCGCGGTGGCGCTTGGCCGCTACGCCTACGAGATGGCGCGCAACCACGCCATGGAGCGTAAGCAGTTCGGGCGTCCGCTTTGCGAGTTCCAGGGGCTGCAGTGGAAGTTCGCGGAAATGAAACTGAAACTGGAATCGGCGCAGCTTTTGCTGATGCGGGCCGCCACCAAGGCCGATGCCGGCTTCCCGTCCGCCGACGACACCGCGCTCGCCAAACTGGCGTGCAACCGCGCCGGTCACGAAGTCTCCAGCGAGGCGATGCAGATCATGGGGGCGGCGGGGTATTCGCAGGACTGCCTGATCGAGTACTGCTTCCGCCGGACGCGCGGCTGGATGATCGCCGGGGGCTCGTCCGAAATGATGATGAACCGCATCGCTGAGGGCATTTTCGAACGCCGCTTCTCGCAACGACCGCCGAAAACGTCATGAGCGATCTCGTCCAGGCTTTATTGACGCCACGCGGCGTGGCGCTTGTCGGCGCGTCCGCGGACCCGGCCAAGAACACCGGCCGTCCGCAGCGCTTTCTGGCATCGCACGGGTATGCCGGGAAGATCTATCCGGTCAATCCGTCCCGCGACGAGGTGCAGGGCTTGAAAGCCTACAAGAGCGTCGCCGACATCGACGGGCCGTGCGATCAGGCGTTCATCATGGTGCCCGCCGATTATGTCATCGACGCGGTCAAAGACTGCGGCAAGGTCGGTATCAAGGTCGCGACGATCTATTCCGACGGGTTCGCGGAAACGGGGCCCGAGGGTCAGGCGAAACAGGAAGAACTGCTCGCCGCCGCCGCCGAGGCGGGGGTGCGCGTCCTCGGCCCCAACAGCATGGGCGTGATCTGCCCCGCGAGCCAACTGACGTTGTCCGTCAACGCGGTGCTTGAGATGGAGAACGTGCCCGTCGGGCGCATGGGGCTGGTGTCGCAGTCGGGGACCATCCTGGGCACGCTTCTATCGCGGGGCGCGGCGCGCGGCATCGGGTTCTCGCGCATGCTGTCGGTGGGGAACGAGGCCGATGTCGGCGTTGGCGAACTGGTCGACGTGTTGGTGGACGATCCCGATACCGATGCGATTCTTTTGTTCCTGGAAGCGCTTCGCGATGCACCGGTGCTGGCCAAAGCCGCGCGCCGGGCGTTCGAGGCCGGCAAACCGGTGATGGCCTATAAGCTCGGCCGCTCGAAGGCCGGTCAGGCTGTCGCGCTGTCGCATTCGGGCGCGCTGGCGGGCGAAGACAAGGCAGTCGACGCCTTCTTCCGCGCCAACGGCATCGTCCGGGTCGAAACGCTGGAGACGCTGTTCGAGATGCCGCCGCTGCTGATGGGGCAGAAGCCGCCCAAGGGCAATCGCGTCGGTGTCATGACGACGACCGGCGGCGGCGCGTCGACGGTGGTCGACAGGTTGGGGGCCGCCGGGCTGGATGTCATCCCGGCGCCGGATGCGGTGCACGAACGCCTCAAGGACTTCAACCTGACCATCGGGCGCGGACCGCTGATCGACCTGACCATGGCGGGCACGCGCGAAGGGGTCTACGGCGCGGCGCTGGCGGCATTGTTGGAGAGCGACGCCTGCGACGCCGTGGTCTGCGTGGTCGGCTCGTCAGCGCAGTTTCACCCCGAATTGGCAGTGGCCCCGATCGTCGAGGTCGGCGGCAGGGCGTCTAAGCCCGTCAGCGCTTTCATGGTCCCGCAGGCGGACGCATCGCTCAGGTTGTTGGCGGACGCCGGGATCGCCGCGTTTCGCACCCCCGAAGCCTGCGCCGATGCGATGAGGGCTTTCTTTCAATGGCGCGCGCCGGTGAGCGGCGACGTCCGGTCTGCATCCGCCGGCGGCAAGGCGGTCACGCCAAAGGACGAAGCGGAATCGCTTGGGATCTTCGCGGCCCTTGGCGTGCCGGTTGCGCCGCATGCCGTCATCGCGGGGGCCGGTGACGATCATGGGCTGACTTATCCGCTCGCGGTCAAGGCGCTCTCCGCCGATCTGCCGCACAAGACCGAGGCGGGTGCCGTGAAACTGGGCGTCGGGTCAGAGGTCGAACTGGCCGGTGCCATCGACGAAATCCGGGCGAATGTCCGGAAGATGAAACCGGATCTCGTCCTCGACCGGTTTCTGGTCGAAGAAATGGTCAAGGGCGTCGGCGAAGTGCTGGTCGGCTTCCGCCTCGACCCGCAGGTCGGGCCCGTCGTCGTGCTGTCACCGGGCGGTATTCTCGCCGAAGTCTACGCCGACAGCGCCATTCGCATGGCGCCGGTCACAATGGACGACGCGCGTGCGATGATCGGGGAAGTGAAGGGGCTGGCGCCGCTCAGGGGCTATCGCAACCTGCCGAAAGGCGATCTGGGGGGGTTGGCCGACGCCATCGTCAAAATCTCTTCCCTTGCCGAAGCGGCGAATCCGCCGTTGGATGCTGAGATCAATCCCATGATCGTGGGGGGTGAGGGCAAGGGGGTATTCGCCGTCGACGGCCTCGTCATCGCCGCGGAATAGGAGTGAGATAATAAAACGAAACGTCCTTGTTCGATCAAACGGGAACGCAGAGTCCCGGCGAGCGAGGAAAGAAACGAATGGGAAGAAAATGAAACGCGTCGTCATCGTCATCTGCGACGGGCTGCGGGCCGATATGGTCGGGCTCGAACATACGCCAAATCTGGTTCGGATCGCCGAATCGGGTGCGCACTGCCGCAACCACGGCGGCGTTTTCCCGTCGACCACGCGCACCACGGCGGCAGCCATCGCCACCGGGTGCCTGCCGAAGACCAACGGGCTTCAGGGCAATGCCGTCGCCTTGGATCACGGCGAAGGCTACAAGGTCTATTCCGTCGGCCCGCCGGATTTTCGTGACAAGATGTTCGACGCCAAGGGGCGGACGCTGAAAGTGCCGACCATGTCCGAACGGGTGAAGGATATCGGCGGTGCGGTCATCTATGCGAACGCCTCGCCGGGGGCCGGTATTTTCCTCGATCCCGACGGGTTTGGTCACATGATCCACCGCGACGTGGCGTTCGGGCCAGACCGCATGACGCTGGAACCGCACGGCACCAGCCACGATGCCGCGGGCGACGCGGCGCTGACCCAGCGCTTCATCGACGAGATTCTGCACGACCGCAAACCGGCGCTGTCGTTGATGTGGATGTGCGAGCCGGATCACACCCAGCATTCGGTCGCGCTCGGCTCGCCGGCGCACATCGACGTGGTGCGGGCGGCGGACGCACAGGCGGGCCGGGTGTTCGACAACATCCGTTCGGATATCGATTCAGGCGAGGTGCTGTTCATGGTCGCCTCCGACCACGGGCACGAGACGATTGCCGAGGTCATCGATCTGGAAGAGATGCTGATCGACGTCGGCCTGAAATCCGGTCCCGGGTCCAGCGACGTCGCCATCGCGCCGCAGGGGATGTCGGCGACGATCTATCTTGCCGACGACGCCAAGGACAGGCGCGACAAGATCGCCGCGCACCTCCGCGCCGACGAACGGATCGGCGGCGTCTATGCCGGTGAAGAGATGCGCGAGCTTGGCCTCGACCCCGATGACGGGATCGACATCGTCGTCGTCGGCTTATCCAGCGAAGCAATGGGCGAGGGTGGGCTGCCCGGTGTCGGCCATGCCTTTCAGGGCGATCTCAAGATCGCGAACAATATCGGCTGCGGGCAGCACGGCGGCCTCGGTAAATACGAACAAAGCCCGTTCCTGATCTGTGTCGGTGCGGGCTTTGCCGCCGGTGACGAGATCGCGGACAAGACGTCGCCCATCGATATCGCGCCGACGGCAATGCGGCACCTGGGGCTCGATGAAGACGGTATGGACGGGCGGGCGCTGCAACGGTGAACGGCGTGTCGGACAGGATGGGAAGCACGCCGGGGGGCGGGGGCAACCCGTGGCTCGGCCGCTTGCCGGCGTTGATTTTCTCGCACGTGGTCGGCACCACGAACGTGGTTTCCGTCATGGCGATGGCGCCGGTCATTTCCGCGGATTTGAATCTGAGCGCGGCCGAGTTCGGCGCGTTCGTGTCGGCGTACTACGCCGCGCAGGCGACGGGGTCGATGCCGGCGGGCGCGATCACGGACCGTTTCGGGGTCGGTCGGACGCTCGTCTTCGCGCACGTGCTGATGTTCGCCGCCGCCGCGATGCTGGCCGTCGCGGTCGGGTATTACCAGTGCCTGGGCGCGATGTTCCTGATGGGCTTCGCGTACTGCATGACCAACCCGTCGACGGCGCGCGGCGTGCTCGACTGGTTCCCGAAGGAACGGCGCGGCACGGCGATGGGGCTTAAACAGGTGGGCGTGCCCATCGGCGGTGTGATCGCGGCGGGGAACGGCGCACTGGCGGCGTATATTCACTGGCAATCGATCATGTGGGGGGTCGCCGTTCTGATGGTGCTGAACGGGATCTATTGTCTGGTCCTGGTCCGCTATCACGTCCCCTTGCCCAAGGATCAGCGGCGCAGCATCGTCGCCAACCTGGGCGATGTGCTGAAGGACTGGAACTTTAATATCTATGCGATCCTGAACGGATTGCTGAACGTCGGGCAAACCAACTTCTTCGGCTTTTTGACCCTGTTCCTGACAAGCGTCGCCAAGGCCAGCCAGGAAACGGCGGGGTTCGCCATCGGCCTCGCACAGACATCGAGCGCGTTCGCGCGGATCGGCTGGGGCGTGGTGTCGGACCGGTATTTCGTCGGCCGGCGCGGGATGCTGATGGCATGGATTTGCGGCGCGGCGGCGGTGTTCCTTGCACTCATGGCGTTCGTCGGGCCGGGGCCGGGTCTTTATGCCGGGTTGGGGCTGGCGATCGCCCTTGGGATCACCATCGCGTCGTTCGCGCCGGTGGCGCAGGCGGTGGTCGTCGAGTCCGTCGAGCCGCGCCTCGCCGGTTCGGCGATGGGCGTCAACATGGTCGGCGTGCATCTGGGCGGCATGGGCGGACCGATCGTGTTCGGCTGGGTGGTCGACAACTGGGGCGGTTATGACGCGGCGTGGCTGGTGACGGCGGGCATCGTCGTCGCGGGCCTCGTGCTGTTGCTGTTCGCGTTCAAGGAAGGGGGCCGGGGTGACGGCTGACGACAACGCCGCGACCGGTCCGGATGAGGGGACACCGCCGCCATTGCCGCAGGGGTTTAACCCCTGGCGGGCGCGGATCTTCCTTTTGGGTCTCGTCCACACGGTGGGGACGTCCTGTTATCTTTCGATCATGGCGATGGGCCCGGTGATCCGGGGCGATCTGAACGTGACCGCCGCCGAGTTCGGTCTGTTCATGTCGATGGTGTTCGGCGCGCAGTTGTTGTCGGCTTTGCCGTCGGGCGCGATCACGGATCGCATGGGCGTCGGCTGGACGCTGTTCGGCTCGATGATGACGATGTCGGCGGGGACGGTTTGGTTCGCGCTGGCGCCGTCGTTCGGCCCGGCGCTGGCGGCGGCGTTCCTGATCGGGCTTGGTTATTCGTTCGTCAATCCCGCGACCGCCAAGGGCGTGATGCGCTGGTTCCCGCCCGCCTGGACCGGCACCGCGATGGGATTGAAGCAACTGGGCGTGCCGCTGGGCGGGGTGATCGGCGCCGGCGGGGGCGTGCTGGCGGCCTATATGGACTGGCGCGGCGTTCTCTGGATCGCCGTCGGCATGACCTTCGTGACGGCCCTTTTGTGGCTGCCGCTGACGCGCAAGCCGCACTCGGGCGTTGGCGCGTTCAAGCGGATGATGAGCGATCTCAGGACCGTCGTGACCAACCGCAACATGAATGTGATCTGCACGTCGGCGGTGCTCTATAACACTGGCCAGTCGAGCCTGTTCACCTATATGGCGCTGTTTCTGAAAGACGCGGCGCAGGCGTCGCAGCCGGTCGCCGCCATGGGCGTCGCCTTCGCGCAGGGCGCCAGCGCCATCGGCCGGGTCGGCTTTCCGTATATCTCGGACGTGTTCCTGAAAGGACGCCGGAAGGGCATCACCGTCGCCATCGTGTCGTCGAGCTTCTTCGTCTGTTTGGGGACGCTGCTCGTCAATCCGGACTGGCCGTACTGGGGGTTGATGTTCATGGCCGCCGTGATGGGCCTCGCCATGGCGTCCTATGCGGCGCTGGTCTTGTCGATGACGGCGGAAACGGTGCCGTCCGAACTGGTCGGCTCCGGGATCGGTTACAACGCCGTCGCGTGGTCGCTGGGCGGCGCCGCCGGGCCGCCGCTGTTCGGCCTGATCCTCGATCACACGGGCAACGATTACGGCATCGCCTGGACCGTGATCAGCGGCGTGATGCTGGTCGGCGCCATGTTCATGGCGTGGCAGTTCCGCGAAGGGAAGTAGGGGGGCTCGTTCCCCGGCCGGGGACTACTGCAAGAGGTCGACCTTGACGATGGACTTGTCCTCGATCATGTCGGCGACGGCGCTGTCGTAGGATTTGTAGTGCGGCGTCTCGCGGTGATAGTCGAGGCTGGCGGCCTCGGTGTAGACCTCGAAGAAATGGATCGTGTTGGGGTCGTCCTGGTTCTGCATGACGCGGAACATGTGGCAGTTGGGCTCGTCGCGGACGGCGGCCGTCGCGTTGACATGCGCGTGCGACAGGAAGTCGTCGACCTTGCCGTCCTTGATCTTGACGGTGACGAAAATGGCGAACTTGCTCACGGGAAACCTCCTCTGGATTTTTTCAACTCGGCTGGGTCTAATGTAATGACGATGGACCCTTCGCCCAAGACTTCGTAAGGTTCCGCGGCAAAAAAAATTAATCCCAATAATAATTCCACCGGGGAGCGACCATCCATGACCGACCAAGATATCGTCCGCTGTGCGGATATCTGTGACGACGACCCGTCCGCGCAGATTGTCGAACTGATGTTTCATGATTTCGCGAAACACACGTGCTTTCACGGCGAGGCGGTGACGTTCTCGACCTACGAAGACAACAAGGGAATCCTCGACGTCCTCAGGCGCGGCGGCAAGGGCAAGGTGCTCGTCGTCGACGGCCGCGGCTCGATGCGCCGGGCGCTGTGCGGCGGCAATATCGGCGCCGAAGCGCAGGCCCAGGGTTGGGCCGGGCTGATCTTCAACGGCGCGATCCGCGACGTGCACGAGTTCGCCGATCTCGACTTCGGCACCAAGGCGCTCAAGTGCACGGCGATGCGCCCGCGCACCGACGGTATCGGGCTGGCCGACGTGCAGCTGCGTTTCGGCGGCGCCGTGATCAATCCGGGCGATTACATTTACGCCGACCTGGACGCGGTGATCGTCTGCAAGAAACCGATCCACACATAAACCGAACCGAACCAACCAAGAAGACCTTAGGGAAGAAACGAAAATGGCTGACAATCAGAACACGGCGGAAACCGTCGAAAGCCTTTATCCTGTGCTCCACAAGTTCGTGCCGGCGGCGCGCGCCAAGCTCGACGACGGGGCGTGGGACTATCTCGTCGGCGGCGCCGAAACCGAAACCACGCAGAAGCGCAACCGCATGTCGCTCGACCGGCTCGCGTTCCGCCCGCGCGTGATGCGCGACGTCAGAAACCTCGATTCCACGTGCACCTTCCTCGGCCGCAAGCTGAACCTGCCGGTGATCATGGCGCCGATCGGCTCGCTGCAGCAGTTCCATCCGTCGGGCGGTGCGGGGGTGTCCCAGGCCGTCGGCGAGTTCGGCGCGATCCACATGCTGAGCTCGGTCTGCAAGCCGGGGCTCGAGGCGGTCGCCGAAGCGGCCCCCGACGCGGCACGCATCTACCAGCTTTACGTCAGAGGCGACGCCGCCTGGGTCGACGACCACATCGACCGTGCGATCGCGGGCGGCTACATGGCGTTCTGCTTTACCATCGATCTGGATTATTACGGCCGGCGCGAGCGCGACAAGGCCAAGGGCTTCCTGTCGGTCAGCCGCCAGACCCAGGCGGTCGGCGAGGAGTACCAGCGCTCCTTCAACTGGGACGACTTCAAGCGCATCCGCGACAAGTACGACATTCCCCTCATCCTGAAAGGGATCGCGACGGCGGAGGATGCCGAGATCGCGGTCAAGGAAGGGTGCGATGCGATCTATGTGTCGAACCACGGCGGCCGCCAGCTCGACCACGGGCGCGGCGGGGCGGCGGTGCTCCCCGAAGTGGTGCAGGCCGTCAACAAACGTGCGCGCGTCATTCTCGACGGCGGCGTCATGCGCGGCACCGATATCGTCAAAGCGCTGGCGCTGGGCGCCGACGCGGTCGGGATCGGTCGGCTGCAGGGTCTGGCGCTCGCCGCCGCGGGGCCCGAAGGCGTCGTGCATATGCTGAAGCTGCTCGAGAACGAAGTGCAGTGCGTGCT
>MDSW01128278.1_pt1 | contig 22828 bp, 37 predicted proteins | sample 811171 | NCBI WGS metagenome assembly MDSW01 (sample SAMN05326641, study PRJNA326480) | marine metagenome | isolation source: seawater | place: Atlantic Ocean: North West | collected 2012 | reverse complement strand
TGGTGCAGTTATTGAAATGCCTGAAGAAATGGAGCCGAATCTAAAACCATATCTATTACAACCTTCAGGACAAAATCTAAATGCAATTATGGAATCAATTAAACATAAAGTTGAAGCTATAAATAGGATTGCTCATACTGGAGCCGTTAGAACTACAAGACAACAAGTTTCATCTGGAATAGCTTTACAAACAGAATTTGAATTATTAAATGCAAGATTATCAGAGAAGGCAGATAATTTAGAAATAGCAGAAGAATCATTATTTAGATTATATGCTCAATTTCAAAATACACAGTTTGATGGAGAGATAGTTTATCCAGATAGTTTCAATATAAGAGATTATGCGACAGATCTACAATTCTACTCAATGGCAAAATCAATGAATCTTCAATCTCCTACATTTAATAAAGAAATAGATAAAGAAATCGTAAGATCTGTTATTGATGATGATGAATTATTAACTCAATCATTTGAAGAAATAGATGGACAAAATGAAGTAGGACAATTTACTGAAGATGAAGTTCAAGAAGAAGAAGTAAATGATGAAGAAGTATAATGGCGGACAAAATTCAGAAGTTTGCAGAATACAGAATCAAAAATCTTGATAGAGCTGAACAAGAATATTATAGAACACTCCAAAGAACATTAGATAAAATAGAAGATGATGTAATTAAACTTGCTGGACGAGATCTTCCAACTCAGCAGGGAAAATTAATAGAGCTTCAAGCGGCGATAGCAATAAGACCAAAGATTAGAACGATTCTAAATACAGAATATTTAGCTTGGGCTGATACAGTAACTAAAAAAGGTTTTAATAAACAAGCAAAAAGAATAGAGAGAGCTTTTAGAGAGATAGGTAATATACCAGTTGAATTTATGGAGCTTACAAAAGGAGATCTAAATTTAATTAAGAATCTTAAAGTACAAACATTTACACAATTCAAAGATGTATCTAATACATTTACAAAAAGATTATCAGATAAGATTTATCAGAATACATTAGTTGGCAGAGATTTTGTAGAATTAGAAAAAGAACTAAGACAAACTATTAATGGAATTTATAGTAAATCAGATGATCTTGAAGCACAAAAACTTGTAAATTATGTGAAGAAAAATAAAAATGTAAGATCAAGACAATCACAAGTTGATAAAGCTATTCAAACATTACAATCTAAATTTGCAAGAGATAGAGCTGGAGATAATATGAGAAAATATGCAAGTCAGATATTAAGTGATGGATTAAGAGAATTTGATGCCCAAGTGAATGCTAAAAAGGCAATAGATGCAGGATTAGAGTATGTAAAATATCACGGAGATATAATTCCAACTACGAGAGAGATTTGTAGAAATATATTAAATGGTGTATATAGTAAACGAAATGGCAATCTATTTACGATTGATGAAGTTAGAAAACTATGGAGAAGATCTTGGAAAGGCAAAAAACCGGGTGATCCATTTGTTGTTAGGGGCGGTTACAATTGCCGCCACGGATGGAGTTATGTTAATATAGATTGGTATGATAATAATGGAAACTTACAAATATAGGAGAAACAATGTCAGATGACAATCAGGTTAATCAACCGAAAAATGATGCTCAAGCAGTTGAGGTAAAAGAAACTAAGACAGAGGAGAATCCGAAACCGAATCCGCAATTCACTCAAGAAGATTTAGATAGAATAATTAAACAAAGACTTGAGGCAGAAAAAGCTAAAAATCAAAGAGCTTTAGATGAAATAAAAGCAAAAGAAGCTGAAGCTCTTAAAGAAAAAGAAATTAAAGATGCAAAGACTAAAGCAGATCTTGAAAATCTTATGAAATCAAGAATATCAGAAAAAGATATGGAGATTAAGAGAATGCAAGATATGATTAAAAAAGAAAAAGTAGATAATTCTATTTTATCTGTCGCTTCAAAATATAAAGCTATAAATCCAGCTCAAGTCGTTGCTCTTACAAAAGATAAAGTAAGATATACAGATGATAATAGAATAGAGATACTTGATAATAATAATAATATTAGGTATAACTCAAAGGGCGAACTCTTAACTATTGAAGAATCTGTTAAAGAGTTTTTAGATGCTAATCCACATCACCGTCAAGGATCATTAGCTGGTTCAGGTAGCCAGAGTGCATTGGAGGGTAAAACCGTCAAACCATTTAATCTGCGGGACTTAAATTTTGATAATCCAGAAGATAAGAAACGATATGCAGAATATCGTAAACAAAGAGATTCTGGTCCTATCAAGATAAACTTAAACAATAAACAATAATAGGAAAATAAAATGGCAAACGAAACAACATCCTCAACGCTCTCGGAACTATATACTGAGATCGTTGCAGAAGCATTATTCGTAGCATCAGAGCAATCTATAATGAGACCTCTTGTACGAAACTATGCTATACAAGGTGGTGGAAAGTCAGTTGAAGTTCCGATATATGCAACTGTTTCAGCAAGTGCAGTATCAGAAGCATCTGATCTATCCAACACAGAAGTAAATCCTACTTCAGTTACAATAACTGCAAGTGAGAACGGTGTTATGACAACTCTTACAGATCTAGCAAGAAATTCAGCTCCAAGAAATGTAGCTGGAGATATTGGTAGATTGTTTGGAGAAGCTATCGCTAAAAAACAAGACTTAGATATTACAGCTCTATTTGATGGTTTTTCAAATACAGTTGGATCTACGGCGGCGGCAGTAACTGTTGAACACTTTTTTCAAGCTATCGCAACATTAAGAAGAAACAATGTTCCTTTAAATGATGTAGCGGCAGTATTTCATCCAGATATTGCTTATGACCTTAAAAAAGGCATAACAAATACATTCGCAACTTCTGGAAATGTATCTGATTTAGCAAACGAAGCGCTAAGAAATGGTTTCATTGGAACTTTAGGTGGAATCAGAATCTTTGAAACTTCTAATATTGCAAATACTGGAAACGCAGGTGATTACAAATCAGCTATGTTCCACAGAGATGCGCTAGGAATGGCGATGATGCAAGATTTAAAAGTTGAAACGCAGAGAGACGCAAGTTTACGAGCAGATGAAATTGTAGCGACAGCAGTTTATGGTGTAGGTGAATTACACGATACTTATGGTGTTGAAATACAAGGTGATTCTAGTATAGTAAGCTAATAATCATATTCTTATGGGCGAGAAATCGCCCATAGGGCAAAGGAGGAAAATGGAAACTGTAAAATTAACAAATGGAAAAAAGACTATTGTTAGAACTAAAGAACAGTATGAGTCTAATAAATCAAAGTTTGAACAAAGAGGATTTAAAGTACAATCAAATGTAAAAGAAAAGATTGTTGAAGTCTTGAAACCAAAGAAGAAAAAAAATGTTAAAAAAACTAAAAAAAAGAATTAAGAAGTTTATTAATTGGATCGTAGGTAAATATTGTGGCTAATTTTACTGGATCAAATGTTATAACTGCAAGTGATGTTACTAAATATCAACCTGATATTTTTGGATTCGGTATTGCTTCAACTGATACTGAAACAACTAATTTCTTTGCACAAACAACAAATGATATTTTAAGACAATTAAGAATAGAGTGGTGGCCTACTTATAAGATGAATGTATTTACTGATATTACAGTTCTTAATACAAATGAGATGGTAAATACAAAAGTCAATTTAGATCAATTTGAGAGATCTGGTGTTTATTATTTTATTGGAAAATTTATGGCTCCAGCATTAACAAAATTTAGACCTGAAGCTGATAAAGATAGATTTGAGAGAATGGGCGAATATTATATGTCAGAATATAATAAGGAATGGCAATCAGTATTAGAAGATGGAGTTGAGTATGATTCAACTGGAGACGGAACAATTGTCAAGAATGAACGAGAGCCATTACACGGCGCAAATAGATTAATAAGATAATGGCTGTTAGTGTCATTATAAATTCTAATGCAAAACAAGTACAAAAAAAATTAGATAGATTCTTTAATAAATTTCCCGGTATTACAAGAAAAGGTTTAGCTCAAGCTAGTTTTCAATTACAAGCTATAATCAAAGAATTAACTAATAAAGGATTAGATGTAAATAGAAGGAGATTTGCTCCTTATTCTGAAGGATACATTAGTAAATTACAAAGAGAAGGTAAATCAACCCGGGTAGATCTAAAATATTCTAATGACATGATGAATAGTTTAACTGGTAAAGTTCAATCTAATAAAAAAGCAATAGTATTTTTTAACAGAGGAGAGATGAGGGAGAGAGCTCTATTTAATCAATTTCTTAATTCTCCGCGTAGAGAATTTTTTGGCTTCAGTAAAAGAACAGAAAAGATTATACAGAAACAATTTGTAAAATTTATGGAAAAAGAAATAAGGAAATTTAAGATATGAGTACTAGAGAAAATATAGCTTCTAATATTGCTTCAACGATAAGTGGTATTACAAGCCCATCAATAAAAAAGGTAACTAGACAACCGTTTGATTTGGATGAATTATCAGATAAACAATATCCAGCAGTTATTGTGCAAACAAGCGAAGAAACTCGTGAAGATATTGAAATGGGAGATGGGGCTAAAAGAAGGCAGGGTACGATAGATTTTATAATAAGCGGTTTTGTAAAAGGAGCAGAATCAAATATTGACACTTTAAGAAATCAATTAATCACGAGTATTGAAACTGAACTAGAATCTGATATTACTAGAAGTGGTAATGCACTTGATACAGAAATTATATCTGTTGAAACTGATGAAGGGACTTTATTCCCTATTGGTGGGATCAGGATGACTATTCGGTGTATTTACACATTTGAATCGGGAACACCTTAATAGGAGATAAAGATGGCTGATAAAAAAATTATAGATAAAATCAAAAAAAAGATAGATAAAATAGAACAATTACATGATAAAGAAAGTTTACTTTGCGAAGAAGTAAAAGATCTGTTAAATGAGATGGAAGGAAATGTCGTTGAAGAAGAAGAAGATTGGGATGAAGATCTTGAAGAAGAAGAATTTGACGATGAAGAAGATAAATAGTATAAGGAAAAATATAGGAGAATAAAATGGCAGTACACCACGGAAAAGAAGGTCAAGTTACAATCGGCGGAACAGCAGTAGGCGAATTAACTTCGTTCACTCTTGAAACGACGGGAGATGTAGTTGAAAGCACAAAAATGGAAGATGGAGCAAAATCTTTTATCGCAGGAAGAACATCTTTTTCAGGAACTTTAGAAATGCACTTTGATGAAACTGATTCGGCTCAAACACAAATGACGGCTGGATCTTCATTAGCATTCAAATTATTACCTGAAGGAAGTTCTACTGGAGACAGAAAATTTGAAGGAAGTGGGATTATTACTGGAATGTCAGTAAATCAACCTTTAGATGGAATTGTTGCTAGAAGTGTTACATTTCAAGGAACTGGAGCTTTAACAATTGGAACTGAATAATAATTTATGTCAATAATAGACAGAGCTAAATCTCATTTTGAGAGTTTAGGAGTCCAAGATATTGAGATAGAAGAATGGAAGGATGATGAGGGTAAACCTACTGTTATCTATTGGAATCCAATTACATTAGCAGAAAAGAAAAAATTATTTAGTAGATCTGATAATCTAAATGATGTTGGATTGTTAGCTGATATTGTAATTATGAAAGCTTTAGATAAGGACGGAAATAAATTATTTCATTCTACTGATAGACTAGATATTATGAATAAAGTAGATTCTGATGTTCTTGCTAAGATAGCGGCGGCGATGGTTCAATCTCCTACTGCTTACGAGTCAAAAAAAAACTAAACACTACACCTGAATTAAGAAATATGCTAATACTAGCTGATAGGTTAAAAATAACCTTATCACAAGTATTAGATATGACCGAAGTAGAATATAACTTGTGGTTAGGATATTTAATGCTAGAAAAAGATGAATATGATAGAAAAAAACCAATGTAGATTATGGCACAAAATTTAGTTTTAAATATATTAGCAAAAGATAAAACGAAACAAGCTCTTGCTGGAGTTAGAGCTGGACTAGCAAGATTAAGAACATCTATATTTTCAGTACAATCAGCTATCGTAGGTATTGGAGCTGGAGTAGCAGTAAGATCATTTATTAATGTAGGTAGAGAAGTAGAACAATTAAGATTAAGATTCTTTTTCTTATTTGGATCTGTAAATGAAGGTCGTAAAGCTTTTGATACATTAGTTAAGTTTGCTGGAAGAGTCCCTTTTTCACTTCAAGAAATTGCTCAAGCTTCAGGTAATCTTGCAGTTGTTTCAAAAGATGCAGAAGAACTTGGAACTAATTTAGAATTAGTAGGTAATATCGCCGCCGTAACTGGAATAGATTTTAGGATAGCGGCGGAACAAGTTCAAAGATCTTTATCAGCAGGTTTAGCTTCAGCAGAAATATTTAGAGAACGAGGTGTTAGAGCTATGCTTGGTTTTAAATCAGGAGTATCTCTTAACGCAGAACAATCAGCAGAAGCTCTATTAAAAGTCTTTGGCCCGGGTGGAAAGTTTGGAAAAGCGGCGGAAGTATTGGGAACAACTTTTGACGGAACTTTATCAATGATTGGAGATAAAATTTTCCAATTCAAATTAGAAACAAATGAAGCTGGATTTTTTGATTTCGTAAAAGGTGGATTAATTACAATCAATAAACTCGTAGATGAAAATCAAAAAGTATTAAGAGATTTTGCACAAAATTTAAGTAAAGGATTAATCACATTTATTGAAGAAGCAATAGTAGGATTAGTGAGTGTTGTAAATGCTATAAAGATTGTATTTAAAACAATAGGATCTGGAATTGCTGGAATCATAGATATAATAAATTTTTTACCTCCAGTTGTGAGAGAGATGGGTATTATTGGATTCTTAATGCTAGGAACAAAAGGAAGAGTTGTAGTTTTTACAATAGGTCTAATATTTAATCAAATAGGTAAATTATTAAAAAAACTTGGAATAGAAATAGATCTAGGTTTTATGAAATCATTGGAAAGCGCTAATGGAGAGGTAAAAGGAATAAGAGATGTTTTTGAGCGAGTAAAAGAAGAAATAGAAAAAAATACTATTGAAGTTTCTGAAATGAAAAAAGAAGTAGAAAAAGCTAATGAAGCGGCGAAAGCTTTAGAGAGAAATATATCTCCATTCAGAAAAGAACTAGAAAAATTAAATGAGGATTCTCTCAAAAAATTAACAAAATTATCAGATCAAGCATTTCAAGTTATTAATATGGGTATTCAAGGAATGTCAAAAGGAATTGCAGAAACAATAGTATTAGGAAAAGATTTAGGAACTTCTTTTAAAGTTTTAGGAGAACAGATCTTAATAAAAATTATATCAGCTTTAGTTGAGATTGTGGCAAAAATAGGATTACAAATATTACTTGAACAAACTGCTATTGCTGAATTGCTTGTAAAATTAGGAATAGAAAAACAAATAACAGCTGAAAAAGAAAAACAAAATAAAGCTCAAAAAGATAAAAATAAACAAGCTTTTATTTCTATGTTACTAGGTGTTCCTGCATTTGCAAGTGGAGGAGCTCTAATGGCTGGACGACCAGCAATTGTAGGAGAGAGAGGACCAGAATTATTTGTTCCTAACTCTACTGGACAAATTACTCAATCTGCAAGAGGTTTAGGAGGAAGAGCTGTCAATGTAAACTTTAATATAAATACAATAGACTCAAGAGGTTTTGATGAAGCTCTAGTAGAAAATAGAGGAACAATTACTTCTATTATAAATAATGCTTTAGCTGAAAAAGGTAGAGGAGGGATGATATAATGGCTGGGGCATTTCCAATAAATAATTCTGCTTTTGAAACTTTAGGAATCAAATCTTTACAAAATACAATATTAACAAAATCTATAAATGGCAAAAAATTATCAAGACAAGTAGATAATCAAAGATTCGGTTTTACTGCAAGAATAATTACTGCAAAAAGATCTGATGTATATGGAGAACTAATGGCTTTTATAATGAAACAAAGATCATCAAAAGAAAATTTTACAATTATTCCTCCAGAAGTAAAAAGTACAAGAGGTTCTGAAACACAAGTAGTTTCTGTAAATGGATCTCATACTGCTGGAGATAATACGATTGCTATGGACGGATTCGGCGCTGATGGTGCGGGAAGGTTTAAGGCGGGAGACTTAATTAAATTCGCTTCCCACACTAAAATTTATATGATTGTAGAAGATGTTACATCTTCTTCAAATGCTTCAACAGTTACGATAGAGCCACCTCTTATAAATGCTTTAGCAGATGATGAGGTTGTTACTTACAATAATGTTCCTTTTACTGTTCATTTAACAAATGATATTCAAGAGTTTGGAGCAGTTGGAGCTGATAAAGATGGAAATCTTTTATATGAATTTGAATTAGATGTTGAAGAAGCAATATAAGATAAAATATTTTATGAATGCAGATATACTAGCCGAAGAAATAGTTGATGCTGATAAAATTGATGTAGAAAAATTAAAACTAAATGAACATGATTTTCCTACAAAAAATGCAGAGTTTAAAGTAAATGGAGATATAAAAATTATAAGGAAGAGTATAGAAGATTATGGCGAGAACACTAACAACAGCAGTATCAAATCATCTAGCGACAAATGATATTAGACCTATTCATTTGCTCAGCATTGGATTTTCTACACCAGTTAATTTAACTGATAATAGTTTTGATTTAACTTCTTCTATATCTGGATCTAGTAAAACTTACACAGCATCTCCATTTTTAATTAGTGTTCCTGAATTTGAAGAACAAACAGATGTAAGTAAATCAAGTATTAATATATTATTATCTGGAGCTGATACGACTTTTATATCAGTAGTTTTAAATGAGAATATAGTAAATGATACTGTTGAATTATTTAGAGGTTTTTTAGATTCTAATAATGCTCTTATTGCAGATCCTATTTTATTATACTCAGGAAATATTGATACATTTCAGATTGAAGAATCTACAAATAGTTCAAGTATTAATTTAGCAGTTGTTTCACATTGGGCTGATTTTGAAAAAAAATCAGGAAGGCAAACAAATAATAATTCACAACAAAGATTTTTTAGTACAGATGTCGGAATGGATTTTGCATCTCAAACTGTATTAGATATTAAATGGGGTAGAGAATAATGGGCTTTCCTAATCCTTTTAAAGCGGTGAAAAAAGTATTTAAACCTGTCGTAAAAGTTTTTAGAGCAGTAAAAATAGGTAATTTTCTTAAAGGAATAAATCCATTTGTAGCTTTAGGTATTTTTGCAGTTGGATGGCTATTTATGAGATCTATAAGAAATCCTGAAGTTCCTGATTTTGGAACGAATGATTTTGAAGAAACTGAAAAAGGAATATTAGTAAATAAACAATCAAACAACGCATCTATCCCAGTTATTTATGGAACAAGATTAATTGGAGGAACAAGAGTATTTATAGAAACATCAGGTACTGATAATGAATTTTTATATATAGCTTTAGTTTTAGGAGAGGGAGAAATAAATGGAATATCTGAAATTAGAGTTGATGATAAAGTAGTTACATTTACGGGAGCTATGGCTGATAATACACAAAGAACAGTTGCGAGTTCAGATTCTAATTTTTATAAAGATGGTCAAAGCTATATAACGATAGAACCTCATTTTGGAACGGATGCTCAATCTAGTTCATCTTTATTGTCAACATTATCATCTTGGGGTACTAATCATAAATTATCTGGAGTAGCATATCTTGCGTTAAAATTTAAATGGAACGCAGATATTTTTGGAGGAGTTCCAGTTGTTCAAGCAAAAGTTCAAGGAAGAAAAATAGTAACTTTAGCATCAGATCTATCTGAAGAAACTGCAAATTTTTCAACTAATCCAGCATTTTGTATTTTAGATTATTTAAGAAATGAGAGATATGGAAAAGGAATTGCTACTGCAAATATAGATCTTCAAAGTTTTAGAGATGCTTCAGTTATTTGTTCAACTCAGGTAACACCTTTTAGTGGAGCTTCGCAAATAAATATTTTTGATACAAACGCAGTTATAGATACATCAAAAAAAGTTATAGATAATGTAAGAGATTTATTGAGAGGATGTAGAGGTTATCTTCCATATGTCCAAGGTAAATATAGATTAGTTATTGAAACAACTGGATCAGCTTCTATAAGTTTATCGGAGGATGATATTATAGAAGGATATTCTCTAGCTTCTCCATCTAAAAATACAAAATATAATAGAGTTATAGCAACATTTATAAATCCTGATCGTAATTTTCAAGCAGATCAAATAACATTTCCTCCAATAGACGATTCAAGTTTACCTAGTGCAGATCAACACGCAACTATGAAAACTGCTGATGGAGGTTTTTTATTAGAAGGAAGATTTGATTTTAAAACTATTACAAGTCCATATCAAGCAGAGGAGATGGCTGAAATTATTCTTCGTCGTAGTCGTGAAAGTATTGGATTAAATATAAGAGTCTTTAATGCTTATTCTTTACATATTGGAGATATAGTAAATATATCTATTGCTAGTTTAGGATTTTCATCAAAAGCTTTTAGAGTCTTATCAATGACTTTTAATGAAGATTATACAATATCTTTAAATCTTGTAGAACATCAAGATAGTTTCTATACCTTCGCAACAAAAGGACAAGTATCAAGTACTCCTACAACTAATTTACCTAATCCTTTTTCTATTCAACCACCAGCTTCTATAACATTATCAGATGAACTTATAGAATATGCAGATGGAGTTGTTTTAACTAGATTAAATATTTTAGTTGGAGCTAGTACGGATCAATTCGTCCAATATTATCAAGTTGAAGCTAAGAAAAGTACTGAATCAGATTTTAAGATTATTTCAAGTGGAACGCAATTAAATCACGAATTTATAAATGTAGTTGATGATGCTACTTATAATGTGAGAGTAAAAGCTATAAATAGTTTTGGAGTGAGTTCATCATATATAACTGCTAATAGAAAAATTATTGGAGCAACAGAAATACCTAGTGATGTAACAGATCTATCAGTTTCTTTAGTTGGATCTAATCAAATGGAATTAACTTGGACACCAGTTTTAGATCTTGATATATCTTGGTATGAAATTAGATTTCAAAATGTTACTAGCGGATCTACTTGGAATGAGAGTTCTCCATTAGCAAAAGTAGTAAGAAGAAAATCTAATAGTGCAGTAGTCAATTTTGCTACTGGTACTTTTTGTATAAAAGCAGTAGATAAATTAGGAAATACAAGTGCAAATGCTTCATTTGTAACTACTAATATAAGCGGACAAGCAAATTTTAAACAAACACAGGTATTTAGCGAATAATGGCAAATTTTGAAGGAACAAGAGATTCTAATGTAGCTTTATCAGTTGATAACCAAGCTAGAAAAGTTTTGATATTAGATACAATAACTAGATTTGACAGTACTGTTGGAAACTTTGAATCTGCTGAAGGATTATTTGATTTAGGAGGAACTGACGAAACATCTAATCCTACTAATTTTGATGGTAATATTCAAGGTTCAGGTTTTTATACATTTTCAAATACTCTATCTTTAGATGATATTTATGATGTAAGTTTAGGAGCAATTCTAGGAATGAGTGCTGAAGATGAATATGATTTATTTGATTCAGGACGAGGAGCTACTTTATTTGAAGATGCCAAAGCTCCGTTTGATGGATCTAGTGAGATCCAATGTGGAGCAGAGATACAAGTAGGAGCTGATAATACAGATCTTGCAAATATCTCATCATTCCAGAAAATTGCTCAACAAAGTACAATCAAAGGGCGATTTTTTAAATTTAGATGTAAAATTACTTCAGATAATAATAAAGTTAGAGCTAAAGTACATGATTTAAAATTTACAGTTAATTTTGAAAAGAGAGTAGAATCTGGAGAAGATATTACATCATCAGCTTCAGGAACAACAATTACATTTACGAATGGATTTTTTGCTACTCCTTCCATTGGAATTGCTGGTCAAGGTATGCAAACTGGAGATTATTTTTCTATTACATCTAAATCTAAAACGGGATTTACAATTCAGTTCTTTAATGCTAGTAATACAGGAATAAGCAGAATTTTTGATTTTCAAGCAGTAGGACATGGTTTGAAATCAACTTAAAATAAGGTATAAGAAATTATGGCTCAAGTATCAGATGTAACATTAGACAACCAAGGATTTGCAAGTTTCAGAACAGAACTTAATAATATTCTTGCGGCGATCAATTCTTCACATGTAGGAAGCTCAGCTCCCGGTTCAGCAACTTCTGGAACGATCTGGGTAGATAATTCTAGCTCAGGAACACTAGCTATTAAGATCAATGACGGATCTGATAACTTAACTTTATTTAGTATTAATACATCAACAAATGCAATTACTCTTCCCGGTGGTGTAAGTATAACGGAATCCGATCCAAATGCGATTCCTTTTGCAATAGCTTTAGGAGGATAGATGGCGAATAATTTTTTATCAACAGAAGTATCGTTAACTAATGCTTCCGAAACAACAATCATATCTGCAACAAGTAATAAACAAATTATTGTAGGATTAAATTGTGCTAATACTGGTACAGCTACTCTTACTTTAGATGTCACATTAAGAGATGGATCTAATGATTTCAAACTTGTTAAAGGTGTTTCTATTCCACCAAATTCAAAAGTGGAAATAGTAAAAGGAAAAATTGTTTTGGGATCGGGTTATAGTTTGAAGGCACAATCAAGTGCATCAGGCGGAGATGTAGATCTAGTTGTTGGACTATTAACAGATGTAGCATAGGAGATTAAATGGAAGAAAAAGATAATATTCTTTATGTTGGTAACAAACCGGGTGTAAATGATGTTGATTGTTATCATAAAAAAAGTATATCGCAGAATGTATTTATAGAAGCAAATAGTAACGCATTATTTGCTGGTCCTCTTACAGTTACTGGAACAATGACAATAGAATCAGGAGCGACAGTTGTAATAGTATGAGTAAGATAGAAGTAAATGAAATAGTAAAATCATCAGGGTCAACACTTACTTTAGGTGGATGCGGGACAGCAGTTACTTTAGGAAGTGGAGCTACACAAACGGGATTCGGTCGTACTGGAACAGTAGATTGGCAAACTGGATCAATTAAAACTTCAACTTTTACTGCCGTAGATGGTCAAGGTTTTTTTGCTAATACTTCTGGTGGAGCATTTACAATGAATTTACCTTCAGGAAGTGCAGGATCAATAGTATCTGTTGTAGATTATACAAATACTTTTCAAACAAACAATTTAACAATATCGCCCAATGGATCACAAAAAATAGGTGGAACAAATGCACCCGCGATATTAAACACTGAGGGACAATCAGTAACTTTTATTTATGTTGATGACACAGAGGGTTGGAAAAATATTCAAGATTCAACAAGTAATGAAGTAGGACAAACTTTTATAACTGCAACTGGTGGTGATGCAATAGTTACATCTGCTTGTGGAAATTTTAAAACTCATATATTTACTTCACCCGGAAATTTTGCTGTTTCATCTACTGCAACTTGTGCTGAAAATGCTAAAGCAGATTATGTAATAGTTGCTGGAGGTGCATCAGGAGGAACTGGTAGAGGTGGTGGAGGCGGAGCTGGAGGTTTTAGATTATCAAATGATACTTGTACACCAGCACCTACTATGTCTCCATTATCAAATCCAACTGGTGTAACAATTTCAGTTCAAACTTATCCAATAGTCGTAGGAGCGGGAGGTGCTGCGAGACCATATCCTCCAGCTAACATAGGAAACCCGGGTAGTGTTTCAAGTGCTTTGGGATTAACTTCTGCTGGTGGAGGTGCAGGAGGTTCAGGTCCAAGTATTGCAACAGCAGAAGATGGAGGTTCAGGTGGTGGAGGTAATTTTAATGTTCCCGGTAGTGGAGCAAAAGGCTCAGGAAATGTTCCTCCAGTTAGTCCGCCACAAGGTAATGATGGTTCAATTTCATGTAGCGCCGCGCCAAGTAGTCCACCTGATAGACACGGTGGTGGTGGTGGTGGAGCAGGAGCAGTAGGTGGTGTAGGAAGTAATCACGAAACTGGTGGTGCTGGTTCTTTTGTAGCTGATGCTTTTATTGGTCCAACTGCACCAAGTTATGGATCACCCGGCCCAGTATCTTCAACTAGATATTTTGCAGGAGGCGGAGGAGCTGGATTTGAAGGAGGTCCAACTGGAGGTGCTGGTGGTGCTGGTGGAGGTGGTGCCGGTGGAAGTACTGGTAATGGAACTGCTGGGACTACAAATACTGGCGGAGGTGGTGGAGCAACGGGAGAGAATAATCCATCATCATCAGGAGCTGGTGGTTCTGGAATAGTAATGATAAGATATAGGTTTCAATAATTATGACGAGTGAAATAAAAGTAAATAAAATTGTTAAATCTTCAGGTTCTACTTTGACAATAGGAGGATGTGGAACTGCTGTAACTTTAGGTTCAGGAGCAACTCAAAGTGGTTTTGGAAGATCTGGTTCAGTAGATTGGCAAACAACAATAAAGACATCTACATTCACAGCAGTAAATGGAGAAGGTTATTTTATTAATACAACGGGCGGAGCTGTAACTGTAAATTTACCAGCAGGATCAGTAGGTGCGATTATAGCTCTTAAAGATTATGCACAAACATTTGATTCAAATAATTGCACAATTTCTGCAAACGGATCAGAAAAAATTGAAAATTTAACGGATGATTTAATTTTAAGTACGGAAGGAGTCGCTATCACTTTAGTATATGCAGATGCAACTAGAGGATGGCAATCTGTTAATAGTAATGAAGTAAAAAATAGTTTAAAATATGTAACTGCGTCTGGAGGAAATACTACTGCAACTGTTGGAGATTTTAAAGTACATACATTTACAAGTCCCGGCAATTTTTGCGTTTCTTGTGCAGGAAGTGTAGGAGGATCAAATACAGTAGAATATTTAGTTGTAGCAGGAGGTGCAGGTGGGTCAACTGGTGGAGGAGGTGCAGGTGGATTTAGATTTGCATCACCATCAATAGCACCCGCGACTTATCCTGCAAAACCTTTAGCGGCACCAGCTTCTTTACCAGTTTCAGTTCAATCATATCCAATTGTAGTAGGTGCTGGTGGAGCAGATGGAAGCCCAACTGGTTCTTCTGATGGTGGATCAGGAGGAACTTCATCATTTAGTTCAATAACCTCAGCAGGAGGTGGAGGTGGATCAAGATCAGGAAGTCCACAAAACGGTGTAGCTGGTGGATCAGGCGGAGGAGCAGGATCAGATGGAAGTGGAGCAACGGGTGGTGCAGGAAACACACCTCCAGTATCTCCAGCTCAAGGTAATAATGGAGGTGGTTCACCAAGTTCTTGTCACCAAGCGGCAGGAGGTGGTGGCGGAGCTACCGCTGTTGGAGCAAATGGCACACAAAATCCAAGTCCCGGTAGCGGAGGAGGAGTTGGAGGTAATGGTGGAGCAGGAGGTGGTTTGCCAAATGCCTTTGGAACTTCTGGAGAAAGTTGTGGATCACATTATTATTTTTCAGGTGGTGGAGCAGGAGGATCAAATGTTCATAGTGGATGTGGATCACCAGCAGGACGAGGATCAGGTGGATTAGGTGGTGGTGGACAAGGTGGTCGTACAAATGGTCAAGTAGGATGTAATGGAACAGCAAATACTGGTGGTGGAGGTGGAGGCTCAGAATATGATGCTGGTAGTGCAGGTAATGGTGGAAGTGGTATAGTGATAATAAGGTATAAATTTCAAAATTAGGTAAAATATTATGAGCACATTAAAAGTAAATACATTAACAGTAAAATGCGGATCTACAATTACGATTGGCGAAAGTGGTAAAACTGTTCAATTAGCAACTGGTGCAAGTCAAACTGGCTTTGGTAGAACGGGAACTGTTGATTGGGAAACAAGTAGTATTAAGACATCAACATTTACTGCAACTAATGGCGAAGGTTATTTTTGTAATACTACTGCTGGATCTTTTACAGTTAATCTTCCAGCAGGAAGTGCAGGAGCTATCGTTGCAGTATCTGATTATGCAAGAAAATTCTCAACAAATAATTTAATAATTAGTCCAAATGGATCTGAAAAAATTGGTGGAGTTGATTCAAATGCCACTCTTAGTACTATTGGTCAATCAGCTACTTTTGTTTATGTTGATTCAACAAATGGATGGATTAATATTCAAGAGACATCAAATTCATTAACTGGACAACCACCTTTTATTACAGCAACGGGAGGTACAATTTCTAATACTCCTACTTGCAGAATACACACATTTACAAGCCCGGGCACTTTTTGTGTTTCAGGAGTGAGTTCAACACCAGCCAATAATGCAGTTGCTTATATGGTAATCGCTGGAGGCGGTGGTGGAGGAGGAGGTGGCTGTGGTGGTGATGCTGGAGGTGGCGGTGGAGCTGGAGGTTTTAGAGAAGGTAGAACAGCACCAATAACTCCTTACACAGCAAGTCCATTAGCAGTAGCAACTGGAATTACAGTAACAGCTCAAGGTTATCCAATAGTAGTTGGAGCTGGAGGCGCTGGAGGAAGTGGGCCGGGAAATGGAACAACTGGTTCTGGATCAAGTGGTTTATGTATATCATCCTCTGGAGGAGGTTTTGGCAAAGGAAGTACGGGAGCACCACATCCTGCTGGAGATGGAGGATCAGGTGGTGGTGGTAGAGGTGGAGGAGGAATCCCAGCCGCGGGTGGTTCTGGAAATACTCCACCAGTTTCGCCATCACAAGGAAACAATGGAGGAGTAGGTGGTTCTCCTGCTGGTCCAAATGCACAGAGTCCTGATAATGCAGGTGGTGGTGGAGGAGGTGCTGGAGCAGTTGGCGATAATGCTGGTCCCGGTGATGATGGAGGCGATGGAGGAACGGGAGTTGATTCATCAATTAATAATGTATCTACTGGATATGCTGGTGGTGGAGGAGCTTCAGGTTTTCCCGGCGGTTCAGCAAATAAAGGTGGAGGTGCTGGAACAAACTTACCATCAACAAGTACAGGAACTGCTGGTACTGCCAACACGGGCGGTGGCGGTGGAGGTGGAAGAAATGGAGGAACTGGAGGTTCTGGAATTGTTATTATAAGATATAAAATAGCATAGTTGATAAAAATTTTAAATATGATAAGGAGTTAATATTATGGCACATTTTGCAAAAATAGGAATGAATGGAAAAGTTATTCAAGTTACTACTATGAGTAATGAAGTAATGAAGGATGACCAAGGTAATGAAGTAGAAGCTAATGGTCAACAATGGCTAGAGAGACACAATAACTGGCCGTCTCAAATGTGGATTCAAACTTCATACAATACATCACAAAACAAACATTCTTCAGGAGATGATTCAAAAGCATTTAGAGGCAATTATGCTGGTATAGGTTATACTTGGGACGAAGATAATCAAATATTCTGGCCGAAACAACCTTTCCCTTCTTGGGTAAAAGATCTTGATACTGCTAGTTGGAAATCTCCAATCGGAGATGCTCCTGAATTAACAGAAGAAGAAATAGAAGAAGATAAAAGATATAATTGGAATGAAGGAACTCAAGCTTGGGATCTGACAAACTAATTGATGTATGGTGGTTATTGAACAAAATATATTATCAAAAATAGATTTATATGTTGGCAATATTGAAATGCCAAAAGGTTTTGAAATAGATAGAGAAGTTTTAAAAAAAGATATACTTACTCACATCATACAAGATTGTCCATTTCCCTTTTCAAGAGAGCATGATAAATTAAATACTTATTTAAGAGAACATATTTTTTTAGATTATAAGTTTACATTGATTAATAAATTATCAACTGGATATATGTTTAAACCTAATGAATCTAATTTTCCTGATTCTGATAATAATAAAATTGATTTAAGAAATTCGCCAGATTATGTGATGCTCTATGGAGTTGATGTTTCTAATTGTCAAATAAGAATTTATTATGATGATAATAGAAGAGCTGGAAGGAGCTGGGATTTACCTTTGGAAAATAATAAATTTATTTTATTTCCCAGTACTCTTATCTATCACATAAAAAATAATCAAAAAGAAAAACTGAATTTTATTCTTAAAACTACTTATGAATATATCTAATTATTATTGGTATTTTAAATCTGCATTAACTCCTAAATTTTGTGATGAAGTTATTAAATATGCTAATCAACAAAAAGAAGTTATGGCTAGAACTGGTGGATATGGCGATAGAAAATTAAATAAAGAAGAAGTCAAGAATCTACAAAGAAAAAGAAAATCAGATTTAGTTTGGTTAAATGATTTATGGATTTATAAAGAATTACATCCTTATGTGCATGAAGCAAATAAAAATGCAGGTTGGAACTTTGATTGGGAAAGATCAGAATCTTGTCAATTTACGAAATATAAACTAAATCAATATTATGATTGGCATTGTGATAGTTGGGATAAACCTTATGATCGCAAAGATCCAAATCATCCTGAACACGGTAGAATAAGAAAACTTTCTATGACTTGTCAATTAACAGATGGCTCAGAATATCAAGGTGGAGAATTAGAATTTGATTTTAGAAATTATGATCCACATATGCGAGACGAATCAAAACATAGAATACAATGCAAAGAAATATTGTCCAAAGGATCTATCATTGTATTTCCTAGTTTTGTATGGCATAGAGTAAAACCCGTAACATCAGGCACACGATATTCATTAGTCGTATGGAATATAGGAAGGCCGTTTAGATAATGTATATTAATAATCATTTTAGCACAGCAATTTGGACAGAACATAAACCTGAATTTGTCAAATCTTTAAACAAAGCTAGTAATAAATATATTAGTGATGCTCGTAAAAGAAATAAAGAACATATAAAAAAGTTTGGCGACTTTGGTATATCGCATCATTCAACACCATTAACACAAGATAATGATTTTTTAGATTTTAGAAATTATATTGGTCAAAAATCTTGGGAATACTTAGATCATCAAGGTTATGATATGACACAATATACAACTATCTTTTCTGAATTGTGGGTTCAAGAATTTTCAAAAAAAGGTGGTGGACATCATTCCGCACATATACATTGGAATCAACATGTATCAGGTTTTTATTTTTTAAAATGTTCAGATAAAACTTCTTATCCAATATTTCACGAACCAAGAACTGGTGCTAGAGCAACAAAATTAAAACTAAAACCAGATATGAAAGGTATATGGGGTGGAACAGAACTTGTTCATTTTAAACCTAGCCCGGGTACATTAATTATATTTCCCGGTTATTTAGAACATGAATTTGCAGTAGATTTTGGAAAAGAACCATTTAGATTTATACATTGGAATATACAAGCAGTTCCAAAAGAGATGGCTAAAGATGTTTAAAAAAAATAAATATGCAATAATTCGTAAAGCTATTGATAAAGATTTAGCAACATTCTGTATGAATTATATATTAATGAAAAAACAAGTTTATGATACTTGTTTGCAGGACAGATATATATCTCAATTTGAAACAATGTTAGGTTATTATGAAAAAGATAATGAACAAATACCTAATACTTTTTCATTCTACTCTGATATTGCTATGGAGACATTAATGTTAAAATGTCAACCTATTATGGAAAAAACTACGGGATTAAGTTTATATCCAGCATATACTTATGGAAGAGTATATAAAAAAGGAGATATTTTAAAAAGACATAAAGATAGATTTAGTTGTGAAATATCAACAACTATGAATCTTGGCGGAGATAAATGGGCAATTTATTTAGAACCATCTGGAGCTGAAGGAAAAAAAGGTATTAAAGTTGATTTAGACCCGGGCGATATGCTTGTTTATAGAGGTTGTGAATTAGAACATTGGAGAGAAAAATTTAAAGGTAAATGTAATGTTCAAGTATTCTTGCATTATAATAATAAAAAAACAAGATTTGCTAAGGAAAATATCTTTGATCGGAGAAAACATTTAGGACTACCAAATTGGTTTAAAAAATGATAAAAAAAACACGGGGGGAGAGATACCACATACCACCATCTCTCTCTCCGTATTATGATAAATAAATTAAAACATAATAAGGAGTTGGTATGGACAAAGTTAAAGAACGAATCAAATCGCATGAAGGGTTTAGGGATACTGTGTATTCCGACAGCTTGGGTTTTGCTACTATTGGCTACGGCCATCTTGTATTACCCGACGATCCTTATGTTGAAGGTGTTGTATATCCTAAAAACGATCTTGAAAAAGTTTTTGATAATGATTTTAAAATAGCTTTAAGATCTGCTGAAAGTTTATTGGAGGGTATAGATCATAATGAAGATATAAAAGGTGTAATTGTTGAAATGTGTTTCCAATTAGGAAAACCACGAGTTATGAAATTTAAGAAAATGTGGGAAGGTCTTAAAGAAAAAGATATGCAAAAAATGGCTTCAGAAATGATTGACTCTAATTGGCATAAACAAACTACAAAAAGATGTGAATCATTGGCGGAGATAATAGCAAATACTTATATATAGGAGATAATATGATGCTAACTAAAAAACAAAAGAAACTTCCTATGGCTTTACAAAAAGCTATTATGAAGAAAAAGAAAAAGAAAAAGAAAGCGAGGAAATAATGCCTTATCATTATGGACATAGCAAAAAGAAGAAAAAGAAAAAAAAGAAAAAGAAGAAGAAATAATGGTTAAAGCATCTTCAATAACTAATATTATTAAAGATCTCAAACCAAGACAAAAGAAAACTATGAGAGCTCACGCAAGACATCATAGTTTAAAACATATGAGATCTATGGCTAGAGCTATGAAAAAAGGAAGAACATTTGCTCAAGCTCATAGATCTGCTATGAGAACAACTGGAAAATAAATGGCAAGAAAAAAGAAAAGAAGAACTGTTCCAAAAGATAAAAAGACGGGTATTCCTAAAAAATATCTATCTGGATTGAAAGGATCAAGAAGAACAAGAAGAGCTAGACTCATTAAAAGGGTTTCTTCCATTTATAGATCTGGAGGATTCATTCCAAGAGATTTATTAAACAGAAGGACAAAAGCATAATGGCAAGAAAATTTAGACGACCTTTATCAGCGGCGACAAGAGCTACTTTAAGAAGAAAAGCTAAAGCTAAAAAAGGTGTTACATACGGACAATTAGTAAAAGTTTATAGACGGGGCCAAGGTGCATTTCTTGGCGGAGGCAGTAGGAGAGTTCCTATGGCGGCTTGGGCTATGGGAAGAGTTAATAGTTTCCTTCGTGGTTCAAGAAAACACGATACTGATTTAAGAAGAAAGCGAAGAAAAAGATAATGCCTAGTCCTTCTCAAAAAAATAAAGAACATTTAATTAGAATAGAAGGAGAGATAGCTTTATTAAAACACGAGATTCAAACAATTCGTGGAAATCATCTTGCACATTTAGATCAAAGAGTATCAAGAATGGAAAAGGTTATGTGGACGATCTGCATGGTCGCTGTAACTCATCTTCTATATACAGTTCTCAATTAGTTGCTTTTATATAAATTTCACTTTATAAGTGTACTATGGCTTATAAAAGGATACTCGTAATTAGCGATATGCACATCCCGTACCATCATAAAGACTCATTAGAGTTTTTAAAATGTGTAAAAAAAGAATTTAAACCTGACTTCATTGTTAATATTGGAGATCTTTTAGATTTTCACGCAATCAATATGCACACACACGATCCAGATCTTTATTCACCCGGGCATGAGCTCAATGCTTCAAAAAAATATATCAAAGAATTAGAATCTATATTTCCCAAAATGATTGAAGTAGATAGTAATCATTCTAGTCTTGTTTATAGAAGAGCTGTTAAGTTTGGAATGAGCCGTCAATTCTTAAAAGACTATGGAGATTTTCTTGGAACAAAGAAATGGAAATGGATTGATGATTTAACTCTTCAAATGTCAAACGGACAAAAATGTTTTTTTACACACGGTAGATCTGCTGATGTTTTAAAAGTATCTCAAACTATGGGAATGTCTGTAACGCAGGGACATTACCACACGGCGTTCACAATTAAATATTGGGCTAATCCAGATTCTATTTTTTGGGGTATGAATGTAGGATGTTTAATAAATCAGAAATCACTATCAATGAGTTATGCTAAGAATTTTCGTACAAGATTTATTTTAGGTTGTGGAATAATATTAGACGGTATTCCACGGCTTTTACCTATGGTCTTGAATAATAAGGGAAATTGGATTAAGAAGATAGTATGACCTTTGAAAAAGACCCTCCAAAAGGCAAAATAAGAGCTTTTAAGAGGGGTTCAGCACTAGATAAGCAGATAGGTGGCTCTCACTACAAAAACGGAAAAATAGAGCCTATACAGTTGATTGTATCACATAAGCTTGATTTTATAGATGGCAATATTGTCAAATATGCAGTAAGAAAAAAGAATTACGAATCAGATAGAGAACGATATGAAAAGATTAAACATTATTGTGAATTGGCTTTGGAGTTAAAATGTGGTTCACGTTAGGTAAATTAGCATTAAAAACTGGTGCGGAAATATACAAAAACAAAAAAAGAGCAAAACTTTTAGAGAGTGAAGCAGAAGTCGCACACATGGAAAGAGCGATAAAAGGTGAAGTAGAATGGAAACAACAAGTAGTAACCTCACAAAAAAACGACTTAAAAGATGAAATAGTTTTAATAATTATTAGCATCCCACTTTTGATCGCAGGATGGGGAGTTTTTAGTGATGATCCAGAAATAATTGCAAAGTTAGATAAGTTCTTTGAACAAATAAATAATTTTCCCCTTTGGCTACAAGGATTAATTATTGGTGGTTATTCAACTGTTCTTGGCATAAAAGGCGTAAATACTTTTAAAAAAAGATAATTAAATATACTTAAATTTGTGTTAAGAACAAAGTATGAACGATTTTATACTTGTAGATGCACAATTCTT